>Ga0306923_10008276_pt1 | contig 10428 bp, 7 predicted proteins | sample sta12Can44000108_FD_203841 | JGI IMG/M metagenome (GOLD analysis project Ga0306923, IMG submission 203841) | Lab enrichment of tropical soil microbial communities from Luquillo Experimental Forest, Puerto Rico - statanox.12C.anox.44.000.108 (v2)... | ecosystem: Environmental > Terrestrial > Soil...
GACTGGCTGTGGTACTGGCCTCCCGGGCTGATGGTGGAGCGCCTAGCGGCCTACGCCAACGATCATGGGGCCGAGTCAGGCTGGCCGTATTTCTCGCTTGACGGCAAGACACCCGTCACGGCCAAGGCGTGGGATTCGCTGCGCTACCGCTGGAACCACGCGCACGGCCTGACGAACGTCTGGAGCAGGCCGCCGCTGCACGACAGCGAGCGCTTGAAAGGGACCATGCGCCGGGCCGCGCCGCGCGTGTACAAACCCACGCAGACGAGCGCGGCGCACCTGAACCAGAAGCCGCTGGAGTTCATGGAAAGGCTCATCTACGCGGCGACGATGCCGTCCGACGTCGTATGGGAGCCGTTCGGCGGCCTGGCGTCGGCGTCGGTGGCGGCGGTCGCGCTCGGCCGCAGGCCCTACGCGGCGGAGATAGACGGTCATTTCGCGCGGCTGGCCGAAGAGCGCCTCCGGCTGGCCGTCCGGGAACGCGACGTGGCCGCCGAAGGCAAGGCCATCGCGACCTAGACCGGCCTAACGGATAGCGTGACTGTCATGGCGATCATGACACGAGCCCTGGGCCGCACCGGCGCTGACGTGACCATCCTCGGCTACGGGGCCATGGAGCTGAGAGGCGGGCCGCGGGGACCCGAGATCGGCGACGAGGACGCGGGCCGCCTCCTGAACGCCGTGCTCGACGGCGGGATCAACCTGATCGACACCTCGCCCGACTACGGCGGCAGCGAAGAGCTCATCGGCCGCTGCATCGGCCGCCGGCGCGACGAGTTCTTCCTGGCGTCCAAGTGCGGCTGCCTGATCGAGCTGCCGGCGGGCGTCCCGCCGCCGTACCCGCACGACTACAGCCCCGCCAACGTGCGGGCGGACGTCGAGCAGAGCCTGCGGCGGCTCCGCACCGACCGCCTCGACCTCGTCCAGGTTCACATGTCACCGAGCAAAGCCACGCTCGAAGAGAACCACACGGTCGAGACCCTGAAAACACTCCAGGACCAGGGCAAGGTCCGCTTCATCGGGATGTCAGGCATCCTCCCCAACCTCCCCGAACACATCGCCATGAACGTCTTCGACGTCTTCCAGATCCCCTACTCGGCGGTGCAGCGCGACCACGAGGACCTCATCACCGCGGCCGCCGCCGGCGCGGGCACGCTCATCCGCGGCGGCGCGGCCCGCGGGGCGGCGTCCGAGGACAAGAACTGGCGCACCGGCCCGCTCAGCCAGCAGCCCGGCGTGGGCCAGCGCAACTGGGCGTCCTCCGGCATCGAGGACCTGATCAAGGACGCCGGCTTGACGAACATGGAGTTCATGCTCCGCTTCACGCTCAGCCACCCGGGTCTGTCCAGCACGATCGTGGGCACCGCGAACCCCGCGCACCTCGCCGCGAACATCGCCACCGCCGAGCGCGGCCCGCTGCCGGAGGACCTCTACGAGGAGGCCAAGAAGCGCCTGCAGCCCGCGAATGACTAACCGGAAGCACCTCAAAGCCGTCGCCGTCTACTGCGGGTCGAACATCGGCACCGACCCGGCGTACGCCGCAGCCGCTGCGTCCCTCGGCCAGACGCTCGCCGACCGCGGCATCCGGCTGGTCTACGGCGGCGGCCACGTCGGCCTGATGGGCGTCCTCGCCGACGTGGTGCTCGGCAACGGCGGCGAGGCTTACGGCGTGATCACGCGCGCGCTCAAGGAAAGAGAGGTCGCCCACTCCGGGCTGACCAGCCTCACGGTCGTGGAGACCATGCACGAGCGCAAGGCGGCGATGGCCGACGCCGCCGACGCGTTCGTTATGCTCCCCGGCGGCTACGGCACGCTGGACGAGTTCTTCGAGGTGGTGACCTGGACGCAGCTCGGCATCCACGCCAAGCCGTGCGGCGTCCTCGACGTGGCCGGCTACTTCGCGCCGCTGGCGGCGCTGCTCGACGGGGCGGCGCGAGCGGGCTTCGTCCGCCCGGTCCACCGCGGCCTCGTGCTCACAGAATCCGACCCGGGCGTGCTGCTCGACCGCCTAGCCGCCTGGACCCCGGTAACCACCGGCAAATGGCTGAACAGGTCGGAACGCTAAGGTCAACCGGCACGCCCGCACGCAGCTGCCCGTCCGCGCCAGTGCCCGCCCCGCTTGTCCCGAACGGACCGTGGCTTCATCCCAGCCCGCCCGCTAGCTGAGGACGGACAGCCAGCGCTTGTTGTTGATGATCGTCGACCGCGCCGGGATTTCCGCCCAGATCCGGTCCAGCGGTTCCGTCAGGCAGTTACCCAGCCGCAGGTACCTGTCGCCGGCCGGCTGGAGAACGTTGCCGGCCGGGTCGACGATGAGGCAGCCCTCCGTCTCGGCTTCGCTGGACGGCGCCGTCTTTACCACCGGTGCCACCAGATCCGTGGCGATCTTGACCAAGCGCTGGAACTCGTCGTCAGCTAGCCAGTGCCGCTCCTGGCCGGAGTTCTGCTCGCCCCTGCTGCTGTACTGGTAGAGGCGCCAGATGTCGGGGACGAGATCGCGGATGGTCTCGGTCAGCGACGGCAGGTCATCCCGGTTCACGCGGCTCACCACGGTGGCCAGCTTCAGGCTGACACTGGGTTCTTTCGCTACCTGCCTGGCCGCCTCGATCACCTCGTCGAGATCGGCCCTCTGCCCCCGCATCGCGCGGTGAATTTCTGGCGTCGAGCCCTCGATCGAGATGCCCACCACGGTGAAGTCGGCTAGCCGCAATCCCTGGTCAAGACGCTTGCGCAGGAGTTCGCCGTTGGTGTTGAGCACCGTGGACTTGCGGTGCCGCGCCAGCTCGGTCGCGTACTCGTCGATCTTGCGGACCAGCAGCGGTTCCCCGCCGCAGAAGGTCACCACCCGCGCGGAGGAGGCCGCGAGCGCCTCGAGGATCTCGGGCCGGCGCTCGACCGGGTCCTTGCCCGGCACGGGCCCGTAACAGAAGTCGCAGGCGAGGTTGCAGTGACTAGTCATCCACCAGTCGACCGACGGGATCTCGGTCTCCGGCCCTGCCGGCGACGGTGCATCCGTCGCTTCAGCCAAGGTCCCGCCAGCGCTCAACTGCGTCCTTCCGCAAAACCTGAAAAGCCTGTCGTGGCGGCCATGAATTACGGAAGAACGTGACTGGCCAGCCGGTGTGTAACACCAGGTATGGGGGAGACTTTAGCGGCTGCCGAGGCCCGGAAAAGCCGTTCGTCTCAACTTGTAACCACCTTGTTGGCGCACTTCAGCCGGAAGGATCGCGTTATGGCCAGCGATTCGGACATTGGGCCCGAGTCGGGCAGATTTCGGTCGTGCATCCTGTGTCACGGGGGCGGGGACCAGCCGGGCCTGGCCGGAATGGCCAGGTTGGCAAGGCGGAGCGCCTCGATCGCGTCGAAGGTCATCCATATCGGCAGGTCGCCGTTGTCCCATGCCCACAGGGCCGCGGTGTCGCCGCCGTAGCTGTCCCAGATCCGGGCCACCGCGCCGCTCACCGCCGGGTGCGCCGCCGGGACGCCCGCCGACACCAGGGCCTTCACCACCCAAGCGGCCGTGAAGTGCCGCACGTGGACCAGTTCGGGCCTGCCGCTGACCAGCCGCTCGGTGACCTCATAGGCGTTGTGCAGATCACGCTGCTCGATGAGCCAGGCCACCGCCTGGTCCAGGGCCTCTCGCACCTGGCTGGACTGCCGTATCGCCTGCGTGCTGGCTAGCACCCGCACCGCCCGCGCCGTGTGTGCCACGGAAGGGAGGGGGTCGACGAGCAGCGGCTCGGCCTTCTCCGGCCATAGCAGGAGATCTCCGTAGGGCCGGCGCGCGGCCAGCAGGCTGTCGACGAGGACCTCCACGAACCTTGTTCCGGGCTTGAGCAGCAGGCTGGTTTCCAGCATCGTCGTGAGGATGAACGGCCGGGACTTCTCGAAATCGCCCAGGTCCCGTTCCATCTGGGCGATGTGCTGGTCGAAGCCGTCCGTGGCGGCGATCCGGCGCAACGCGTTCAGCACCGCGGCGGTCGCCTCCGGCCGCGGTTCGGATTGCGCGTGGACCGCGTACCCGCCGGCGGGAACAGCCATCTTACGGAGGCTCTCCGCGACCGGGATCAGGTCAGCCGCGAGGCCGTCCTCGAGCAGCAGCATCGTCTTGATGCCGTAGGCGGTGGACGCTGGCGTCGCCTTGCCGGGCATTTCACGCAGGTCGCCCGTCCACCCTATGGGTTTGCCTTCGGCGTCCCTGGCGAGGCAGCCGCGCAGTGCCCTCGCCACATTCTGGAACGTCTGGAGCAGGGTCGGCGCCGAGGCGCTGGGCAACGGCACATGGACGGGCCGGGAACCGGGGCGATCTGGCCTGGAGCGCAGCTCGGCGGCGAGCTTCATGATGGCGCCCCGGGCCGTGAGGTATTCATCCAGCGAACGGGCTTGCGGCCTGGAGGGCAGGTCCTGACCCGCGACCCAGCTGGCTATCTCCGCCGGCGGGACGCCGAGTTTAGCGGCGGCCTGCTCCACGGTCTTCCGTCGCGTGCGGAGCGTCCTGTCGAGCTCGGTGCCGAAGACCTGCAGCTCCGCCGGGCTGACCGCGGCACCTGCCTGGGAGTCGCCGGACCGCGGCTCGCCCAGTCCGGCCGCGGCCGCGACGACCTCGCCGGACTGGGCGGCCCCCGTGAGCGCCACCGCCAGCGCCGTGAGCGCTTCGGATTCCACGTTCAGCCGGAGCGCGCGGGGCGAGGGCGCCTTGCCGGGCGGCGCTGACCGCAGCTCATGCAGCCGGTCCCAGTTCCGCAGCAGGGCCTCCCGGCGCTGGCTGAGATCCTGGGCGTACAGCTCGGCGTCCGGCACTAGCCCCGCGGAGAGCTCAAGGCCAAGGCTCGCATCGGCGACAATGCTCATCGTCGGGTCGAGACTGCCCGCGGCCGCGCGGACGGCGCGTACGATCGCTCGTTCGGGCGATTCCCCGGCGTTGACCAGCGCTCGCACCCTGTCCAGCCCCGTGAGCGTGTCCAGCGCCAGTTCGGTGCCGTGGAGTCGCTCTTCCCGCAGGCCAGCCCGCGTCCGGAGGCTCTTGAGCATCGAGGCCACGCCGAGAGTGGCAGGATCCAGTGGTTCGGCCATGTCCCCTTCTTCTGCTGGGTACTCGCGACCCCAAGATCATCTATACCGACAGCCTAGCCGACAAAAGTCGGAGATGCACGCATGGCAGTTGTCTGACACGGGTATGACGCTCACGTCAGTTGTCATGCACGGTGCATCGTAGCTACGACAAATACCGACAACGACGTTGGTGGCAGTTGTCGCACCCGCCGTTCAGCGCAGAGAGAAACGATGACCACCATCAGGGAGCCCAGCGTCCTCGGCGCAGCGCCGAGTGTTCTGCCTGGCAGCCTGTCTCGTGGCGTCCATCTCACCGGCCACGGAGTGCCTGGCGCGATCCGCCGCGCGCTCCATAAGCCTTCAGCCGCCGTTGGTCCGTATCTCGGTAGACGGCTTCCGCGCCCGGTAACTCCCCACAGGGAGGAACAATGTCCCGCTATGCCAAGCCGCGTCCTCTTACCGAGCTCCTTTTGCCGACAGTTGTCGCTGCCCGACCCCGATCGCCGGGAGGCAACTGATGGTGCCGGTCCTAGCGGCCGGCCTGCCGCAATACCGTTCCATCGTCGCGCTGGATATCGAGCGGTCCACCAGCCGCCCCAATCCGGTCAAGGGCGAGCTGCGCAACAAGACCTACGAGCTGTTCGAAGGAGCGCTGCGCAGGGCGGGCGTCGGCAAGCGCCACCACGACCCGTTCATCGACCGGGGAGACGGCATCCTGGCACTCATCCGCCCAGTTGACCAGGTGCCCAAGGCGATCCTGCTGAACCGCGTGGTGCCCGTTCTCCACCAGCTCCTCAGCGAATACAACGCTAGCCTGCCGCGGCACAGCCAGCCGCAACGGCAACTGCGGGTCCGCGTCGTAATGCACGCCGGGGAAGTGCATTACGACGCCAACGGATGCTACGGCGAGGCACTGGATGTCGCGTTCCGCCTGCTCGACGCCGTTCCGGTAAAACGGGCGCTCCGGGAGCTGGCCGACCCGTTGATCCTGGTCATCTCGGAAGATATCTACAGCTCGGTTGTCCGCCACGGCTACGACGGCATCGACCATCGGGCCTACCAGCAGATGGTGCGTGTCCAGGTCGCGGGCAAGCGCCACCCGGGCTGGATCCGCCTCCCCGAGCACGCCACGCGGCTCAAGCTGACGCAGCTGGCCGCCTACCGGCGTCCCGCCTGACAGATCACCTGACGGATCACGTGACGGGTCAAAGGCGCGGGTCCACCGGTTCGGACTCCAGGGCCAGCACGCCGAACACGCACTCGTGCACCCGCCACAGCGGCTCGCCGCGCGCGACCCGGTCCAGCGCCTCCAGGCCGAGGGCGTACTCACGCAGCGCCAGCGACCGCTTGCGCCCCACCGCGCGGGACCGCAGCCGCGCCAGGTGGACCTCCTCGGTGTAGTCCGGCCCGTAGATTATCCGCAGGTACTCCCGGCCGCGCACCTTCAGGCCCGGCTGCGCCATGCCCTTCGGGCGGCGGACCAGGCCGTCGGCCGGCTTGACGACCATGCCCTCGCCGCCATCCTCGGTTAGCGAGAACCACCAGGCCGTCGCCGCGTCGCACGAGGCGGCGTCGGCCACGGAAACCATCACGTGCCGCGTCGGCGCGAACAGCCCCGGGTCCACCTCGGCGAGCCGCGACGCGACCGACAGGTGCCAGGCATGCGGCCGCGTCGCGTAGGAATGCGCCTCGGACGCCAGCACGGCGAACGGCGCCAGCCGCAGCCCGTCCAGGCCGTCCACGGGCCAGCAGTAGCGCTGGTAGGCCGCGGCGAACGCGGAAGCGTTCGCCGAACGCCCGCGAGTGCGCGATAGCAGCTCCGACACGTCGAGCCCACGCTCGGCCGCCGCGGACAGCACCGACACCGCCGCCGGCAGCGCCGCGCGGGCGGCCGCGCCGACCGCGGCGTACTGGTCGCGCAGCAGCTGCCCCGCCTTAGCGCTCCACGGCATCAGTTCCGCGTCCAGCAACAGCCACGAGGTGCCCAGCTCGTCGAACAGGCCCGCGGAGACAGCGGCCGACCGCACCCGGTCGAGCAGCGCGCTCGTCAAGGCAGCGCCGAAGAACGGCCGCCCGGTCCGCGTCCAGACCGCGCCGCCGCCCTCGACGCCGAACCGCGCCACCGCGTACGGCGACGACCGGCACACCAGCACCACGGCACGCGAGCCCATGTGCTTCTCCTCGCACACCACCTGCCGGACGCCCGCCTCCCGGTACGCGGAGAACGCCTGGCCGGGGTGCTCGAGCAGGTCGCCGTCGGGTGCCGTGGTGACCGGGCTCATCGTGGGCGGCAGGTAGACCAGCCACCGCGGGTCGATCGCGAACCGGCTCATCACCTCCAGGGCCGCGGCGGCGTTCGCCTCGGCCACCTTGACCCGCGGCCCGTATCCGGTCTCGATGATCCGCGTCCCGGTCACGTCCCGGATGTCCAGCACGTCCGGCTCCCGCCGCGCCAAGCCAGACCCGGCACCGGAATCCGCGGCGGAGCCGGAGTCAGCGCCCAGCGGCCTGGCCGGCTCGTAGTAGACGCGAGCGGCCGGGACAGTCGCCATGGTCCGTTCTGGATAGCGAAGTGCTGTCAGAGAACCGCCGAAGACACAGCCGGTGTCCAGGCACATCGTGTTGTTCACCCACTCCGGCGCCGGCACCGGAGTGTGGCCGTACAGCACCATCGCGCGGCCCCGGTACTCCTGCGCCCACGGGTACCGGACCGGCAGCCCGTACTCATCGGTCTCGCCCGTCGTCTGCCCGTACAGGCAGAACGAGCGGACCCGCGCGGACGCGCGCCCCTGCAACCGCTCCGACAGCCCGGCGTGCGCGACCACCAGCCGCCCGCCGTCGAGCACGTAGTGGCTGACCAGCCCGTCGATGAACGCCGCCACCGAATCCCTGAACGACTCCGGCTCTTGTTCCAGCTGCGCCAGCGACTCCGCGAGCCCGTGGGAGACCGTCACGTTCCGGCCGCGCAGCGCGCGCAGCAGCTTGGCCTCGTGGTTGCCCGGCACGCAGAAGGCGGTCCGGGCGGAAACCATCCCCATCACCAGCCGCAGCACGCCCGGCGTGTCCGGCCCGCGGTCCACCAGGTCGCCAACGAACACCGCGCGCCGGCCTTCGGGGTGCGCCGCGCCGGCGGCCCGCCCGGCACCATCTCGCTCCAGCGCCCAGCCAAGCGACGTCAGCAGCTGCTCGAGCTCGAGACGGCAGCCGTGCACGTCGCCGATCACGTCGAACGGCCCGGTCTCGTGCCGCAGGTCGTTGTACAGCCGGGTCCGCGTGATCGTCACGTCAGCGATGTCCTCCGGAGATCGCAGCACGTGCACCGTGCGGAACCCCTCCTTCTGCAGGAAGCGCAACGCCTTGCGCAGCTCGCCCTGCTGGCGCCGGATCACGTGCACGCCGAAGTCGCGGTCCGGCCGCGCCGCGTTCCGCGACACGCACACCGACGCCGGCGGGTCCAGGACGATCGCGACCGGCAGCACGTCGTGCTCCCGTGCCAGCGCGACGAGCGGGGCCCGCGCCGACGGCTGCACGTTCGTCGCGTCGACCACCGTGAGCCGTCCCGCGGCCAGCCGCTTGCCCGCGATGTAGTGCAGCACCTCGAACGCGTCCCGCGTGGCCGACTGGTCGTTCTCGTCGTCGGCGACCAGCCCGCGGCAGAAGTCGGAAGAGATCACCTCGGTCGGCTTGAAGTGCGCCCGGGCGAACGTGGACTTGCCGGACCCGGAGACGCCGACCAGGACGACCAGGCACAGCTCGGGGATGCCCAGCTCGCGGCTCACGGGGTGCCTCCGGCCGAGGTGAAGACGGCCATCTGCGTCGGTGTCCCGGCGCTGTCGGACGCCGTCCCGACCCCCGCGAACCGCACCGCGTACCCGTACTCGCCGGCCACCCGCGACGCCCACGCGGCGAACTCGGCGCGGGTCCACTCGAACCGGTGGTCGCGGTGCCGCAGCGCCCCCTCCGCCAAGCCGTACTCCGCGTTGTACTCGACGTTCGGCGTCGTGACCACGACCGTCCCCGGCGCCGCGAACCCGAACACCACCCGCTCAAGCGCTCCCAGCCGCTCCGGCTCGACGTGCTCGATCACCTCCGTCAGCACGGCCGCATCAAGACCGGCGAGCCGGTCGTCGCGGTAGGTGAGCGAAGACTGGAATAGCTTTAGCCGGGCGCGCCGCGCCTCCGGCATCCAGTCCAGACGGAGTCGGCGCGCCGCGATCTGCAGCGCGCGAGCCGACACGTCCACGGCCACGACCTGGCTGAACGCCGGATCCTTCAGGAGCGCGGCGGTCAGCGCGCCCTCGCCGCAGCCGAGGTCGGCGACCGTGCGCGCCCCGGACTCGCGCAGCACGCCGAGCACCGCCTCGCGCCGCCGCACCACGAGCGGCACCGCGGGGGGCTCGGCGAGTTCCGGAACCGCCGCCTCCGCAGCGGCGGCCGCCTCCTCGGCCGCCGGCTCCTCTGGCACCGCGTTGTCCAGCTGCGCGGGGTCGAGGTCGTCGGCGTCGGCGAGCCGCGCGAGCGCGGACTCGGTAAGCCTCCGCCGGTGCGCCAGGTACCGCCTGGTGATCAGCGCCTTTTCCGGGTGCCCGGCCAGCCACCCCGCGCCGGCCCGTACCAGCTTGTCCACCTCGTCGGTGGACACCCAGTAGTGCTTGGCGTCGTCGAGCACCGGCAGCAGCACGTACAGGTGGTTGAGCGCGTCCGCCAGCCGTGCCGTCCCGGTCAGCCGCAGGTCCAGGTACGCCGACATGCCCCACGACGGCGGGTCGAGCGGCACCGGCTCGGCGGCCACCTCCCAGCCCAGCGGCCCGAACACGCGCGCGGCCAGCTCCGCGCCACCGCTGCAGCGCAGCGACGGCACCCGGATCTCCAGCGGGATCGCCGTCGCGGCGAGCTCGGGCCGCGCGTCGCAGCGCCCGGTCAGCGCCGTGCCGAACACCCCCTTGAGCGCGACCGCGAGCAGGCTGGACGCCGCGTACGGCCGGTCGTTCACGTAGTGCGTGATGCCGTCGCCCGGCCCGCGGACCAGCCCCACCGGGTCGACCTCGAGCAGCAGCGCAGCCGTGCACCGCTCCTGCGCCGCCTCCGGGTAGAACACGTGCGCCGTGCCGCTCGACACGTCGAACGACTGCACCCGACCCGGATGCTTGTGCAGCAGGTACCCGAGATCGGTGGCGGGCGCGCGAGTGGTCGAAATGGTCAGCAGCACGACGCTGATTGTCGTGGCCGGTTCCTGGCAAATCAAACCAGTTATCCGTAACGGACCCACCATCCTCTGAATGGGTAAGACTGCGGGCGTGAACCATTGGGTGCTGCACGTGGACCTCGACCAGTTCATCGCGGCGGTCGAGGTGCTGCGCCGCCCCGAGTTGCGCG
>Ga0306923_10008278_pt1 | contig 10427 bp, 11 predicted proteins | sample sta12Can44000108_FD_203841 | JGI IMG/M metagenome (GOLD analysis project Ga0306923, IMG submission 203841) | Lab enrichment of tropical soil microbial communities from Luquillo Experimental Forest, Puerto Rico - statanox.12C.anox.44.000.108 (v2)... | ecosystem: Environmental > Terrestrial >...
GATTTATTACCTTACTGGTTATTAATTATAACCTTTACAAGCTGGGCAAAATAGAGGTTTATATCTTCTTCAGTCCTCATTATATTTCTAACATGTAAGCTTAGCAACATTAACATCTTAACAGAAAAGAGGCCACTCCCTCTCCTTTAAAGTAGCCTCTTAATATACAACTCATGTAACACTAAAACAATAGCTGAAATACATTGCTATAGGCAACCCTAATTGCTTACTGGGTTAGTAATATTTTCTACTTGAGCTATAGCAGCTTGAGGGGTAACACGTCCATACATAAATGTCATAATACCTGAAAGATATCTGTCAAACGTATTTATTACCATAGCTAAATTCCTAACAAAGACTTCACCTGTTGATGGAAAGGTATCATCATAACGCCAACGTAAGCGTATTCTGTTCTCAAAGTTTGTAATTGAAATAGTTCCTTTTGAATTTTTCTGCCCCCATTCTTGACCCAAATTTGAATGTGAAGGGTCATTTGGAAAAATTGCATCAAACTAACTAAAAAGAAAAAACCCTTGATTAACAAGGGCTTTCAGTTGTTGTAGTCGGGTGGACAAGATTTGAACTTGCGACCCCTTGCACCCCATACAAGTGCGCTACCGGGCTGCGCCACCACCCGCCTTATAAAAGGGGTTGCAAATATAAGCTCAAAAACAAATTTTCAGTTTATATTGCATAAAATTTTATTCCGCTTCATGAAGATTCTTCTTAGAAAAGTGTTGATTGCCGACCCCCAATCACCTCATAACGGCAAACAAAAAGATATCTTAATAGATGGACCTGTTATTGTTTCTATCGACGATAATATTACCGAATTTGCCGACCAAACTATTGCAATTGACGGCTTAATCGCTTCGCCGGGATGGGTAGATAGTTTTGCTCATTTTTGCGATCCGGGTTTTGAATATAAAGAAACTATAGAATCCGGTGCTGCTGCTGCTGCTGCCGGAGGTTTTACACATGTTTTTGTTTTGCCCAATACGCAACCTTTAGTACAAACAAAATCGCAGGTTGAATATATTTCTCAAAAATCTAAATACCTGCCGGTTCAGGTTCATCCAATTGGTGCAGTTACAAAAAATCTGGAAGGAAAAGATTTGGCAGAAATGTATGATATGAAATCAAGCGGAGCCATTGCATTTTCCGATGGTATACAACCGGTTCAGGTTTCCGGTTTATTATTAAAAGCACTGCAATATGTAAAAGCTTTTGATGGTGTTATTATTCAATTACCTATTGATAAAAGTATTGGCACTTACGGATTAATGAACGAAGGAATTGTTTCAACAAGAATGGGCATTCAAGGCATCCCGGCTATTGCAGAAGAAATTATTATTAAAAGAGATATTGATTTACTCAAATACACTCAAAGTAAATTATACATTACCGGTGTAAGCACTGCAAAAGGAATTGCATTAATTGCAGATGCAAAAAAAGAAGGGCTTACTATTTTCTGCGGCGTAACGCCGTATCACTTATTTTTTAATGAAGAAGACGTGCAGAATTATGATACAAATTTAAAAGTGAACCCACCATTACGATCTAAGGCTGACATGATGGCTTTACGTGAAGCTGTAATGGATGGAACGGTTGATATGATTGCATCCCATCATACTCCGCAAGATTGGGATAAAAAAACTTGTGAATTTGAATATGCAGGTAATGGAATGATTGGATTAGAAACTGCATTTACTGTGGTTAATGATATTCTTCCTCAATTAAGCAACGAAAAATTAGTTGCACTTTTCAGCAATAATGCAAGAGCCATTTTTGGTTTGAGTAACGCTACCATTGAGGTTGGAAGCCCAGTAGAATTAAGTTTATTTCATCGTTCACAAAAAACAGTGCTTCAAAAACAAAATATTAGAAGCAAATCAATCAATACGCCTTTCTTAGAAAAAGAATTAACCGGAAAAGTAATTGGTACTATTAACAAAGGCATCTTATCATTAAATTAATCGTCCGAATTTGGAACAAAATATTTATCAACGTAGTGCACTTATTTATGGTCTGATTGGCGGACTGATTTTTGTGTTACTCCATTTTGGTGCATGGGCATTTGGCGTGCCAACCTATATTTCAGTCTCAGGATTAGAAAAAGTAGTGCCTTATGTAATATTGCTTTTAATCTTTGCAGGATTACAACTCAGAAAAAAAAACGGAGGCTTTCTTCCCTATTCGGAAGCTTTAAAATTTGCATTTCTCGCTTTTATAATTGTTGTAATTATTGAAGCTGTTAGCAACTATATTTTATTTAATGTTGTAGACAAAAATTTAACTGCATCTCTTTTAGTTTTTACAAAAGAGCAAACCGTTCAATTGTTGAAAAAAATGGGTTCCACTCAAAATCAAATTGATGAAGCCGTTAAAAATATTACAAGCGATAAGGAAACAAATTTTAAAACAATTTTCTTAGGAACGGGTATATCAATTATTTGGAGTTTTGGAAAAGCTGCATTAATTGCGCTCGTTATCAGAAAAGAAAAAATAGAGACCGAATAATTTATTTATATGGATTTATCAATTATCATCCCGTTATTAAATGAAGACGAATCTTTGCCTGAATTGAGCGAATGGATTACACGTGTGGTTATGGCAAATAATTTTTCGTACGAAGTGATTTTGATTGATGACGGAAGTACGGATAACAGTTGGAATGTGATTGAATTCATCTCTAAACAAAACGGTAATTTTAAAGGAATAAAATTTCAACGCAATTACGGAAAAAGTGCAGCATTAAATGAAGGTTTTAAAGCAGCTCAGGGCGATGTAATTATTACAATGGATGCAGACCTTCAGGATTCTCCCGATGAAATTCCTGAATTAAGAAGGATGATTATTGAAGATGGATTTGATATTGTGAGCGGATGGAAAAAGAAACGTTACGATAATACGTTTACAAAAAATCTTCCTTCAAAAGTATTCAATGCTGCTGCACGTTTCAGTAGTGGAATTAAATTACATGATTTTAATTGCGGATTAAAAGCATACAGAAAAAAAGTAATAAAAAGCATTGAAGTATTTGGCGAAATGCATCGCTACATCCCTGTTATTGCAAAAGGTGCAGGTTTTAAAAAAATTGGCGAAAAAGTTGTTGAACATAGAGCAAGAAAATATGGTGTTACTAAATTTGGGTGGGAACGTTTTGTAAACGGATTCTTAGATTTATTCACTATTAGTTTTGTAAATAAATTCGGTAAAAAACCTATGCACTTTTTTGGGTTATATGGCACTTTGGCTTTTTTAGTCGGCTTTGCAATGATTGCCTATTTTATTATTGCAAAATTTATTGATCCGGAATTTGCATTAACCAATCGCCCGTCATTTTATATTGCATTAACGATTATGACTATCGGTTCCCAATTATTTCTGGCAGGATTCGTTGCAGAATTAATTGTTCGCAACGCAGCAGAAAGAAATGTGTATTTGATTGAAGACAAGATTGGGGTTTGATTTTATAGGATCACAGATAACACGGCAAAAACGGATTAATACAGATTCGATGCTATTACATCAAGAAACCACTGATTTAATTTTGAATTGTTTTTATACAGTTTATAATAAACTAAGGTTTGGATTTCTCGAGAAAGTATATGAAAATTTCTTAATAATTGAAATTACTAATGCTGGATTAAAATGTCAACAACAATTTTCAATTCCGGTTTTATACGATAAAAAAGTAGTTGGAAATTATTTTGCAGATTTATTTGTTGACAATAAAATCCTGATAGAATTAAAAGCTGCTGAATCTATTGTGCGAGAACATGAGCTTCAACTTACGAACTACTTAAAAGCAACAAATATAGAAGTTGGGTTATTATTAAATTTTGGTAAGAAGCCTGAATTTAAAAGGCGAATATTTACAAACGATTATAAATAATTAAATCTGTTTTATCAGTGTCATCAGTGTTTCCATCATCCGAAAAAGTTATCATCATAGGCCCGGCACACCCATTACGCGGCGGCTTGGCTTCGTTTGATGAAAGATTAGCCACGCAATTTCAACAACAGGGTTTTGATACAACCATTTATACGTTTTCATTGCAGTATCCTGGTTTTTTATTTCCGGGAACAACACAATATTCTACAGAACCTGCACCAACAAACATTAAAATAAAAGTTCGCATTAACTCAATTAATCCATTGAATTGGATAAGTGTTGGTTATGAATTAAAAAAAATAAAACCTACTATTATTATTGTTCGTTATTGGTTGCCGTTAATGGGACCCTGTTTAGGAACTATTTCAAGAATCGTAAAACAAAACAAATACACAAAAGTGGTTTGTATTGCAGATAATATTATTCCGCATGAGAAAAGGCCCGGAGATGTTCCTTTTACAAAATATTTTATTAAACCGGTTGATGCTTTTGTTACAATGAGTGCAAAAGTGATGAGCGACTTAAAAAACTTAACGCCAAAGCCGGCACAACAAATTGTGCATCCGCTGTACGATAATTTTGGTGAAGCTTTAGCTAAACAAGATGCCAGAAAACATTTAGGCTTACCTGAAACAGATAAAATAATTCTCTTCTTTGGCTTCATCAGAAAATATAAAGGGTTGGATTTGTTACTGGAAGCGATGCGTTTAATCAGTCAACAGTCGACGGTCGACGATCAACCGAAAATTAAACTGCTTATTGCCGGAGAATTTTATGAAGACCGGAAAATGTATGATGATTTAATTGTATCCTTAAATATTTCGGATAGTCTTATTTTAAGAACAGATTTTATTGCAGACAGTGAAGTGAAATATTATTTAAGTGCTGCAGATTTTGTAATTCAGCCTTATAAAAATGCTACACAAAGCGGTGTTACCCCCCTTGCCTATCATTTTGAGAAGCCAATGCTGGTAACCAATGTAGGTGGTTTACCCGATCTTGTTCCCGATAGAAAAGTTGGCTTAATTGCAGAGCCAAATGCTCATTCAATTGCCGAAAAAATTAAAGAATTGTATCAATTAGGAGAAGATTATTTTTTGCCGCACCTTCGTGAAGAAAAAAAGAAATACAGTTGGCAGATTTTGGCAGAAACAATTGAGAATTTAGGAGGAAGGAGTCAGAATGTATGATGTATGATTTGAGATTTTCTTTGTGCCTCGTTGCCTATGTGCCTTGATGACTTTTATTCAAAAGCACAAGTGAGTGACACAACAGGCGATGCCATAATAACAACTGTTGGTAACAAAATTAAAAAAATGATTTACAGAAGTAAAGCCCCTTTAAGATTAGGCTTAGCCGGCGGCGGAACAGATGTTAGTCCGTACAGCGAGCAATTTGGCGGTGCTATTTTAAATGCAACCATTTCATTATATGCTCATGCATCTATTGAGCCGATTGAGGAGAATGGAATTATTATTGAAGCAAATGACAGAAAAGAAGAACAACGTTTTATTTGGAATAATCAACTACCGATTGATGGTACATTAGATTTAGTGAAAGGCGTTTATAACCGCATTCAAAAAGATTATGGATTACCGATTACTAATTTTAAAATTTCTACATTTGTTGATGCACCTGCAGGCAGCGGATTAGGCACATCTTCTACATTGGTTGTTGCCATTATCGGTGCATTTGTGGAGATGCTGAAATTGCCTTTGGGCGATTATGATATTGCACATTATGCTTATGATATTGAAAGAAATGATTTGCAGTTGGCAGGTGGGAAACAAGATCAATATGCCGCAACATTCGGCGGTGTAAATTTTATGGAATTTTATGGTGATGATAAAGTGATTGTAAACCCTTTACGTATTAAACAGGAATATTTGAACGAGCTGGAAAATAACCTGGTATTGTATTACACGAGTACCAGCAGAGAAAGTGCAGCCATTATAAAAGAACAACAAAAAAACGTTGAACAAAAAAATGAGAAGAGTATTGAAGCGATGCATCATTTAAAAGAACAATCAAGAATGATGAAGGAAGCTTTGCTGAAAGGAAGGTTGCATGAGTTTGGTGAGATATTAGATTATGGCTTTCAGCAGAAAAGAAATATGGCACATAATATTTCCAATAATTTAATTGAAGATATTTATAACGCTGCAAAAAAATCAGGTGCAACAGGTGGCAAAATAAGTGGTGCAGGCGGTGGCGGATTTATGACATTTTATTGTCCGAATAACACACGTTATAAAGTGATTGATGCATTGGAAAAATTTGGCGGTGAAGTGAAGAAATACCAATTCACAGACCACGGATTAACATCGTGGACGACAATTTAAGTACGAAGTATGATATACGAAGTACGAAATTGGAAGTATGAAGTTATTATTCGTGTAATTCGAAATAATTCGTGTACTAAAAAATAATTATGAGCGAACAGATTAAACAAATTATTGCGGCTTCTATTGATGTGAAGCAACAATTATTAAATGATGTAAACATTCAACAAAAATTAGTGGATGTAATTGATATTATTTCAACAGCATTTAAAAATGGTAATAAAGTTTTGTTTTGCGGCAATGGCGGCAGCGCTGCAGATGCACAGCATTTAGCAGCAGAATTTAGCGGCAGATTTTATAAAGACCGCAAAGCTTTGCCTGCAGAGGCTTTGCATTGCAATACTTCTTATTTAACAGCCGTAGCAAACGATTATGATTACAATGTTATCTATTCAAGACTGGTGGAAGGCATTGGTGTTAAAGGTGATGTTTTGCTTGGCTTTAGCACATCAGGTAATTCTGTAAACATTGTAAAAGCCATAGAATCAGCAAAAGATTTAGGCATTACAACCATTGGTTTTACCGGAGCAAAAGGCGGAAAGATGAAAGAGATTAGTGATTTTATTTTCAATGTTCCCTCTAATGATACGCCGAGGATTCAGGAAAGTCATATCATGTTGGGGCATATTATTTGTCAGTTGGTGGAAGAAAAAGTTTTTGGATAATGGTAATAAATGAGGCAATAATTTTAGCAGGAGGATTAGGAACACGATTACGTTCTGCCGTTCCTGATTTACCTAAATGTATGGCACCTGTAAACGGCAAACCGTTTATTGCGTATGTTATCAATCATTTGCAGAAACAGGGAATTGAAAAACTTATTTTCTCTTTGGGATACCAATCTGAAAAACTGGTTGAATATTTAGAAGCCTACCATTCACATCTTAAATCTCAAATCTCAAACCTTACATTTCAATTTGTAATTGAAGAAGAACCTTTGGGAACCGGTGGTGCCATTCAGTTAGCTTGCAGCAAAGCAACTGCAGAAAATGTAATTGCAACCAACGGAGATACTTTGTTCAAAGTGAATCTGGATAAACTTTCTGCCACACATCAACAATACAAATCCGAATGTACACTGTGCTTAAAACCCATGCAAAACTTCGACAGATATGGTGTTGTTGAATTGAATGAAACAAATACGATCATATCATTCAAAGAAAAACAGTTGTACGAAACTGGTTTAATTAACGGCGGTGTTTATGCGTTGAACGTTGCATCCTTTCTTCAAAAAAGTTTTACTGAAAAATTTTCTTTTGAAAAAGATTACCTGGAGAAATTTTATGTAGACGGAACCATGTATGGTTGTATCCAGGATGAATATTTTGTTGATATTGGCATTCCGGAAGATTATAGCAGAGCGCAACAAGAGCTATAAGTTGTAAGTGATAAGTTATAAGTGTTTATTCGTATAATTCGTAACAATTCGTGTAATGAACTTAAAAGAAATAGATAAAAGCTGGGCCTTATTTTTAGACCGTGATGGTATTATAAATATTGAAAAGAAAAATGAATATGTTCTTAATTGGAATGAATTTATTTTTATGCCCGGCGTAAAAGAAGCTTTGAAGATTGTGAACGGGATTTTTGGAACTATTGTAATTATCACCAATCAAAAATGTATTGGCAAAAAATTAATTACGGTTGAAGGATTAAATGCGATTCATCAAAAAATGATTCAAGCTATTGAATCCGAAGGTGGAAGAATCGACAATATTTATTTCTGTCCTGATTTAGAAGATAGCTCGCCTAACCGTAAACCCAATGCAGGCATGGCTTTTCAGGCAAAAGAAGATTATCCGCATATACACTTTGCAAAAACAATTATGGTAGGTAATAAATTAAGTGATATGCAATTTGGCAGAAATGCAGGTGTAAATACTGTTTTTGCTGCAACAACAAATCCTGATACTGCATTTCCGCATCCGTTAATTGATATGCGCATAAGCTCATTATTAGAATTTGCGGAAGCTTTAACAAAAGCATAAAACTATGTTTTCTAAAATTGTAGTATAACTTAGAGTAACCAAAAAAATTATTTACAATCATGCGTATATCTGCTGTATTGATATTGGCATTTTTTCTTTCGCTGAATAGTTTCTCGCAAACTATCAGTGTTCAAGATTTGCAACAACTACAGCAAATTGAAACAAAAATTCGCCCGTTTGCCGACAGCATGATTTTTTCGGAACAATGGCTCGACCGTTTTCATTCAGATGCCAATTTCACAAAAGGTTTGGTTGAAGCACTTAAAACTAAAAACTCATTTTATTATCATTTCGATTCTATTAAAACGGTGTCTCAATTATATGCACCTGACAGCAGTTTCAAAATTTTTACCTGGCAGTTAATGAAAGACTTTTCTTATTACCGCCAAAAAGGTGCCATTCAGATAAAAACCAATGATGGTTCTTTACAACTCTTTCCACTATTCGATTTCAGCGAATTTACCACAGCCCCTAATGATTCTGTAAGAGATGCTAAACATTGGATTGGCGCTATTTATTATAAGATTATTTTAAAAACATTTGCCGGTAAAAAATATTATACATTAATTGGCTCAGACGAAAACGATGAACGCAGTAATAAAAAATGGATTGATGTTTTATGGTTCGATGAAAATGGCCAACCAAAATTTGGTGGCAAATTTTTCAGCTACCCTCCTAACGATCCAACAAAACCCAAAGGGCCTGCATACAGATTTTGTTTAGAATATAAAAAAGACGGCGGTGTTCGGTTAAACTACGATCCCAAATACGATGCTATTATTTTCGATCATTTAACCAGCGAAAGCGATGAAATAACGAATAAAGCCACACTTGTACCTTTCGGTGATTTTGAAGGCTTCAGGTGGAATAACGGCAAATGGGTTTTTCTCGACAATCCTTTTAAAAATGTAATCTTCAACGAAAATCAAAGCACTGTGCCATCTCCATTATTTGATGAGAAAGGAAAACTGAACGAGAAAAAATTATTAGAACAAAGCAAAAAAAATCAACAAAAAACAAATAACATTCAGCAAGACGACCCCAATAAAATAAATGAGAAAAAACCACAGTATAAACCCGGAGAAAGTTCCAATAGTTAATTGATATTTTTTTGCTACCAACTTTTGTATTTCATAGCAGCCCAGTTGTGTCACTCACTTCATCGTTCTGTATTTAATATGCATCTTTCACTATTGCAAATATTTCACCAGATCATTGTAACGAATTAAAGCTGTTATTTTTTACAAAAGCTGACAACTTTTGCAGAGAGTACAAGTGTGCGACGCAACTGGGCTGCCATGAAACACTGTAGCCGGTTAATCTAATTTCAATACGGCTAAGAAAGCTTCCTGCGGTATTTCTACATTACCAATTTGCCTCATGCGTTTTTTACCTTCTTTTTGTTTTTCCAACAACTTGCGTTTACGGCTAATATCGCCACCATAACATTTTGCGGTTACATCTTTACGCATGGCCGAGATATTTTCACGGGCAATTACTTTTGCGCCGATGGCTGCTTGTATGGCAATTTGAAATTGTTGGCGTGGCAACAATTCTTTTAATTTTTCGCAGAGTTTTCTTCCAAAGTCCTGGGCACGGCTGCGATGAATTAATGCACTCAAAGCATCTACTTTATCATTGTTTAACAAAATATCCATCTTTACAATATCTGCTTCACGATAACCGATTGGCGAGTAATCGAACGATGCATAACCTCGGGTGCTGCTCTTTAATTTATCATAAAAATCGAACACGATTTCCGTTAAAGGCATTTCGAAAATTAATTCAACACGGGTTGTTGTTAAATAAGATTGATTGATGAGAATACCACGTTTGCCCAAACAAAGCGTCATAATATTACCAATATATTCGGGTAATGTGATAATCTGTGCTTTAATAAAAGGTTCTTCTATTCTATCTAATTTAGTTGGGTCGGGCATTTCAACCGGATTGTGAACATCCAACCTATCACCTTTGGATGTATATGCAATAAAGCTAACATTGGGAACAGTTGTAATTACGGTTTGATTAAACTCACGTTCCAAGCGTTCCTGAATAATTTCCATGTGCAGCAATCCTAAAAATCCGCAGCGGAAACCAAAGCCCAATGCCTGCGATGTTTCTAATTCGAATGTGAGTGATGCATCGTTTAGTTGCAACTTCTCCATGCAATCACGCAACTCTTCAAACTCATCTGTG
>Ga0306923_10008282_pt1 | contig 10424 bp, 12 predicted proteins | sample sta12Can44000108_FD_203841 | JGI IMG/M metagenome (GOLD analysis project Ga0306923, IMG submission 203841) | Lab enrichment of tropical soil microbial communities from Luquillo Experimental Forest, Puerto Rico - statanox.12C.anox.44.000.108 (v2)... | ecosystem: Environmental > Terrestrial >...
CCTGAACTACCCAACCGCTGACAAGGCCATTGATGCCATTGTGGCGAGCTACTCTAAGGCGGCGAAAACCAAAAAGAACAAGGTGGCGTGATGAGTGTTGCAGCAGTGATCGACAGGCTGCGGCTTGATGCCGTGCTGGACGCCCTCAGCAAGGGCGCGGCCTGATGTCTCGCCCCTACAATCTTGAAGAGGCCGCCGCGAAGCTGCGCAAAACTCCGCGCTGGCTCAGGGAATGGCTGTGCTCTCATCCAGCCGATCCATATGGCGAGCCCTATTTTACGCCTGTGGGACGCACCAAGATATTACACGACGGTGATATCGCCCGCATTGAACGTGATTTGCGAGGAGAGCTTAAATGCCGCTCACGCTCAGGCCGCCGCGCCCAGGTAAAACGCCGAATTACGAAATACGCGGGACCTACCTCCGATGCCGTGTGGAAGTCAGCAGCGGAACTAACAGGCGATCCGTCGCTCTCAAAATCCTCCGACAAATCGAGGAGTGTATCGAGCAGCACGGCCAGTATCCCGCGCCCGAACTTAAGCCTCGTACAGGAGAGCCGACGTTCTTGAGCGCTGCAGTCGCATATATGCAGGAGGGTGGCGAGCGCTGCTATATGTCGCCCCTCTTGAAGCATTTTGGCGAGACCCCGATCAGGGACATCGATCAGGCCGCAATCGAGGAAGCTGCCAAGACGCTGCTACCGAATGGTGCGCCAGACTATCGCAACCGCCGCATCTACACGCCGGTGTCGGCAGTGCTGCATCATGCGCTCGGCGACAAATGCCCGCAGTTCAAACGGCCTGCGGGCTCCAAGGGCCGCGAGCGCAAAGACTTCATGTGGCCGGAGCAAGCGTTCGCAATTATCGATGAAGCCGACAAGATCGATCCTGATTTTGGGCTTTACCTTCGTTTCCTGCTCTACACCGGCATTCGGAAGAGCGAGGGGCTTTCAGTGCTGTCAGCGGACGTCAGGCCGGGCGAGCGAGCCGCTTGGCTGCGCACTTCGAAGAACGAAGATCCACGTATACTCAAGCTCCGCGAGGACATTGTGGGACCGCTACAGGCCCACCTTGAACGCTCGTCCAGCGACCGTCTGTTCAAGTTCAGGGACGGCGGACATTTCAAGCACCTTCTGCTGCGGGCCAAGCTCGCAGCCTGCGGCCTGCCATGCCCGGTACGCCGCCCGACCGGCTGGAGGCCGCCAGAGTATCGGCTGGCCTTCGTCGGGTTTCATACCTTTCGCCACACCTGGGCAACGTGGATGCGTCGTTATGCCGGCGCTGACGTGCAGGATTGGTGGCGACGGGCAACTGGCGTGATCCCAGAAGTGCGCAACGCTATTCGCATGTGGTGCCGCGTGATGAATGGGATTCGTGTCGATAATTTACCAACGCCGGTGGCCCGCACTTACCCCGAAGCTCTGCCATTCGCGAGGTTCTTTGTCGGTGTATTCCACTGACAAAAGGACGAAGGCGAAGGAAGAAAGCAAGGGAGAGGACGCCGGCCATCACGAAAAGCAGATTGTCGAGTTTCATTCACTTTACTGTTTCTTCGTGCAGGTAGTATTGACCAGCTTTATCAACCGTTCAAACAACCGCTTTCATCCTTTGCACGCGTGATGGGAACGAGAGTGAATTGCTCAGTTCGAATTTCGAGCCTCCAGGGACGGTTGCCGATGATGTCAGGGAGCCTCGACAAGACGGCCACGCAATGATCAGCCTCCTCGGACGTTGAGCCGACAAGGATCGTCTTCCATCCCGCCTTCGTTGCGGCCGAAGGCGTCGGATCACCTCTGCAGGACGATGACTCAGGCAACGCGCGGGTCAACACCTCCAGTGTCACCACGATCGCGACCAACAATATCGCCATCCGGCGCGCGGCTTCTTCGATCTTTTTGCCGCGCCGGATCAGAAAAGAGATCGCGCCGAGGATCGTCGCTGGAAACGCTGCCAAAAGTCCAACCGCGATCAGAAGCGTCCGAACCGTGATCTTGCAATCGAGAAGCAGGGCCAACATGGCCTCATATTTTGCCAGCCTTCCCAGGCGCTCAACCGACTTTCCGTTCTCGCTTGCATTCTCTCTCAGCAGGTGAGCGATTGCCTTCGTCCAGGTTTTGCGGGATCGGACCGCAAAACCCGACGCGTGCCGTAGCGCAACGCATTGAAATCGGAAAGCGGTGTGGATCCAGGACGACGGCCTCGCGAAAACATCGAGCGCGACAAGATAGCCATTGGGTCCTTTCAAAATCTCCTTTCAGGGGAAATCGAGGATTGCCTTCATGTCAGGAAGCCGGTCCGGCAAAGGCGTTGCAGATTGTCGACGTCGAATGTGACGACGCCAGTATTTGGGACGGGTTGTCGTGCCAGGCTGGTCTGAAACGCGGCATCAGGTCACGGGCCGTGGCGCGCGGATCGGCAGAGAGCATCCGCACCATGTTGATGAAAAAGCCGTGGCATACGACGAGCACGTCGCCGGCCCTGAGGGCGGCCAGAAAGGCGAGTTCTCGCTTCACCCGCTCAACGAACGCGACGAAGGATTCTGCATCATCGCCGTCGCAATAGTCCGGGTCGCAGGTGGCCCAATAACGCAGCTCATGGCGTCCTCGCTCGACAAACGAGGCACCGGCAAATCGGGCAAGCGAGAAATTGACGATCTCGGTCAGATGCGGCCGCACCGTAGAGGGCGTATCGGGGAAGCGCGCATGAATTGGCGCGGCCGTCTCGAGGGCGCGGCGGCGGGGCGAAACGAAAATCAGATCGGGAGCCGCGCCGAGAGAGGCCGCGAACTGCCGCGCCTGCTGGCGGCCGAGCGCGGTGAGAGGGATGTCGCCATCCTCGGGGATGGTGCCGAGGCCGACGTCAGACATGCTTTGGCCGTGCCGCAGGAAGTGGATGCCGCCGTTCATTCAGGCCGTTCCTGCTGGCCAGTCAAATCGCTGAATCCCCGGCATTCCGCTCGTGGCTCTGCGCCTTTTCGGCGGGGCGTTCTGCGCATGCCCTGCTGCGACAAGGCCTGTAAGCGCAATAAGCCACCGGGGCACGACCTGATAACTCCTGAGCTTGCAGGTAGAATCGACCTGCTTATTCAACCGTTCAACCGACTTTAAGTCCTCCCTCGCATTCTCCATCAGAAGTCGATTGGTCCGGGCTGCGGGATCGTGGAGTTGGGCGCGCGCTTTGAGCGAGTTGCGCCGGCATCACCAAACTGACGGGCGATTGTGGTCTAATATACAACTAGAGATAGACGAGATTGTATCGTCACGGAATACGCGCTTGGCAAGAAGAGCAACTGGCTTCAGCAAATGAAGCCTTGGAATGTCGTTTTGCTGTCGAGCATTCTCGCAGCGATAATCTTCCTCTCAATCATGACGCTGGCGCCGCGCTGCCCATCGTCCGTCAAATCTACGACGGCGGGCAATTTGCTCTCAGCCGGTTGCCGTAGCCCGGGGTACCGGCCGCGTTACGACTATGACAATCCGCTGCAAATCCCCCAAAACCCCTGAGCGTCAAAAATTTGCGAGAAAGCCGAGCGTGCTCACGCGATGAAGCAATCGCGAGTGCAAGATTCGCGGAAGCCCGAACTCCAGATTGACGGCAGATTTCGGGCCGGCCATCGGGCCGGCCGCGAATAACCGAGCCTTGCTTGCATTTTCGTCTTGAGCCACAAAGTTTCGCATGGACGGAAAAATTCAGTTAAATCAATGAATAAGATCTCTTTCCTGAAGAAGCCGTCCATGACTTTTCGGAGCCGCCAGCCTCGGTTTCGTCAGATTTATTGCCGAAACCTATAGCTCCCGCGTTGGTCTTATCCCGCGCCAGTGTCGATTAAGTCGCAAGTCCCGTTCGTTTTGTGAACGACCCGCCCAGCGGCGGCCCGCACCACGACCGTTTATTTTGCCCGGACTCTGAACCTCATGATCGAGCGCAATCCGAACTCCGTGCTTCCGTTCGCCAGCGATGCAAAAGCCACCAGCATGGCCCGCGTCGGCACCCAGCCAATTGCACTTGCCGCCGCCCTCCTCATGATTCTCGCCGGCGCCGCCTCGATTGCGCTGTGGCGCGCCTATACCGGGACCTCCCCCGAGCTCGATCGCGTCGCCGCCGCGCGGCTGCTGCAAGTGCGTGCCGCGCAAGCGTCCGAGCAGCTCGTGGAAAAGACCAAGGGACTGGAAGCGACCCAACAGGAATCGATCGACCAGTTGCAAGTGGTGCAGGATCAGTTGCAGACGGTCAGACGCCAGTTGGCCGCCCAGCAGGCCGACAACAAGCGGCTGTCCGAGCAGGTCGTAGCGCTCAATGAGGCAGTCGACAGCTTGAGGCAATCCTTCGCCAGCGTGCAAGCCTCCGATCCTGCGCCGGCTACGCGCAACAGGTCGATCCGGACCCGGGCGCATGCGGTCAGGGTCCACAGGCGGGCCAAATCGCACGGTTGAAGCAGGTCGGCGGCCTCCTTCTTGAATTTCTTCGGAAGTTTGTGAACTGGCTCACAGAAGCCCGTTCGATTCCGGGCCATTGTCCGGTTACCGGAAGGCGAAAGCCGATTTTAATTTCCGGGGCTGGCAAGGTCGTTGACGGTATACTGCGTCGACGGCCTTGTTTTTTTATTCCCCTGCCCCGACCATATTTCCCGCCGCCCTCGCAGCCCCGTGATTTGCCTTATGTGCGCAATTCCCCGTGAATGCGCCTGCAAAATCCCCTTGAGGAGCAAGAATATGAGTGCTGAACCCGCCCTAACATCCGATATCGTGGGATTGACCAAGCCCGCCCCGTTTTCCCGCCGCGGCTTCATGACAGCGTCGGCAGCCGTTGCCGCGGGCTATACGCTCGCCGCCGGGCCCGTACGGGCCGAGGTGATCAAGACCGACACCGAAGGCCTGGAGACAGGTGATGCCAAAATCAAGGTCGCCGACGGCGAGATGCCCGCCTACTTCGCGCGGCCGAAGGGCGCGAGCAATCCGCCGGTTGTGCTGGTCGCGATGGAGATCTTCGGCCTGCACGAATACGTCAGGGACGTGACGCGGCGGCTTGCCAAGCTCGGCGCGTTCGCGGTCGCACCGGACTATTACTTCCGGAAAGGCGGCGATCTCACCAAGATAACGGACATGCAGCAGCTCCTGCCGATCGTGAATGCAAAGCCCGATGCGGAGCTCCTGTCCGATCTCGATGCCACCGTCGCCTGGGCGAAGTCGCAGGGTGGCGACACCTCGCGTCTCGGCGTCGTCGGCTTCTGCCGCGGCGGGCGCACCGTCTGGGAATATGCCGCCCACAATCCCGCACTGAAGGCCGGGGTTTCATTCTACGGCCCACCCATCGATCCGCCCAATCCGGTCTGGCCGAAGAGTCCGCTCCAGCTCGCGCCCGAGATGAAGGCGCCCGTGCTCGGTCTCTATGGTGAAGCCGATACCGGCATCCCCGTGTCCGCGGTCGAGGCGCTGAAAAAGGCGCTTGCGGATAACAAGAAGACCGCCGAGTTCAAGATCTATCCCGGCGCGCCGCACGGCTTCCACGCGGACTACCGCGCAAGCTACCGCAAGGAAGCGGCGGAGGATGGCTGGAATCAGATGCAGGCCTGGTTCAAGAAATATGGCGTTCTGAGCTGAGCATTCAGACATTGCGCGCGGCCTCACCGCGCGCAACCGTATCAACGACCCGCCGTCGTCAATTCCCAACGCGCGATCGCATTCACGTTGCGGTTTGTGGCATGATCCTCTTGACGGAACGAATTGCTGTTTCGTCCATTAGCGGACACCAGGAGGCTGACCCCTCATGCGCAAACTGATCGCCTTCGATGACGAGACGTTCGACAAGCTCAGGCAATTGGCGCGCGACAGGATGGCCACGTTTCAGGAACTGGCGGATGAGGCCTTCGCCGATCTCTTGAAGAAGCACGGCGTTCCCATCGACCTCAAGGATGCCTTGCGCAAAAGTGCCGCACAGGGGCGCGCGTCGGCCAAGGTGATCACTCTTTCGAAGCCGAAGAAGCGATGAGGAGGATTCAGCCGATCTTCTTCAGCCCCTTCCTGTAGCGCGGGGCGTTGCGCTGATAGGATTCCGCATCGCGGCCGATGTTGCGAATCTGATCGGGTTCGAGCGTGCGGACTACCCGCGCCGGCGAACCGATGATCAGCGAGTTCTCGGGAAACTGCTTGCCTGCGGTGATGACCGAACCCGCGCCGACGATGCTGTTGCGGCCGATCTTCGCGCCATTCAAAACGATCGAACCCATACCGATCAGCGAGCCGTCCTCGACCGTGCAGCCGTGCAGAATGGCGTTGTGGCCGACGGTGCAATTCTTGCCGATGGTGAGCGGAAAACCGAGATCGGTGTGGCAGGTCGAACCGTCCTGCACATTCGAGCCCTCGCCGATCTCGATCCACTCATTGTCGCCGCGCAGCACCGCGCCGAACCAGACGCTGGCGCCTTGCTTCAGCCGCACCTTGCCGATCACTGTCGCGGTGTCGGCGATAAAATAATTGCCGTCGGCGGGAAGATCGGGCCCCTGCCCGTCCAGTTCGTAGATCGCCATGAAAATCTCCCATGCTCAGGGCGACCTTGGCACGGGGAGCGACGGATTTTCAAGCGAGGGGGAGATGAAACCTTTTCGGCTCGAAAGACGAGGCCGAGCCTTCAGGCCAGCAGTCCGGCGGCACGCAGCGTCATCAGGAAGAAGGTGCCGCTCATCATGCTCCAGAAGCCCGCGATCACGGTTGCCATCATGACAAACTCGAAGCGCCGGCTCTCGACCTGCACGCCGGCAAGCGTATTGCGCATGATGATGAAGGGCGCCGCGAACACCAGAAACGGCACAGCGGCAAAGCGATGCGGCACGACGCCTTCCTGCAACAGGGCAAAGCCCGCGGGACGTTGCGCGAAGGCTTGATAGCCGCTGGCGAAAGCGCCGGCGAGCGCAAAACCAATGCAGAGCGCGAACAACGAATTCACTGCATCGGGTGACATCGCACTCTCCCGCACAACTGGGGCATCGCAAACCAGGATTCCAGTACCGCTTTCGACTTCAAATCGGCGGCACTCATCGGCGCCCCTCTTTGGCAAAATCGCCCGCCCGCCGCCACATCATCCTTAAAGAAAGGTTAATGCTCCGGGCGCAGCCCTTGCCCTCTGCATCGCCGCTGGAGCCCCTGGCCGCCGGAAACCCGCCTCAAAGACGGTGCCGCATGGCATAGTCGGCTTTGATTCGGGTGCCATTTCACGTTTGCCATTCATGACGATGTTTTCGACGGTCCGCTTCACTTCGCGCGGTTGGCGCGACGGCCATCTGTTACCGATTGCGCTGGCAACCGCGCTGACTGCCGGCGCCGTTGCGATTGTCGCTTATCTGCTCTGGCCGACCTGGAGCACGGACGGCTCAAACGCGCCTGACCGGCTGCCGGTCTCGATCGGCGGCACATTGTTCAACGTGCCTGCCGCCGCGATCCGCATGAAGATCCAGCGGCACTCCGGGCCGCAGGAACGTGTGGATCTCGCTTTCGGCTTTCCGTCGCTGGAGCCTCCGGAATCGCCAAAACATGTCAGCGCGGATGCGGTCGACGAGCAGGTGCAGCCGATCGACCGTATCTTCCTGTCGATTGCGGCGCATCACGACACGCTGGCGCCGGACATGCGCGTGCGCACCATCTATCCGCGCTATCTTGCAGGGGGCTCGACCCCTCTCGAGAACGGGCTCACCATGCGCACCTTCCGCGAGGGTACGCCCTATGACGGCGAAGACCTGTTCTACGCCAACACCCCAGGCATCACGGCGCGCTGCACGCGCGATGCCGCAACCCCCGGCATGTGCCTGAGCGAGCGACGCATCGACGGCGCCGACCTGACGTTCCGCTGTCCGCGGAGTTGGCTGTCGGAATGGCGCGACGTCGCCAGCGCGATGGACCGACTGACGGCGCAGCTACGCGGCACGAAGTAGCAAATGATCAGCCCTGCTCGACCAGATCGTCCTCGAGGATCGCCATCTGGAACTGAAACGCGCGGTCGTCGTCTTCGTCATCGACGAACAGCACGCCGATGAACTCCTCGCCGATATAGACCTCGGCGGAATCGTCCTTCTTCGGTCGCGGCACCACACGAATCTTGGGATTGCCGAACACGCGCTTGAGATAGGCGTCGAGCTTCCTGACTTCCTGAACGTCCACGGCGGTCTCCCGGTCACTGAGGTTGGTGGGTTTTAGGACGAGATGCGACGCACGGCTAGTGTCCACTGCAAACAAAACAGCAAGCGAGGTCACTTGCCCGTCGACGCGTAAAAGTGCACACAAATCAATGATTCTTATGCGATTTTCGATTCGTATCGGGGCATGACGACACACCGCAAGACGAAGGGGCCGGCTTTGCGCCCGCCCGTTTGCTCAGAAATCATGATGTGGATTTCTTACAGCCCCATCGCGTTGATCATCTGGTCCATGGTGCGCGACGGCTCTGCACAGCCGGCCTCGCCCACGATCCTGGCGGGAACGCCCGCGACCGTCACATTGTGCGGAACCGGCTTCACCACCACGGACCCGGCCGCGATCCGCGCACAATGGCCGACCTCGATATTTCCGAGGATCTTTGCCCCGGCGCCGATCATGACGCCATGGCGGATCTTGGGATGACGATCCTCGTTCTCCTTGCCGGTCCCGCCGAGCGTGACGCCATGAAGAATGGAGACGTCGTCCTCGATGACCGCGGTCTCGCCGCAGACAAAGCCGGTAGCGTGGTCGAGGAAGATGCCGCGGCCGATCCTGGCGGCCGGATTAATGTCGGTCTGGAACACCGCGGAGGAGCGGCTCTGCAGGTAGTAGGCGAAATCCTTGCGGCCCTTCAGATAGAGCCAGTGCGCAAGGCGATGCGTCTGCAGCGCATGAAAGCCCTTGAAGTAGAGAAGCGGATCGATGAAGCGCGAGGTCGCGGGATCGCGGTCGTAGACTGCAACGAGATCGGCTCGGAACACGTTGCCGAGATCTGGAACCTCGCGCAGCGCCTCGTCATAGGTCTGGCGGATCAGGTCGCCCGACAACGCCGAATGGTCGAGGCGGTCGGCCAGACGATGCACCACCGAGTCTTCCAGGCGATTGTGATGGAGCACGGTGGAGTAGATGAAGGTCGCAAGCTCCGGCTCGCGATGCACGATGTCTTCGGCCTCGGCGCGGATGCGATCCCAGATCGGATCGAGCGCCGCCAGCTTTCCAGCCTGCGGATTGATTTGATGCATCGCCATGCAGCGGCTCCCGAGAATTTCTTTCTACCTATCCTATACCACGACGGCGCGACAAAGTCCTAACAGCCTCCGCCAAAGGCGAATGCTTCACTCGCGCAAACGCCGGTGGAAAGCAAACGTGGTCAGCCATTGAGGAAATTCAAGCGGTACGGCAGCACGCATGAGCTGATTTCATGGCGATCCTGAGAGAATATCATTCTCCGCCTGCACTGGCCGCAACGCCCCTGTCGTGCAGGACAAGGCTCCCGGCGACGACAATGAGCCGGAGGAGGCTTCACATGCGCCGTGAGAGAAATTCCTCAACGCCCGCCTTGTAGACCTTGTCCCCGACAGTGCGCATGTGGTCGCGGTCGGGAATGTCGAGCACTTCCGATCCGGGAATGGCCTCTTGAAGCGCATGCGCGGAGCCTGCGACCTCGTCCCTCGTGCCGACCGCGATCAGCACGGGCACGGCGATCCGGGCCGCGTCTTGCCTGCTCATCAGCCCGCGCGAGCCGCGCAGGCAGGCGGCCAGCGCCTTGCGGTCGGATCGGGTCTGGTCGGCGAACGCACGGAACGTTCGACCCACGGGATCGCTGACATCCTCGAGCGACGGCGCTTCGAGTGCGCGCACGACGTTCTCGCCGGGCCCGCCCCCTTCGATCATGGCGGCGCCGATACCGCCGAGAATGGCCGAACGCAGCCGCTCCGGCCTGTTCAACCCGAGCCACGCGGTCATCCGTCCGCCGAGCGAATAGCCCATGACGTCGGCGCGAGCGATATCGAGATGATCCATCAGCGCGACGACATCTCCGGCCATCATCGGAATCGAATATTGCCCGGGCTCATAGAGCTTTGCTGAATCGCCATGGCCGCGATTGTCGAGGGCGATGACGCGGCGGCCATTCTTGCGCAGTTCCGAGACCCAGGCCGGATAGACCCAGTTCACATTCTTGCTCGACGCAAAACCGTGCACGAGCACGATTGGATCGCCCTCACCTTCGTCGAGAAAGGCAATTTCGACATCGCCGTTGTGGAAACTCGGCATCGAATGTCCCGTGCCCCTGTAGTGAAAATGAACCGCGAACGCTAGTGGTGCGAATTTGACGTTTGCAAATCTGCCTCCCAGGTGGGATGCGAATGTTGGAATCCGATGACTAGCCGCGCACGGCGGGGACCGCCACTGCTGATTGCGTCGCCGCCGCCAATTGTGCGCGCAGGCGACTTGCCTT
>Ga0306923_10008285_pt1 | contig 10424 bp, 7 predicted proteins | sample sta12Can44000108_FD_203841 | JGI IMG/M metagenome (GOLD analysis project Ga0306923, IMG submission 203841) | Lab enrichment of tropical soil microbial communities from Luquillo Experimental Forest, Puerto Rico - statanox.12C.anox.44.000.108 (v2)... | ecosystem: Environmental > Terrestrial > Soil...
GAACTCCACCAGGGTCTGCGGATAATCCTCCACGGCCCCCAACACTGCATATGGGGGGCACCTGCGTCAACTGGATAACCAGCCACGGAGATATTCACTCGGACGGTCTTGCCAAATACGGTTACACACGCGTGGTGCGTGATGGTCTGATCGACTCACCGCTCGCTGAATCCTTAAGATCGGCGTCGTCAGTAGAATCGCTTTCGCCGGTTTCAATTTCGGAAGTCGTGCCTTTGGCGTGGCCCTTTGCTCCAGTCTTCTCTCGGATTAGGTCAAGCGCCCACTGAATTACACCATTGAAGAGGCTAGGCTGATAACTGACGATAAAACTAAAAAGCGACAGAAATCCAGCGAGCCGTATGTACTGTCCGGGCGCGGGGTTTGAAAACGGTGTCTCATCTAATAGCAACAAACCAGAGATCATGAACAAGTACACGAAAAAGCCGCGAATCACCGCAGACACAAAAGGACGGCTAGTGTCCACGGAGGACGCTGCAGTTTTATCGTCGCCCAGCTCCGCCCGGCTACCGTACGAGCCCAGCACACTTGCGGTTGCGCAAATCCAAGCGAGGTTGATCGGCAAGAAGCAAAGCAGCACGATGACCCAGGCGGTCACATTTGATACTCCTGTTGGCGCATTCGTCGATGACGCCAAGCCTTGATCCGGTGAATCGGTTGCGTTGGGCGTGCTACCACGCGTGGATGATTGTCCCTGCAAAGCTGCGACGCCAGTGGGGCTGATCTGGGTGCGGTACGGCCTGGTGTCGACGAGAATACCACCTGCAAAGAGGGCCAACCACGCCACAAAAACAACGAATGCAACACATGCCTGCAAAGGAGAAAGCGTGTCACGCGCCGAAGGCGCTAGATGGTCCTCGTCATTACTGTCATGATCTGGGTTGGATTTGAGCGCCGGAGCAAGTCGCTCTTTGTTCACACCACCTCCATCTAGCCCTGGTTTAGCGACCGCAGTATGAAGACGCATGGTGGTTTCACCGCCCAAATCAACGCCGACCTCCAGAATCACGGTATCTGGCATTCCGCCCGCCCGATCGAAAAGGATCGGCCTGAAATCGCCCGCAGTCAACACCCACAACACCCACCGGGATGGGCGACATCATTGCACTCTCAAAGGCAACCGGGTCACGAGGTTATTTCAACGGCGAAAATATCATCGACGGACACCAGATTATTATGTCGCCGGCTCCGCAATGCAACTTATCTCTGTCATCTCTATTGACAACTGGAATCGGCATCTTCTCACCACGGTCACTGGCATCGAGTACGTCGTAGTACGCTGTGAAGTGATCCAGCGTCTGTAATTCGGCGTCAGACGAGCATTGGTTGTTATCGTCTGGCGCACGTGATTCGTTGGTGAGTCTCACTTCTAAAGGACCGCCAGTCACTTTGGAAGCAAACAGCGAAATGTCTCGCGACGAGCTCCGATCAAACGGTTGCAGAGTAAACGTCACCGTTCCCGAAGGAATTTGCTGGATGAGTCGCGGCGTGGCTAACGCTTGTTGATATGCACCTAATGGAGGCGTTGGCTCAAAACTGAAGGGTATCGTATCGTAATGCGGAGAAGTCGGCGTCGGAGGATTCTTGAACAGCGCTGAGAGCTGGCCGCCCGCGAAGTACGCCCGCGCGATGATTTTCGCGGACGTCGGATCTGGTGCGAGACACTCCCGATTGATGCGTGCTCTGCCACTAGGCGTCAACTTAGCCATGTGGGGGATAAAAGACAGGTCGCCGTACGTGCCCACATCAGGTGTTCCAACCCCGGCCTTGCGCTCAATCAAGGTCTTGATCAGCTTGATTTTTTTGTCGAGATCAGACTCGCCAACTCGATCTGTTGATAAGCTCACTTGGCAGCCGTTTGCGTCCCAGTACGCCATCTCTCGTCCGGTCGCGCTGTCGATGTATCTTTTAGTCGGCATAGTTTTGTTGTCTCTAGCGATTGCACTTGCGGGAGCAATCAGGCGCGGCTTGTGTGGGAACGACTTACCATTCGACACTTCAGTGTGACTGACCATGAAGACCTTCAACTCCCCTGTGGATTCGTCTATCACGAGCGCGGCAAGACCATACAGCTCCAGCGATAGCCAAACCATCGTTGGATCCAAGTTGAACGAATGGCGGCATGCAGCCGAGGCAGCTCCAATACCTGCCGCAATGAAATGACGTCGATCGAGCTTCATCGGTCTCCTCCCTGCTGTCGCGGTGATGTAACCACACTGCGGTGTAGAGTGATACCACCCATATTGACAAATCCCGCCCAAGCTGACGGAACATTCAAATCGTTTTCCGAGTTCTTAAGAAGCTCCAACTGCGCAGATCTCAGAGCTTCAGCTGGTGGGCTACCAGAACGCAATCGTGTGTAGAAGGCCGAGAGAAGCGTCTCGCTGGCCCGATCATCGACGTCCCAGAGAGTCGCAATCACCGATGGCACGCCTCGCGCCAGAAAGGGCCTTGCAAGACTGATCGCGCCTTCTCCCTTTCTGAGTGGGCCAGCGGCGGTGCTACATGCCGCGAGGACGACCAGTGACGTCCTTGTAAATGGAATACTAAGCAACTCGTGGGCTAACATCACACCCGTGTGTCCCTCGTGGTCCCGGGCGAATAACAAGCGAGAAAGGATTGGGTACACTTCATTGGCAACCGCATGACCGGCAAAATGAACAATGTCGGCACTTCCAGCGGCCTTGATGAATTCAGCCTTTGAAGCGTTCGCGCCAGCGAGAACCACGGTGTCAGGGTAGAGATCCGCGATATTGCGCGCTTCCATTTCAGCACCCGTGAGACTCCTAAGGTCGCTGGCGTCGGACGGATCGACCTTCGGGTTAGCGACGACAAGAACGCGGTCTCGTCGCGCCGACATTTGACTCATTCTGTCGCTGGCGCGCGAGAGCACTGTCGCGCTTGGCGCAATGGCTAGCGCGTGCTCTTCGATGAGATAGCGCTTCGATTGTGGGTTTCTTAGTGCTGCAAATGGTATGGTGTGAAGGGCGCCATCCGGAACCAACACGATTGTGTCATTGGGGGACGATAAGGCCACCACTGGCTCCACTAACCACACATAGAGGTGCTCTGACAACCAATAGAAATCGGCTTCCGCCCTATTCGCCATCGCGACTTGGAGCGAGTGCGCTTCGGTTGCAAGTTCTTCAAATGACAGCGTTCTTTCAACGAATTCGACCTTTCCTCTTTTGATTATCCAAATGAGCAATTTGTCATGGAGACTGACGTAATAGGCAACGACACAGCAATCGGTCAACGAGTCAACGAGATCCGCGGGGTTCTGCACGACGGTCGAGACTGTGCCGCTCGCAGTCTCGAGCAGATCTCTGGCACGGAATCGCTCTGCGTAGCCAAGTGAATCTCGTCGCTTTCCAGGTTCAGACGCCAGGAGCTCGATCAGTTCGTCGTATAGGTTCCAAGGCTGATCGAAGTATCCGAGTCGCAATTCACCGGTCGGCAGCAGCGCGCGCTGCCGCTCGAGAATCGTGATTCCCTCAATGAAGCTAGCGGCACCATCATCTCGTCGACCCTCGGCCAATTGCGCCCGACCAAGTGCGAGGTACACTTGTGGAAGCCTTTGGCTCATGCCGGCGTGCTGGAAGTAGGCTAGGCTTCGCCGCAAAGAGTCGTTGACTCCGTCCGGTGACTGCTGGCCTGCTAGCGATTTACGCGGGAGCTCACTGATTCTCAATTCAGCCTCAACCTGCAATCGCTGCGCGACTCCAGGGTCCGACAAACGTCCTGCCCATTGCGTAGCGGAGGCCGCATCCGCAGTTGCAGCGTCGTTGTTTTCCATGAGGTGGTGAATGTCCGAACGAAGGAGGTACGCTTGTGCGATGTCGATGGCGGGCCGAGTTGGCTCCGCTTCGTCGAGCAGCTCGCTCGTGAGGGCAAGCGCGACTGCCAACATCTCCTCTCGTCGGGCGATGTCAGCCCCAATCAGAAGCGCTGTGCGGCGAGTCCCGAGCGGACTGGCTATTGGCAAACTTGCGAGCGCTTCACGGAAATGTCCCCAGGACGCTTTAGTATCGCCAATGGTCCACAAGCGCTCTGCCACGACCGTGTGAATCCCCGCAAGATCTTCCCTCGCGTCGATTTTCTGAAAAGTCGACAGAGCTTCCCGATAGTCAGTCAAAGAATCTGCAAGCATGCCGTGGGCGCCTCGTAGTAGCCCACGGGCTCGGAGTGCTCGTCCCTCTAGAGTCAAATGCGCCTGCGCCCGAGCGTTCGTCAGCAACGCGTCAAGTGGGCGTCCGGAAGAAATCAGATCTCCTTGGAGATAGCTCCCGTTCGAGAGATAGAGCGTCACCCATTCAGTGAAAGGGGATTTGGTCTCCAAGAGAGGTTGTTGTGACTCTCGGAAAAGCTCGACACCTTTGTTGCTAATTCGCTTGGCGAACCAGGCGCGTCCGTCTCGAAATAGTCGATGCCCTCGCGCGATCAACGCAGTCCTTTCAGCGCCGCTGCTGACGGCGTGGTCGATTGCGGCGACAGCGTCCATCGCCATCCGCTCGCCGACGGTTGCTGCCAGCGCGTCGCCCAAGAGTCGCGCGCGACGCAGAACGTCGCTAGCTCGCTCAGGGTCGCCGGTTGTCCAGGCATCGGCCCATTCGGGGATCAGCTCGTTTTCGACGCAGTCGTAAGCCGTATCGGGTAGCCTCTTCACTACTCTTAGCACCGCCTCGCGATCGCCGCGAGCCGCCGCTTCTGCGACCTGCCGATGCTCCCCCTCGAAACGCTGCGACTGCTTCTCTGGCGCCAGTGCGTCGAGATGACGCTTCGCCTCCTGCGCCCACGGCGACTTCGAGTCGATCTTGAGGTACGCCTCCCAGGCCTTTCGCGCCTCGTTTCGCAGTGAAAGTGATTCGAGTGCGATGGCGAGGTTGAACCGTGCTTCGGTGAACGAGGGATCGATCTCGGTCGCCGCAGTCGCCGCAGCTACGGCCTTGCTGACGTCCTCTAGATCTTGTTTTTGCTTGAATCGGACCAAGTAGGCGGCTGATAGATCGTTTTGAAACCGCGCATTTTTTGGCACGCGCCGGGCCGCTTCCTCAAACGCCGATACAGCCCGATCAGTCTGGCCCGTCACGAGCTGCCCGGCCGCGTACGCCGCCAACGTCGACGGCTCGCGATGCCCCTGCAGCCGCTTTTCAAGCGTGAGGGCCGCAATTCGTAAATCGGGAGAAAGCCGGTCTCCACCTCGCTCACCCGAGCGCGTCACAGAGCGCTCAACCAGCGGTCCGTACGCAAAGCCCCCGGTCAATCGCGGCTCGATGGTTCGTTCCGTGCCAACCGCGGCGACCAGCTCGGTGAGCTCCGATCGGCCTGGCCACAATTGGGTCACCAACTGCGGTCGGAGAAAAACCGTCAAACTCGCCGTTGCCGTCCCTAGCGCGGCTGTGACCACCACGGCCTTGCTCCAACCTGACGCTTCGACAACCGCATGCCAGATCCACTCCGCCCACGCCCACCGCCAGCCACGATATTCGCGCGCCGACGCGATGAACACGGCGTAGCAATCTGCGCAGTCGGCGAGGTGCTCGGTCACCGCTGCTCTCACGGCTTCCGGCAGGCGGCCTGCGAGATACGCCGCCAGCACTTCTGGATCGGGGCACTCGGTCAGTGTCGCCTTCATCTCCTGGTCAACCACGATCCTTCTCCCGGGCGCGGTGGATGTTGAACCGCACGCGATCCGAGCAGGACTGGTCAAACAACTTCCTTATAACGTCGGGTGACACGCCGTCGGCCTGCAAGCGCTGTTTCAGGTGCTCGCACAACCGCTCGAACCTTCCGTACAACGGTTTCTGCGGCAGGTGTAACACTCGGGCAATCTGGCTTACCGCGAACCCATCGTCGTAGCGCATTTTGATTAGCAGCCGGTCTTCAGCAGGCAGTTCTCGAAGCGCACGCTGGAGTGCTTCGAGCACCCGCCGCTCCACGACATGGTGCTCGGCCTGGATGATGTCAGCGTCTGGTCCTCCGCTGCCGCTCGGGACGTCCGCTGCGACCTTGTCCGAAACGAAGCGCCGCTTCACCGAATTCGCCGTCGATTGACCCCACAAGGCCTGCAACGCGTCGCGACTCTCGGTGACCCCGTGGTTCTTGCGCATTTGTTCCTGCGCTTCGTCAAAGCTCCAGCCGTCGCGGACGATTAACCGCTCCAGCAGAATTCCAACCGAGCCCTGTCGCGCCGCTTCGGCCGACGGTCGCCATCGCCCCCATACGCGGTTGCAATAGTTCAGGAACTGCCGCTGTACGACGACGGTCAGGTAGGTGGAAATAGCACTACGTCGGCAAAAACGTCGCAGGACGTCGTAGTCGCGTTCGATGATGTGGAGCTTGACCTCGGAGGCGAAGTCCTCCGCCTCTGCCTCGCGCAGGTGATTGCGTCGACAAACCTGCGCAACGACCTTGTCGATGGTCGGCAAGAGCGAGACGAAGAGTCTCTCGTAGTCCACCGAGTTGATCGCCGATCGAGCACGACTATCCGGACCCGGCGGAAATGGAGGAATCGGCCAGGCTTGATGAATGAGACGCGAATTATTCATGAACTGAGCGGACATTGACAATCCAAAAGTCCTAGCCCCGCCAGTGCTCTAGACAGCCCGGATCAGCTGTTTCCCATTGGCCCACTAACTCCAACAACCGATGGCACTTGTTGGCGGCCTCTCCCGCCGGCGGCAACTGCGAATCCGCCAATCGTGACCGTCTTCTCCCGCGAGGCCCAGAACAATGAAGCGATGGCTTGTATGCGCCGCTGCCGCCGGAGTCTTGGTTAGCCTGCATGGATACCCAGTGTTCGGCGCCCAGTTATCTACGGCCGGGAACATCGACCCTCACGTCCGCTACCTCGATCTTGGGATCGAGGAGGTTGCGAGCATCGCCTATACGCAATCGGCGGCGTTTCGCGCGCTCGTGGCGGTCCTCGAATCCTCGGACGTCGTGGTTTATGTCGACCGGGGTCGGTGCATGCGCGGCGCGGTCCGCTCGTGCCTCCATATCATGACGTCGCGAGGCGGCGTTCGGTACTTGCGCGTCACGCTCGATCCGCACCGCTCGCTCACGATCGTGGTCGCTCAACTCGCTCACGAGCTCCACCACGCGACGGAGGTCGCGAATCGGCCGGAAGTCGTCGACGATAAAACGCTTAGCTCACTCTACCGCGAGATTGGCTTCGAATGCCGCGATCGAATCGCCGGCCAGTGCTGGGAGACGGAGGCTGCGAAGGACAGCGAACGCCTGGTGCAACACCAGGTGACGGCCATGCTTTCGATCGCTGCGAACAAGCCGTGATCGGCGCTCAAACAGCCGACGGTCTTCAGGATGAGTGTGCCGCGAACTGCACAGGTTGGCGATTCGCTGCGCCAGAACCCGGCCGGATGACGTACAGTTCTATTGAGAGAGCCCCAGTCTGAGCGACCGGCGTCTGCAAGGCGATTGAGGATGCCAGATCTTCGTGACTACCAACTGCTGAAAACCGTGGAGCCGTCGGGGCCCGAACCCAACGTCAAATCGGCCGTCTGGATCGCGGCGGTCTTCATCGTCGTCGCCGCGTCGGCCGCCACAGTCTACTTTATCCGCAGCCGTCGGCCGGTGTCCGCGCCTGCACCCGCCAGGGCCGCGCAGTCGGCTCAGGAACCCGCCCGCCCGCTGGGCAGCGATGCGGAGCAGATCACGCTCCCGCCGCTTGGTGAGAGCGACGCCCTCGTTCGCGACCTGGTGCGCAAGATCACCTCACACCCGCAAGCGCTTGCGTGGCTCACAACCACCGGTCTTATTCGCAATTTCACGGTTGTCGTTGCGAACGTCGCCGAAGGAACGACCCCCGCCGGGCACCTTCGCGTCCTTCGACTCTCGTCGCCGTTCCAGGTGACTCAGCGCAACGGCGAAATCTTCATCGATCCCCGAAGCTACGACCGGTATGACGGCGTGGCATCCGCCGCGGCATCGATTGATCCGCCAGGCGCCTCGCGCCTCTACGCCACGTTGAAGCCGCGCATCGAAGAAGCGTACGCAGAGCTCGGCGTTCAGCCGGCCTCCTTCGATGTCGCGCTCGAACGGGCCGTGGTTGCCCTGCTCCAAGTGCCCGCCGTCGACGGCCCCGTCCGCCTCTACCCCAAGGGCATCGGATACCGGTTTGCGGATCCGAATCTCGAGCGCTTAACGCCCGCCCAGAAACAGCTGCTGCGGGCGGGACCTCGCAACGTTCGGATCGTTCAGTCGGCTCTGCGGCAGCTGGCGCTCACTCTGGGCATACCGCCCTCGCGGCTCCCCTGAACGCTAGTCCTGGAACTTGTAGGTGACGCCGACCGAGAATTCGAACTGCTGCGAGTACTCGGCGTTGCCGATGACCCAGCAGCCGTACCACGGATCGCACCAGGTCCCACCGGGGTTCGACTGTATATAAGTCGGGGTCCAGCGAATCCCGGCCCGCACGCCGAACGCCTGACCGGACGGATAGAACTTCACGCCGCCGCCCCACGTCGTGGAGAACTTGGTTGCGGAGTCGATGGTTGTTTTTCCAGGAATGACCGGAGTGATGGCCAGATTACCGGGCGAGTAGTGTGTCGCACCGAGTCCACCGAACGCATACGGCCGGATCTTCACTCCTGACTCCCCAAAGTTGTAGACGAAGTTGCCGTGGTAGTTGTAGACCCCGAGGTCGGACACCTTCAAATCGGGAGAGGGGTTGCTGACCTGAAACGTGCTGGTCTGATGACCGAAGAGGAATTCCAACTCCATGTTCTCGTTGAGGAATCCGCCTGCTGTGAAGCCCCACGAGAAGCCGTGCGTCACGTCGAGATTCTGGTAGGGGAGCCCCTGGATGATGTGCGTCGAGGCGCCTGTGATGCCGTTGCTGCCCGTATACCCGATCTCGACGCTCGCTTCGGCCCGCTGCGCGCGCGCGGGATTCGCCGTCACTGCGATCAGCCCAACCGACACCGCAACCAACTGCGTGGCTCTCACGAAATACGTCGTCATGTGGTCGCCTCCTCGCGGCTACTCCCTGGAGCACGCTCGACGCTGACAGATTCGCTCCAAACCTCCGCCTTCGCGACACGGTCACGTCGGCTCGTGATCGAGCGTGGCAAACCCGTTTCGATAGGAGGGTAGAAGACCCGTCGCAGATTGGGCTATGCAGATTCGGCACGCGCAAGCGCTGCGTTCACGCCTGGCCGCTTGACGGCAGAGCTGCACTCACGGTTGCGCGAACCTTTCCGCCCCTCGATGCCGTGTTCCGTAGGCTCTTTGTAAAAGGAAGTCTCCGGGTCAAGCGGTCAAGCGGGGGACGCCACCTATGGCGCAGCGCACGTCCAGTTCGCAGCGTCCTTGATATTCCCGCTGCCCTTGTACTTCGTGAACTGCGGATACGAACAAATCGGGCGTGTCAGGCTCGTCTGCGGGTTGAAGCCGGTCAGCTCGGTCGGCGTGGTGCCCTTTTCGCGCCAGGCTTCCATCGCGCCGATGGTATCGAACGTATTCGGGCCGTCCCCACCACGGCAGTGAGCCATGCCCGGCACCATGAACAGCCGGACGAAGTCGCTCTGGTTGCCCATCTTCTTCGTCAGGTTCTCGTAGTACAGCACCGTGTTCTCGGGGGTGATCCCCGTGTCGCTCCAGCCGGCATAGAGCATGAGCTTGCCGCCGTGAGCGTTGAACTTGCTCAGGTCTGGGTCAACGGCGTCGACGAAGCTCACCTTGCTGTTGATGATCGGCATATCGCGGTCCAGGTCGAACGTGTGCCAGTCGTAGTCGGCGTTCTGGAATCCCCAGATGCGCACCGTGTCGTATCCTCCACCTGGCTCAGTCGTTGCGCCTCGCAGCGGTGGCAGCGGATTGCCGAGCGCCTGGCCCGAGAAGATCAGCTCCCCTCGGCTGTTCTTTGTGCCGCCGTAATACGCCTCTACAGTTTTCAGTTGTGGAGCTGTCAGGCAACTCTCGGACGCTGCACCCGGGGGGCACGCGAGCTTCTTGAAATCGAACGCGCACGTGCGCGGATTGGTCAGGAACCCCTCGTGGAGTGTGTCGCACGCCTTCAGCACCGCGTCGGTCACCATTCGGGCCGTCGCCGGCGAAATCTGCCCTTCTGGATGCCGGGCCAGCTCGATGCTGCGCGCGACGCCCGCCGTGTGCATCTGGATATGCCGGTTTGCCAGCGCTCCCGCGATGATCCCGTCGAAGTCTTCGGGGTAGCGCTGCGCGCTCATGACGCCCTGGCGCCCACCCGTCGAGCATCCTTTGTAATACGAGAACTGCTGCGCGCGGCCGTAGAACTGCGAGATCAACGTCTTGGACGTGACCGTCATCTCGTGCATGGCGCGATACGCGAAATCGAGGATCTTCTCCGGGTGCCCGAGCGCGAACATCCCATTGGGGCCGTCGGCCTCCGAGTGTCCCGTGTCATT
>Ga0306923_10008286_pt1 | contig 10424 bp, 9 predicted proteins | sample sta12Can44000108_FD_203841 | JGI IMG/M metagenome (GOLD analysis project Ga0306923, IMG submission 203841) | Lab enrichment of tropical soil microbial communities from Luquillo Experimental Forest, Puerto Rico - statanox.12C.anox.44.000.108 (v2)... | ecosystem: Environmental > Terrestrial > Soil...
AGCGTGGGCCCTCGAACAAATTCACCATCCTGAGGCAAAACGACTCCGAGCGGCGGCGGACACTTATCATTCCAGCCTGTTGAAAAACTTTCAAAATGCCGCCACACGATCCCCCGTGGTCAGGCTGCGTGATGGCACTGCCGTGCCTCACGTCCCTTCTTACGTCCAGCGCCGTGGGCGCAGCTTCGGTTGGATTTGTGAAACCCTCGAAGGAGGCATGCACTTGCTCATCACGGACGCGATGGATGCTCGCTCACACCAGGCCGAGTGGATACTTAAGGATTACGAGGACAATCTCTTTCTCTCCAACCAGTATGGCTACACGCTGGACGATTTTGATAAGTACTGGTTCGGTCGTGGCGGCATGTCTATGCAAGCTTGCCTGTTGCTGGACGTCGAGCCTTACTTGGGCCGTGACGATGACAAAAATGCATTGCGCGCTATGTTCAACGCTATTGCCGTTAGTCATTTTCCTGACGTGCACATGAACACTGAACATGCCCTGCCCGAAATGGGAGATTGGCGGGGAGATCATTTCAAAAGCTCCGATGAATCCAATGCGTGCGGCTGGTTGCGCCAAATGTTTGTCCGTGAAGAAAACGACGCGCTTCTGTTGGGTCAGGCCGTTCCACGCGAATGGCTCAAATCGGGTCAAACCTGCGGCTTGCGAAACGCCCGCACCTATTTTGGCCCAATGAGCATCATCTATACAAGCGGCGATCATCAAATCACAGCTAAACTGGATCCGCCCCAGCGCAATCTTCCGAAACAAATCCGATTACGTTTCCGTACTCCCGACGCCCAACCGATTCGCTCGCTAACTGTGAATGGCAAACCATGGACAAACTACCACGAGGACTGGGTCCAATTACCTGCCGGCCTTGGAGCTTCAAGTATCTCGGCGACGTTTTAGCGCGCTTTTGAGTGAAAACCACGGATAAAACACCGATGCACAGTTATGGACTCAATTTGATTGGATCAAGTGGTGCACGATTCAATCGTACGGCCAGGCTTAATTTGCCGACATTAATTTCAACCATGCATTACTTCTCGATCCTACTCGTAACATTGTTGGGGATTTTTTCTGCGGCAGAGACACAAGCAGCCGAAACGGCGCTTTATGAGGCAGAACTCATTTTTCCACTCGAAACCTGGCATAATCATGCTTCCTGTATTGTGGAGCTGCCAAAAGGGGATTTGCTCGTCTGCTGGTTTCATGGCTCGGGCGAGCGTACTGCAGATGACGTAAAGATTGAAGGAGCCCGGCTCCGCAAAGGGAGTCACCAGTGGAGTCCACGCTTTGTTATGGCCGATACACCGGCCTTTCCTGACGGCAATCCGTGCATGTTTCTAGACCCCAAACAACGGCTCTGGTTCCTTCACACTACCATTCTGGCCAACACCTGGGAAAGCGCTCTGCTCAAAGTTCGGGTCAGCGACGATTATCAACGAAACGGCCCTCCGCGCTGGTCATCCTGCGACACACTCCTTATCAAGCCGGGTCCTGAGTTCGAGCAGGAAGTCAATCGACGCTTGCCTGTTCTGGAGGCCGAGGCCTCTTCCATGAATCTGAACGGGGATGATCGCAAGGAAGTGAACGAGTTTTTTGAGGCCATGCACACCCATACGAAGGAAAAGTTGTATAGACGCCTGGGCTGGATGACTCGCGCTCACCCGTTTGTGCTCGACGGGATCCGCTTGATTGTCCCTCTCTACCACGACGGTTTTTCCTTTTCGTTGATGGCGATTAGTGATGACTGGGGACAGACCTGGCACACCAGCGCGCCGCTGGTTGGCGCGGGGAACATCCAACCGAGCATCGTCCAACGCCGGGACGGTTCCTTGCACACTTTGATGCGCCATAATGGCCCCGCACCAAACCGGCTGCAGCAAAGCGACTCGTTCGATCGCGGCGAAACCTGGTCGCCCGTCACTAACTCAGATCTTCCCAACCCCGGATCTGGAGCAGAGATAATTTCGTTGCGTAACGGCCATTGGGTCCTGATCAGCAACGACACCGAACGCGGCAGGTATCGGCTTGCGGTGCAGATCTCCGATGACGAAGGGAAAACCTGGAAATGGAAACGTTACCTCGAGCGCGATGAACCCGGCCCGGACGCCGGCAGTTATCATTACCCGAGCATCATCCAGGCTAAAGATGGGACGCTCCATGCCAGTTACAGTTATCACCTAAACAAACGCACTCTCCCAAAAGATGTGGATGGCGACCCAGCCGCCAAATCCATCAAGCACGCCCACTTCAACGAAGCCTGGGTAATGCAAGGCAGGTAACGTGATTTGGAATTATCACACAAAGGAAACCACCCGAACACTAATGAACGATTTTCCGAACGGATCCGAACACAAAATGGCCCACTGTTCCGTGACGTATTTTGGGCTGCGATTCCACGGTTTCAGAGTTTGTTAATCAGTGTTTATCCGTGTTCATCCGTGGTTGAGTTGCTATGCCGCTCCCCCTTGCTCTGCCGAGCAGATCGAGTAGGTTTGCCACGTGAGTACTTCGCACTTAGGGCCGGTTGCGACCCAGGGTAAATCCACCGCTGATCCCGCTCTCGAAAAGTCCATCCGGAGTTGGGGAGACAAGCTTTTTTCACTCATCGAATCCGCAGAAACGCCCACCCTCTTCAGCAAAAAGGGTTTTTATGGCGCGCTGATGGATTGGTCAATGCGCGATGAGCACTTCAAGACTCAGCTCTTCCGATTTGTAGATGTATTGCCGACGCTCACATCGTCGGCCGAAATCACTCGTCACTTGAACGAATACCTCGGCGAGGAACAGGTTAAGCTCTCCCCTGCCCTGCGCGTTGGCCTAAAAGCCGCCGGAGGAGTTTCCTGGCTCTTCGGTGCCGGGATAAAAACACAGGTCACCGGCATGGCGCGTCAGTTCATGCTGGGAGACGATCCGAAAGAAATTCTTGAGATCCTGCTTAAGCTTAACAAACAGGGCATTGCCTTTACGGCGGATATCCTCGGTGAAGCCGTCGTCAGCGAGTCAGAAGCAGAGCAATACGCCCAACGATACCTTGACCTGCTTAACCACCTAGGAAGTGACCTCCCACGCTGGAAGCAGGTCTGCCGCAGCAACGAGGCTCCAGCCGGAGTCCTGCCCGCGCTCAACGTTTCCGTGAAGCTTTCCGCGCTTTACTCCCAAATCCACCCAACCGACCCCGCAACGGCCGTCGAGGAGATCTCGAAACGATTACGTCCCATTTTGCGCCGGGCCAAAGAACTGCATGCTTTCGTCAACCTGGATATGGAGAGTTACGCCCTGAAAAACCTCACCTTGCGACTGTTCCAAAGCATCTTTCGCGAGGCGGAATTTGCGACTGCACCGGCATGTGGTTTAGCGCTCCAAGCGTATCTGAAAGATTCTGAAACCGATTTACGCGCAATAATAGGCTGGGCACGCGCCGCGGGCCGCCGCATTACGATACGGCTCGTCAAAGGGGCCTACTGGGATTACGAAACCGTTATGGGCCAGCAACGGCATTGGTCAATCCCGGTTTTCGCGCACAAAGCCGAAACAGATGCTAATTTCGAAAAGCTCTCGGTCATTCTGTTGGAGAACGCCGAAACGGTGGATGCTGCATTTGGCACTCACAATGCGCGCAGCATCGCAAATGTTTTGGCCCACGCTCAACGCCTTGGAATCGACCAGCGTCAGTTCGAGTTCCAAATGCTATACGGAATGGCGGATTCAATTAAGTCTGCGGTTCTTCAATTGGGCTGCCGATTGAGGGAGTATTGCCCCGTCGGAGAATTATTGCCTGGCATGGCCTATCTGGTTCGGCGTTTGTTGGAGAACACTTCCAATGAAGGCTTTCTGGCCAGCAAATTTGCCAAAGGCAGTAGCCGCGAGGAACTGCTGAAAAACCCTGCCGATCTCATCAGCCAGCCACCGGCCCAAGCGCCACTCTCGCAGAACCAGAACCCGTTTCAAAACGAACCACTGACCGATTTCAATCTCGCCCCGCAGCGAGAGCGAATGGCCAAGGCAATCCAGGGGCTGCGTTCCGGGCTGGGAGAACGGTATCCTCTGATCATTAATAATAAGCCCGTCTCCACGCAGGAGTGGCTTCCTTCGCTCAATCCCGCCAACCAAAAGGAAGTAATCGGTTACTCAGCCCAGGCATCCATCGAGCAAGCCGAACAAGCGCTCGAAGCTGCCCGGAAAGCTCAACGGCAATGGGCTCGCCTGCCCGTCAACGACCGCGCAGCATTCCTGGAGAAAATCGCCGATCTCATACGTCGGGATAAAGCTGAATTGTGCGCGTTAGAGGTGCTGGAAGCCGGAAAGAATTGGACCGAGGCAGATGCCGATGTCGCTGAGGCAATCGATTTTTGCAATTTTTACGCCGCGTGTATGCGCGAGCTCGGACTCCCGCATCGCACTCAGCTGGTTGCCGGCGAAACCAACGTTCAACATTGGCTCCCGCGCGGGGTTGGGATCATTATCGCTCCCTGGAACTTTCCTTTGGCCATTCTCACAGGCATGACCACAGCAGCAGCAGTCGCGGGCAATTCCGTCATCATGAAGCCGTCCGATCAAACCCCTGTTATTGCCGCTCATCTGATGAAACTGTGTGTGGAGGCGGGCTTGCCGCCGGGCGTTGTGAATCTGCTCACAGGTTCGGGTGGAACGATTGGCGCCCACCTCGTCGGGCACCCTCGGGTAGACTTCATCGCCTTCACCGGCTCAAAAGAAGTCGGCTTGAAGATTTGGGAAACCGCCGGTCGAACTCTTCCCGGCCAGCTTGACCTCAAAAAAGTTGTCTGCGAGATGGGAGGCAAGAATTGTGTGATTGTTGATAGCGACGCGGACATGGATGAAGCCGTGATCGGTTGCATCTCCTCGGCTTTCGGCTACCAGGGTCAAAAATGCAGCGCCTTGTCTCGATTGGTCGTGTTGCAGGATAATTACGACAAGTTCCTGACTCGACTCGTTGCCGCAGCTGCCTCGCTGCGAGTGGGGCCCGCGGAAATACCCGGAAACATTATCGGCCCGGTTATCAACCGCGCCGCCCAGGAACGTATTTCGAAGATCATTGAGGAAGGAAAAAAAGATGCGAAACTGGCTTGGCAAGGCTCAGTTCCAAACGACCAGGGTGCGTGTTACGTACCGCCTGCGATCTTCACGCAGGTACCGCCAACCAGCCGATTGTTTCAGGAGGAAATATTCGGCCCGGTCCTGGCGGTTACGCCCGCGAAGAATTTCGATGAGGCTCTCGCCCTTGCCAACCAAAGCGATTTTGCGCTGACCGGTGGTTGCTACTCCCGAAGCCCGGAAAATATCGCACGCGTAGAAGCTGAAATGGTCTGCGGCAATCTTTACATCAATCGTCCTATCACAGGCGCGGTAGTGGAACGACAACCATTCGGCGGATTCAAAATGTCCGGTGGCGGCACCAAAGCCGGTGGCCGCGAGTATCTTCAGAATTTCCTTCTCCCCCGCGTTATCACCGAGAATTGCCTCCGCCGAGGCTTCGCACCAACGGACGAGGTGGACGAACCTGCATAAGCGGAAAGCCTGGCTCCAAATCCGAAATCCGAAGGCCGAAAGAAGGCCGAAATCCGAATTCCGAAGAAAGACGGATGAGCGTGTGGGGCGTGGGTAAAATCTGATTATTCACGGAAAGGAAAGCGTCCGCAGCTGAAATTACTCCTTAGGAAAAACCCCACCCTTTTGTAGGCCTCCTGCGCCTTTTCGCGACGATTCATTCCCCTTTTGGGGCGAATCATGTTCGATGGCTATTACCGCTTGGCGTCCGGATTCGGGTTTCGGATTTCGGCCTTCTTTCGGCCTTCGACCTTCGGGCTTCGGGTTTTTACATGCCTTCGGCCTTTCTTCACCCCGGCTTATTCGCCACGCCCTCCGGCGGCTCCCACACTTCCGGGTTCCTCGTCGGCACCAAATCGTGTTCGCCGAAGCTGGGAACAGGAAATTCTCCGGGCGCATCGGCGTCCAAATGCCGGGGCCGATTTTCGCCAGTCAAAGTCTGTGCATCGATCCGTTCCTGCAGAGTCATGAGCGCGTGGACCAGGGCTTCGGGTCGCGGCGGGCATCCGGGGATATGCACATCGACCGGTATATACCTATCGATTCCTTTGAGCACATTGTAGCCCTGTTTAAAAGGGCCGCCGGAAATAGCGCAGGCACCCATGGCAATCACGTATTTCGGTTCAGCCATTTGGTTGTAAAGCCTTACCACCTGGGGCGCCATCTTCTTGGTAACCGTGCCGGCAACGATCATCAAATCTGCCTGGCGCGGCGAAGGCCGAAATACTTCAGCCCCAAACCGGGCGAGATCATAGCGCGCCATTGAAGTTGCGATCATTTCAATGGCACAACAGGCAAGGCCGAATCCCAATGGCCAAAGCGAGTTCTTGCGACCCCAATTATAAAGGTCTTCCAGGGTCGTGGTGAATATCCCCTGTTTACTCAACTCACTGCGCAGGCCTTCGTCCATATCACAACCGCAGCCGGGCTTATCTTATCGCCAGGTAAGCACTCCTTTCTGCCAGGCCCAAACCAATCCTTCTACCAACAAAAGCAAGAACACCATCATCGCTACAAATGCACCGACGGGCAGCCCACCGACCGAGACCGCGAATGGAAGCAAAAAAACGGTCTCTACGTCGAAGATAAGGAAAATAATAGCGTAAAGGTAATACTCCGGCCGGAAATGGACCCAGGCGTCTCCTTTTGATTCCAGCCCACACTCGTAAATCGCGTTTTTGTCCTTCCCGGGTTTGGGCGGGGATACTTTCCAGGCCCACAACTTGGCCAGGATGATTGGGCCCAAGGCAAAGGCGAGTGCTCCAAGGAAAAGCACAAACAAGGTCAAATATGGGTGAGTCTCCTTTGCCATCTCAGCACCGATCATGTCTCATTCGAAACTCAATCAAGCCTCTAGTTGCCGGAATGCCCTGGCTCGCTTTTCCTCGGCTCATGACGATGCAGCCCTACCGAGCCGGCAATGTCGTCAAATTCCTCGCCACTGACGTCCTCCAACTGCTTGCCCTTTGCGGCTAATTTCTCATTTATCTTGATAACCTTTTCGGTCATCACCTCGTGGGTATCCTGCGAACCACCCATCAAAACGAAGTTTGAACCGGTAGTCAGACGTTTGTGCCCGTCTGAGTCCAGCCCCACACCGACCATCACACCTTTGCGCTTTCGTTTAGGCTTGCTCGCGTTCGACATCGCCCAAGGCTAAGGCCGGCTTGAGGTTACGTCAACCTCAGGAACTTCGAGCTGTTGACCGTTCTGTTCCGGACCCAACTCCAGCAGAAACGGCACCGCTTGCGCAGCCCACTTTTCAGGTGAAATGTAACTTGAGGCCGACCCGCCAAAGGTACTCTGGAGCATCTCGGTGTTGATGATGCCTGGATTGAGTGAAACCGCCGCCATGCCTGAAGGGAGTTCCTGGGCCAGGGCAAGCGTGAGCCCTTCGATCGCCCATTTGCTGGCGCAATAGGGGGCAACTTCGGCGTCCGTCGAACGGCCCCAGCCTGAACTGAAATTGACGATTATCCCCTTCTTTCTCTTGACCATTGGCGGACACAAATGGCGCACAATGTTGGCAACGCCCTTTACGTTCACATCTATCACTTGCGAGAACTCGCGGGCGCTGACCTCCCACAGCGGGGCGTTTTTATTAATAACTGCAGCGTTATTGAGCACCAGGTCAGGAAGACCGTGCGAACTAAGCATCAAACTCGTCCAGGACTTCACCTCATCATCCGAAGCAATATCTACTGTGTAGAAGTCGTGGGGTTTTAGAAATTCGCGCCGAAGCCGATCAATTTCCTTTTTAGACCGGGCGCACCCGAGCACCGTGTGCCCTAATCGCACAAATTCTTCGACCATTGCCCGGCCTAAACCGCGAGAGACACCGGTAATAAGGACGATGCGCCCAGCCATATACAAGTGATTTGCCAGGATCCTCGTGGAAACCGAGAGTTAGCGCAAGGCTTTTGGGCACCTCTTCCCGAGCGGATTCCAAATTCGGTCAAAGTGCCTGGCGATAAAGAAAGGGCGAAGCCGCTTCGCCGCGGAGAGTTGCCACTTTATGCCGGGATTGGGCGAAGCGCGAGGGTCACTTGCCGAATAGCGCGTCGAGATCGCGCGCGCCGTGGAGGACGCGGACTACTTCGACGACTTGTTCATGGCGCAGGAGACGGTAAAAAATCAAATGCTTGGGGAAGTCGGCCACTTTCCAGGAGCGGAGATTTTTCGCCATCGCGCTGTGGAAGAAGCGCGGGCGTCCGAGTCCGGGAGTGCGGGCGAGCTTCTTGAACGTTGCTTCGGCGCGGGCGACGAAACGGTCGGCCAGATCCGGATCGCCCGCCTCGTCGGCGTAGAAATCCCACTGAGCGCGCAAGTCGGCCCGGGCCGACGGGGCGACGATGAGTTCAGCCACGGCGGCGGCGCTGGGCGCTGTAGGCCTTGAGTTCAGCAAAAACCTGTTCGCTGGGCAACCCCTCGCCGCGATCCAGTTCCGAGATGCCTTCGAGCAGCTTTTCCTCCAATTCGGCCCTGGACGAAACCACGAAAGGCGGCCTGCGTTTTTCCTTGTCTTCTTTGAGACGGCGGAGGGCGGCGCGAATGACTTCGCTGGCCGATTGGTAAAGGCCAGTCTTAACCTCCTGCTGGACGAATTTTTCCAGTTCCGGGGTGATCGAGATGTTCATGGGCGACTCACTCAATATTCTTTACTGCAGTTTACCACAAATAACAGGCTATGCGCAAAGCATGTTATTATGGCCATAATCCTCTTTTTTAACGACGACCGGGATCGGCTTCTACTCTTGGACACAACTGGGCGAAGGCTGCCAGAAAACCGACTGGTAGGTCCACGCTTGGTACTTGATGAACCATCATTTTCACCTGGTAACCGAGAGGCCTCGGGGCAGCCTGATCGATGCCATGCAATGGTTGTTGGCAGTTCACACCAATCGCTCAATCGCCACCCAAAGGAGTTTGGGCATATGCTCGGTTTGTTCTTGGCGCTGCCCTCGGGTTCGGAACACTTATGCCGAAAGGAGTCCGCCCACCTACGCGCTGACCGAAATTGGCGTTGCCGCAATCGGATGCCTTGTTATCGTTTCGGCCGAAACAGCATTCTGCCATGCTGAACGACCTCTCGATTCTCCGCCATCCCGCTCTGTTGCTTCTGAGTTTGCTATTGGCGCATGTCTCAAGCGCGCAAACCGCCACCGCCAACCCCAAAAAATTCGTCCCCGGAGAAATCTGGCTCGATACTCAGGGAAAACCCATCAATGCCCACGGCGGCGGCATGCTCCATTACGGAAGTACCTATTATTGGTATGGTGAGAATAAGGCCGGGGTTTCCTGGCTGCCGGAGGCCAACCGCAAGTGGGACGGTTACCGTGTCGATGTCACCGGCATCCACTGCTACTCCTCAAAGGATTTGTATCGCTGGAAAGACCAGGGTCTGGTCCTTAAGGCCGTGCCAGAGGACCCGGCCAGTGATTTGCATCCTTCCAAGGTGGTCGAGCGTCCCAAGGTGGCTTTCAATCCTTTGACTCGAAAGTTCGTCCTGTGGATGCACATCGACACCGCAGATTACCAAACGGCACGCGCAGGCGTGGCGGTTGCTGACGTGCCTACGGGCCCTTTCAGGTACTTGGGCAGCACCAAACCTGAAGGTGCTGACAGCCGGGACCAAACGTTTTTTGTGGATGATGATGGCAAAGCCTATCGCATCTATTCCTCCGAATGGAATAAAGCCACTTACATTTCGCTGCTGTCAGATGACTGGCTTCGGCACGTCGGCCGGTACACCAGGGCGTTTATCGGACAAGGCCTGGAGGCCCAGGCCGTTTTCAAACGGCACGCGAAATATTACCTCATCGCTTCCGAATGCACCGGCTGGGATCCTAATCCCATGCACGCCGCAATGGCCGACTCCATTTGGGGTCCCTGGCATGAGTTGGGCAATCCGTGCACTGGCCCGGACGCAAACACCACGTTTGGCTCACAGAGCACTTGCGTGTTCCAGGTTTCAGGCAAGATGGACGCCTATATCATCATGGCCGACCAGTGGCACAAATCGAATTTGGCGGATTCGCGCTACGTTTGGTTGCCAATTGAATTCGAGGCCGAAACGCCCAGGCTCGAATGGTTGGGCAGATGGGAGCTACGGATTTTCGATTGGCCGCACGGGGACGCGGTCACCCGCCAGTAGCCCCTTACCAACCTGGTTCGCCAGCGGCTGGGTAAATTAATGTTCAGAATCAACGTTGCGTTTTATCAGGACACCGATGGCCAGGCATAACACGCGTTGCTGAAACCAGGAAGGGGAGCGATGCGGTGGCCATTCTGAGGAAGGTCGGTCCCGCATAACGATTCGGCTGAAATCGGTGGGGTTTTTCAGCAG
>Ga0306923_10008292_pt1 | contig 10420 bp, 2 predicted proteins | sample sta12Can44000108_FD_203841 | JGI IMG/M metagenome (GOLD analysis project Ga0306923, IMG submission 203841) | Lab enrichment of tropical soil microbial communities from Luquillo Experimental Forest, Puerto Rico - statanox.12C.anox.44.000.108 (v2)... | ecosystem: Environmental > Terrestrial > Soil...
GTGACGCCCGACACTAAGACTGCTCCACAAGCTGAGAGAGGCCGCCGCTTTCGCGGGCTGCATGAGCGAGAACGGGCATTTATCATTCCCAATCCGTGGGACATTGGCACCGCGCGGCTGTTGCAGAACCTGGGGTTCGAAGCGCTGGCTACAACCAGCGCCGGCTACGCCTTCTCCCTGGGACGAAGAGACAATACGGTAAGCCGCGACGAGATGTTGAGCCACATCGCTGCCCTAGCCTCCGCCACGGATCTGCCCGTGAGCGCCGATCTGGAAAATGGTTTTGGAGATTCGCCAGAGATCGCCGCCGCGACCATCCGGCTGGCTGCAGGCGCGGGAGCCGTTGGCGGCTCCATTGAAGATGCCACCCAGCGGGAGGATATACCCATCTACGAGATGGGACTGGCGGTAGACCGGGTGCGTGCGGCAGCAGCGGCAGCGCGAGCGCTTCCATTTGCCTTTACGCTGACGGCACGGGCGGAGAACTACTTGCACGGTCGGCGCGATATCAAAGACACCATCCAGAGGCTGCAGGCCTACCAGGAAGCAGGAGCCGACGTGCTGTACGCCCCCGGTCTGACGACCAGAGACGACATCGCCGCCGTGGTCAGTTCGGTGGACCGACCCCTCAACGTTCTCATGGCATTGCCCGGAGTTGAACTGAGTCTGGCCGAGCTGTCAACCCTGGGAGTAAAACGGGTTAGCGTGGGCAGCGGACTATGTCGCGCGGCCCTGGGCGCGGTTCTTCGTGCCGCGAGAGAGATGCGCGAGTCGGGCACTTTCACCTTTGCGGCGCACGCCATTCCCTCCATCAGCGAACTGACTGCAAGTTTCTAGTCCCCGGGGCGTCCACCGACCGCTTCAGGGCATGTCCGTGGCCGAACGCCACGTCCGGCAGCGGACAGCGGGACTTTGCGTGATTAGGTTTTTCGGCGCAACCGCTTGAAATACGGGTGTTACGACATCCCGTGCGCGGAAAGCCAATTGCATCTGAATCAGTCTGCACCGCACAGGCAAGGTGCCGGTGAGCGCAATGTTAACTGACCTGCGATACGCCCTGCGACAGATGCGAAAGACACCCGGCTTTACTACGATCGCCGTGATTGCCATAGCACTCGGCATTGGGGCCAACACCGCGATTTTTTCCATCGTGAATGCGGTCCTGCTGAATCCATTACCCTATTCACAGCCGGACGGCATCGTGGTGCTCTTCCACGACAAGGTAAATTTCCCCGAGGGATCTATTTCCTATCTCAACTTCCTCGACTGGCAGCGCCGGAACCAGAGCTTTTCCAGCATGGCGGGATTCCGCGAAATGGGTGGAGTCACGCTGAGCGGGAATGGCGAACCCGAAATCGTCATCGGCCAGATGGTCTCGGCCGGCTTCTTTGAAATTCTGGGGGTGAAACCCTTGCTGGGGCGGACCTTCAGCGCCGATGAAGATCGGCTGGGAGCAAATCCGACGGTCCTGATCTCCGAGGGGCTATGGAAGCGAAAGTTCGGCTCAGACCCGCATGTGCTGGGCCAGACGATCATTCTCGACGGAGCGGCAAGGACAGTCATCGGCATCGTTCCCGCAAGCTTCCAATTGAAAATGTCGAACTTCGTGAGGTCCGACATTTTCACTCCGGTCGGAGAATTCAGCCAGCCGCAATTCCGCAACCGCAGTGCAGCCTGGGGAATGGATGCCGTAGCCCGCCTCAAGCCCGGTGTCAGCCTGAGCGATGCGGCGCAGGACATGGCGCGGGTAAACCGCGGTCTGGCCGTCGAATACCCGGATGTGGACGTCAACATCAAGACCAGGATCGTCCCCCTCAAGGAGGTGATCGTGGGAGAAGTGCGTCCGGCCTTGTTGATCCTGCTGGGGGCGGTAGCATTCGTGCTCCTGATTGCCTGCGTGAATGTGGCCAACCTCATGATGGCGCGCTCGACGGCGCGGAGCCGAGAGTTCGCGGTTCGCATTGCGCTCGGCGCCGGACGACGGCGGCTGCTGCGGCAGCTGCTCACGGAGAGCGTCGCCCTGGCGCTTGTCGGTGGATCCTGGGGGCTGGTGCTGGCCCATTGGGGGACGCGCACGGTGCTGGCCTGGCTGCCGCAGGCACTGCCCCGGGCAGAAAATGTGGGGTTCGACGGCCGCGTGCTGCTGTTCACCCTGGTGGCGTCCGGACTGTCGGGAATCGTTTTCGGGGTCGCGCCGGGGCTCAAGACTTCACGCACTCACGTCAGCACTACCCTCAGCGAAGGCGGCCGCACGGTTGCCGGAGCCAAGAACCGGTCGCAATCGGTGTTTGTGGTAGTCGAGATAGCCATGGCTCTTGTGCTGCTGGTGGGCGCAGGATTGATGGTCCGCACCTTGATGCATTTGTGGAATCTGGATCCGGGTTTCAATCCGCGCAATGTGCTGTCGCTCGTGATCTCGCTGCCTTCATCGTTGGCAAAAGAAAATCCGGACGCGATTCGCGCCACGTATCGCCAACTTGACCAGGCGCTGCGCTCCATTCCCGGGGTGGAGGCCGTTTCTTTCGAGTGGGGAGCCCATCCCATGCGAGGCGACTCGGAAGAAAACTTCTTTGTCGAGGGGGAATCCCGGCCTGCCCATCAGGCCGATCTGCCCTACACCCTGCAATACGTGGTCGAACCAGGATACCTGCAAGTAATGCAGCTGCCAGTGTTGCGCGGACGCTTCTTAACCGAAGCCGACAACGAGCGGGCTTCGGCGGTTGTGGTGATTGACGAAGACTTTGCCGCACGCTACTTTCCTGGTCGGGATCCGGTTGGCAAACACATCTACGCCGTGGATCCGGTAAACGGAGACACCCGGGCGGAAGAGATCGTCGGCGAAGTGGGCCATGTGCGCCAGTGGGGACTGGCGGATGATGCCACCGAGACCATGCATGTCCAGGTCTATGAGGCCTTCATGCAGAGGCCGGACCGTCTCATGACCCTGCTGGCTTCGGGCAGCCATGTGTACCTGCGCACGGCTGCGGGAGTCGCCCCGCTTTCCGTGTTCCCGGCAATCCGCAACCGGCTCAGCCGCCTTAACGGGGAAATGGTCGCGTTCGAAGGGGAGACGATGGAGAGCGTGGTGGCCGATTCGATTGCCCGGCAGCGCTTCACCATGATTCTGTTCTCCGGCTTTGCGATGATTGCCCTGCTGATGGCCGCGGTCGGTATCTATGGCGTGCTGTCGTACGTTGTGGGACAGCGTACGCAGGAAATCGGTATTCGCATGGCGCTAGGTGCCCAAAGGGGGGATGTGCTGCGCGCCTTCCTGGGCGATGGTGTGCGGCTGACACTGATCGGCATCGCCATCGGTGCCGCCGCCGCCTTGGTGCTCACACGCCTGATGTCCAGCATGTTGTTTGAGGTGAAGCCTACCGATCCCCTCACCTTCGCCGGTGTGGCGATCTTACTGTGCCTCATCGCCCTGTTGGCGTGCTATATACCGGCACGGCGCGCGGCATCGGTCGATCCTCTGCAGGCCTTGCGGTCGGAATAGGCAATATCTTTTTTCGGCCATGCGACTGGCTATCTCCGACATGGCAACCTGCCGCCGGCCGCAGGATTCTTTCGCTATTGTCCTTCTGCTCCCTGTCCGCTTCCTACCGTCAGCGACGGCACGCTGTTCTTTCGCATCAGTTCGTTTAGCGTAGGAACGTCGCTGCGCTGGATCTCCTGCCATCTCGCCAGCTGCGCGCCCAGACGGGCATGGATCTCGTCGTAGACCTGCAACTGCTGCGCGGAAGGGGCCTGATCGAAACTCTGCACGAGATCATTAAAAGTTGCGTATTGCTCATTGAGCATGTTGGGATAGCGGAGGTTACCCTCCGAGCTTTTCATCTTCACCTGAATCAGCTGCTCTTCCACCGGGGTCATCTTCTGGTCGAGCGCCTTGGCGGCGGCAACGATGTTTTGGTTCGCGGTGCCCTGGGAGGTCCACTTTTCCAGGGTCTCGAGACTCGCCCGCAAGCCCCGGATCTGATTGACAGCGCGGTGCAGGCTGTCGATGTCCTGCCTCACCTTGAACCCAAGCTCGCTCTGTTGCTGGAGGTCGGCAATGCTCACCTGGCTCTGAATGCGGGGATCGATTACCACTTCCAGCGGCGCGGTTTGAGTCCGCCCCTTAACCGTGAGTTTCACCTGATAGCTACCGGGTGCGACCAGCGGACCGCGAGGTGCATCTCCGACGTAAAAGGCGCCGGGAATTTGCACGGGCTGGTCGCAGCGGAAGTCCCAGGCGAAGCGGTTGACGCCGGCTGCGGCGGGCAGCAGGTTCGCAGGCGGCTCCTGGTCAGGCCATTCCGGCGGTTGCTCGCGCTTGTTCTCTTCGAGGTTCGAGACGCGGCGGAGGCGCTTGCCCTGCGAGTCGAAGATCTCCAGCGTGACCTCTTCTTTATCAGCCGGCTTCGCCTTCAGGTAGTAGTACAAGACGGCTCCCTTGGGTGGGTTGTCCCCCACCGGACGCCTGCGGTCAACCTGATCGGGGAAATGCAGCCGCGTCGCGGTGGCGGGCTGATAGTGATGGAAGTCTTCGCCGGTTATGGCCGCGCCGGCCTGGCGCAGCAGGCTCACATCGTCGAGGATCCAAAACGAGCGGCCATGGGTGGCGGCGATGATGTCGTTGTCTTTCACCGCCAGATCGTGAATTGGTGAAACCGGCAGATTGAGCTGAAGCGGCTGCCAGTTGGCGCCGTCGTCGGCCGAGAAGTAGACGCCCGTTTCCGTCCCCGCGTAGAGCAGGCCCTTCATCTTGGGATCCTCGCGCACGGCGTGAACGTAAGCGCCCGCGGGAATTCCATGGTTGATACGCGTCCAGGTCCTGCCGTAGTCGTGGGTCTTGTAAATGACCGGCTTGAAGTCGTCGAGCTTGTGGCGGTCGATGGCAGCGTAGGCCGTACCGGCATCGAAGTGCCCCGCCTCCAGGATGCTCACCAAGCTCCACTCGGGCATGTCTTTAGGGGTAACATTCTCCCAGTTTGTGCCGCCGTCGCGGGTGAGATGAATCAGGCCATCGTCGGTGCCCGCCCACAATACCCCCTTCTGCAGTGGCGACTCGGCCAGAGCAAAGACGGTGTCGTAATACTCGACGCTGGTGATGTCGAGCGTGATCGTGCCCCCCGAGGGTTTCTGCTTGCTCTTGTCGTTGCGGGTGAGGTCAGGGCTGATGGCGCTCCAGCTGTGGCCGCGGTCGGAGCTCTTCAGTACGAATTGCGATGCACTGTAGATCACGTTGGAGTCGTAGGCTGACACCAGGACGGGCTCGGTCCACTGGAAACGATATTTCAGGCTTTCGGCGCCGTTACCGGAAGTGTCGAGCGGATAGGGCGACACATCCTGCATCTGGTTGGTGCGGTGATCATAACGGGTGATGATGGCGGCATCCGAGCCGGCATAGACGACCTCCGGATCGCGCGGGTCGGGCGAAATGTATCCGCTTTCGCCGCCCCCGACCTCGTACCAGTCCTGGCGTGCGATGACACCGTCGTCGCTGTAGCTGGCAATTGCCACCGTGGAGTTGTCCTGCTGTGCGCCATAAACGCGGTACGGCCAATGATTATCGACAGCCACGTGATAAAACTGGGCCGTCGGCTGATTGTTCTGCTGTGACCAGGTCTTACCGCCGTCGAGGGAAATGGTCACGCCGCCATCGTTGCTATTCATGATCCGCTGTGGATTAGTGGGATCAATCCACAGCCCGTGATGATCGCCATGCGGCGCGGGGAGAAGCTCGAAGGTCTTGCCGGCGTCGTTGGAGCGAAAGGCGCCGGTATTCAGAACGTACACCGAGTCTGCGCTCTTGGGATCGGCGAAGATGTGCATGTAGTACCAGGCACGCTGGCGGTAGCGTTCGTCGCCATTGACCTGCGTCCAGGTATTGCCGGCATCGTCGGAGCGATAGATGCCGCCTTCCCTGGCCTCGATAATGGCGTACACGCGGTTGGAGTCCGCTCCCGAAACCGAAATACCGATGCGTCCCAGTTCTCCTTCCGGCAGACCATGGCCTTCAAGTTGTTTCCAGGTGAGTCCGCCATCGACTGACTTATACAGGCCGCTACCCGCTCCGCCGCTGTTGAAGTGCCAGGGCTGGCGTCGGACTTGCCACAGGGCCGCATAAACAATGCTGGAATTCCGGGGATCGAAGACCACGTCGATCGCGCCCGTGTTTTCGTCCTTGTAGAGCACCTTCTGCCATGTCTTGCCGCCGTCGGCTGTGCGGAAGACGCCCCGTTCGGCATTGGGGCCGTAGGCATGTCCCAGAGCAGCGACCAGCACGATGTCAGGATTGCGAGGATCAATGATAAGGGCGCCGATGTGGCGTGAATCTTTCAAACCAACATTGGTCCAGGTGCGACCGGCGTCGGTGGATTTGTACACCCCATCGCCATAGGAGATGTTGCCGCGAAGACATGCTTCGCCGGTGCCAGCATAAATAATGTTGTGGTCGGCATCCGCCACAGCAATCGCGCCGATGGAAGAGACACCTTCATGGTCAAAGGTAGGCGTCCAACTGAGACCGCCATTCGTGCTCTTGAAAATGCCACCCGCAACGGCACCGAAGTAATAGGTATAGGGATCGCCCGGCACGCCGGCGACGGCCAGCACGCGACCTCCGCGGAACGGACCGATCTGGCGCCATTTCATGCCGCCGATAAGACCGGGATCAATCTGAGCCGATGAATTGAGCGCAAAAAAACAAAACAGTGGCACGCATAGCGCGACCAAACGGCGCATGAGAAGCCCTCGATCGTGAAGAAGTTGTAACGATTTTTCATAATCCTAATTGGAAACCCCCGCCACAGGCAAGACAGCGCACAGCCTGAAAGGCACAAAAGTGGACATGGCGAGGAACGGCCCGACGACGGTTCTGTGTCGCAATTTGGTGCAGTCGAACGCCTGAGACAAAGAGCTCCGCCGCCAGCGCAATATGCGCTCTTATGGCACCAATATTGAGACACCTTCTTAGCACCTTCGTGGTCTTGCATTGTCCTGCGGCGAGGAATAGTGTCCAAGCCAATAAAGCAGGGCGACGGGCTCTTCCGCGGGGGCAGGGAGCACGAAGTCGGGGACAGACAGCAATACCCTACAACCTCCCTTGGAAGTTGTCGGCTTATCGCAGACAGCCGTTGCGACTATTGCTGTTGTGATCGAAAGCGGACTCCTACGAGCACCTCGGAGGATCCGCAAGATTTTCAGAGCCTGCAAAACTGAAGAGGGGGTTAGATAATGACGCGCGTTCGACTCCTGTGGTCCCATCTTTCACTTTCCACAATACTGGCTTTGCTCCTGTGCAGTGCCGCGCTTCCTGCATCGGCGCAGACAGGTTCGCAGGGCACCATAATTGGCCTGGTGACCGACCAGAGCGGGGCGGTCGTTCCTGATGTAACTGTCACCATCACCGACACAGCGACAAAGGCTGTACGAACTGCGACCACCAACACGGCGGGCCGGTATGTCTTCGTCAACGTTCCGCCCGGTACCTACGACGTCACCTTCACCAAAGCGGGATTCGCAAAGGTTACGGTTCCGAACGATGTCGTTGCCGTCGGTGAAACTTCCACCAACAACGTAACCATGAGGGTAGGCGCCGAGAGCCAGACGGTTGAGGTACAGTCGTCCGGTGTCGAGCTGCAAACGTTGAACGCAACCGTGGGCAACCAAGTCTCCGGCCTCTCGCTGGACTCGCTGCCCACCATTCAGCGCGACACCAGCACGTTCTTGACGTTGCAGGGGGGTATCAGCCCCGACGGCAGCGTAGCCGGCGCGGTGGTGGATCAGAGCTCTTTCCAGCTTGACGGCGGCAACAACACCAATGACATGGACGGCAGCATGAGCGTGTACACGCAAACATTTGCCGGCGATCCGACGGGCGGCGCGGCCTTCCAACTCGGCAACGGCAGCGGATCCCCCGGGGCGACGGGTGTAATGCCGACTCCGGCCGACAGCGTAGAGGAATTCAAGGTGAACGTAGCCGGTCAGGCGGCCGACTTCAACAGCTCTGCCGGCGCGCAGGTCATCGTCGTCACCAAGCGCGGCACCGACCAGTGGCATGGCACCGCCTACGAATACTACCTCGACAACAATTTTGACGCCAACACCTGGCAAAATAATTTCACCGGCACGCCGATCCCGAATTACCACTACAACCGCTTCGGTGGCGCGGTCGGTGGCCCCATCATTCCCAAGAAGATTTTAGGTGGTAAGACGTACTTCTTCGGCAACTATGAGGGTTTTCGATTTCCCAACTCCAGCACCTTTGAGCGGACCGTCCCCACAGCTGCCATGCGGCTGGGGCTGCTGACGTTCGCCGGCACAACTTACAACTTGAATCCCATGCCCGTTACCTTCAACGGTGTCACCTACAATTCTTCGCCGTGTCCCGGCAGTGCGACTGCAGGCATTCCGGCTGGGCCCTGCGATCCCAGAGGTATAGGCCTAAACCCGTTGGTGGCGCAGATGTGGAACAAATACATGCCGCTGCCGAACGATCCCGGCTGTACTCTCCCCAGGTGCGACGGGGTAAACGTCCAGGGGTTCAAAGCCAACTTGGCTTTGCCGCAAAATTCTAATTTTGCGGTGGCCCGCATCGATCATGACTTCGGCGACAAGTGGCATTTTATGAGCAGCTACCGCTACTACAACTTGTCGGCTGCGACCACCTCGCAGATTGATATTGGGGGATTGGCTCCCGGTGACACGCTCGGCCACCCGGTGGCTCTTTCCAACAACCCGCAACAGCCGTGGTTCCTGGTGGTTGGCGCTACTGCAAATCTATCGAGCAACTGGACGAACGACATCCACTACAGCTATCTGCGCAACTGGTGGCAGTGGGGCAGGTACGGCGGCGTCGTCCAATTTCCCGGGCTGGGTGGGGCGCTCGAACCCTTCGGCGAAAGCGCGACCCAAGTGCTGGCTCCCTACAACGTGAACACCCAACAGACGCGCACGCGTTTCTGGAACGGCCAGGACAACATGATCCGCGATGACGCCACCTGGATCCATGGCAAGCACATGGTGCAATTTGGCGGTATGTATATTCACAACTTTAACTGGCACAGCCGCACCGACAACGGCAACGGCATTAACTATTACCCTGTGTACCAGTTGGGGACGACTGCTGGAGCCGGCATCAGCATGAGTGGTTACATTCCGGAGGGTTTTACCGGCGCAACCCTTAAGAACTGGGGCCGCGATTATGCAGCGATCTTGGGGATCGTCTCCGTCTCGCAGCAGGCCTATACCCGCAGCGGGAACAACCTGGCGCTGAACCCGCCACTGACACCCGCATACGACAAAGTCACGATTCCCTACTGGAACTTCTACGGTGGCGACACCTGGCGCGTTTCTCCTAGGTTCACTCTGACCTACGGCTTGGGGTGGACGCTGGAAAAGCCGCCTACGGAAGCGACCGGCAAGCAGGTCATGCTTGTGGGGCCGGACAACCTTCCGCTCTACACCGAACAATACCTTCAAAACCGGGCAGCCGCTGCTCTGCAGGGCAACGTTTATAACCCGCAAGTCGGGTTCAGTCTCATCGGCAACGTGGCTAACCACCCGACATATCCATACCATCCCTTCTACGGCGAGTGGAGCCCGCGCGTGGCCGGGGCATGGGATGTTCTTGGTGACGGCAGAACAGTGATTCGTGGTGGATACGGCCGTACCTACGGGCGGCTCAACGGCGTGGATCTGGTATTGGTCCCGCTGCTGGGAACCGGCCTCATCCAGCCGGTGCAGTGCTTCAACGTTTTGGCAAACGGCACCTGCGGCGTCTCAAGCTCGTCCAATCCCAATACCGCATTCCGGGTGCAAACCGACGGCCTGGTGGCTCCGATACCCCCTGCAAGCCCAACATTGCCCCAACCGCTGTTCCCGGGTGTGAACAACGTATCGGCAGGGCAAGGCGAGACACTTGATCCCAACTTTCGGCCCAATGTGACGGATACGTTCACCCTCACTTTCGCCCGTCAACTGAACAACAAATTGAGCTTGGAGGTCGGCTACATCGGGCGCCTCATCCATAACGAGTACCTCGGGATAAACCTGAACGCCGTGCCCTACATGATGACCAAGGGAGGACAAACCTTCGCCAAGGCCTACGCCAACCTGGTTATGCAGTACTGCGGCGGCATAAAAGGATTGGCTGGAAACAACTGCGGTGGACCGAATGGCAACGTCAACAATAACGTGACGGCACAGCCCTTCTTCGAAGCTGCCTTGGCCGGCACAGGATATTGCAACGGCTTCGCTAACTGTACGGCGGCGGTGGTTGCCAATGAAGGCATAAATGGTACCGGCAACCTGTCAATTCAGAACGTTTGGAGCTTGTACAGCGACCTCGACAGCGGCGGTTTCAACTTCCCTCGCAGCATGATGAACACTCCTCTCAACTGCCCGACGGGTACCGAGATTGGCTGTAACG
>Ga0306923_10008294_pt1 | contig 10417 bp, 8 predicted proteins | sample sta12Can44000108_FD_203841 | JGI IMG/M metagenome (GOLD analysis project Ga0306923, IMG submission 203841) | Lab enrichment of tropical soil microbial communities from Luquillo Experimental Forest, Puerto Rico - statanox.12C.anox.44.000.108 (v2)... | ecosystem: Environmental > Terrestrial > Soil...
CTGTTGGTAATGGCGCGGCCACCCGTAGTCGTCCATAATTACGATGCCGAAGGGTGATATCTTCGGCCAGAAGTACTCAAGCGCCGCGATTTCTGGCGCAGTGCAATTCATGTCGAGATGCAGGTAGGCGATTTTTTCGCTGGTGACGTTTTCAAGCGTATCCGGGACCGTACCTCGGACCAGCCGTACAAAATCCATGCCGGCGAAGTTCGACTTCACCTGCTCGAAGCAGTCGGCGTAGTCCATATAGCCCGCATGGGACGCCTCCTCCGGCGTGAGCTGAGATGGGTCGAGTCCCTTGAACGTGTCGAGAAGCCAGAAGCGCTTTCCGAGGCGCCCGAAGTCGGTGTGGGTGATGACCGCCGTCGCCGTACCACCGCGGTCGACGCCGCACTCGACAAAGTCACCTTCAATTGCCGAAGCGTGGTGGGCGGCCCAACACAGGACATGGATGCGCCACCGAACATTCCACCTGCCGAATGACCCGGTGGCCTTCGCGGCCGCGTAGACACGCTTAAAATGCTCCGTCTTGCGGAAGTCCGCGTTGGTTGTAGTGAAGAGGCCGTCCTCGTAAAAGCTCGTGCGCAATCGCCGCGCCATAAATAGTGTGTTGGCTAGCGGGTGAGGCAGACTTTGAATAAAGCTTCGCACTGGTCTCCCTTGGCTTGTTTCACTGCTGTGCCTCGCCCAGGTGCGACGACCACCGGACGGGCAGGCATCAAAACGCGACGATACTTCGGACAAGCGATCGGCGTGGAAGCCGGGGTGCCGGATCGAGCCGAACGGCGGGTGATGCGGTGTCACAGTCGGCATCGGCCGGCGGGACCGTGGCATCTTCCCTGGTCAGGCTGCGACACCGGGTGAAACCGTGACAGTTGAGTTACGGGTCGTCGAAATCGCCAGCTGATATTTACGAAACACCGGCGGCGAGCGAGCCTGAGAACTACATTGGCGCCCATGGCTGTGATGGTTCGTCCGGCAGTCTCGGTGGTGGCGCCTTGTTTCGACGTGGAGGACGTGCTGCCGCTGTTTCTCCGCCGGGTCGGGGGCGTGCTGGACTGGTTACGCGGGATGTCCGATGGAGCAGGCCGCCTGTGACCCTCGATGCCTTTGCGGGGGACGATCAGCAAATCCGTCCGCCAGCGGGAATGAAAGGCGTTCCCGGCCCACTGTTTCGGTTGGTCCGGGACCAGCGCTTCGCCTTTCTGATCGTGGGCGGGATGAACACCGCGATCGGAGCGGTGTGGTTCGTGTCGTTCCTCTGGCTCTTCCCGGGGGGCGCCGCCGGATATCTAGGTGCGCTGGTCTGCGCACATATCGCGGCCGTGCTGTGCGCGTTTGTCCTCTATCGCAGGTTCGTCTTCCGGGTTACCGGTCATGTGCTTCGCGATCTGGTCCGATTTGAGCTGGTCAATCTCTCCACGCTGGGCTTCAATTTCGCGACGCTACCGGTGCTGGTCGAAGTGTTGGGCTGGCCGGTGTTGCCATCTCAGTTCGCTATCGCCGGCGTGACCGTCCTTTACAGCTGGTTCGCTCATCGCGGATTCTCATTCCGTCGTAGCCCCACCGAGCTCGGCCTGGCGGAGCCACAGCAAGCCTAATGGTGAAACCACTTGTATCGGTTGTCGTTCCGGCATACAACAGCGTCGCGTTCATTGACGCCACGATGCGGTCGATCCTGGGACAGACTTTCACCGATTTCGAGTTGGTGGTTTCCGATCACAGCTCCACCGACGGCACCTGGGAAGCGCTGCAAGAATTCACTGCTGACCCCCGAGTTCGCTTGAGCCGGTTGACTTCTGGCGGGGGAGCCCCGGCGAATTGGAACGCTGTCACCGACCTCGCGACCGGCGAGTTCATCAAGCTGGTCTGCGGTGATGATCTCCTCTCGCCGGACAGTCTGGCAGAGCAGGTGGCGGCATTGGAAGCGCACCCGGCGGCGGTGATGGCCGCCAGTCCGAGGGACGTCATCGATGCCGCGGGAACGCCGGTGCTGCGCAACCGGGGGCTGGCCGGACTGCGCGGAGAAGTCGATGGCACCGAGGCCATCCGCCGGACCGTGCTAGCCGGCACGAATATCTTCGGCGAGCCGGCGGCGGTGTTGTTCAGACGAGCGGCGTTGACCGAAGCGGGTGGTTGGGACGGTCGGTTCCCCTATCTGATCGACCAGTCGACGTACTGCGCGGTGCTGCTGCGCGGAAACCTGGTCGCGGTGCCCCGCGCACTTGCCTCGTTCCGGGTCAGCCAATCGCAATGGAGTGTGCAGCTGGTGCGCGCACAGGCTGAGCAGGCGATCGGCTTCAGCCGCGAGCTCGCCGCGGCGCATCCCGGGCTTCTGGGACCGCGCCACCTGCTGGTCGGCAGCTTGAAGGCCCGTGCCAACGCCTACGGTCGGCGCGCCGTGTACTGCTGGCTTGGCAGGCGCATGCGGATCGACGCCGGCACCGACGGTGGCCAAGTTCAGGTCCCACGATGACTGCACGCCCTCCTGCGAGCGAACGACACCCTCAGTGGAGGCCGATATCACACGGCGCTGCAGATCGGAAACACTTCCCGGCGTTGGCGTTTCACCTTGAGGCCACAGCGGGCCGTCGCGTGACTATCTGTCGTGAAACGACCAAATATCATAACCGAGAGGCACATCGGGATGGCCCTGGATCAGTCTGTGACCTGAATCGTCACCAACCAGTTTGCCGACAACCGATTTTCGGTGCCGGATGGTCGGTCGAACTTCGGCAATGCAAAGCGGCTCAACGGAAAAGCTCGAACCGCACCGGGATGTCCGGAGTCTCCGGGCTCACCGAGGCGGTTCAGTGCGACTCAAGGGTCTTCAAGAAGATCACAATTGGCATCCCTTACTCGCTTACCCATCGGTACAGTTACCTCACTGGACCCGTGCGTTCGGGAGGAAACACGTGACTGCCGACCGTCAATCGACCCGTGTGGACTCGATCAGCGTTGTGATCCCCGTCTACAGCGGAGCCGCCACCTTGCCTGGAGTGGTGAAGGAGCTTGAACAACTGCGTTCGCCCCAGGAAACCCCGGACGGCCATGAATTCCGCGTCGACGAGGTGCTGCTTGTGTGGGACCGCGGCATTGGCGATAGCGAAGACGTCGTACGTGAGTTGGCGCGCGACGAATGGGTCCGGGCGGTATGGCTGTCCCGCAACTTCGGACAGCATCCCGCGACCCTCGCTGGCATGACGTCGTCAGGCGGGGACTGGATCGTCACGATGGACGAGGATGGACAGCACGATCCTGCACATATCGGCTACCTGCTGGACACGGCGTATCGCGATCGCACACAACTCGTGTACGCCTCGCCGACGAACCCACCACCGCACGGTTTTTTGCGCAACGCGGCGTCTTGGCTAACGAAGTGGTTGTTCGTGCACATCCTCGTGTCGTCTCACGGGCCCAGAGCCTTCAACAGTTATCGACTGATCCTCGGCGAGGCCGGACGAAGCGTCGCGGCCTACACCGGCTCGGGGGTGTTTCTGGACGTCGCTCTGTCTTGGGTTGTCACCAACCCCTCGACCTGTCCTTTGTCCATGCGCGAAGAAGGACGACCCGCGAGCGCGTACACCTTCGGCCGCCTGGTCTCCCATTTCTGGCGGCTCGTCATATCTTCGGGCACCCGGCCGCTGCGTTTCGTCTCCACGATGGGCATCCTGTTCGCTCTTCTCGGTTTCGGCGTGGCCACCTATACCGCGATCCGGAAATCGGTCGGGGACGTCTTCGTGCAAGGGTGGACATCGACGTTCGTGGCCGTGCTTGTCGTCGGTGGAGTCATCTTGTTCACGCTGGGGATCATCGCCGAGTACATCGCCTTTTCAGCCAATATGGCGATGGGCAAGCCCGTGTACGTCATCGTGCGCGATCCCGGTGAGATATTCGATAGCCCGGCGGACTGACAAGTGCTTACCTGGGTCGTGGGTGGCGGCGGACTGCTCGGCAGCGCCGTGTCGCAGGCGATGGGCCCGAAGTTCCTAGGACTCCCGGTGCCGTGGGAGGACCACGATGCGGCGGCCGCGGTGCTCGACTCCGATCTCGAGCGATTCATTCGAGCGGCCGGAAACGACGATTGGTCGGTTGTTTGGGCCGCTGGCAGCGCTGTCGTCGGTTCCACGGCCGACAAACTCGCCACGGAGACGCGCATCATGTCTCACCTACTCACGAGGCTGCGAGACTCGCGGCCGGCGGGTCGGGGTGCGTTCTTCCTCTCGTCCTCCGCGGGCGGCGTGTACGCCGGGTCGACTCACCCGCCATTCAGTGAGTCGACAACTCCACGGCCGCTGAGTCCGTACGGCGAGACGAAACTCGCGCAGGAGGAGATCCTGCGGACGACCCTCGAAGGCCGCGTCCCACTCGTCATCGGCCGGTTCTCGAACCTCGCCGGGCCTCGTCAGAACCTTGGGAAACAGCAGGGTCTTATCAGTCAGCTGTGCCGGGCCGTTGTCATGCGACAATCGTTGAGCGTCTTCGTGCCGATGGAGACACTCCGCGACTACTTGTACGTCGACGATGCCGCCGCGATGGTGCGCACACTGGTGGAGAATGCGGTGGACAAACAGCCGTCGACGCCGGTGCTGCGCAACATCTCGTCTCAACGGCCCGTGTCCGTCTGCACCGTTGTAAACACGGTGCAACAGGTTGCCCACCGGACGGTTCGCATCGCACTCGGCAGGAGCCCGTCCTCGAACTATCACGTTCGGGACCTGCGGCTCTGCACACGCTACCCGCACGAGTTTCAGGGCGTGGTGATCACGCCGTTTCCGGTGACAGTCAAGCGTGTGTACGACGATGTGCTACAACGTGTTTGCCACCCGGGAGTCGGCACCTGTGATGCGGATGCTCGTTCTCGTCGACCTCCGACGGGATCTCGGTTGGTGGGATCGGTCGAAACCGAAGAGCCACCCAACGCGCCGCTTCCCCCGCTGCCCCACCTGCCCGCGTACACGAGCTGCCGATGACCCGCAAGACCTTTGCGGGCGACGACGCCTAGCTTCGTCCTCTGGCGAGCGAAGGGCGCCGTTAATGAAGGCAGCTCGAGGCGCTGTACTTCGGAAACACTTCCCGGCGTTGATGTTTCGCCAAGGCCCACAGCGCGCAGATCGGGGCGGCATCAATGCGCGGATCTGAGGTCGAGAGCATGGGATCTGGGTTACACTGCCGAGCGGCTGAGACTAGGGGGCGGAAAGGGTCCCACTTCCAATTGGTAGGGAGATGCGTGTGAAGCGACCCATCGAGATGTTCGGAGGTGCGTTCTCGGCGCTCCGAAACCAAATCTCGGCCGTCACCAACCAGTCCCAGCGCACACTCCTGCTTGGCGCCGTATTGGTGATTTCAGCGCTTTCTGCGGTAGTCGGCTACGTGCTCACCCAGTACTACTCGGTCGACGTGATTTCCTCTCTCGTTTCCAACCCAGAAGACTGCATAAACGAAAAGTGGGTCCTACATGTCGGTAGGCACTGCTTCAGCGACTACCAACATCCGCTGAGTTTGGGAATGCGCCCCAACCCATGGGCGCCCTATCCGATGTACTGGCCGCCGGACTACCAGCCGGCTCAAAATAACTACCCGGCAGCAGCGATGTTGCCGCAGTTGTTCTTTGGCGTTCTAGGCAAATGGCTGAGCGTTCCCGTGCTGGGATTGTTGGGTTATCTGCTCGCGCTGACGATCGCGGTCCTTACCCCTGCCGTGTGGGCGGCTCGGGGCGCACGTGGTCTCGAACGGGTGGTCGTTTTCGTAGTATGCGGCGCGGCGGCGATTCCGGCGTGGATGGTCCTCGATCGGGGCAACTCGGTGGCATTGTTAGCGCCTGTCGGGCTGGTTTTTCTGGTGGCGCTGTGCCGGCACCGGTGGGGCGTCGTCGCGATCATGGTGATCCTGGCCACGCTGATAAAACCCCAGTTCGTCGTGCTGGCTGTCGCGTTGTTCGCGGCCCGGCAGTGGCGGATGGGCGGCGTCGCCGTCGTCGGCGCGGTGACGTCCAGCCTCGCCGCGTATCTGCTGTGGCCATACAACTTTCCGGCCACGATCACACAATCGATCCACGGCACGCTGGGCTATGGTTCCCCTCAGGCGGATATTGGGTTCCGCAACGTGTCGTTCGGCAGAGCGCTCATGCTGATTCCAGATGGAATCAAGGCCTACCAAACCGGCGGCAAGATACCCGACGGCTACCTCGCGGGTCCACGATCGCTGGCGGGATATGCCGTGCTGGTCATCATCGTCGTCTCCGTGCTGGCTTTAGGGCCGCGCATCCCCGGTGTCCTGACGGGTATCTTGCTGCTGGCTGGTGCCACGCTCTTTCCCGCTTTGGTCTTTCACTACTATCTGGTATTTGTCTTGCCGATCGCTGCGCTCGTTATCCGAAACCCTGGTGGGCCGCCTGGTGCAGGGATTTTCGACCAACTTGCGACCCACGGGGGCCGCCGTCGTGCGGTCGGCATCTGCGTGAGTTTGGCCGTAGCGCTTAGCATCGCTCAGGTCGCCCTTCCGGGCCGGCCGCTCCCCGAACCAGTCTTCGGACCGACCGTGGGAAACCCGGAAGTCATCGGGGTAGTCGGTACCCGGCCGCTCGTCACGACCACGTTGTTTCTGGTGCCGATCGTGTGGTTGATTGCGTGCGCGGTCATCATCGTTTCGTACGCGCGGAGACCGGCTAGCTGCGATAGCACTGACCGAGGGCAGGCGCAGGAGTGTCCGCCGGATGGTGCTGTCGATGCGTCTTCAGGCACACCCGAGTCTGAGTCCTCGCCACAAGTCCGGCGTAACCTGGCGCAACTTCCGGTTAGACGGGTCTTGGGCTCGTTGCCCGGTTCGCGCAGGTAATCGATACCGTTGCGGCCGAGTTCCGGACAATTCCCGATGTCGGGCCGGGTCGGCTCGCGTCCGGTGGAAATACCGCCAACGGAAACCTTTTCCAAACGCCCGATGACGTGCCGAGATCGTCGATACAATTTCGTTCTACGAGGTGTGTTGACGACGACGGCTCGGCAGGCGTCGTCATCCGTTGGGGGATAGGGATACCGTGTCGTTTGTAGCCGTGAATCCGGATGTAGTGGCAGCAGCGGCCCCGCATTTGGCGAATATCGGTGCGACGATCAGCGACGCCAACGCCGCCGCCGCGGCCTCGACCACGGAATTGGTGCCCGCCGCCGAGGACGAGATATCGGCGGCCATCGGGGCGCTGTTCGGTACCTACGCCCAGGACTATCACGCCCTCGTGGCACAGGCTGGGGCGTTTCACAACCGGTTTGCGCAGGCCGTAAGCGTCAGCGCCGGATCCTATGTGGCCGCTGAGGGCGCAAATGCGTCCGCCCTGCTGCAGACCGCCCAGCAGGATCTGCTGGGGATCGTTACCGGCACCCGAACGCCGGTGGCCGCTCAAGAGGTGCTGATAGATGCGGCTGGAGGGATTCCAGAAAATGCATACCCGTTCGGTGGCGTCAAGCAACTGACCTTCACTCAGTCCACAAACTTGGGCGTTCAGGAATTGGACGACGCGATCCAGCAGCAGCTTGCGCAAGGCAACACGGTCAACGTTTACAGCTACTCCCAAGGCGCGGTGGTCGCGTCGCTGGAAATGCCGAAGCTCCAAGCGGAGGGCGTGCCGACTTCGTCGGTCCGCTTCACGATAGTCGGCGATCCGATGAACCCCAATGGCGGGTTTTTCGAGCGATTCGCGGGTCTGCAGCTGCCGAGTCTGGGAATGAACTTCTACGGCGCGACACCCGCCACTCCTTACCCCACCAAGGTTTACACCATCGAATACGACGGCTATGCCGACTTCCCGCGCTACCCCCTCGACGTCCTGTCGGACATGAATGCCCTTTCGAGCCAGAACCACTTCTACTACCACGTTCTCACGCAGCAGCAGACAGATTCCGCCATTGTGTTGCCGACGTCGGGGCCGACCACGACGACCTACTACATGATTCCCGCCACCAGCCTGCCGCTGTTGAATCCGATCCGTGGTGTCCCGCTCATCGGGAACCCCATCGCCGACCTGCTGCAGCCGGACCTGACGTATATGGTGAACCTCGGCTATGGCGACCCGCGGTATGGCTGGTCAACCGGGCCGGCCAATGTGCCTACGCAGGCCGGGCTACTGCCGCCCGTCAGTTCCTTCCAAATGATGCCCGGGCTGTTGGCAAGCGGAACTCAGCAAGGTTTCCATGACTTCGTCGGCGATTTCACGGGTACCGGACCGAACCCGGTAGCGCTGCCGACAGTCAGTTCGCTGACCTCACTGCTACAGAATCCGTCGTCGTTGACCAGTTCGCTGACAACGCTATATCCGTCGGCGGCGGCGGCGAGCGCGACGAGCGCGGCGACGGGCTCCGTCTCGTCAATCACGTCACTGTTGGCGAAGCTGCCACACCTTTTGTCGGACCCTGCGGCTCTAGAATCCGCGCTCCTGCGCCTCCCTAACGCGATCTCTCAGGTGGTGGCTTACCCCTACAGTGTTCTTCTTCCGACGGCAGACGTCCTCAATGCCGCCGTGATCAGTATTCCGTCCTACGACGTCACCCTGTTCCTGAACGGGATCATGCAGGCGGTCAACGGTCAGCCTGTGGGACTTGTGCATGCGGTCGGCCAGCCAATCGCATCCGATGTAGCACTGTACCTATACCTGGCGAGCTTGGAATCTTCGGCCATTACGAATCCGCAAGAGGCCGCGGGCCCCACCAGTGGATTCGTCGGAATATAGGCGGCTAGTGGTCGGTCAGAAAACGGTATAGTCCGTGCTTGCGGATGAGATAACGCGTCGCGTTGTTCTCCCATTTATGACGATTTTTGCCCCTGACATCGATGTGGTGATGAACCACCCTGATGCTGGGATCGAACTGTCGCTTGATGCCCCGCTTTTCTAAGCGGATTGACAGGTCCTGAATCTCTTGGGCCCGTAGCGCGGGGTCAAACCCGCCGATCGACCTGAATATCGTGGAGTAAACGAGCATATTTCCTTCGTGCACCCAGTAAGCCGGTGCGGGAGCCGGAGGCTCCAGTGTGTTGGGCCAATCCCTGATGGCGGGCGCAACCGCTCGCCGAATAGCGCCGGCGAGCCGCGGCTTCTCCCTCAATCGCTCGATTGACCACTGCAAGAACCCCGTGCCATTCCCCCACACTGAGAGCACAGCACCGTGGTTACACCATTCCTGACGGCCGTCGGCCAGGGTGACTAACCCGCCGATCATGCCGACGCCTCGATCGGCGTAGCGTCCGGCAACCTCCCGCGCAACGGCGGGAGTCTCGGCGGTCTCCAAGTCCATGTCGGCGTCGATGAAGTGGATCAGCGCCCCGTCTGCCACGTGGTCGATGATCTGATTGCGATTGGCTCCCGCGCCGCGATTCTGCGGGCTCCGTGCGAGTGTCACGTCGGCGCCGAACTCACCTACCACGTCCGCGCTGTCGTCGGTCGAGGCGTCGTCGAGCACGAAGACCGCATCGTAGTGCTGCGCCAGTACTTGTGGGAGCAACCTGCGCAAGTTCTCGCCCATGTTGTAGTTCGGAATGGCCGCAACGACCGGTAATTCCTTGGGCATGATCCTCGCTGGGTAGTGAAGTAGCAGGCAGAGCCTACATTAAAGGCCGACGTCAGGTCTGGCGCCGGATGCTGGGAACTGGTTTCTGTGACGTCTCGTCTCGATGTTCGAATCCTTCACTGCGACAACCTGATCAGCTCATTGCAAGGGGGCTACCGGATCCCCGGGCGGCCGGTAGTCCTGCAGGTACGATTTGGGTTGCAGAAACGCCGGCCGGGGAACTCTGAGGTCCGGCTTGAGAGCGGCGGGCCCGAAGGATGACCAGAGAGTCGAGGCCGGGGTCTTCGACGGGCGTATGGCGAAGTCGCGGTACAGGTGAGAGCGGTACGGCAATGCCGGCCCGGAAAGCCGGTTATCGGAATGATTTTCACCGTTCTCGACCTGATAGACGGCGCCCGGGAACGGCAGCGACTCGAGAATGTGCCCGTGTTTCCGCCACCAGTCAAAGGCCCACCCGTGTTCCAGCACGTGTTCGAGCCGCTCGCCGAAGGCCTCGGCAATCTCCTGCTGCGTGGACGAAACGGTCAGATGGGCCGCAACTTCATACGCCTCGAACGGGATGATGAACGATGTCCCACAGAAGCGGTAGAACTGCCGCAGCCGCTTGTATGCGTTCCTTCTGCGCGAGTACATCAACCCACGTTTGACCATCCACCCGGCGTGGCCGGGGCGGGCGTGCGCAAACGCCGCAATCTCCCGATGGACGAAGTCGTCGGCGTCCACGAACATCACGTATTCCGGCCCGAAGTCGCGGGCGGCGATGAGGCCGACACCGTTCTTGGTGCCCTTGTCCCAGATCGCCGACGCCGGGCCGGTGCGGGGACCTTTGAGGTCGGAGGGGGGCGGGAAGTTTACTTCGACGA
>Ga0306923_10008296_pt1 | contig 10415 bp, 9 predicted proteins | sample sta12Can44000108_FD_203841 | JGI IMG/M metagenome (GOLD analysis project Ga0306923, IMG submission 203841) | Lab enrichment of tropical soil microbial communities from Luquillo Experimental Forest, Puerto Rico - statanox.12C.anox.44.000.108 (v2)... | ecosystem: Environmental > Terrestrial > Soil...
ACCGGTTTTTTCGGCGTGAGGGCTTCCGAGAAGGTATCGTGTCGAGCGAACGCTTTAAATAATTTGGCCTGCCAGGCTGCCCTTCGTCAGTTCGGTTATAGAAAGCACTCTTCTGAGCGGTCATAGATCTAGCTTGCGTTGCAGGCAACACCCGAGTGGCGTGGCCCGGCGGCCAAGCGTGGCGAAAGTCAGCGCGCGGAATGCTTGATCATCGCGAGCCAGCTGCGGCGCAAGATTTGGGAGCCTTGCGAGCGGCCTATAAAGCGCGGGGCCGTCCAGGTCGCGGTAACGAATCGCCGGCCGAGACAGTAGTGTGCTACTTTTGAACCTCACCGATGGCCAGTGCGTGGCTCGATGTTCTGCCTCGATGTTTTGCCAATCTTTGGTGGGCCTCCAATCGTAGCCATCGTTGCCATTCGCCAATTGTCCGCTTTGCTGTCGCCCTTATCTAGTCGTCCTTCCGGTAGATGGTTTTGCAGCTTTGGCGTGCCAATAAGGCACCCATGCTTGTGCGGGGTTGATTTGGCGGACCAGGGTCATCTCCGATACATACCGACTGTAATCTCCAATACGCAGACGTGACATTGGCGCTAATTTCGCCGTTCGTCCGGCCCAGGGCCACCACGATGCGGATAATGGTTTGCCGCAACTCGGCGGTGCAAGAAAGGGATCTTGCTCGAGAATCTGTCCATTGCGCCCTAACGAGGTTGATACTGGCAGTCGCGCTGGACCTCCCTGATGAGCCGAATGGCTCTGAGAGAAGACCGAGGGCGCGGCCTTGCTCCGTTCATGCGCGACCCTGCGCGGTCAAGCGCAGAGGGAGTGTAAACTGAACTCACTATGCGAATCCTGGCTTTACTGATCGCTGCCGTCTTTTCCGGTTGGGTACCCTCATCGGCCCAACAGAAACCGCCCCTCAGCAAGCAGGAGAAGGCTATCCAGCAACAAGTGCGCGCCCTGCGTTCATTGCCAGACGATACCCGGGAGGTCACCACCAGGCAGCTTGCAACTGAAATCCAGAGGTTGCCGGCAGGCGCCAACAAATTAATGCTAGCCATGAGCCTCTCCGGCCTCTCTACCGAGGGCGACTTCGGGCGGGACACGTTGCAGGCAGCGGCGACCGCACTGGCAGGGGCCATTCGGGAGCAACGGCAACTTGGTGCTGCGAAGGGCGGGGAGGAACCGGCGGACGCATACGCCGAGCTAGCGCGGCTAGTGCATTACGAGCACGTGCAGGTTTCGGTGGAAGACCCGGATTTTGCGGCGGCCATGGCGAAGATGGACTCGGACGACAGGATCCGGCAAGAGTCCGATTTCATGCTGCAAGACCTACAAGGAAAGCAATGGACGTTGCGTCAGCTTCGCGGCAGCGTGGTGCTCGTAAATTTCTGGGCCACCTGGTGCCCGCCGTGCCGCAAGGAAATGCCGGATCTGGAAAGACTGTATCAGCGGTTCAAAACACAGGCTTACCATCCTGGCAATTTCGGATGAAGACGCCGCCGAAGTGAAACCGTACATTGCGCAGGGAAAGTACGGCTACCCGATCCTGTTGGACCCTGGACGGATCGTCAACGAACGGTTTCGCATCCAAGGGATTCCCAAGAGCCTCGTTTACGACCGCACCGGGAAGCTGGTCGCGCAGTCGGCGGACATGCGCACCATGGGCCAATTCCTGGAGATGCTGGCGCAGGCCGGGCTTAAGTGACATAGAACTCGCTGACGCTTGCTGAGATTGTCTCCTGGTACTCGGCTTTGCCCGAGCGCGTCCCGCGTCGGTTCCCCAATCGCTTCCCGCTCCCCCTGGCGACTGCCGCCAGTGGCTGCTCTGAATTTTCACCGATGCCCGGTTGCCGCCTGATGTGCAGCCAGTCTTTGGCGCGCCTCCTCGCGCAGCCGCTCGGCAGCTTCGGCCCTGGCTGTCGTTCCACTCAACTTCTCGAGACCCTGGTCTTCGGTTATCGACTTGAGCTCCTCGTAGAGCTGGACCGACTCAATCGTCGCTGTCTGGTACGCCTTCCAAAGGCGCTCACAATCCTCGCATTGGCCCATCCTGCTGGTCCTCACCTCTCGTCTGGGATCAAGACCGTACATAGGCGTGCGCCCGATTTCGTCGAGCAACACCTTCGCTATCTCGCGCCCCTTCAGTTGAATCATTTGTCCTGCGCCCGTCGCCCCTTCGTGCAGTCGTCCTGGACCACTAGATGGTTTTGCAGCCTTTGCGGGTGCCAATAAAATCCCCTCGGGCCCCTCCGCACAGACGTCGTGTCGCGCGGCGTCTCCATCACGAGCCGTAGCACCGTCCAGAAGCAGAACGGTGAGAATACGCACTATTCCCCCGATTTGCCGAGACTAGTTCAGCCACCATCAGATTTCTCATCGGGACTGACCCCTGAGCGCGGCGCTGGAATATCCGAGCGACGGGGCCCGGCTCCACAGCCTCCTCAGCGCTCGGGCCCCACCGGCGTTCCGCTGTGTTGCGAACGAACGCTTTCCCTCAGGTGTCGGCCCAAATCGTGGGTGGGCGTACGATGCTACGCCTCGCTTCACGCTTAGCGTACCGAGCCGGGCTCCCCACAAGACGCTGATTCCAGGCTACTTCAAAATTGCAACCGGCTTCTGGCTTGCATGCGTCTCAGCCCGTATAGACAATATTGTGGAGGATAGACGCTCCACCGGCACTGAATAGGGCCTCTAAATACCGATGGTTCAACGAGGAATCAACAGGTCACCCTCACCGCGTATAATGAGCCTTATGCGCATCGGAGCCTGCCAGCTCGTCCTCTCGCTCTGTGCCGCTTCGGCCACGCACGCCGAGGCGACCCTGCTGGATGCAGGCTACCGGCACATGTACAACCTGCGATTCAGTGAGGCGCACGCCATCTTTGCCGAGTGGGAGCGACAGCATCCCGAGGATCCGATGGGTCCCGCTTCGGATGCGGCCGCTTACCTATTCACCGAATTCGACCGCTTGCACATCCTGCAATCGGAGTTCTTCGTCAACGACGAGCATTTCTACACAGACCGCACGCTCACGCCCGATCCGGTCCTGAAGAAGAAGTTCGAAGCTGCCTTGGATAAAGCCACAGAGATGGCCGCCGCCGCGCCCGAGGAGCCCAACGCGCGGTTCGCCGCGGTTCTGTGCCACGGGCTCGAATCCGATTATCTCGCCTTGATCGAGAAGCGGTACCTGGCGGCGTTCCGGGAAATGAAGATCGCGCGTGGGCTGGCGGAGAGACTCCTGGCCGAGAATCCCGAATATTACGATGCCTGGATCGCGATCGGCGTGGAGAATTACATGCTGGGCCTCAAGCCGGCGCCCTTGCGCTGGCTACTCAAGCTGGGCGGGGGCTTGACCGATCGTGCGTTGGGCCTTGAAAAGTTGCGCGTCACCGCGCAAAAGGGCCGGTACCTCCAGCCGTTCGCCCGTCTGTTGCTGGCCGTGGCCGCCTTGCGCGATCACCAAACGCAGCGCGCGCGCGAATTGTTGGCCGGACTTACCCGGGAATTTCCCGACAATCCGCTGTATTCGCGGGAACTGGCGCGCCTGGAACGGTCCTAATCGGGCGGTGCATCTATCGCCGGGCTTCGAAGAACTGCCGAAGCAAATCAACGCACTCGGACCCGAGCATGCCTTCCACTACTGCTACGCGATGGTTCAGCAGATCCGAATCGGCGACCTGAAATTTGCTGCGCACGCCGCCGAAGCGCAGGTCGCGGGCGCCGAAAACCAGCCTCTCAACACGGGCCGTTACCAGCGCGCCTGCGCACATCACGCACGGCTCGAGCGTCGAGTACAAGGTCGCGCCCTCCAGCCGGTAGTTGCCGACCCGCTCGGCGGCTTCGCGGAGCGCCAGAATCTCAGCGTGGGCCGTGGGGTCCAGGCGGGTGATGGAAGCATTCCGGCCGCGCCCGACGATGGCGCCGCCCATGGCGACGACCGCCCCGACCGGGACCTCGCCCCCGGCCGCGGCTTGGCGCGCCAGCCGCAATGCCTCGCGCATGCATTGCTCATCCAGACCGCACTCGCCGGAGCCCACTAGCTTATAATAGGCACGAAATATGCCTGAACTGGAGATTCACCACGAAAGCGCGCACGCTATCGATGCCACCGGCCAGAGCGTGGGCGTGCTAGCGGCGGTTCTAGCCGTGCTGCTGGCGATCGTCACCATTGCCTCACATCGCACGCACACCGCGGCGATTATCCACAAAGCGAACGCCAATGACGCCTGGTCGTACTATCAATCCACGCGCGTCAAATATCACAACCTGGAGCTGGGCGAAAACCTGCTGGCGGTGATGGGCACGCAAAACCAAGCCTCCGACAAAATGCTGGCCGACTACGCTGTCCAGAAGAGCAAATACGAAAAGCAGCAGAAGGAGATCTCCGAGGAAGCCCGGAGGGCCGGGGATGAAGCTGAACGGGACGAACGCCGCGCCCTGCATTACGATCTCGGCGAGGGGTTTCTGGAAATCGCCTTGGTCTTGAGCTCGCTTTTCTTCATTTCACGCAAGAAAATGTTCCCGGTGATGGGCGGGCTTTCCGGCATAGCCGGAGTCGCGATCGCGGTCACCGCGCTAATGATCTGATTCGCGGGCTCTTCCCGCCTGAACGCGGCCCAAAAGGCCCGATCTAATGCCGAAAATGACGTACGCCGGTAAAGACCATGGCGGTTCCTAACCGGTCCGCTGCTGCGATCACTTCTGCATCCTTGACCGACCCTCCGGGCTGAATGAAGGCTGTGGCTCCATGCTTCGCCGCCTCCTCGACCCCGTCGGGAAAGGGGAAGAAGGCGTCGGAAGCGACGACCGTGCCCGCGAGCGGCAGCACCGCTTTCATGGCCGCGATCTTGACCGAATCGACGCGGCTCATCTGGCCGGCGCCCACACCCACCGTCTGGCCGGGCCGCGCGAACACGATGGCGTTGGACTTGACGTGCTTTGCCACCTTCCACCCGAATTCCATCGCGGACCATTCTCGTTCGGTGGGCGCACGCCTGGTCTTTACAACCGTGGCTGCGCGGTCCAGCCTGGCCTGATCCGCAGTCTCGACGAGAAAGCCCCCCGTTATCGACTTCACTACCAGCAGGTCCGCGCCCGCGGTCACACTGAGCAGCCGCAGCTGTTTTTTGACGCCCAGGACCTCACGCGCTGCGGGCGAGTACCCGGGCGCGGCGATGGCTTCGACGAACGTCTGAGCCACCCGGCGCGCCGTCTCTTCATCGAGCTCCCGGTTGAACCCGAGCACCCCGCCGTAGGCCGAGATCGGGTCGCATTCCCGCGCTGTGCGGTACGCTTCGGCCAGCGAAGCGTGCTCGGCGCAGCCACACGGATTGGTGTGCTTGATGATGGCGGCCGCCGGCTGCTCAAACTCGCAGGCCAACTGCCAGGCCGCGTCGAGATCCACCAGGTTGTTGTAGGAAAGCTCCTTTCCTTGCAACTGCTCCGCGCCGGCGATGCCACAACCGCGCCGGCCGTAGATCGCGGCGGATTGATGAGGATTCTCGCCATAGCGCAGATCCATCATCTTCGGGGCACGCATACTCAGATCGAGCGGAAGGCCTGCTGGTTGGTCCACTTGTTCCAGCCGGGCGCTGATCGCGGCGTCATAGTCGGCAGTGGTGCGGAAGGCTTTCTTGGCCAGCCGCCATTTCGTCTGACTAGACAATGCGCCCCCTCCCGCGCGCAGTTCCTCCAGAACGGACGCATAATCCTCGGGTGACACCACGACGGCCACATCCTGGTAATTCTTAGCCGCTGCGCGGATCATGGTGGGGCCGCCGATGTCGATGTTCTCGATGAGCTCTTCGAGGCTGGCGCCGCGGTTGGCGGCGACCTCTTCGAACCGGTATAGATTGACCACCACCATGTCGATGGGCGGAATAGCGTGTTCCCTCAGGGCGCGTATGTGCTCCTCCCGGCTGCGGATGGCCAAAATGCCGCCCGCCACCTTCGGGTGCAGGGTCTTGACGCGGCCATCCAGCATCTCCGGAAACGCCGTCACTTCCGACACCTCCCTCACCGGCACTCCGCCCTCGCGGATCAGACGGGCGGTGCCGCCGGTCGAGATCAGTTCTGCACCCATCCCGTTCAAGGCACGGGCGAAATCGACGATGCCGGTCTTATCGGTGACGCTGAGGAGAACCCGCTCGATTTTCGTCATCTATCCGAACGATAGCAGACCGCCGGCGGCCGTTTAAAGGCTCGTCTTCGAAGCGTTTCAGCTTTGGGATAAATCAGTGTATGGAGTCTGAAAATACGATAAAATAGACGTATGAGGCAGATCCAGTGGAGCTCGGAGAATGAGGTTTTTATCGCCCAAATCGATGCGGAGCATCGGGATCTGTTTCAGCTTGCCGAAGGATTCGAGCGGGCGGTGACACAACACGCGCCGCCGCTCGCAATTCGGGAACACCTAAGTGCCTTTGCCGCTCATGTGGCGGAACATTTCTCACACGAAGAATGGCTCATGCAATCGGTCGAGTATCCATCCTACGGCTGGCACAAGCAGCAGCATGAGACCGTACGGCGGCGCCTGAAGCTGTTGGGTCCCCTCATCGAGAGCGGAGACAGCGAGGCGACCGATCTGTTTTTGGAATTCCTGGCCAACTGGTTGAACGACCACACCAGCGTCACCGACCGGATGATGGCCGCCTACGTAAGAAATTACGAGCGGGCCCACGCCACCAACGCCTTTGAACGATGGGGTGCTCCGGCTCGCCCTCTCCCGTCCCCGGCCAACATTCATGCGGCGGTTGCCGAAACTCTCGAGACCGGACCGTTTCCGAAGACGATCCGCTTTTGCAGAACCTGCAACCGCGAAACCACTCATGAAATCAAGGCGCGGGGCCTGGTTTGCCAGAAGTGCGTGGAACGGTCGGTAAGCGCCGATCTCGACCGCGATTAGCGGGCCCTGAGGGTCACCCGAAACAACTCCCGCGGGTCGACGGCCCGGACGAGCGAATAGCCGGTGGGGCCGAAGAGTGGCTCGAATACGCCCCGAATCACGGGCGCAAGAGTGTACCAGGTGGCTTCGGTGTTGGGTGCGAGGGCGCGATCATTGACCGATACCTCCCACGCTTTGCGATCGAAGCAGAGTTTCGCCGAGAACTCCGGCTCCTGCTCGAGGAAGCCGGCCGCGGTATCGGCGGCTGCGACCGCCTGCCGGAGACGATCCTCGACCGAGCCGTTCAGCGGAGCGCGGCGGTTGTACACCAACCCGAGCTTGCCCTTCGCTTGGTCGAGCCCATAGATCGCCTCATGACACACCAGGATCACACCGGGTCCGGAAGGGACATGCTCGTAATCCGACACGTCAATCATCAGCTCGGGCAGCCGCCTGTGCTGGATCCACCGGTGAAAGACGGCAATGGCGTCGCCGAGATGAGGGCGGCTGTCGGCGGTGGCGAAGAGTTTGACGCGGAAATGCTGAATGTCCATTGGTGGGCCGTGGCGGCTAGGCCGCCACCACCTTCTGCGCGCTGAGGCGGCCATAGCAGGCGTGCGAAGCTTCAATGAACAGTTGTGCTTCTTCGATCAGCCGGTGCGCCTGCTCGGCGTCAGAGGTGCGGCTGCGCCGTTCGTGGGCCGCAAAATAATACTGCGCGAATTTCCCGCCCGTGAACGGATCAAAGAAATACTCGGTGTCGTAGAAAGCGTGCTTGAACGCAGCCAAAATGCCGTCCGGGGTTGAATCGTGCGGGATCAGACGCCAGGCCAACAGAGCCAGGGCCGCGTTGCGCATCGATTCATAGGCGACGCGCGTCGCTTTACCGACCTCGCCCGCTTCCAGGGCCAACTGGGCTTCAAAGGCCTCGCGCTCGCACGCGGCGAGCTGAAACTCGATGGGAGTGACCACCTCGCCGGCGCACTCGCCGATGCCGATGTCGCCAATCGTGTACTCGCGCGCATCCGACCAGTCGACGTAATAACCAGCATCCACATCGTGCGGCGGCACGGAGGTGAGATCGTCGATCATGGCTTTGAGCGCCGCCTTACCGATGCGCTTGGCGTAGTCGTGGAACGTTTCCCCGCCCTGGCGCTCGGTGAGATACCGCGAAGTAATTCGGTCCACGGTCTCCGGGATCCGCCTGGAAGGCACAGCGCCGATCGCCAGGCCGTATGAGCCGGCGTTTTCTTCCCATTTGCCTCCCAGCACCAGTTGGAAATGCGGCACGGTGTAGCCGTTCTTGTTGCGGCTCACTCCATAAAATCCTAGGTCCGCCACGTGATGCTGGCCGCAGGAGTTGAAACAGCCGCTGATCTTGATATGCAGGCCCCGAATGGCTTCGTCCAGCTCGTAGCCCTTCCCCAGCAGTCGGGCGCGGAGCTCGGCGGCCAGCCCGCGCGACGAGGAGATACCCAGCTTGCAGGTATCGGTCCCGGGGCAGGCCACGACGTCAACGATCGTACCGGCTCCCGGCTGCGCCAGCTCGGCGGCTTTCAGCTCCTCGTAAAGCGAGGGCAGCTCCGCCGCGCTGACCCACCGCAGCACGAGGTTCTGCTCGACCGTGGACCGGATCGTTTCCTGGGTGTACTTCCGCGCCAGGTCGGCCACTGCGCGGAGCTGATCGGCCGTGATGTCGCCGAGCGGCAGAGCTACCGTCACCGTGACGTAGCCGGACTGCTTCTGCTCGTAAACATTGCTCTCGCGCCAGCGCTCGAACTCGACATCGAGCGCGCCCGAGATCTCGAGCAGCGCTCCTGGTTTGCGAGCCTCTTCCCGGTACGCCGGCACCTCGGTCAGATATTCGGTCCAGCGCGGTTCCGCCTTGAGCGTGCTGCGCTCTAGAGCGACCAGGCGTCGAAACTCTTCCAACCCGATCTTCTGAATGACAAACTTCAGGCGGGCGGTGTTGCGATTCTTCTTCTCACCCAGCCGCGCGAACACGCGGCAAATGGCCTGCGCCATGGGCAATAGCTCTTCGTCGGGAACAAAATCGGCCATCAGCTTGGCCTGCTGCGGCACCGTGCCCAGACCGCCGCCAACATAAAAGGCGAAGCCACGTTTGCCGTTGCGCACCACCGCCACCGCGCCGATATCGTGGATGTGCGCGAGCGCACAAGCCTCCTCGGCGCAACCGGAAAACGAAATCTTGAATTTGCGGCCAAACTCCTGCGTATCGGGGTGGCCTAGCAGGTGCCACGCCAGTGCCTTGGCATACGGGGTTACGTCGAAGGCCTCGGTACGGCACACTCCGGCAAGCGGGCAGCCCGTGACGTTACGCAGGGTGTTGCCGCAGGCCTCGCGCGTGGTAATGCCCGCCGACGCCAGACGGCGCATAAGCGCAGGCGTATCCTCGATGTGGACAAAGTGCAGTTGGAAGTCCTGGCGCGTCGTGATGTGCGCGATGCCGTCGGAGTATTCTTCCGACAGAGCAGCCAGCATTTCGAGCTGCCCGGCGTTCAGCCCGCCATAGGGGATTTTGATGCGCTGCATCCCGGGCGCATCCCACAACGTGCCCGGCCCTTTGGTGTTGTCACTCGGATAATCGAGCGTCTGAGTTTCCTTACCGTCGTGCCGCTGGCCATTGTCGTAGCGCTGCCCGTAACAGCCCCGCCGGAGTCGCGTTTCGGCGAAGACCTTGTCGTCGATCTTGCCCTGCTTCTTGAGCAGGACTTCGCTTTCGAACTTGTCGATCTCGGCGCCCAGGGGCTGCGGCAAGCGGCCCTGGAGACACTCCTTCCAGAGTCCACCGCTGGTCTTCATATACCCCAAACTATATCGGAATTATGGGGTATATGCAAGACCTCTATTTCGACTTGCTCAGATTCTTGAAGTAATCCGCCACGGCTTTGTCGTAGCCCGGGGGAACATAGGCGTTGCCGCCGCTGCGGACGCTGCCGCCGTTGGCCTCTTCGACCTTGCGGCGCAGCTCCATTTCCACCTGCTGGATATCGCCCAGCATGGCCGCCTGGATGCGATTGGCCAGCTCCGGATCATTGGCGTAAGTCCAGGGATTGAGCCGCTGCATTTCCTTGATGAGTTCCTGGAGATCGCGCGCGGTAGTCTGGTCATTTTGCATCTGCCGTTCCAGCGCTTGGAGTTGCTGCAGGGTCATCTGGTAGTTGTCCTGGAAATCGCGCGGGTTGATCACTCCCTGCCCGGAGAGGTTGGGATTGTTGTACCAGAAGGCGCCATTGGGTCCCCAGACATCGGGGCCGCCGTTACCCAAATTCGGCCCTCCGGGTTGGTTGCGGCTCAGCGTTCCGGGCTGCCAATTCTGTCCCCGCTGATTCCCAGGGCCGCCGGCGCTGCCCTGCTGACCTTGCTGACCCTGCTGTCCGGGCTGCTGCCCCGGCTGCTGGCCACCCTGACCCTGCTGGCCGCCGGGCTGCCCCTGTTGGCCAGACTGCTGGCCAGGCTGATTCCCCGGTTGCCGGCTGAGTTGCTGGCCGGGCTGATGGCCGGCTTGGCC
>Ga0306923_10008297_pt1 | contig 10414 bp, 13 predicted proteins | sample sta12Can44000108_FD_203841 | JGI IMG/M metagenome (GOLD analysis project Ga0306923, IMG submission 203841) | Lab enrichment of tropical soil microbial communities from Luquillo Experimental Forest, Puerto Rico - statanox.12C.anox.44.000.108 (v2)... | ecosystem: Environmental > Terrestrial >...
TCTTCTTGGTTGCTGCTTTCGCCGCGAGCGCGGCGGCTGTGCTGCCGGCTACGACGATCACTGCCACGTGACGCTGAACCAGTTCCGCGGCTAAGGCCGCCAGCCGATCGTATTGATTCTCAGCCCATCGGTCTTCGATCGCGACGTTCTCACCCTCGACGTAGCCAGTCCTCAGGCCTTGGCGGAATGCACGCAGACGGCCCCCGACGGAGTCCGGCGACCTGGGGTCGAGAAACCCGATCACCGGCATCGGCTGCTGCCCGCGTGCCGCGAGCGGCCACGCCGCAGCGCCGCCGAGCAGCGTGATGAACTGGCGGCTTCACTCGATCACCTCGTCGGCGCGGGCGAGCAGCGTCGGCAGCACGTCGCTTGCCAACGAGAGTTTCGTGGAACGGGACGTCATGAAGTATCTTTCAGTGACAAAGTGGAAGTCACTCCTCCTTCAGTCCCAATTCCTCGATCACCCGCTTCTCTTCGGCGGCGCCCCGATTAAAAATTCGGATCATTGAAGCTTTTGTCAGTTGCCAGACGGACTTACGCGCCAATAGCTGGGTCTGTCCCCTCTAGAGAGTACTGATGAGGCGATCAGAATTTGTTATTGTCCCCCAGCGTTCTCTCCGCGCGGGGTTCGCTCATCCAGTTTTGTGCCATGGCATGACGTGCTTCCACCCTACGACCTACTCCAGGTGAGGTCTCGATGTTCAATCCCACGAAGGTCGTCATCGAAGCCTTTGTCGGCGAGCTTGAGGTCATGTACGAGCGGACCTATGGAATCCTCGAGCCGGGCTATCCCGGGATCATCGGCTTCGTCGGGCGCCTCGCGCTTGAGAATATCGCAAATAGCGACGCGCCCTACCACGATCTCAATCACACGATCATGGTCACGCTGGTCGGGCAGGAGATTCTGCGCGGTCGGCACATTAGCGTCGGCGGCGTCACCCCGCGCGAGTGGCTGCATTTTATTGTCTCGCTTCTGTGCCATGACATCGGCTACGTTCGCGGAATCTGTCAGGGTGATGGTGACGGCCAATACGTCATCAACCTGGCTGGCGATAGAGTGAGCGTCCCGGAGGGGTCCACGGATGCAGCAATGACGCCGTATCATGTTGCTCGCTCTAAGCTGTTTGTGCGCGAACGCTTTGGCAAGGTGGCGCTTACCCATCTGAACACCATCGAGATAGAGGCCAATATTGAGCACACCCGGTTTCCGGTTCCCAAGGACGAGGAGCACGCGCCCACTGACGATTTGCCCGGACTCCTCCGCGCCGCAGATCTGATCGGTCAACTCGCAGATATCAATTATCTCCGTAAAACGGCTGCCTTGTTTAGCGAGTTTCGCGAGACAGGAATGAATGATGTGCTGAAATACAGCAGCCCTTCCGATCTGCGGGCAAAATATCCTGATTTTTTCTGGCAGGTGGTGCGACCTTATATTGGAGATGCCTTGCGCTACCTTCGTGTCACCCAGGAAGGCCAAATGTGGATTGCCACCCTCTACGCACACGTGTTCTCAATGGAGCATAGAGGGCAGCTCATCTAGGAGGAGCTTGCTTCCTCGGTTGCGAAGGCATCGCATCGAAGCGCAAGGACTCGGCTTATCGCTCCGGTCGCTCCCGCCATTGGGTGAAGGCCAAGAACTCCGCAGCGCCAGCCGTCAAACGCGAAGCCGAAGAGGATTCGGGCAAAGGGAAGCTAGCGATGAAAGGATAGCAGCGTGCCGTGGCCTCGCTGATCCTTAAACGCGCATCCGCTAGCCGTCCGTCCGGTAAGTGGAGCGAGGACGATTACGACGTGCTCGCCAACGGTGTCGTTGTTGGCCGAATTATGCGCGATTGCCGCACCGGTGGGATCACCGTGGTTTTGGACACTTGCTCATGGTTACCACCGCGACCGCAGGCCGACCCACGGCTATGCGGAGACGCGCGAGGCCGCCATGGCCGCGTTCGCCAAGAGCTGGCGACGCCAGTAAGAGGCGCAGCATTTTTACTCCCGCTGCGCTTGTCGACGATTGACCGGACTTGCGCGCCAATGCTTCCGGCGCCGCGCGATGCGGAGCTTCATGCCGGGGGCGGGTCTCAAAACAGTACACCGCGATGGGTTTTGATCTGGGGCCATCCATGCAGCGCAGGAGGAGACTTTGGCGGGTATCAAAGGCGACCTTACGGGGCGGCATGCGGACTGGCTGCATGCCGCCGCGAAAACCGCCGCGAGGGCAGTTGAAAATGATTTCGCGGAGTGGACCGCCTGACGTTAAAGCGTCCAAACCGAACATCTGTCCGCGTGAGGTGCGAGCACTCGCTGCATGTCCATTACGACACGACACGGCTAGTCGCACAAGAGGGACCCATTCTCGCTCTCAGTGTGCTGTTCGGAGGTATATCCGCCTTGATAAAGGCGTTTGGCTAAGGAGGAGACTCGCGATGCCACTCGATTTTTGACATCCCGAAGCGCCGCACCGGAAGCTGCGCGTCCCCGAGTGGTACGTCTCAAGCTTGATGCTGGATCGCGCGCTCGATGCCGTCGTGCGGCGGGTCAAGACGCTCGATCGCAAGCACGACATCCCCTATCTCGCCGGCTACAGCAACGATGGCAAAACCATCTATATCGACCGTCACATGCCGCGCACCATGAAGTACCGTGGCCGCGAGATTAATACCGACCGCTTTCTGATACTGCACGAGGAGGTGGAGAAGACGCTAATCGACCAGCTTGGGCTGCATTACCTGCACGCCCACCAGATCGCGTTGCGCGCCGAGGAGGCTGCGGTGCGCGCTGCCGGAGTGCTTTGGCGCGACTACGACCGCTTCATGCAAAAATATGTCAAAAGGATTGGCGACGAGCGGCTGACCAAGATCCCGGCCGATCTTGATCTCAAGCCATATCGCGACGAGCACGACTTCGATCTGCTCAAGCAAATGCAGAAGGCGGTTGACCGCGGAAACACGCCCAAGGGCATCGATCCCGCGAAGGTTAAACGGGCGATTGAGCGCCACGCGCCTGAGCTGAGAGACCGTCTAACGGTCATGGCGCGCCGCAAGCGCTAAACCGGTGCGCGCGCGCCGCGAGGGGCCACGCAGCAGCCGTGCCACATGCAGCAGCCAGGAATCGCTCATATCTCCCCAGATAGGCTGTCACTAGTTGCCGGTCTATCGAACGCGTTTTCCAGGATCAAAAGCCGCGGCGGGCTTGATCATCGATATGTCCAAGTTCAGCACCGTGGGGTGGGTAGGCCGAGTTCTTCTGTACACCGCGAATGAGATCGAGCGCGGTACGCAGCGCTTTATCATCCTTCGAATCCGGAGGGATGTAAGACTGCGAGCCGGTCTGCTCGTCCCCCTCGGCCTTTAGGTGTCCGCGCAGCGAGGCCTCGCCCATTGTATCGGTGAGACCTTTGACCTGCTCAGGCTCTTCTTGAAGAACTTCAATATCAGGCGAGATACCCTTGGCTTGGATCGACCGGCCGGACGGCGTGAAATATCGCGCAGTACTCAGCCGCAGAGCTCCGTTGCCGGAACCGAGCGGGATGACGGTTTGCACGGACCCCTTCCCGAACGAGCGAGTACCGATGATCGTCGCGCGTCGATTATCCTGCAGAGCGCCGGCGACGATCTCGGCGCCCGAAGCCGAGCCGCCGTTGATCAGCACGATAATGGGCTTGCCCTTCGTGATGTCGCCGGGGCGTGCATGGAACCACTGAGTCTCTTGCGCGTTGCGGCCGCGCGTTGACACGATCTTTCCCTTCTCCAGGAATGCATCAGAGACCGCGATCGCCTGATCGAGCAGCCCGCCGGGATTGTTGCGCAGATCGACTACAAAAGCTTTGAGCTTGTCGCCGGATTGAGTTGTCAGGTCAGCGACTGCTTTTTTGAGGCCATCCGTGGTTTGCTCGCTGAACTGACTGATGCGAATGAAGCCAACCTCATCTCCCTCCAACCGTGAACGCACCGGGCGGACGTGAATGATTTCCCGCGTGATCGAAACATCGATCGGCTTGTCCTGGCCCTGGCGCATGATCTTGAGCTTGATCTTGGTATTGGGGCGCCCACGCATCTTCTCGACCGCTTGGTCAAGGGTGAGCCCCCGCACTGGCATTTCGGCGAGGTGGGTGATGACATCATTTGGTATAATGCCGGCTTTTGCCGCGGGCGTTCCATCGATGGGGGCCACCACCTTAATCAGACCTTCCTCCATCGTAAGTTCGATGCCGAGTCCTCCAAACTCGCCGCGCGTCTCCACCTGCATCTCGCGGAGACCCTTGGGATCCATGTAGCTCGAGTGTGGATCGAGTCCCGTAAGCATTCCATTGATCGCGGACTTGATGAGCTGTCCGTCGTCGGGTTTCTCGACATAATTGTCGCGCACCCGCTCGAACACCTCTCTGAAGAGGCTTAGGTGACGATAACTGGCGTTGGCCGCGGCCAGTGCCCGCGGGCCATCCGACAAAGGCTGCGACTGAATTGTAATTAGCGACGCGGCTAGACCGGTTACCGCGCCGACGAGAATCAAGAAAGTTTTCCGCATCTATCGACGAACTCTCAGACTTACTGGGGAACCAATGGTGAGGCCCCCCTGCTTCTGGCCCGCCTTAGTTCATCCCCATACCGTGCGCCTAGCCGCATGGCCTCGTCTGTGCGCCGGAACTGTCATAACCGGGAATGCACGCAACGATCCGCCGCTTCGGAGTCTCCACCCTAACCTGGCGGTTCGGCCGCTTGGCTGTGTGTGGCTGGGAGGGTGCTGTGGCCGTCGGCTTTAGTTGTTCTGGCTTGGGCGCCGACTTACCGGTCGTCGTCGGCTCGGGTTTCAGCTCTGTCTCTATCACGGCAACAGGCGCAATCGGGTCCGAGACGCCATTCGCCCGGAACGAATTACCATACGTGAGCACCGTTCCGGGGGGAGGTTTATAGGCCGCCAAACCGGAATTGGGGGCGCGCGAGGGCTGCAGCAGGGCATACAGAGCAAACGCGAGACATGCCCCCACAGCACAGTAGACAATAAGATGGATGGCCAAGCCCGCAGTGACGCTATTGGGGCGGTGTGCAGAGTAGCCCTCGATCACGGTCGAAGCCCTCCGAAGCGAGCTTCGCCCTCCCGTATGTACGCACAGTCTCGCGCTAACCGAAGGCCGAAAGCAAGAGGAGTTCGAACTTGCGCGGATCCATTGCCTGATCTGGCAACGCGTCGGCCCCTGGCCGCTTCCAAAGCGGCCGCGAGATCCTCCGCTCGTTGAACGTCGAGAACCGGAATTAAGGAGACCCCGAGCACCTCGACCTTCAGCGACGACCGAACCGGCACATCTCCTTCCGGACGGGAATCCATTTCTGCCTTGGCCATCAGCTAGCGCGCATCGAAGGCATGTGTGCCCTTCAAGCTCTATTCACGCGCTTACCCTTCGGCTTGCGATGGCGCCCTCTCAAATCCGATGGCGCTCTGAGAGCTTAGAAAAGCTGCCAGTCGTGAAATCGCCCCGCATGAACGTGAGTCAGCAATCAGTGGGATCAAGGCGTTTGCGGACCATCTCACAAGCGCTCCATGGAGCGGCTCAGTCGTAACTTTCTACGCCGCGGAAGAGGTAGCGATTTGCAGGGGGTGCCACTTGCTAAGGAACGAATGCTCAACAATGATAACGAATTCGTCCGTTTGCTCGGTGCTCTTGAAAAACGGATTGGTCGATCGGATGATGCAGACTTCGAGCGGGCCGCGCTGACACAGACCGCAAACAAGGAATGACTCCCATGGCGGACAAATCGAATTTCACACCTGACGAATGGAAACTGCTTCTGGAGAGCGTGTGATGATGGCCGGTATAGCGGTGACGGCAGCCGAACCGAGCGGGCTTTGGGGAATGCTCAAAGAGAGTTTCGCTGTCGGCAGTGAGCTCATAAAAGTCAAGATCAACTCAGCCTCGAATCCATTGATCAAAGCAGTCGTCACCGATTTCGATACCACTCAAGGCCGGAGCACCGCGCGTGATGGGCTCAACGAACAATTCAAGGGCAAGAAGGCGGTCGAAATCAAGGCCAAGTGCATCGAAACGTTGCAGCAAGTCACTGGAGTGCTTGAAGCCAAAGCACCGGCGGATGCAACTGCATTCAAGCGTTGGTTGCGACAAATCGGTCAGCACGTCGCCGAGGCAGCCAAGGAGGGTGGATTTCTCGGCATCGGCGGCGTTACTGTGAGTGAAGCGGAGGAGGCAACGCTCATAGAGATCTCAAGTGCGCTAAAGCTGGCGGCATGATCCGGTGCGTGCACGCAGCGACAGGTAGTTGCCGGCGATTATGTCAGGGCGATGCTGCAGATGACCTACTAAGCCAGCTGAATCGCCCGGCGACATGTAATGCAGTTCTCAACACTCAGGAAAGACACCCACATGAGTCCTAATCCAACATCTGGACAGATGCCCGGCTCCACTTCCAGCCACGTTGAACCCGAACATGTCGCGCCCGGTGGCCTGAGCGAAGAAATGAGCAACCTGCGCCGGGACGTGGCAAACCTGAAGGATACATTTGCGCGTCTCGCATCACAGGCGGGTGGCGAGGCGGCAAAAACCGTTCGCGGCATGAGGCAGACGGTCGCCTCGCAAGTCGGCACTGTCGCCGGCGGCGTGGCAGATGCCGGGTCCGAGCTTGCCTCCTCAGCCAAGGGGCACGCCAAGACCTTCGCGTCCGAGCTCGAAGCCATGGCGCGGCGCAATCCACTGGGCACCATTGCAGGCGCGCTGCTGATTGGTGTCATCATTGGCATGATGTCGCGAGGACGCAGCTGATGTTCGCTGCGCTATTGGGCGCGGTTCGTGCCGACATTGATCGGCAGATCGGTTGGGCGAAACACGAGGTCAAGCGCCAAACCCGCTACACTGCGCTGATTGGAATTCTCGCTGGTGTGGCCGCGCTGGCGACACTCGGCGCTATTGTCGTCGGTCTCATCGCTCTTCATTCCTGGCTTGCGATGCAAATCGGTCCATTTGTCGCACACGGCGTGATCGGCGGTGGCTTGCTGCTGCTGGCGCTAGTTCTGTTCGCGCTGGCCTTCATCCGGCGTCGCCCCCGGCTCGTTGCACGGCCCCCGCTGCAAGTCGCGCAGCCTGCGGCTTTCCTTGGGAAGCCGCGACCAGGGAGCTACGACAAAGTCTTTGAGCAGACGTTGAAGCTGGCGACCGACACACTGCATGATGGCCCCCGATCAGCACTGTTGGGTACACTCGCAATTGCGGCAGTGGTCGGGCTGATCGTGGGCCGCAGGCTTAGCAGTGGTAACCGTGCCCATGAGACGCTTTGAGGCAGTGCCCTGCGAATACCCGGAACCACCGTTCAATCTTTCGACCAAGACACAGCCAAGTCCTGTCCTAAATAATACGGTAATCCTTCAATTCCTTGAACAAGGTTTCCACCGCCGTCTTCACCACTACGATCGTTGGGATCGCAAATACCATGCCCCATAGACCCATGATCAGAGAGCCGCCGATAATCGCGATGACGACCACGAGCGGATGAATGTGCACAGCGCCACCGAGAACAAAAGGTTGAAATGCAACGTCGTCCAATACACGAGCGATCCCAACCAGAATCAACACATAGAGCGGCAAATTGTTCGGGTTCAGTCCAGGAATCAGCGGCGTTATGTTTTCCGCGATTAGGGCGTAGCTGAGACAGATCACCAACGCGATGACCGTGCCCAGCCATGGAATGGCGTTAGCCAGTCCCAAAATTACGCTAATCGCCAAAGCGGGCCCGATAGGAATACCAAGCAAAATCAAGCCCAGACATAGAGTAGCGCCAACTAGAAAACATTCCGTCAACATCCCCCGCAAATATTTGCCGATGGCGTCATCCAGTCGGTCCAGGAGCGTGAGTGAGAGTTCAAAATAGCGATTAGGGACGAGGCCAATAAAAAAGCGCCGTATCTGCCCGTTATCAAAGCCAAGAAAGACAAAAATCAACGGAGCCAAAATCCATGCCTCCAAGCTGGAACCTTCGCGGGCGGCTGGAAGCTCGACTGGAGCGGCAACCGCTGCGCTCGCGGCTGGCGCGGCGGCAGTAGCCTCTTCGGGCGTTACGTACTTACGTGTGTTTTGATTCGCCTGAAAATACCCGAAGAATTTATTTTCAATGGGGGAATTCCCGTTGTAACCAGCTCGGTATTTCAGAAACAGCTCCCGTTCCTGTGGATCCAGTTCGAGTAATTGATTGACCTTATCCATGAGCGGGGCGACCTCTTTCTCGATCAACCCGACCAGCATGTTCGATTTTCCCTCAGACGAGTTCGTAACCAGTTCCTGGTACTTCTCGTTCAATTTGTATTTCAGGCGTACCTTGAATTCGAGCTTCTGGTTGTCGTCGGGAATATGTTTGCGAGCAGTGTCGAAGGCGAAGAACAGGACGAGACCAATCGCGGCAAAGGAACACAACACTTGAAACTCGTGGGACAACCACGGGATCTTAAATCGGTCTTTGACGGGACGGAATAAAAAGGCCAATAACGTGCCAACTATGATTGGCAGGACGAGACCGCTTAACTTCCAGATCAGAAATCCTCCCGAGATCAGGACGAGAATTGCAAAGATGACGTGAAAAACCCAGCGGCGAACTTTGCGTTCCCGTTCTTTCTCTTCGAAGCCCTGATCGGGACTCATCCTACTCAAACCTTATCTGTTGAAATTTCCGTGTGCATCAACTCATTTGTTAAGCGCAGCCGATCGCCGACCATGCTGGCCAGAGCACGATATATCTGACAGGCAGTTTGCGGATCCCGCTGAATCAATTGGCTAAGGTCGTTCCGATAAAGTGCCAAAGTGTGCGTCCGCTCGAGGGAACGGGAATTGGCTGAACGCGGCGCTTCATGGAGTAAAGCCATCTCTCCAAAAAACTCACCTTTCTCAAGAATGGCTAAAGTCGTTGTGTGATTTTCGCGGCGCACTTCAACCGCCACCTTGCCGTCTAGAATCAAAAACAACGCTGCGCCTGGCTGCCCCTCTTCAAAAATCAATTCATCGGTTTCGTAGTTGCGTTCGAAGACAATATCCGACACGGTTTTGAGCTGTCGATGCGACAGTTCGTTGAAAAAAGGCACCGTTTTCAGGAATTGAATGCGATTTAATTCAGGACTTGAACGCTTCCATCTTTCGAGGGTTCCCCAGAGGAGTTTATCAGCGACGAGTGTTCGAGCCGGCATGGGTTTCACGTAGCTACTCATACCCCGAGGCCCTGAGACGAGAAGCGTCTCGTCGATGTGATTGGGTGGGCCGCCGTAGTTTGATGGGCCATCGATGGCTGGCCGTTCTGCAAATTCATAGCTGTGGGCCAAAGATAACCACCGCCGTTCCATTTCGAGAAGGACTGTTCTGGTTTCGGGTTCAAGAGCTGCGCGTTCGCGACACTCGTTCGCGCGGGCGTAGCACTCGGCAATTTCTTTGGTGAGCTTTTGGAGCATGCCCAGCCTCCCTTCAGGCACGAGCGCGACCGGTCTGCCGGCCATGGGTCCCTACATTCTCGTTATTATTGACCAAGATAAAAACAGCCTACGCCAATTGAGGGCCGACAGCGAGTGCAATTGGCATACCCCAAGTTAGGACGCTCGCAACTTTTTTATGGTTTTAAAGTCGCGGACGGGCAGACATATCTTCGGCTAAACTACTCAGGCAGGCGGCCAGAACTAATGCGCGAGGTTATTGCTGGTCTGCACCGCTTGGCGATCTAGGCGACCGTCGAGGTCCGCTATCAGCCGCTCGCGTGCCTTAAGCAGCGGCTCTGTCGCGGCAGCGAGTTCTGGCCGCATCCATTCACCGCCCGAGCGGTCGGTGCGCGCTGCCAAGGCCCATGCAATCCGCGGAGTGATTTTGCTGGAGCGCCCCTGACCTCGGTATGTTACACATCAGTTGTGAGGCCGAAAAAACTCTCAGGCCGGGATGCCGAGGCCTATGCGGACGCCCTCGCTGTGGGCACCGTCGATCCCGACGTAGCGACGTCTTCAGTAAAGTTCGCAAGACCTCGAGCCCGGGCGTGATCCAATCGGACGAACAAAGTCATGAACGAATTCATGCTTCAGGCGGCGAACCAAATGGCGGCAACACAAGGAGGTGCCGCCGATGCCGCAGCGGTAATGCTCGCGCGTAATCTGGCGCCGCGATGAAGCCCGACAAGGTGCAAAAAGCCGACCAAATTTTGGCTGATCATCGCACAGGCAATAACTTTGCGTTCTCCTTGATGTCCGAGAGACATGGTGGAAAATCGTAAGTCGAACAAGAATTGGCTGCGTGTGCGCCGCGTGGTCGACGTGCCACTTCGCGAGGTCTCAGGTATTTGCTTGCGCCGCAGCCGAAACGGCCAGATGTTTCTGATCGCGGTCGGCGACCGGGTGGCGAAGATCGCCTGGTTTTGCGAGCCTCGCAGCGATGCGGCCCGAATCGACTGGCATA
>Ga0306923_10008298_pt1 | contig 10413 bp, 14 predicted proteins | sample sta12Can44000108_FD_203841 | JGI IMG/M metagenome (GOLD analysis project Ga0306923, IMG submission 203841) | Lab enrichment of tropical soil microbial communities from Luquillo Experimental Forest, Puerto Rico - statanox.12C.anox.44.000.108 (v2)... | ecosystem: Environmental > Terrestrial >...
GCGTTGAGTCGGGGCCGATTCTACGCGCACTCGCGCGTAACCGCCAGCCCCCAAGCGGCATTTCGGGCAATAGATGCTGCCCTGCGCGGCGGGCGCAGCGCAGGGCTTCTTGACGGCGTACATTTCACCGGACTCTATGTGGAATCCGGGCAGGCCGTTGGCACATAACTTGCTCACTCGTCTGTCTCCTCGAACTCGGCAACGTCGGCGCTGCCAGTGAATACCGGGCGGGGGTCGCTGCCGAGCGCCAGCATCGGGCGGCCGGGGGAGCGCGTGATCATGGGGGCGAAGATGTCGGTCCACAGATTCTTGGTCTTCTTGCGGTCGAGCAGCTTGCCGGCGGCCGGCGCGGTGATGATCCGGCGCGGCTCATATGCCTTGTCGCCGAGCTGCCCGACGAGCGCGGCCTCAACCTGGCCAGGGTCCACAGACCACCGGCGCTTGCCGAGCTTGCCTTCCACGAACTTCATCGGCTGACCGTCGGAGCCGATGACACTCTCGCCGGCTTGCACGTGCTCGATAGCCGAGGCTTCCACGGCGTCGCACCACAGCCGCACCAGCGGCACGGCGCGCATGGCCGCACTCAGGTCCGACACCGGGGCGATGTCCTTGGGCTCGGTGATAGTTTCGAAGTCGGCGCGCACGGCGTCGGAGGCCCACTTTTGCAGCGCCGGGCACTCGGACTTGGCCTTGCACCACCGGCAGGCTTTCTCGCCGGGGCTCATCCACTGCTGCGCGGCCGCGGGCTGCGATACGAGCGCCTGTATGGCGGTCGCCGCCGCTGCCTTCGCGCGCTGCATCAGCGCGAGGATGTCGATCACGTCGAAGATGTACTCGCTGATGTGGCCGAGGCGGGGTTGCACGACCATCAGCCGTGCGTGCGTGGGGGTGTAGCCGAGTAGCTGCGCGTCGCGTAGGAGCCCGGCTGCGTAGATTCCAAGCTGCTCGTTGGGCACCACGGTGCCGTCAGGGAGCGTGTAGAAGGCTTCCACCTTCTCGCCCATGCCGTACTTGAGGTCAGCCACGGTAATGACATCGGGGTCTATAACGCCGAAGTCCACGGTGCCGCCCTGCCCCTCGCCGAGCCACTCGGATGTGTCCACCCAATGCTCCACGAAGTGCAGCTTGCCGAAGCCGAGTTGCCGGCAGGCGTCGATGTACACGCCGATGAAGTCGGCGCGCTCCTCGTCAAGCGTGTATGTCTTACCGTTGACGACGCAGGAGGTCCCAAGGAAGAACTCCACGCCGTTGCCGGACTTGAGAACCGCAGCCGCGAACTCGTGGCTCGCGGTGCCGTCGTCGGCGTACACCGAGGACTCGCTGTCCTCAGTGTTGCCGGGGTACGCGAATGAGCCGGGGCAGGCAATCCACCGATGGGCCGCGCTCGGTGAAAACAGCGCGTGGCCGCTCACGATGAGGTCCCTTCGTACTGGTGGCCGGTCATCATGGCGTAAAGCTGCCGGTTGTAGGTGCTTTCGCGGCCGCTCTGCCGGATGCAGCGGCGGACGAATTTGGTGCCGGGCGGGTTCGCGGCGCGCACGATGCGCTGCTTCGCGTGCCGGCCGGGTCGGGGTCCGAAGCTGAGAGCTTTGATCATCATGGCGCGGCCGAACAGCTCCTTGAGCCCGGACGCGTTGAGTTTGTCTGTCATGCTTTCTCCTAGAAGGTGGGGGCGGCTCGCGCCGCCCCCGTAGTGGTTAGTCTTCGATGTCGGCTTCGACTTCGCCCTGCGCCGCGAGAGCCGCCTGTCCGAGCAGCACCTTGCCGGCGGCCACGAACTTCTCGTAGTCCGCGGGCTTCACGCCGCTGACGCTGGTGGCCTTGAAGTCCTTGAGAAGGCCGATGGCTTCCTCGCGCAGCTTCGCCGAGAGCAGCTTCGAGATAATCTCGCCAACCTGCTCCTTGCTGGTGTCGGTCGCCGGGGCCTCGTCAGCCTCGGGCTCCTCGACGGGCTTCGGCGCGGGCGCCGGCTTGGCCTTCGCGGGCTTCGCAGCGGCTACCGGCTTGGCCACGGGCGCCGGGGCGGGAGCAGCGACAGGAGCCGGCGCTGCCGTCGGAGCGGGGGTTGTGATGAACGAATGGAACCGTTCAGCAACCGCAAGCACGGAATCAAACAGCGTCCATCCGTCTTTGTCACTGGAGACTACGGCTTCAATATGAGCTACGTGAAGTTTCACAGCCTCGACAAGCGCCGTCGCGCGTGCCATGGCCTGATTGGTGTCGATGGTCATGTGGGGTCCTCTAGCTAGGTTAGTAGATCGTCGTCAGTCATCGCAATGTCAGAACCGTTTATGTGGTCCATGGCATCTTTTCCGGAGGCAGCGAGCCAATAGCCTTTGTTGTGTAATACCATGCACCTATAATTTTTAAGACCGGTATTTATCTGCCTCGGCGCTCCGTTGAACGGAGGCTTGGTGAGCATGCGCCCTATTCTTTTCGCAGTCGGTTTCGCGTTGACGTTTTTGGAAACGAATACGCGTACGTCTTCAGTGATAACTACATCGCGTTCGAACGGGCCTGAACGCTGTTCAAAAGCAGTCTGGAGAAACTCTAAATCAGGAGCGGTGTTATTGTCGATCATCGCAGCGCGGGCCGCGGTCTGCGGCGCCCTCGCGCTTGGGGCAAACCCCGACGTATCGACATTGAGGAAATAGCGCCGCAGCACACCGGGGGCACGCGAGCCGTTGAGGAAGTTGTACACCCACCCGTTTTGGGCGTCGGTGAACTGCGGGGCGGTGAGTTCGTGAATGGCCCATTTGCGATCCTGATTGCCGATAAGCGCGGCGTCGTCGGAGTTGCTGCTGGCGGTCACAAAGAAGTGGTTAGGGGCGCTGAACGCTGTGCGGCCCTTCGGGTGGATCGACACAACGTCGTCCGCGATCCAGCTCTCCACCTTCTTGCTGATGGCGTCGCGCTCATTGCGCACACTGGCCCGGAACTCAGTCAGGTTGACGTGCCACGCATCAAGAAGGAAATCGTTGAAATCGCTGTTTAGCACGCCGCTGTTGACTTCGCGGCTGTACTGCTCGCCTACCAAAAGCGCAGGGATCTTGCGGACTAGGGTGCTCTTGCCATTGCCCTGCGTCTCGCTCCAGATGAGCGGAGCGGACTTGATCTTGACCCCCGGATACTGCACCACATGCGCATAGAAGCGCCGCAGCCACTCCCGGTATTCCGCGTCGTCGATTCGGTTGAACAGCCATTCGATAATCTCCAGTTCCTCGGGCGTCGCGTCGAGCTCCTCGGGGTACATCGGCCTGAACGTATTGGCGTAGGTCGCGCCGTACGCTTGGAACATCACGCTCTCGCCGGGATGGAACCCGATACGATCTACAACCTTCTTCGTCGCCGATTCTTTAAGGTACTTCACGGGGTCTGTGCTCTTGCCGTTCCGCCTCGGGATCATGGACGTGAACATGTGCTGAAGGCCGGAGTCGGTAGCGATCTGACGGTGGCGCTCGGTGTCGAAGTAGCGCTCGATGTCCTTCACGTACACCAGCCGGCGCTCCAGTTCACGCAGCGCGTCGCCGCGCTTCTCTTTGGCTGGCTTGTCGGGCGGGGGCATGGCCGGCGGGTCCTTCTCCGCGAACTCGTCTGCTGTCGCCGGCACTTCGCGCAGCGCAACTTCCAGGCCAAGCCGCCCACCGCTGTCGAAGCTCATCCAGTGATTCTTCAGGTCCTCGCTGCCCGCGTACTTCGGGCTGCGCTGCGACAACTCGGTCCACAGCTTGAAACCCTGCATCCCGCCATCGGTCTGCTTGTGGATGCGCATCCCGATGTTTATCCAGTCATCGTAGTTGTCCATGTCGAGCTTGCGGCTCTCCACGAACGCGAGGACCGCCGCGCGCACATACTCGATAGGCTTGTCCTGCGGCTTCTCGTTGACAACTTCCGACACGGGCTCGCTGTCTGTCAGCTCGCGCCACACGGTGTAGACCGCGGCCGGAATGTTGGGGAGGTTGGTCCAGTGCCCGATGAGTTCTTCACCATACGCCCACTGGTACGGCTTTTTGGTGATCGGGTGAATGCTTGGCGGGAGCACGTCTTGTACGCTCTCGCCGCCCGCCGTCGCGCAGCGCAGTTCGAACCCGTGGCCCTTCGGCTTCACGGTGCGGAGCGGCTTGCTGAGACGGTAGAGAAGTTTGTCGCGGCCGGCGCGACCGCTGCTGATATGTACGGACTCGGGAGCGGAGCGAAGCGCATCGAGATCAACGCCTCGCTCCGCCCACCACGCTCGCGCCGGTTCCATCTCGTCGATGTCCAACGCCGCTGTACCGCTGAGAGAGTGGAGAAGACCGACACCGCCGCCCAAAGCTTCGATAGCTTCGGCCGGCATCGGCGTTACGTTCCACCCCTGATACGTAGGCCCTTTGGCGTTAGGCGCAATCGCGCACAACTTCCAGCCGGCCGCCTCGTAATCGGTGAGGTTCAATGTGGGCTCCGCTTCGTTTGAGCCGCGAGTCTAGCAGCGCGGGCACTTGTTATGCAACACGCGCACCGGCCCGACTGTGGTGTCAGGTGGTGGCGTCGTGCGCAGGTGCTCCCACGCCCGCAAGTTTCGTGCCAGCCATGCGGGGCTCTCGGAGCGGGCGAAAAAGCCGGGGTATTTCTCCCCCTGTGGCCAAGGTCGTAGGGTCATTGCTTAGTTCCCTTGTGTAGTAGGTATGTCCACGGCAGGCGCTTGAGCAGGAACTCGGGGAGCGCCGTGCGCCCAACACCTGGCCTGGCCGGCGGCGGGGTGCGCTTCGCACCAATCGTCGGACATTTGCGTGAGCGCTTCACAGCCGGCGCTCGCCATGATGACGGCGTACCACAGCGCTACGATGAGCGCGAAGCTTGCGAGCCTTACGAATAGATTGAACCACAAAGTACACTCCTATCGGCCCGTAGGCCGCGATGAGAATGAGCGCCGGCCAAGCCGACTTAATAGGCCCATGATGGAACAGCAAAGACGTTACTCCCCCATTGTGTTGCGAATGCGTTGGCTACCGCCTCGGGCGTGCGGCTGCGCCAGTACCAGCGATCCGGGCCGGGGCTGGTCATATGCACGCGGTGTGCCACCTTGGCGGGCTTGCGGTGTGTCGGCACGAGCGGCGGCAGGCCGCGCGTCCACAGGCAGGTAGCCTTCGTCTCAGGGTCGCCGAACTGCCACGGTTGAATGATCTGGGGTAGCGGCAGCTTGGGGGCGAGCATGTCGATTATATCAGCGGCCATGCCGTGCATGATCGGATTCTCTATGGCCACGCGCGGGATGTCGAGGGACCAGAGCCGGGCGAAGAAGCGGCACGCGTCTCGCATGGCGTCATACCTGGCCAGGTCCAAGTTGTCCGTGCCGTCGGCGTACTCGATGCGCTTGCCGCCCTCGTACATCCAGCGCACCCCCGCGTTGGTCAGGTAGGTGCACGGCGGGTGCGCGATCATCAGGTCCCAAGGCTCGCCGGCCCACCCCTCGGTGAACCACAGCGCGTCGCCCTCAAGGTGGTACGCGGGCCAGCGCTGGACGCGCCACGTCTCCGCCCATTGCGCGGGGCTGAAGCCGGGCACGTCCGAGTCCGGGCCGAGAATGTCGCATGACCAAGCGTCGTGGCCAAGGTCGCGGAACGCGTCTCGGACGCGCCCCGACACCTCACACGCGATTAGAACGCGCACTCGCGTTCTCCAATGCGTCGTCCGCCTCACGCAACGCGCGTTGTATATCGGCGAGAGTCCATGGTTCGTCGTCCGCTATGGTGCGCAGCCATGCTGCCGCTATGCGCAGCGCTACGTCATGCTCGCGGAGTCGAGCGCGCAGCCAGCGCTCCGTGGCGTAGGTGTTCGCCATGTTAGTCGCGCTCCGTTAGGCCGCAAAGGTCCCACATGCGAATGTAGGTTTCGAGCCACATCGCGTGGGCGGGGTACTTGTGCGCTAGGTCGTCCGCGCTTTCGAACGGCAGTTCATTGTCCGCGCAGTAGCGCTCAAGCAGCGCGCACATGATCCCGATTTGCCCGACGCGCAGGATCTCGTCCTGGCCAGGCGGCAGATCCAGTTCGCTGTGCGCGGTCTGCTTCTCCGCGTCCGTGATGCCGGTCGCGCGTTCAATCAACTCGTGTATGTACTGCATTAGAACCCCCTTGCTTTGGCCCGGCCTGAGCCAAAGACGCTTGTGGTGAACTTGGGACCGCCACGCCCGGGTGCGGGTATGGCAGCGTTGACGCGCTTCTTGGCCCGTGCCGCGTCGCGCTGTGCCTGCCAGTTGGGATTGAATCCGAGCCGGTTGATGCGGGCCATGCGGCGCCGCCTCGCGCGCTCCCGCGCTTCGTAGTTGGACTCCTGCACCGTGCCGCACTCCCGACACTTGAGCGCAACGTGGAGTGTATCCGTGCCGCACGTGGCGCACGGGACCATGTGGAAAGCCCGGACGCTCACGGCCGCACCTTGATGACGTGCACCATGCTGCCCGCGGCCCATGTGTATGTCTTCCCGTCGCGCTTCGTAATGACCTTACCGCGTGGCGTCGCGCCCGTGATGGTGTACTCGTGTCCGCGGTGCAGGAACTTGGTTCCGAGCGGCGGCAGATCCAGGCCAGGATATCGGCTGAGTTCTTCGCCTCGCGAGTCGCGCGTGATGGTGGGCATACGCATTACGTTGCGCAGCCGGTCGTATGCTTGCGTCTCGCGGCTCTCACCGCCGGGCAGTACGCCAGTAAGCTTGAACGTGAACGCTCCGGCCGGGCTGAACGTGCACCGGCCTACTTCGATGGTGAGTCCGGGGTTAGTGTCTCGCACCGCGCCTAGCACGGTATCGAGTTCAGTGCGGAGCGCTTCAAGCAGGCGCCGCTGTGCTGTGGTGTTGGTCATCGTGGGGGTTCCTTTGTGGTGGGGAGAGTATCACGCGCCGCGAACAGCGCGCTACGGTGGGCAGAGTATGCCGCGTGGACCGTGGCACAAAATGTTAAATGCCGTGTGTCGTCGGACGCGCATCCGCAAGGCAGCTTGTGCACCTTACCCTGCCGGGCGCGTAGGCCAGTCTGGTAGACCGGGCCGCCGGGGGCACTGTGCTCCGCGGCGACCGGCCTGGCCAGGCTAGGATTCTGAGTCTCTGAGTCTCTGAGCAAGCTCACAGCACGGCCGCCAGTATCAAGCGAACGAACGTCCACGCGATTGCGAGCGCGCAGCCTAGCGCTATGGCGTAACCGGCAATGGCGCATATCAGCACGGCGCGCAAGGCGCCGGTAAGGTCTAACTTGCACATAGGGGCGTGCTCCCGGTGATCGAGTTAATGAAAGCCTTGTAAGGCTTGTAGTCGGGGAACAATCGCACGGCGATTTCGCACACTGCGATTTTGACTCCCTCCCGTTCGCTATCGTTCAGGCATGTCTGCCATGCCTGAATCATAGCGGCTCGAATCGTTTCAACGTCCATCCTAAGTCTCCTATCGTGTGAGTAAGAACAACCTAGTCCGCGGCCGTCCACGGACTAGAGTGCGTTACTCGCTGCGCGGCTTAAACCCGTGGCGCTCCAGATACCATGCCACGTATTCCGAGTCCTCGGCCGCGTGGCCGTCCACGTCCAACGTCGGGCCGGCGCCGTACGTTTTCTTCCGGGTCTCCGGGTAGTCCCAGTGTCCGGTCACAACGTTGTAACGCTTGCCGGCCGCGTACCCGTAGTCACCGGCGAGCATGCGCGCGGGCTCCCGGTCCGGGCGCTTAGCGCGCTGCCACGTTTTGCTGAGCGCATCGTACCAGTCTGCCGGGTCCGTGAGCCCGCACACTGCCGCCTCGGTGTCAGCCGGGCCGGGTACGTAGTCGTAGTCGTCGTCGTCGCCGTCGCCGTCGGGCAGACTGTAGGTATTGGAGTACCAAACGCCGTCGATCCACTCGCCCGCGTGCTCATTCAGAATGTAGAACGTGGACCCGTGGAGCACGACAAACTTATTGTTGTAGCCAATGTCCTTTTCCACGGCGCCCCAGTACTGGGAGTCCTGGCCAGGACACTCGTCGGGGATGTCCGACAGCGCACCGACGTACAGCGCGGTGTCGCTGAGCGCGCCCGTAGCCTTGCGCGCGTACTGGCCTAGCACGCCATTGTGCATCACGTGAGCGCGGCCGTCCGCTGTGGTGAAGGGGTGGCACATGGCGAGCGATGTCTCGCCGTGTGTGGTGTAGCGCCAGTGCACCGCGTGCGCTACGCCGTCCGCACTGAGCGCGGCCGAGTAGCGGCGCGCACGCTTCAGCTGCTTGCGACCGTAGAACTTGCGCACGCCGTCGCGCGCTGACATCACGCCCAAGCCGTCGCGGTTCACCGCGTGGGCGTAGTCGAAGGTAAGGCGCGGCACCGCTGAGCCGGCCGGAACGAAAGCTATGAGACACATCAGGGTTACTCCTCTAGGCAGACTGGTTGTCGTTGAGAAACTTGGAAAGGTTAGGGTACGCGCCCGCCCGTGCGGCAATCCACGCGCGCATCTTAGCGGGGTCCTCTATGTCGCGGATGCTGGCGTCGCGGCAGTAGATGCACAGCGCGTGGCAGAATTCGAGATTTTTCATAATGCGGCTGTGTCTGGTGTTGCCGCGGAAAATCCGCAACTCAAGGGTACCGTGCTCAGTGCCGATATTCAACGCGTCATAATGGTCATTGTTGTCTTCCGGCCGGAGCGCGTCGGTGACCTTCTTTGCCGTGCGTCGGCAGTATGACGTGGCCGAGCGTTGCGCCACTAACTCTACGAACCGCTGCATGGTGGGGGAGTTAATCAGTACCAGCATCTTACCCACCGTCAGCGCGCTGAGTGCCTTGCGGTTTATGTGGACGTGCATGCCGCAGTTCTTAGTGCCGGCGCCAGCCTTAGCGCCAACGTCTTTTAGCGCGTGCGCCACCTTGCGCCACGGTATGCGGCGGCCCGTGTGATGCTGCTCTAGCGTCTGCGGGACCGTGATGATTTCCACGCCGCAATCGAGTGAGCCGTCGGCCGCGAGAATGTAGGCGCCGCCCAACTCGCCATTGTGGCCATTGCGCCCGCCCAAGGCTTCCGCGAGCGCGTGCTGGCCAGCATACGAGTTGTCGCCGGGCTCAGTCTCCAACTCGACGCCAAAGCACAGCGCGTCGGTAGCCGTTTCGCCTGGCCAGGAATGCCGCCTCAATACGTTGGTGCCGTATCGGTATATGGTGCCGTCGTCGTCTGCCGGCGAATCGTCGTCAGACTCTTCTCGCTCAGGCTCGAAATGGTACTCGCCGTCACCTTCATGGTAGTAAGCGTTCTCCTCCGCCCAAACGCATGAGACTGTCTCGCCGTCCACGGTCGTCACGTCGTCGCTGCGCCACGTACGGTCGGAGCGCTCGCAGTAGTAGGTATCCGACGCACAGTCAGCGCACCATATAGCGCTTTCGGTACGGCCGCGCGCGGTGCGGTAGTAGACCTCAGACCATTCGTCGTCGGTAGGCCCGACGTGGCTGCAATGCTCGCACGTGTTCGTTTCAGGCTCATACCGGCCCGAATCGTACTCAAAGCGGGCACCATCGCTCGACGTGCGCCACAAGTACCGCGCATCCCCGAATACGGCGCGTTGTGGCGCCGTCAGTTCCACGACGTGCCACGGCGCGTCTTCGCCGGCCGCGGCTATGATGCTGTACGCGTACGGGCCGCGCCAATCGGTGCGACGCCAAGCGCCGGCCGCGGACGCCGTGCCGTCAATGCGCTGCACAGTGCGCGTAATGGGCTCGCGCCTAAAACCGGCCGCAATGGCCAAGCGAACCGCGGCGCGCAGCGCGGCGAATGCCGCTATGCGCTCCGCGCGCTCCGTGTCTAGCGGGAGCGTCGCTTGTGTGTCGGTCGTCATCTATCGTTTCTCCTACTGTGAGCCTACTGGCCAAGGCCCTGCCGCGTGGCAAGGCCCTGAGCCGCTAGACTCGCGCTTTGATGGTGTCCCACCCCTGCATGAACGCCTCGAATAGCGCGTCGCTGGCAGGGTACTTGTCGCTGGCGTATTTCAGCACGTTGTGCCCGGCGGGTAGGTCCGTGCGCTGTGCGTGCGCCTTGCCAGCGGCAAAGGCTTGTTCAAGTGTTTCGGTAGTCATCTGTCTGAGTCTCCTACTGTGAGCCTACTGGCCAAGGCCCTGCCGTGTGGCAAGGCCCTGAGCCGCTAGCCTCTCAGCGCGAGCGCCGCGCAGACTGCCGCTGTGATCCAAGCTGAAACCAGTGCGAGAGTAAACATGTGTAGATGCTCCGTGTGAGTGTGTTCAGGAAACGTGTGGTCTGACGGTTCACAGCGCCGCCGTGAGAAGGTCGAGCGCCGCGAGCGCGGCACGGTTGCGGTCGGTGAACACCTTGAGGGTGACACAGCGCACCGCACCGTTGACGAACAAGGCGCCGCGGAATCCGCCGGCAGTAGGAAGTACTTTCGCTTTCATGGTCTGATGCTCCGTTGTGGTGAGGACACTGGC
>Ga0306923_10008299_pt1 | contig 10413 bp, 9 predicted proteins | sample sta12Can44000108_FD_203841 | JGI IMG/M metagenome (GOLD analysis project Ga0306923, IMG submission 203841) | Lab enrichment of tropical soil microbial communities from Luquillo Experimental Forest, Puerto Rico - statanox.12C.anox.44.000.108 (v2)... | ecosystem: Environmental > Terrestrial > Soil...
CTCGTCGCGGCGGAGTAGCCCGGCCTCGATTGCTGACCGTCGCGACTCGGGCGCCTCGGGGGCGGCGAGCTGACTGACTTCGTCCCGCCGGGCAGTCGCGGCGCGGTGGGCGGCGCGGTAGATGTGGGGTACACAAGCGCCGATTACGAAAGCCATAGCGCTCGGAAATGCGAACAGCAAACCGAGCTTCACGCCGGTCAATTCGCCAGGCCCGAACGGCAGATCAGCGACGAGATAGGTCACGATGAAGGCCATCCCCACCGCTACTGCCGCGGCGCAACCCGCCCCTTCGGCGAGACGCAGCCAAGCGGGCGGCGTCTCCTCGGCGACCCAATCGTTGCAGCAGGCGGCAATTGCGCTGCAAAGCGCAAAGCTAAGCAGGATCAGCGGCACATCGCGGCCGATGGCGGATAGCGGGTCGGCTTCGCGCAGATGGAACAAGAGACAGGTGCTGCCGGCGGCTGCTGCGGCGATCAGGCCGTTGACGACATATGCGAAGAAGCGCGGCGACTCGCCTGGCGCGCGGCGGAAAAAGGCGAAGCGCTGCAACAGCCAGACCGTCAGGCCGATGGTTCCCAACCGCACGACGGCGACCTTCGAGACCATGGTCAACCCGCCGAGCTGCTGCGGGACGGCCATCAACCGGCCGAAGAACTGCGTGGCGATGAGCAGGTAGATGAATATCCCCAGGGCGAGGACGGTCAGGCTGTGGATCGGAAATCGCGGCAGGTTCATCGGCTCGGCCGCACCGAAGCCGCTCTCGCGCAGACGCCGGACGATACCGACTTCGCCGGTCTCTGATCGCAACACCGCGCGGGCGAGGAACAGGGCCATCACGCGAAAAGTCTCGCGACAGGAATTGGCAAAGTCCTCGCGCCGCTCCTGCACCAGCTCGTCGTAGGCCACTTCTTTTTCGGCCAGGCGCAGCCGTTCGGCGAGGGTCAGCGAGGTGGCGGCTCGGCGCAGAAAATCGGCCGTGGTCCGGTCGATCTCTTCGAACTCTTTCGCGGCCTCGGCGTAGAAGCGCGCGTAACGTTGCTCGCAGGCAAGTTTGCGCAGGCAATCGTACAGCTTGACCACGCGGGTCAAGCGTTGTTGCGACAGCTCTAGCCCGTCGCCGCCGCGCCGCCGCAGATGCCGAGCCAGAGTATCGCCGTAACCGGAATTACCATAGGTTTGGCGCAGTTCTGCGACATCCTCTTTGGTCACGCTGAAGTTTTCCAAGGTCATTCCCGCGGCCCGCCGTCTGACCTCCCCGGGTATTTCCGCCCAATCGAGAAATATCGACAGGAACCATTCGTCCAGCCGCTTTAGGGTCGGGACTGACGGGAGCAGCGTGGTCATCGCCAAGGTCGCGATCAGCGGCGCGGGAAGCGACGGGTCGTCGGCGGGACCCAGCAAAAATTTCCGCCAGGGGCCAGCCTTGAGCAGGATCGACAGAGCCGCGAACAGCGCCAGCGCGCTGAGCGCGTATCCGACCGCGCTCGACCAATAAAGCGCCTGGCGGGTCGACGACCGGTTGGAGGGCGGCGTGTTGAAGCGCGCCCAGGCATAGGCAATTATCAACAGGCCGCAAAAAGCATAGCTCAGGTTTGCGTCCATCGCGCCCTCCTCCGCCGAGCCTCATCAGCATTAACCAACCGAGGCGAGGGAGGGCGTGATCCGGCTCACACTCGCGGCGGAATTTTTGAGGCGGTCAGGATTTTGGGCTTCACATTTGCGCCGAAGCCGGCGGCGAGGTGTACTGGGCCTTGACGAATTTTGCGGACCCGCACACGAATTCGCCACAACTATGTGCGACCGTCAAAAGGCAATGGATCCGGAAGCGGGAGACCCGATATGCGCGCGATCGTGCCGAAACCCTTCCGCATCACCGTTTGCGGTCTGGAGGAACTCGCCGGGCCCCGTGCAGTCGACGCAACCCATGTGCTGTCAATTATGGATCCGGGTTGGCCCGAACCCGAAACGTTACGGTCTTTTGATGTACATCGGCGATTGAAGCTGCGCTTTCATGACGTAATCGACCCGTCGCCCGGCTGGATTGCGCCGGAGCGCTGGGATGTCGAGTTGCTGCTCGCCTTTGGCCGTGATCTGGGTGCGGTACCACCCGAGGCCGGTGAGGAGGCGGCGCACCCGCATCTTCTCGTCCATTGCCACGCCGGGGTGTCACGCTCGACCGCGGCTGCGATCCTCCTCTTGGCGCAGCGCGACCCCGTCATGCCGGCTGAGGACGCGGTGTTCGAGGTCGTCCGACTGCGGCCCCAGGCTTGGCCCAATCTGCGAATGATTGAAATCGGCGACGCGCTGCTCGGCCGCGATGGCGAGATCGTGGCTGCCGTGGGCGCACTTTACCGGATGGCGCTCCATCGCGAGCCCGGGCTGGCCGAGGCGATGATCGGCGGCGGCCGCGGCCGCGAGGTGGACGCCGCCGGATTCTGAGCAAGCCCGTTCCCGGCCGGGAACGCTTGCGAAATCGCGTTGCTTGGTGGCGGCGCTCGGTCGCGCTGGTACAGGACTTTGAGCACGACGAACCAATTGTGGTCGGGATCGACGACCGTGCCATCTGGTCCGGCGAGATGGCCGTCGGCGGTAACCGGGATGTATTTCATCGCCACCGCATTGTCGACATTGCCGCCGATCACGTCGAGTTGGCCCGCCTTTCGGTCGATGACAATGTCGCAATGTCCCGGAAAACGACCGGCCGGGAGTTGGTCGAAGGTCACCCGCCGGCCGCGCCACAGGCAGATCAGATCGCCGCGTTGGGGCGCGTAGACCTCGACGCGCTCGACCTCGAGCGCAACGCCCGGAGTATGCTGGGCCGCCGCATTGATATAATCGGCGTGGTTCTCCGAATAGGGAAAACTGCCACCGGCGCCTGCCAGCCGCATCACATAGGAAATGAAGGCCGCCGACCAGGCAAAGTATCCGTCGCGTCCCGCCGGGAAAACTTGGCCGTTCTGGTCATGGATGCCGGTCCAGCCGCTTTGCGCCCAGCTCGGATCGAGTCCCAACCACCAATAGAGGCCGACCCGCTGCCAAAAGCCTTCCTCGCGCTCTTCGTCCTCCGGCAGCTCTATATTGGGAAATTTGACCGGCTTGCGGAACGCCCACCACTCGCCGAGTGCGATCTGGATCGCCGCTTCGCGCGAGAACGGCTCGTAAGGCCCACGGGCGAACGGCGGTATATGGGCGTTCAGCCCGGTCGTGGCCGCAAAAGGAACCCGACCCGGTGGTGGCGGCGGCGGGCCGGCAGCGCAGGCGGCTAGAGTCAATGCCAACACGGCCACGGCTGCGTACCGCATTCCGTCCAATCCTCCGAAGGTGCTTTGGGGAAGAGCGAGTAATCAGGAGGCTGGATCGGCCGAGGGTTCCCCTTTGCCGGTGTGGTCGGGGCCTGGTTCGCGGCCAATACCCGTCCGGTCATCATCCATGGGCGTGCCGGCAGCCGTATGCGGCAGCGGATTCGCTCGCCATAGCCCAATGCCGCCGGTCAGCCCATCGGTATTCGCCACGGTCGATACGTCATCGGGCAAAGTAAAGCTCAAAGCCTTTGCATTGCCGCCGCCGATATAAAGGTGATCGAACCGCACAACCTCGCGAAGGATGTCGATTACCTTGGCGACGCGCTTGTTCCACTCTTTTTTTCCTTTTTTCTGACGAGCGGCGTTTCCGATATATTCGTCGTACGTTTTTTTACCACTGACCGGGTGATGGGCGAGTTCGAGGTGCGGCATGACTTCGCCGTCGCGGAAAATTGCCGTGCCGGCACCGGTTCCCAAGGTGAGGACCATTTCGATCCCTTCGCCCTTGATAGCGCCGAAGCCTTGAACGTCCGCGTCGTTGAGAACCCGAACCGGCTTGCCCAAGCGCTCGGCGAGCGCCGATTGCAGGTCGAAGCCCGCCAGCACCTCGGTCCCCAGATTGGGCGCGGTCAGCACCCGACCTTCGCGCACATAACCGGGAAAGCCGACCGAGACCCGCTCGAAAGCGCCGAGCGGCGTCGTCACCTCGTCGATTGCACGCAACAGTGTCTCAGGCGCGACGGGCTTGGGCGGGGTAGGCACGCGCCGGTGCTCGCTGACCATATGGCCGGCCTCGTCAAGAACGACCGCTTTGATGCCAGTGCCACCGACATCGATCGCCAGTGTGCGTGTCTCGTTCATGGTTCCCTTCCAGGACCGCTTTCCCGCCCAGGCGTAAGTCCCGAGGATAACGTAGCCGCCGGTCTACTGCTATAGCCGGGCAGTCGCGATAGCCACCCCGCTCAGCTTTGCATTGTTTGGGTCACGGCGCCGCCAACGGCGGTGCGGCCGCCGTCGACCACGTATTGCGCCCCGGTGATTGCGGCAGCGAGATCGGAGCACAGGAACAGGACGGTGTTGGCGATCTCGTCCACGGTGACATAGCGGCCCATCGGAATCGCCGCCTGATAACGCCGGGAGACGCTCGCCGGATCGGTCGGGTTGAGCTGCGCCTCGAGCGAATGGATCATCCTGGTGTCGACCGGTCCGGGGCACACCGCGTTGACGCGAACGCCCTGGCGGGCGACCTCGCCGGCGGCGGTCTTGGTCAGGCCGATCACCGCGTGCTTGGAGGCGACGTAGGCCGGCATTCCCGGGGTCGCCACCAGACCTGCGACCGAGGCGGTGTTGACGATGGCGCCCCGCTTCTGCTGCAGCATCACCGGCAGCACATGGCGCAGGCCGAGAAACACCCCCTTGACGTTCACGGCGATGACTTGGTCGAACGCCTCCTCGTCATGTTCGGCAGTGTGCGCCCATTTGCCTTCGATCCCGGCGTTGTTGAAGAAACAGTCGATCGTGCCATGGGCGTCGAGCGCCGCCTTCACATAGTCGCGCACTTCGGCCGATTTGGTGACATCTGCCTGGACGAACCGTGCCTCGCCGCCCTGCTGCCGGATGATCCCGGCGGTTGCCTCGCCGCCGGTCGCGTCGCGATCGACGAGGACGACTTTGGCGCCGGCTTTGGCGAAACCGAGCGCGGTGGCCCGGCCGATGCCGTTGCCGGCCCCGGTAATCAGCGCGACCTTGCCAGTGAAATCGAGATCCATGGCTTCCCTCCCGTTGATTGCTTCTTGACGCCCGCCTTCAATTACTGCGGCTTATTTGTCGGGTCCAGCTCTCGAGCGCTACCAGCATATCGCGGATAAATCCGCGAGCTGCGTCGTCGGTCAGACCACCGTTGGTATCGAACTTGGTGTGCGCCTGGCCGATCCGCACCTCGGGCTTGTTGATCGAATGGACATCGAGAAAGACGCATGCGCGTCGTAAATCGCCTTGCGCATGTGCGGTCCCGGCCATCCCCGCGCCGGCGCCCATGATCGCCGCCGGTTTCCCGGCAAAGGGCTGATCCGGCGGGCGCGAAGCCCAGTCGATCGCGTTTTTCAGCACACCCGACATCGAATAATTGTATTCCGGTGTCGCGAACAGCAGCGCGTCAGCTGCTTTGATTTGCTGCCGCAAGATCTCGACAACCGGCGGGAAGCCCTGAGCACGCACATCCTCATTGTAGAGCGGAAAGGCCGAAATGTCGGCAATCACAATCGTCATACCCGGCGGTTTCACTTCGATCGCAGTGCGCAGCGCCGCCATATTCTACGAGCCTTTGCGCAAGCTGCCGCAAATGCCGAGGACAGTAATTCCCTTAGCATCGCTCATCGGCTTTTCCCGTACGACGCCGCCTCCTGTGCGACGGACGACCCCTTATCGCACCGGCGGATCGCGGGCAAGCCGCTTCCGGGTTCCGGCTTGTGCCGCTGGACGCTTGGCTCTAAACATCGTTCGGGCAAGCGCAACGCGGCCGCACCTTTGGGAGGAAATATGACCAATCGCATCGACCGGCGCAGTCTTCTAAGACTTTCCGGCGCCGGCGCGATCGCGGCTGGCAGCGGCGGGCTCGCCGGGATACTCGCCTCGGGGCGGGCGCCCGCTTATGCCCAGACTACGAGTATCCATTGGGTGCGCTGGTCCGATTTCGTCCCGTCTTCCGACAAGCTTCTGAGGGAGAAAATCCTGCCCGAGGGCGAGAAGGCGCTCGGCATGAAGATCGTCCTCGAGACGATCAACGCCAACGACATCCAGGCGCGCGTCACGGCGGCGATCCAAGCGGGGGTCGGCCCCGACATCATCATGGCGCTTAACAACTGGCCCCAGCTCTACGCGACCAGCCTCGCCGACGTCAGCGATATCACCGAGGAGATCGGCAACGCGCAAGGCGGATATTACGACATGGCCAAAAACGTCGGCATCTACCAGGGCAGGTGGATCGGGGTACCCTGGGCGATCGGCGGCGGGCTCGTCGTCTACCGCAAATCCTGGCTCGCCGACATCGGCTATGAAAAGTTCCCGGTTACCTGGGATCAATGGCATGATGCCGGCAAGAAATGGAAGGCCTCCGGCCATCCGATCGGGCAGACGCTCGGACACACTTTCGGCGACGCGCCCGGCTTCTGGTACCCCTATCTGTGGTCGTGGGGCGGCAAGGAGGTCGAGGCCGACGGCAAGACTGTCGCGCTGAACAGCAAAGAGACACTCGAGTCAGTCAAGTTCGCCGTTCCGTTTTGGAACGATTGCTGCGATCCGGGCGGGCTGGCCTGGGACGATTCGAGCAATAACCGTGCCTTTCTCGCCGGCACCATCGCCGCTACCAATAACGGCGCCTCGATCTACCTCGAGGCGAAGAAGAAGCCTCAGACCTACCTGACCGACAAGGGCATGCCGATGAAGGACGACATCTCGCACGCGCCGCTCGGCACCGGCGCCGGCGGGCATTTCGCACTTCCCGGCCCGTTCATCCACATGCTGATGGGGTATTCGAAGAACCAGAAGGCGGCCAAGGACTTCCTGCGCTGGGTGAATTCTAAGCCGGTATTCGGTCAATGGTTCACCTCGCAGCAAGGCTACACCGACGGCGCGACCAAGATTTGGGAGAAAGACCCGGTGTGGAATCTCGATCCGGTGATGGAGCCGTTCAAACATCTGCCGAGCGCCGGGAGGCTCGCAGGCTACGCCGGTCCACCGAGCCAGAAGGCTGCCGAGGTCCAGACCAAGTACATTATTGTCGACATGTATGCCAAGGCAGTACAGGGCATGAAGCCCGAAGACTCGGTCAAGTGGGCCCATAACGAGTTGGTGAAGGTATACAGCTGACTCACTGTCGCCTGAGCCGGAGACTCTGAAATGACTTTCACCACCGTTGCTGCTCCGAGGGCCTATGTCGGTTCGCCGAGACGCGGGCCTCTCACCCGGTTGCTCGAAGACGAGCGCTGGCTGGCGATGCTGCTGCTGCTGCCGACGGTGGCGCTGCTCGGCCTGTTTATCGCCTATCCGTTCGTCAAGGGTGTGATGCTGTCGGTAACCGACGCCAGGGTCGGAGTGCCCGGCCACTTCGTCGGACTGCAGAATTTTGTCAATGTTTGGAACGACGGCATCTTTCGCGTCGCGGTGTGGAATACCTGCGCCTACACATTTGTCGCCACCGTGTTCAAGCTCGCGCTGGGTCTGTGGCTCGCGGTATTGCTCAACCGTCATTTCAGGGGCAAGGCGATTACCCGCGCCTTTATCCTTCTGCCCTTCATCATTCCAACGGTGCTGTCGACCCTGGCCTGGAAGTGGATGTTTGATCCGACCTTCAGCGTGATCAATTGGGGGCTGTTCCGGCTCGGCGTGATCCACGGGCGGATCAATTGGCTGGGCGACCCGAATTTGGCACTGATCTCGGTGATCATCGTCAACATCTGGCGCGGGTTGCCGTTCTACGCGATCACTCTGCTCGCCGGTCTGCAGACGATCAGCCCAGAATTGCACGAGGCCGCGGCGATCGACGGGGCGCGTGCGTGGCAGCGCTTCCGCCATGTCACTTGGCCGTTATTGCTTCCGGTGACCTTGGTGGTAACGCTGTTCTCGGTGATTCAGACCTTCGCCGACTTCCAACTCGTTTACGTCTTGACCGGCGGCGGACCGGCCAACGCCACCCAGCTCTTCGCCACCTACGCCTATCAGATCGGTATCGGCACCGGGCTGTTGAGCCAAGGTGCGACGATCTCGCTGGCGGTCTTTCCAGTATTGCTGCTCGTCGTCATCTTCCAGCTCTTCTACATCCGTAAGGCCGAGGTCCACTGAGCCATGATCGAGGGCGCAATCTGGCGGCGGTGGGCTTTTTTCTACGTTCCGCTGACCAGCTTTATCGTGTTGCTGCTGTTCCCGTTCTACTGGATGGTCATCACCACCGTCCGGCCGGACGGCGAGCTCTATCGCCCGTGGAACTCGGTCAATTACAATCCGTTCTGGACCTGGCATCCGACCCTCGACCACATCAGGGATCTGCTGACGCAGACCTTGTTCACGACCTGGATGCTGAACACGATGATCATCGCGTTGTCGGCGACGGTGATCTCGCTGTTCTGCGGGCTTTTGGCCGGTTATGCGCTGTCGCGCTTGAAGTTCCCGTTTGCCGGCAGTCTCGGAACGGTAATCTTCATTACCTACCTGGTGCCGCAGACCCTGTTGTTCATTCCGCTCGCCGACATCATCCGTAACTTCCGCCTCGGCGACTCGCCGTGGGCATTGATCCTGACCTATCCGACCTTTCTGATTCCCTTCTGCACCTGGTTGATGATGGGCTATTTCAAGTCCATCCCCAAGGAATTGGAGGAGTGCGCCCGCATCGACGGCGCGACCCGTTGGAAGGCAATGCTGTTTATTATCTTCCCGATCGCGGTTCCGGGGATCCTGTCGGCCGGCATCTTCGCGTTTACCTTGTCGTGGAACGAGTTTCTCTATGCCCTCGTGTTTCTTTCTTCGCCGGAGCAAAAGACGGTACCGGTCGGGGTGACCTCGGAACTGATCCGCGGCGATGTGTTTTACTGGGGTCAACTGATGGCTGGGGCGTTGCTCGGCTCGATCCCGGTCGCCTTCGTCTATTCTTTCTTTGTCGAGCACTACGTCGCCAGCGTAACCGGCTCGGTCAAGGGCTAGCATTCCGACATGAGAGAGCGATGGCCGAGGTAGTCCTTCAGAACGTCAACAAGAACTTCGACGAGGTTTACGCCGTCAAGAACGTAAACCTGTCGATCCGCGACAAGGAGTTCATGGTCCTGGTCGGTCCGTCCGGCTGCGGCAAAACCACGACGTTGCGCATGGTCGCCGGTCTCGAAACAATCTCGTCGGGGCGCATCCTGATCGACGACAAGGTCATCAACGACCTGTCGCCGATGGACCGCGACATCGCGATGGTGTTCCAGAACTACGCGCTCTACCCGCATATGAGCGTCTACGAGAACATGGCTTTTGGCTTGAAAATGCGGAAATTCGACCGCGCCGACATCGCGCAGCGGGTCAGGGACGCGGCCGAGATCCTGGGCATCCAGGAATTGCTGAAGCGCAAGCCGCGTCAGCTCTCGGGCGGCCAACGCCAGCGCGTCGCGCTCGGCCGCGCGATCGTGCGGCATCCCCAGGTTTTCCTGTTCGACGAGCCGTTGTCGAACCTCGACGCCAAGCTGCGGGTGCAGATGCGCGTCGAACTCAAAAAGCTGCACGACCGGCTTGGTACGACCGCGATCTATGTGACCCACGACCAGGTCGAAGCGATGACCCTGGGTGACCGGGTTGTGGTCATGCGCGATGGGCTGGTGCAGCAGGTCGGCGAGCCGCTCGAACTCTATAACGAGCCGGCCAATCGTTTCGTCGCCGGTTTTCTCGGGTCCCCGGCGATGAATTTCGCCACCGTGACGGTGCGCGAAACCGATGGCGGGTTATGGGCCGAGGATAACGGGATTCGCATCAAGGTGCCGGGCCAGACCGCTGGGCGCCTTAGTCGTCACGCGGGGCTGCAGGTAACGATGGGCATCCGGCCCGAAGATCTGCATGTCGCCTCGGAAGCCGACCCCGTCGAACTGGGTTTCGACGCCGCGGTCGAGGTCGTCGAGAAGCTGGGCTCCGAAATTTTGCTCGACGTGGCGGTCGGCCATAACACGATGGTGGCCTCGGTCGAACCCGGTGTGCGTGTCGCTGTGCACGAAAAGCTGCGGCTTGCGCTGAACCCGGAACGGCTTCACTTCTTCGACGCGGAGTCGGAAGCTGTGATTTGATGACAACATTATTGGGGAGGAAGCGGTAAATGCGCAATTACTTCGGACTGGCCGCGGCGGCTGGGATGCTGGGCTGGGTGGCGGCGGCAGGCGCGCAGGCGCCGGCGGTGGGAAACGCCTTCGACGGCATCTACCGGGTGGTCTCATCGACCAATGTGAACGCGACCTACACCGATCGCAACGGCCGGATGGGGTCCTGCCCGAACCGCAAGCCGGGGCCGCTGCACATCGCGAACGGTGAGGCGCGCTATACCACCGCCACCGGCTACAAGCTCAGAGGAAACGTCGGGCCGCAAGGGGAGCTG
>Ga0306923_10008301_pt1 | contig 10411 bp, 14 predicted proteins | sample sta12Can44000108_FD_203841 | JGI IMG/M metagenome (GOLD analysis project Ga0306923, IMG submission 203841) | Lab enrichment of tropical soil microbial communities from Luquillo Experimental Forest, Puerto Rico - statanox.12C.anox.44.000.108 (v2)... | ecosystem: Environmental > Terrestrial >...
CCGGCGCAGGCGGTGCATGAACAGCACCGTCTCGGTGGCGTCACCGGCGAAGTCGGCGATGATCAAATCGGGCGGGGTATCCAGCATCATGGGAACCGCCGCCGCCGGGTTGCGCGCCTCGCGCACCTCCTTGACGGAGATCGCCTCCAGAAGGGTTGCGATCAATCGTCGGATGTGTGCGTTGGCATCGACGACCAACACCCTGACGTTGCCCATCTCCATCGTCCCTGCCCCTGTCCCGGCTTTTTTGCCGGTTAATGCTTCATTACCTACGGTTATAACCCGAGGGCGAGAATGTGCACAACATTCTGGTTGTATAATAAAGATACGCCTTTAGGATGGCATCTGAAATTATATTATGCCGCAGGCAAGGTGACGGTGACCCGCAGGCCCCCTTCGGACCGGTTACGGGCCTCGACGGTGCCGCCGATGGCGGCCACGTTGCGACGCACGATCCACAGGCCGATGCCGAAATGGGGAGCGCCCGAGGGATCGCCGGCGGGGCGGTGGGAGACGTAGCGCTCGAACATGCGCTCCAGCACTTCCGCCGAGGCGCCCGGCCCCTGGTCGTCGATGGCCAGCGCCACCCGGCCATTGCCGCGCGCCACGGTGACGGTGACCGCGCCGTGCTCGGGCGAAAATGACAGCGCGTTCTCCAGGATGTTCTCGATCACCGTCTCCATCATCTCCACGCTGCCGCGCACCACGCAGCCCGGAGTGACGCGCCGCTCGATGGTGATGTCGCGGTCGGCGGTGGTGTCGTCGTAGGAGTCCAGCAGGGCGCCCACCAGCTTGGACAGGTCGACCGCCTGACGCGGCGGACTGACCAGATCGGCGTTAACCTGATCGAGCCGGCGCGACGCCGCCACCAGGGCGTCGAGACGATCGAGCGAAGCCTCGATCACCTGGAGCGAGCGGCCGGCGCTGTCGCCGCCCAGCCGCTTCAACGGCTCCATGGCCTGAGCGATGGTGGCGATGGGCGTCTTGAACGCGTGGGCGTTTTCCTCGGCGGCAAAGCGGAAGGCCTCGGCGGTGGAGCGCAGATTGGCCACCATCTGGTCGAGTTCGCGGGCCACCCCGTCCAGTTCGGGAATGTTGTTGGCCTTGACGAAGGGGCGCGAGGCCGGCATGCCCTCGGCGACCCGGCGCGCCTCCCGGCCGAAGCGGCGCAGCGCGAACCACAACCCGCCGAACACGGTGAGCACCAGCACCATCAACAGGGCGTAGACGCTGGCGGCGATGCGCACCTCGGGGCTTTCCCAATAGGGCCGCGCCAGGAACGAGCCCGCCTGTCCGGCGGTGGTTTGCGAGGTCACCACCGCCCAGCAGCCGGCCGAGGTGATGAAGGGGACGATGGACGTCAGCACCTCGTCCGAGCCGGTGGCGCTGGAATAATGCAGGTCGAGGGCGTGGCCGCCCTCACAGGTATCGGGCACCGCGTGGATGATGCCGGCAGAAGCCAGGCGCTCGCGCTCGGCCTCCACGGCATCGGCGGCCAGCGACGGGGCGGCCCCAACCAGGAAGACCGGGCCGGTCTTGCCCTCGCTCATGGCGGGACGCAACAGCAGGCGCACGTTGACGCCTTCCGGCCCCAGCTCGTCCAGCACCTTGCGGGTTTCCACCACAGAGGGCGCCTTGAGGCGGGCCAGGCCAAGGGAAAGACCACGGGCGATCAACTGGCCTTCGACCTGCAGGCGCGACAGCAGCACATCGCGCTTGGCCTTCTCCGCCGCCGAGAACTCGCCGTAAAGAAATACCGGCACGGCAACGAAGGCGCAGACCACCAAGACCAGCCGCGCCGCCAGCGAGCGGGCGGCGCGGTGGAAGCTGTCAGACATCGGTTTTCCAGCGATAGCCGAAGCCCGCGTAATTACCGATCATGTCGAAGTTCGAATCGGCGTCGCGGAACTTCTGGCGGATGCGCTTAACGAAGGTGCGCACGTTGGCGCGGAAGCCTTCGGGCCCCGCCCCGGCCAGGAAGCCGGCGCCGTGCACCAGATCGTAGATGTCGCGGTAAGGCACGTCCGCGCCGGCCTTTTCCACCAGCAGGGCGACGATCTTGAACTCGGTCAGCGTCAGCTCGACCGGCCTGTCGTCCCAGGTGGCGCGGCTGGTCTTCAGGCGCAGCGTCAGCTTGCCCGTGGTCACCGTGTCGGCCTCGTTGCTGTTGGCGGCGCCGCGCGCCTTGGCGCCGTCCAGGATCAGGCCGATACGCTTTTCCAGGATCGAGAAGCTGCGGCTTTTTTCGACGAAGTCCACGGCGCCGGTGGCCAAGGCTGCTTCCTCGTAGATCTGGTCGGTCAGCGCCGTCAGGAAGATGGCCGGCACGTCCAGGTTGGCGGCGCGGATGCGCTTCAACACCTCGATGCCGTTCATCTCGGGCATGCGCCAGTCCAGGATCACCAGGCTGGGCTGTTCGGGCGTCGCCAGGAGATGGTCGAGTGCCTGGGCGCCACGGGCAAAATCCGCCACCTGGTAGCCGGCATCGGACAGGTTGCGGCCCAAGGACTCGCGAAACAGATCGTCGTCGTCCACCAGAACCACTGCTGTCGCCATAGAAATTCCTCCGCACTGAAAGTTCTGCCGCCCATCCTTACGGCCCCGGGCATTAAAGCGTGGTTAGCCCACCCATTCCCACTGACCGTCCGGCTTGCGGCAGAACGTGCCGAAAGTCTGCTGTTTGCGCCCAGCCAGGCTGGCGCTGGCCCGCCAACTGCGACACACGATTCCGGATTCTATATATGTGCGCTCGGCAACCATCCGAAAGAGCTCGCCTGAATCGCCGATCCAGGCGATAGGGCGCAGATCGGGCAGGGCATCCAGGGCGCTGCGCACGCATTCGCGGTCGGCGGCGTCCATGGCCTGGCCGACGGCGCCCGGCACGGCCAGTTCCTGCCCGGCCGCCACCGCCAGCAGCGCGCGGTCGCAGGTGCCCCGGTTGAAGCCATAAGGCAACCCGCGCGCGACGGGGATGGTGGAGGCCATCAGCTCATCCGGCTGAGGTGCCTCGGCACGCGATTGGGGGATGTAAACCACCCGGTAATCATCTTCGTCGTCACTGGGGCGGTGATAACGCTCGCGCACCTGCCACATCCCGCTCCAGCCGGGCGGATCGGCCGCCGCCGGCAGAGACAGGACGGTGAAGGCCACGGCCAGGAAGAATGCGACGGGCGTGCGAGCGTTCATGGCGGCCCCAGGGACTGAAGAGCTTATTTGGTCAGGGCACCGACGGCGGTGCCGGCAGCGCCACCAAGCACGGCGCCGGCCAGAATGGGACCGCCGGCAATGGCCGTGATGGCTGCACCGCCGGCTGCACCAATGGCGCCGCCCGACAGGGCTCGCTGCTGCTGATGGGTCATGTGGTCACACCCTGCCACGGCAAGGCAGAGAACGGCCACGACGGCAATGGAGACGGTACGCATGGTTACTTATTCCTTTGTTCAGCGATGAACGTTCTCATATTGGAAAACACTTGTGGTAAGATGACAATTACCTGATGGGTACATTCCACGTTTTGCTTCAGATGACATTCTTTTGCCACCATTTGACACGACAATGTCACAGCTGGCCCTCAGGCTGGTTGCGTCACCCCGCCGGCTTTCGGCATGCTTTCCCTTGGGCGCCCCAACAGCGATGCAGCTTCCCGCCATGACCCTCCCGCGTTTCCTCCCCCTGGCCCTGTCGGCCCTGCTCGCCCTCTCGCTGTCGGCCTGCGCCGGGCTGAGGGGTAACGACACGGCGCTGCCGCCGCACACCGCCGCCCCGTCTCAGCAGGCCGGCTCGCAGAACGCCACACCACCCAAACCGGCGACGAAACCGGGCGCCGACTTGAAATCGCTGCGCCCGATGCCGCGCCCGGACGCCGAAGCCAAGGACATCCCGCAGGCCGGTCTTGTGACGCCCAAGCTGGTGGGCCTGTCCGAGGACGAGACCATCGGCCTGCTGGGCCGGCCGGCCGAAGAGACCCTCGACCCGCCGGGCAAGACCTGGGTCTACCGGGCCTTGGGCTGCCGTCTGTCGGTGCACCTGTTCCCCGACATGGAGAAGGGCGGCTTCTATGCCTTGGACTACAGCTCGGACAGCGCCCGCGAACCGTGCCTAGGCAAGGTGGCCGGCGAGGCTCGCAAGAAGGGCAGCGCCGTGACGGAGGATGGCGGCAAGGCTGGCTGAGGCCCCTTGTGCCAGCGCCCACCCTGACCGATCATCGACAGACGGAAAGGGAGGACGCACCATGCTGAAGCGCCTGTTGTCCATGGGAGCGGCCGCACTGGCGGCACTGGGGTCGGGCTGCGGCGACGGCCCGGCCACGGTGTCGGGCTGGCGCAGCCCGTCGGCCTGGAGCTCCATGGTCTACGCCAGCTCCCACGGCCCCTTGCTGCTGGTGGTGCATGGCGCTCCCTTCGGCGAGGACGCCCTGGGCTTCCGTGCCCGGGTGGCGCAGGCCATGACCAACCAGATCATCGGCCGCCCGCTGGCCTTCACCATCGATCCCGAGGCGGCGCCGCAGGCGCGCTACCGCGTGGTGCTGGCGTTCAACCCGCCCGATGACACCAACCCGCGCGCCTTGTGCGAGGGTCGCATCGCCACCGCCGCCCAGCCACGGGACAAGCTGACGGTGCATGGCGCCTTCTGCGACGGCTCCGACCTGCTGGCTTCGGTGACCGGCTGGGTGGCCGGGGTGAAGGACGACGGTGACCACCGCTTCGCCCAATTAATGGGCCAGGCGGTGCGCGACCTATTCGGCAATCCGCCCAATTAGTGACTTCTGCCCAACATCTGTGGTAGAGTTAACATCTCGTTAGGAGATGGCCATGGAAGTCGCCGCCCTCGCCCAGATGTTTTTGACGCTTAAGCGCGCCGAAGCCGGGCAGAACGCGTCCATGCAGGCGATGAAGACCTCGCTGCAACAGGACACCGCCGTCCTGCAGATCGTCGCCGCCGCCACCGCGCCGACCGCCCAAGCCGCACTCCCCGCCCCGTCCGACTCGGGCAAGGGGTTGGTGGTGGACATCCTCGCCTAGGCAAGGTCTCGCATCTTCGATTTTGATGGGTTCGTCATGGCCGGGCTTGCCCCGGCCATCCGCCGTCGTCTGTCGCAGTGCCGGTTGGGCTCGCGGAGTTCCCCGACAAGAAACAAAAAGGGCGCCCCTTGTGGGACGCCCTTTTCGCAACCTTGAAAGGCCTGAGGAGATTACTCCTCGCCCTCCTCCGACTTCTCGGCGGTGGGGCCGGAATCCAGGCCCTTGGCGGCCGGGTCGCGGTCGACCAGCTCGATGATCGCCATCGGAGCGCAGTCGCCATAGCGGAAGCCGGCCTTCAGCACGCGGGTGTAGCCGCCGTTGCGGGCCTTGTAGCGCTCGGCGATGACCGAGAACAGCTTCGAGACCACGGCGTCGTCACGCAGGATGGCGAAGGCGCGGCGACGGTCGTGCAGGGTGCCCGACTTGCCCAGGGAGATGATCTTCTCGGCGATCGGACGCAGGTCCTTGGCCTTGGGCAGGGTGGTCTTGATCTGCTCGTGCTTGATGAGCGCGTTGACCATGTTGGCGAACATCGCCTTGCGGTGCGAGCTGGTGCGGTTCAGCTTACGACCGGACATACCGTGACGCATGGGATCACTCCTTGGGTTTGGCCTCGACGCGCGAGGTCCGATGATGTTCCCAATCGCCCTCTTGCGAAGCACGACCGGGGCGGGCCGTCATGGCCCTGGAAAAACAATTCGGCGCGACGCTGCGGATCAACCGCGCGTCGCGCCGGAAACCGTCGAACCCTTAGTAGGGCTCTTCCAGCTTCTTGGCCAGTTCCTCGATGTTCTCCGGCGGCCAGTTGGGGATTTCCATGCCCAGATGGAGACCCATCTGCGACAGGACTTCCTTGATCTCGTTCAGAGACTTGCGGCCGAAGTTCGGGGTGCGCAGCATCTCGGCTTCGGTCTTCTGGACCAGGTCGCCGATGTAGATGATGTTGTCGTTCTTGAGGCAGTTGGCCGAACGGACCGACAGCTCGAGCTCGTCAACCTTGCGCAGCAGGTTCTTGTTGAACGGCAGCTCGTCCTTCTTCTCTTCCTCGACCACCTGGGTCGGCTCTTCGAAGTTGATGAACAGCTGCAACTGGTCCTGCAGGATGCGGGCGGCCAGGGCCACCGCGTCGTCCGGGGTCACGGCGCCGTTGGTCTCGACCACCATCGACAGCTTGTCGTAGTCGGTGACCTGACCGACGCGGGTGTTCTCGACCTTGTAGGCGACCTTCTTGACCGGCGAGAAGATGGCGTCGATCGGGATCAGGCCGATCGGCGAATCCTCGGGACGGTTCTGCGACGCCGGGACATAGCCCTTGCCGGTCTCGACCGTGAACTCGATATTGAGCTTGGCGCCCTCGTCCAGGGTGCACAGCACCAGGTCGGGGTCCATGATCTCGATGTCGTGTCCGGCCTCGATCATGCCGGCCTTGACCTCGCCAGGGCCGGTGGCACGCAGGTGCATGCGCTTCGGCCCCTCGCCATGCATGCGCAGGCCGAGGTTCTTGACGTTGAGGATGATGTCGGTGACGTCCTCACGCACGCCGGGGATCGACGAGAACTCGTGGAGCACGCCCTCGATCTGAATGGCGGTGACGGCGGCGCCCTGAAGCGACGACAGCAGCACGCGGCGCAGGGAATTGCCCAACGTCATGCCAAAGCCGCGCTCAAGCGGCTCGGCAACCACGGTAGCGGAACGGGACGGGTCAGCCCCGGCCTCAACCTGAAGCTTGGAGGGCTTGATCAGTTCCTGCCAGTTCTTCTGAATCACGAGCGTGACCTCATGCTAGGAACAATCCATGGTCCCCTATCAACGGCATGGCCGCCGCCTCCCGTGACGGAAGGCGGCGGCAACGCCCGACTCTGGGGACCTCCGATCAGACGCGACGACGCTTGCGCGGACGGCAACCGTTGTGCGGGATCGGGGTGACATCGCGGATCGACGTGATGGCGAAGCCGACGGCCTGCAGAGCGCGCAGAGCGCTCTCACGGCCGGCGCCAGGACCCTTCACCTCGACCTCGAGGGTGCGCATGCCATGCTCCATCGCCTTCTTGCCGGCATCTTCGGCGGCAACCTGGGCGGCATAGGGAGTCGACTTACGCGACCCCTTGAAGCCCTGCATGCCCGAGGACGACCACGAGATCGCGTTGCCCTGGGCATCGGTGATGGTGATCATGGTGTTATTGAACGTGGCGTTCACGTGCGCGACGCCCGAGGTGATGTTCTTGCGCTCGCGGCGGCGAGGGCGCGCGGCAGCAGCAGGCTTAGCCATCTGAGGTGATCCTTACTTCGTCGCTTTCTTCTTACCGGCGATCGGCTTGGCCGGGCCCTTGCGGGTGCGCGCATTGGTATGCGTACGCTGACCGCGGACCGGCAAGCCACGGCGATGACGCAGGCCGCGATAGCAGCCCAAATCCATCAACCGCTTGATGTTCATGGCGACCTGACGACGCAGGTCACCTTCGACCTGGAAGTCGCGGTCGATCAGCTCGCGGATCTTCAGAACCTCGTCGTCGGTCAGCTGGTTGACCCGACGCTCGTCCGGAATGGCGAGGGCGGTGCAAATCTGCGCCGCCTTGGCACGACCGATGCCATGGATGTAGGTCAGCGCGATCAGAACGCGCTTATTGGTCGGAATATTGACGCCAGCGATACGGGCCAAAGCTGGTTACTCCTTCACACGATCAAAGGGAGGAATGTGTTCCATCCCCCGCTTGCACACCGGCATGGGCTCATCCCAGAGGCCGAAATTCAAAAAACACCACACCGGGCCTCGCCCAGCATGGGGGAAACCGAAGGTGCGCGATTATAGGGTGAATCGGCGAAGAGTCAACGCAAAGACTCTTCGCCGTTTTCCCTTACCCTACCAACGCGGCGCCGAGGATCTTCTCGAGCGCCTTGGTCACGTCCGCGATATCCTGGGTGCCATCGACCAGATGGTAGTTGCCCTTGCCCTGGTAATAGGGAATGAGCGGAGCCGTCTGGGCGTGATAGGCCGCCAGGCGCTTGCCGACGGTCTCGGCGTTGTCGTCGGCGCGGCGAGTGAACTCGGTCCCGCCGCAGGCATCGCAGACACCGTCCTGCTTCGGACGCTGGAACTTGTCATGGTAACCGGCGCCGCACTTGGCGCAGGTGAAGCGGCCGGTGATGCGCTCGATGATCGGCTCGTCGGGGACGCGGATCTCGATGGCGAAATCGAGCTTCTTGCCCTTCTTCGCCATCATCGCGTCCAGCGCCTCGGCCTGGGCAACGGTGCGGGGGAAGCCGTCGAAGATGACGCCGTTCTTGGTGTCGGGGGCGTCCAGGCGGTCCTCGATGATGGCGATGACGATGTCATCGGACACCAGCTGACCGGCATCCATCACCGCCTTGGCGCGCTTGCCCACCTCGGAACCCGAGGCGACGGCGGCGCGCAGCATATCGCCGGTGGACAGCTGAACCAGGCCGTACTTGTCCATCAGACGCTTGGCCTGGGTACCCTTGCCGCCGCCGGGCGGCCCCAACAAAACCAGGTTCATCTCTGCTTCTCCCCTTTTGGCCGCGGGCGCTTAGCCCCGACGGCCTCTGAGACGGGACTTCTTGATGAGTCCCTCGTATTGATGCGCCAGCAGATGCGACTGGATCTGGGCCACGGTGTCCATGGTCACCGTCACCACGATCAGCAGGCTGGTGCCGCCAAAGTAGAAGGGCACCGACCACTTGGCAATCAGGACCTCCGGCAGGATCGACAGGCCAACCAGGTAGGCCGCGCCGATGACGGTCAGGCGGGTCAGTACGTAATCCAGGTAGTCGGCGGTGTTCTTGCCGGGGCGGATGCCGGGGATGAAGCCACCGTACTTCTTCAGGTTATCGGCGGTATCGGCGGGGTTGAACACCACGGCCGTATAGAAGAACGAGAAGAAGATGATCAGGCCGGTATACAGCGCCAGATACAGCGGATGGCCGCGGCCCATCAGGGCGGTGAAGGTGGTCAGCCACTCGGGGCCGCCCTGGGCGGCGAACTGGGCCACGGTAACCGGCATCAGCAGCAGCGACGAGGCGAAGATCGGCGGGATGACGCCCGAGGTGTTGATCTTCAGCGGCAGGTGCGAGGATTCGCCGCCGTACATCTTGTTGCCCACCTGGCGCTTCGGGTACTGGACGATCAGCCGGCGCTGGGCGCGCTCCATGTAGACGATGAAGGCGATGGCGGCGATCGACAGCACCAGCAGCAGCAGGATCACCAGCACCGGCAGGGCGCCGGTGCGACCCAGCTCAAGGGTGGCGGCCAGCGCATGCGGTAGCTGGGCGACGATGCCGGCGAAGATGATCAGCGAGGTGCCCTGGCCGATGCCGCGGGCGGTGATCTGCTCGCCCAGCCACATCAGGAACAGGGTGCCGCCGGTCAGGGTCACCACGGTGGTGAACTCGAACAGCATGGCGTTGTCCATCATCACCGCCGCGCCGGTGGAGCCGTGCATGGACAGCAGGCCGCGGGCAATGCCGAAGGACTGGAAGATGGCGATCAGCACCGTCAGGTAACGGGTGTACTGATTGATCTTCTTGCGGCCCTGCTCGCCTTCCTTCTTGATGGATTCGAGCGCGGGAACGACGGTGGTCATCAGCTGCAGGATGATCGACGCCGAGATGTAGGGCATGATGTTGAGCGCGAAGATGGTCATGCGCTGCAACGCGCCGCCGGCCAGCATGTCGAACATGCCCAGCAGGCCGCCGCCGGTCTGGCGGAACAGGTCGGCCATGACGTGGGGATCGACGCCGGGGATAGGCACCCAGGTGCCGAGGCGGTAGACCACCAGGGCGGCAACGGTGAACCAGATCCGCTTCTTCAGATCCGTCGCCTTGGCCAGAACGCCAAAGTTCAGGTTCGCGGCAAGCTGCTCGGCGGCAGAGGCCATGCCCTTCTCCAACAAGAAAGTACGTTAAAGCTGGACTTCCGATTCCGGCACGTGGAGGCCGGCCCCGGAATGGGAACACCAGCTTTTAAAGCAATTGCGGCGTGGAGCCAACCCAAGACCTTAACGGCCGGGGCCAGCGCCACGCACGCAACTGGATAAACCGGGATCAGCCTTCGGCGGCGACAGCGGCCTCAGCCACCTTCACCGAACCACCCAGCTTCTCGACGGCCTCGATGGCGGCCTTGGACGCACCGGCGACCTCAATGGTCACCTTGGTCTTCAGCTCACCGCGCGCAAGGAGGCGAACCCCATCGCGCACGTTGCCAACCAGGCCGGCGGCCTTCAGGGCAGCCGCGTCGATGGTCTTGCCGGCGTCGACCTTGCCCGCCTCGATGGCGGCCTGCAGACGACCCAGGTTGACCTCGACGAATTCCAAGGCGAACGGCTTGTTGAAGCCGCGCTTGGGCAGACGACGGTAGATGGGCATCTGACCGCCTT
>Ga0306923_10008304_pt1 | contig 10409 bp, 9 predicted proteins | sample sta12Can44000108_FD_203841 | JGI IMG/M metagenome (GOLD analysis project Ga0306923, IMG submission 203841) | Lab enrichment of tropical soil microbial communities from Luquillo Experimental Forest, Puerto Rico - statanox.12C.anox.44.000.108 (v2)... | ecosystem: Environmental > Terrestrial > Soil...
CGGCAAAGCCGAGACAGCCGAGGCATTGGGCGAGCTGCCGCTCTTCGTCATGGACAACGACCAAGGCCGAGAGGGTGGGTCGCTCGGACCCGTTCACGCCGCGGCGCTCGCAACCGACCGCCACAATCGGCGCGCCGCGGCTTCGGCGGCGTCGACCGAGAGGCCGTCCATCAAGGTGTCGGTGGTACGGTGATCGAAGCCCGGTCCGAACATCGCCTCGGGCGGATCGGCCGAGCGCACCACCGCCGCGCGCTGCCCCCACGGGGCGTATTGATCACTCGGGCTCGGACCGAAAAGGCCGAGGGTCGGCGTCCCCGCCGCCGCAGCGATATGCATCAGCCCCGTGTCGTTGCCGATGAACAAGGCGCAACGCCGCAACACCGCCGCCGCGGTCAGCAGATCGACCTTGCCGACCAGGTCGATCTGTCGATGGGGCGGGAGCGCCGCGAGTACGGGCCCGGCTTGCTCGCGCTCGTGCGCGGCGGCCAGCACCGCGACCCGCGCACCCGGCAGCAGACCGTCGGCGGCAGTCAGGCGTTGTGCGAGGGCGGCGAAGCGCTCGGCGCGCCACTCTTTGCCGCGCCAGTTCGCGGCCGGACCGATCGCCAGGACCGGAGCGCCGGCAGGGATCAGCGCACTTGCGGCGCTTTCGTGGCGAGGTGCCGTCCACAGCCGGGGGCTCGGCGGCGGGTCGAGGCCGAACAGGCGGCCGAGCTGGCGCACCCGATGCTCGCACGCGTCGCCTTTGGCCATCACCCGCCGCTCGCCCGCGCGCAATAGCCAGGCGAGCGCCGAGCCCCGCAGGTCGACGACGAGGTCCCAGCGCCGCGTCGCGACGGCGGCGTAGAACGGCAGCCAATGTGCCGACCAGCGCAGCTTCTCGATGACCTCGAGCCGCTCGAGCTGCGGCACCGCTTCGAACAGCGGCGCCGCTACCGGACCCGCGGCGATCGTCAGCCGCGCCGTCGGATGGCGGTCGGTCAAATAGTCGAGAAGACCGGTCGACAGCACGGCATCGCCGATACGCGTCGCGGTGACAAACAAGATGCGCATTTTCGCCGATCTCGGCGCCTTATATCGCCAGGCTTTTGGCTTGCCAAGCAACTGCTCGTCGCCCACTTTTACCGCATCCCAAAGGGTTGCTGGAGCCATGACAGAGGCAAGCTTCGCGTTGCTCGACGATCGCGGCGTCCTTGCCGTCTCCGGCCCGGACCGGCGGAGTTTTCTCCAAGGGCTGGTCTCCAACGATGTCGACAAGGTCGGTCCGGCGCAGGCGCGCTATGCCGCACTACTCACCGCACAGGGCAAGTACCTGCACGACTTCATGATGATCGAGTTCGCCGATGAGATCTGGCTCGAAGGGGAAGCCGGGCGTCTCGGCGATCTGAAGCGGCGGCTGTCGATTTACCGACTGCGGGCGAAGGCGGCAGTCGACGAGCGGCCGGAGCTCGCGGTGGCGGTGGCTTTTGGCAAAGGCGCTCCGGCCGCGATGGGGCTCTCCGAGGAACCGTGTGCCGGTCGGGAATTCGCCTCTGGTGTCGCCTTTGTCGACCCGCGGCTCGCGGCACTCGGCGTGCGCTGCATCCTGCCGCGGACGGATCTCCGATCGGCGCTCGAAGGGACCGGCCTCACGGAGTTGGGCTTTCCCGATTATGACCGCCTCCGTCTCGAGCTCGGGGTCCCCGACGGCGGCCGCGACCTGGTCGTCGAAAAGTCGATTTTGCTCGAATCGGGGTTTGACGAACTGAACGGCGTCGATTGGCAGAAGGGCTGCTATATCGGCCAGGAGCTGACCGCGCGCACCAAATACCGCGGCCTGATCAAGAAGCGGCTGATGCCGGTGGCAATCGACGGGCCGGCGCCGGCTCCGGGAACGATCGTCACGGCGGACAGACGCGAGGTCGGCGAAATGCGCTCATCGCGCGACGGGCTCGGTTTGGCGCTGTTGCGCATCGAGCCGGTGAGCGAGGGCAAGCAGCTGAAGGCCGGCCAAACCACCCTGCGGCCCTCGACACCCGGCTGGATGCGCCTCGACAACGACGCTTCGGGTGAAGGGCTAGCGTAAACCCGGCTGGTTCAGCTGTTGCTGTATCTCGCGGTAACGCTCAGCGCTGGGGCTGACACCTTGCCGATCGAGCTGAAAGCGCTGATTGACCAGGTCGCTGCGATAGGATTGCATTTTCTGCTGATCAACGGGGGCCGGAACCGGCGCGCCAGGATAGGAGGGACCCACCGGCCGCGCGGGAGAAAATAAACGGCCGGGCTGGCTCAGCAGCGGAGACAAGCCAGCCGGCGGGACCACAGCCGGACCCGGATTGGTCGGCGGGGGCTGCGGGATCGGGGTCGGCGCCACATAGACAGTCGGCACCGAAGGCGATGGCGGGGTGGCTGTCTTGGTCTGCGCGTCGGCCGCGGTCGCGGTCCCGATCAGCGCCAGCAGCAAGCCGGTCGCTTGCAGGATCACACCGTGGCGTCCGCGGCTTGCCATGTCAGGGCGGCCTGGGCTGCGGCGAGCCGGGCGATCGGTATACGGAACGGCGAGCAGGAAACGTAATCGAGACCAACCGACTGGCAGAAAGCGACCGACGCCGGGTCGCCGCCATGCTCGCCGCAGATGCCGAGCTTCAGACCCGGACGGGCCGCGCGTCCGCGCTCGGCAGCCAGGCGCACGAGCTCACCGACCCCGTCGACATCGAGTGTGACAAACGGATCGTGCTCGAAGATCCCGAGCCGCTGATAGGCCCCGGCAAAGCTCGTAGCGTCATCGCGCGACAGGCCAAAGACGGTTTGAGTGAGGTCGTTGGTGCCAAAGCTGAAGAACTCGGCGCTCTCCGCGATTTCACCGGCGCGCAATGCCGCCCTCGGCAGCTCGATCATCGTACCGACGAGATAGGGAACCCTAATACCGGCTCGCTTCATCACCTCTTCGCCGACGCGAACGATGATGGCCTTGAGGATGTCGAACTCCTTCCTCGTCGCCACCAGCGGCACCATGATCTCGGGCTCGACCGCCTCGCCGGTTTCCTTGGTCACCAGGACCGCCGCCTCGAAAATCGCCGCGGCCTGCATCTCGTAGATCTCCGGATAGGTGATGCCGAGCCGGCAGCCGCGATGACCGAGCATCGGGTTGACCTCGTGCAGCACGAGCGCGCGATGGCGGACCGCGTCAACATCCTTGCCGGTCAGCCGGGCCATCTCGACAAACTCGTCGGGGGTCTTGGGTAAAAACTCGTGGAGCGGCGGATCCAGCAGGCGGATCGTTACCGGAAAGCCCTTCATGATCCGGAAAATCTCGGCGAAATCCTCGCGCTGCATCGGCAGCAGCTGGGCAAGCCCGGCTCGTCGCCCGGTCTCGTCCTCGGCCATGATGACCCGGCGCATCGCGCCGATGCGGTCGGCCTGGAAAAACATGTGCTCGGTGCGGCTGAGGCCGATGCCTTCGGCGCCAAAGCGGCGGGCCATGCGAGCGTCGGCCGCGGTCTCGGCATTGGCGCGAACCTTCATACGGCGGACGGTATCGGTCCAACCCATCAAGGTCGCAAAGTCACCCGAGAGCTCCGGCTGGATCGTCGGCACCGCACCCAACATCACCTCGCCGGTCGACCCATCGATCGTGACGATCTCGCCGGCCCGCACCACGATATTTCGCGACCCGATTGTCTGCTCCGCGTAGTCGACCCGCAAGTCTCCCGCACCAGCGACACAAGGCCGTCCCATGCCGCGTGCCACCACCGCGGCGTGGCTGGTCATGCCACCGCGGGTCGTCAGGATGCCCTTTGCGGCGTGCATGCCGTGGATGTCCTCGGGGCTCGTCTCGATCCGCACGAGAATGACCGCCTCGCCGCGCGAAGCGCGCGACTCGGCTTCCTCGGCGGTGAACACGATCTCGCCCGAGGCAGCACCCGGCGAAGCCGGAAGACCGCGGGCGAGGATCGTGGTTTTTGCTTTCGGGTCGAGCGTCGGGTGCAGCAGCTGATCGAGCGATGCCGGGTCGATCCGTCCGACCGCCTCCTCGCGAGTGATGAGCCCTTCCTCGACGAGCGACACCCCGATCTTCAGCGCTGCCTGAGCCGTGCGCTTGCCCGACCGGGTCTGCAGCATCCAAAGCCTGCCGCGCTGCACAGTGAACTCGATGTCCTGCATGTCGCGGTAATGATCCTCGAGCGTTCGCCGAACCGCGTAGAGCTCGGCTAGGATCTCGGGCATCACCTCTTCCATCGCCGGCAACGCCGATTTGTTTGCTTGCTTGCCGGCGATCGTCAGATGCTGCGGGGTGCGAATGCCTGCGACGACATCCTCGCCCTGCGCGTTGACCAGATATTCGCCGTAAAACTCGTTGGCGCCGGTCGAAGGGTTGCGCGTGAAGGCCACGCCGGTCGCGCAGTCCGCCCCCATGTTGCCGAACACCATCGCCTGGACATTGACCGCGGTGCCCCAGTCCCCCGGAATGTCGTGCAGCCGCCGGTAGGTGACCGCGCGCGGGTTCATCCATGAGCTGAAGACGGCGCCGATGGCGCCCCACAGCTGCTCCTGGGGGTCTTCCGGAAACGGACGTCCGAGCTCCTCGGCGACGAGATCCTTGAACCCGGCGGCGAGGATCCGCCAGTCGTCGGCGGATAGATCGGTGTCGAGCAGGACGCCGCTGTCGAGCTTGTGGTTTTCGATCAACTCCTCGAAATGGTTCTCGATGCCGAGCACCACCTGTCCGTACATCTGGATAAAGCGGCGATAGCTGTCATAAGCAAAGCGTTCGTCGCCGCTCTTGCGCGCCAGCCCCTCGACCACGCGGTCATTGAGCCCGAGGTTGAGCACGGTGTCCATCATCCCCGGCATCGAAACGCGGGCACCGGAGCGCACCGAGACGAGGAGCGGGTTGTCGGGATCTCCGAACCGCGCCCCGAGCGAACGCTCGATCCCGGCGAGCGCGCATTCGACCTGCTCGCGCAGCTCCGCCGGATAGGATTTGTCATGGGCATAAAAATAGCCGCAGGCCTCGGTAGTGATCGTAAAGCCCGGCGGCACCGGTAATCCGAGATGGTTCATCTCGGCGAGACCTGCCCCCTTGCCGCCGAGCAGGTTCTTCATTTCGGCATGGCCCTCGGCACCGTCGTCGCCAAACCCGTAGACCCACTTCGTCATGCGCGGCTCACCCTTCGATCTGGGAGAAGTCGGCAACCCGGTTCATCGTCTGCCGGATGCCCGACAGCAGTCGCAGGCGGTTTTCCCTGAGCGCCGGCTCTTCGCAATTGACGGTGACCTTGTCGAAGAAGTCGTCAATGGGATCTCGCAAAGAAGCCAATACCGACATCACCGCCAAAAACTCCTCTTTTGCGAGCGGTATTTCGATCCGCTCGCCGACGTCCCTGAGGCTTACTGCTAAGGCCGTCTCCTGGGGTTGGCGCAGCAGCGACCAATCGATCTCGCCATCATACGGCCGGCCATCCTTGCGCTCCTCGATTCCAACGATTGACGAGGCGCGACGATAGGCAACGAGTAATTCTGTCCCATGCTCCGTGACGAGTAGTGCTTGGAGCGCGTTAACCCGTTCAAGCAAACGAAAGAGATCGTCCTCGGTTCCTGTCCCGTCGGCTCGGCTGAAGGCCGCGGCAATCAGATCATGGCGCACGCCCTGCTCGCGCAGATGCACTCTCAGTCGGTCGGCGACAAAGTCGAGCAGCTCGCGGGTCGGATCCGGAAGATCAGAGAGAGCCCCGTGGGCGTGCCTAAAAGCCGCCGCCAGCGGCAGCCGCAACCGGTTCTCCAGAACCAGCCGGATCGTCCCGAGCGCCGCTCGCCGCAGCGCAAACGGGTCCCGCGAGCCAGTAGGCTTTTCACCGATTGCAAAAAAGGCCACTAACGAATCAAGCTTGTCGGTGAGTGCGACGACGACGCTCTCCGGAGCGGTCGGGCAGGCATCGTTGGGGCCGAGCGGCTTGTAGTGATCGGCGACCGCCTCGGCGATCGTCCGATCTTCGCCGTCGTGGAGCGCATAATATCGACCCATGGTGCCCTGCAGCTCGGGGAATTCGGCGACCATTCCGGTCGACAAATCGGCTTTGGCGAGCCGCACCGCGCGCTGCGATCGCGCGCGATCGGCACCCGCAACGTGAGGCACCAAAAAATCAGACAGTTCTTCCATGCGCGCGACCGTGTCGCGCAGGCTGCCGAGCTTGGCATGGAAAACCCGATCGGCCAGCGCATCGACCCGAGACTCGAGCCGCACCCGCCGATCCTGATCCCAAAAAAAGCGCGCGTCCGCCAGGCGTGCCCGCAACACCCGCTCATTTCCGGCAATAACTGTCTTGCCGCCATCGGCTGCCAGATTGTTGGCGACAAACAGAAAGCACGGGGCCGGTGTGCCATCGGATCGCAAGCAGGAGAAATATTTCTGATGCGCGCGCATCGCCGCGGCCAGCACCTCCAGCGGAAGGGTCATGAACTCCGCGTCGATCATGCCCATCAAGACGACCGGGAATTCGACGAGGCCAGTGACCTCGTCGAGCAGTTCGGGATCCGGTTTGAGCAAGAGCCCCTCGGCCGCGACGGCTGCTTCGAGGCCCTGCCGGATAATTTGTCTTCGGCAATCCCGATCGAGGACCACGTGAGCCGCGCGGAGGCGCCCGAGATAATCGGCGGCACCGGCGACAGCGATCTCGTCCGGCGACAGAAAACGGTGCCCGCGGGTTGTCCGCCCGACCGGAACATTGTCGAGCAGCAGCGGCAGAACCTCGCCGTCGAACAGGCTCAGGACGGAGGTCAGCGGCCGTATCCAGCGCAAATCAGAGGCCGGGTAGCGCATCGTCTTCGGCCAGGGCAGTTCGTTCATGGCCGCTCGGATCAGCTCCGGCAAGATCTCCTGGGCAGGCCGCGCCGGGCGGCTCAACAGCGCAAAATAAAACTCTCCTCTGTCGGTATCGCGAATCTCACATTCGGCGATGGTAGCGAGCCCAGCGGAGCGAAGAAAGCCGGCGATCGCCGGCTGCGGAGCGCCAACGCGAGGTCCCCGCCGCTCCTCGACGCGATGCGGCTGGGCCGCCGGGATGCCTTGGGCGATGACCGCGAGCCGGCGCGGCGTGACATACCCACGAATCCCCTTTGCCGGGAGCTCCGCGGCGGCGAGCTTGTCGCGCAGCAAGCCGGTCAAATCTTCGATGGCGCGAGGCTGCATCCGCGCCGGGATTTCCTCGGACAGCAGCTCGAGCAACAGTTCGGCCATATCAGGCGGCTGCACGCGCGCCGGCGAGCCACGCCTCGCAGCACGCATTGGCGAGCGCCCTGATCCTGAGGATGTAGGCGGCGCGCTCGGTCACGCTGATCGCACCGCGCGCGTCGAGCAGGTTGAACAGGTGGTTCGCCTTGAGACATTGGTCATAGGCGGGCAAGGCCATCGCATGGTCTATCAGCCGCCGGCACTCCTGTTCGGCGTCGGCGAAGTGCCCGGCCAGGCGAGCGGTGTCGGCCAACTCAAAGTTATAGGAGGAAAATTCTCGCTCGGCCCGCTTGAAGACTTGCCCGTAGGTGATGCGACCCGGGCCGCCGGCGCCGTTGTAGTCGAGATCGAAAATGCTCTCGACCTCTTGCACGTACATTGCCAGCCGCTCGAGCCCATAGGTCAGCTCGGTCGAGACCGGGTCGCATTCGATGCCGCCGACCTGTTGAAAATAGGTGAACTGGCTGACCTCCATGCCGTCGACCCAAACCTCCCAACCGAGCCCCCAGGCGCCCAATGTCGGGCTCTCCCAATCGTCCTCGACAAACCGAATGTCGTGCAGACCGGCATCGATGCCGATCGCGGCGAGGCTCGCGAGATAGAGATCCTGGCTGTCCGGGGGCGCGGGTTTCAGGATCACCTGCAGCTGGTAGTAGTGCTGCACCCGGTTGGGGTTGTCGCCGTAGCGACCGTCGGTCGGCCGCCGCGAGGGCTGCACATACGCGGCACGCCATGGCTCCGGTCCGAGGGCGCGCAGCGCCGTCGCCGGGTGGAAGGTGCCGGCCCCGACCTCGATGTCATATGGCTGGAGAATGACGCAGCCCCGGCTCGCCCAAAACCTCTGCAAGTCGAGTATCAGCGACTGGAAACTCAAGGCCGGCCTCGGGTAATGAAATAGTCAGCCGGGCCGCGGGCAATCCGGTCGCCCGCAAGCGGACGCGCGCGCGGCGACATAGGCGCCGCAGACCCCGCAGGCCACCAGATCCTCGGCGTCGACGGAAGCGCGCTGCGAGGCTGCGCGAGAGCGTGGTAGATCGCGGGTCATCCCGTTGAGCCACCGATAGCCCACCCATGCGGCCGCAACCACGAGGACGACAACGATCAGCTTTGGAAGGGCGAACATTGGTGAGGTTTACTTGGAGCCGCGAAGATCGGTCAAGCAATGGGCGCGCGCCATGCAAATCCTCATAGCCCGAAGCTCGCCCATAGGATACGCGCCTCTATCCACTCCGCGAGGTCGGCGATTGCGGCTCCAGGCTCTCGCGCGGTGAAAGGCAATCGGCGCCACAGCAGTGGCCAACGCCGCCGCTCGGACGGGAATGGGCGAAGCTTGACCTTGGCGCCAAAACGCTCGCGTACGACCCCGCGCAGATCACCGATGCCGTCGACAAGCCCGCGGTCGAGCGCCATGCGCCCGGTCAGCACGTCGCCGTTGAACAACGATTCGTCGGTGACGTCGATCTTCCCCGCGCGCCGGCGCTGCACATGCTCCTTAAAGGCACGATGGATGTCCTGCTGCAACACTGCGAGCCGCTCGACATCGGCAGGGTTCTGCGGAAGAAACGGGTCGAGCAGCGATTTGCGCTCGCCCGCCGTATGAAGGCGCCGCTCGACCCCGAGCCGCTCGATCAGCTGGGCGAAGCCAAAGCTGGCGCTGACGACGCCGATCGAGCCGAGGATCGAGGTCTCCTCGCTGAAGATCTCGTCACCCGCAAGCGCCAGCCAATAACCACCCGATGCGGCGACGTCCTCGGCAAAGGCGATGACCGGAACCTGCTTCTCCTCGGCGAGCTCGCGGATGCGCCGGAAGAGCAGTGCCGACTGCACCGCCGAGCCGCCCGGCGAATTGACGACGACGGCGACCGCCACGAGATGGGAAGCGCGAAACGCCCGCTCGATCGCCGCCGCGTGGCTCGCCAGCGATACCCCGTCGCGGCGCGGCCGGGAAATGATCACGCCTTCGAAGCGCAGCACCGCGACCACCGGCGAGCGCGGCCACAGCCGTTCGATGCGGAATTGGCGGCGAATGCTCATTCGATCTCAAGATGGGAACCCGTGCCGGCCGCAACTACCGGCGCGACTGCCGAGACGCTCAGAGCTCAAGCCCTCTCCCTTCGCGCAACACCGCTTCGGCGGCGGTGGTGAAGCGTCCGTCAGGCTCGTGCAGGACGAGGCCGAACGCCAGCCGCGCCGGTGCGGCAAGCTGCTTGCGGGCGCGGACGAGGACACGGCTGGCCGCCCTGCCCTGCCCCGGCCACAGCGGAAAAATCACAATCTCGCCGGCGCGCCCGGCGATCTGGCCGAGAAGGTCATCGATCCGATCGGCCCGATGGATAAATGTGACCGTACCCTTGGAACGGACCATCGCCAGCGAGAAGTGCACCCAAGTGCCGAGATCAGCTTCACCTTCGATCATCGCCTCGGCCTTGCCGGGTACCGCCGGGCGAGCGGTGCGGTCTGGCTCGTTGAAGGGCGGGTTCGCCATGACGTGGTCAAAGGCGCCGGGCGACAGACGCGGGGGCGGATGCGACAGATCGCCGATCATCACCGAGACGCGCGGCTCCAGCCCATTTGAGATCGCGTTGTCGCTGGCGAGGCGAACGAGCTCGCGCTGCATTTCGAGGCCGACCACGCGGCAGTGCGGCACCCGCGCCGCCAAGCAAAACATCGCGGCACCCGCACCGCAGCCGACATCGAGCACCAGCTGATGTGGCTCGGCCGGCACCGAGGCGGCCAGAAACACCGGATCGATGGCGGCGCGATAGCCTTCCGCCGGCTGCCTCAGGCGAACGCGACCGCCGAGCAGATGGTCTTCGGTAAAGGCCGGCTCGACCGCCCGAGCGTCGCTCACCCGGCATCCTCGCCGGCCGCCGCAAGCAGCGCGCAGGCTCGCCGATAGTCGCGCTCTGCGACTACCAGACGGCGGGGGATGGCGCCGATGCTGCCTTCGACGAGGCTCGTGTGATGGTCGAGGATCAGACTATCGATCCCCGAATCCCCGAGCAGAGCTTGCAGCCAGGACAGGCGCACGGCATCGTTGGTGCGTAGCAATTCCTTCATTGGGCGCCGTCGCGACGAGGCAGCATGGCCGTGCGGCCGGGCGGCTCTTGACCGGTCTCGGCGTCATTCTATGCTCGTTCGCGCCTGGGCGCGTCAAGCCGATCGGGCAGCGGGCCGGCGGATACGCCGAAGAGGCAGC
>Ga0306923_10008308_pt1 | contig 10406 bp, 12 predicted proteins | sample sta12Can44000108_FD_203841 | JGI IMG/M metagenome (GOLD analysis project Ga0306923, IMG submission 203841) | Lab enrichment of tropical soil microbial communities from Luquillo Experimental Forest, Puerto Rico - statanox.12C.anox.44.000.108 (v2)... | ecosystem: Environmental > Terrestrial >...
TCCAACCAGCATTCATTTCAGGAATTAGCGCAAAGCCCGCCTGAAATTCATAGCGCGATCGCTAGGCCCGTTTTAGCAGGTGGCTGATCCAAACCAAAATCAATGCAACGACCCGCAAGGCGACATCGACAAGCACGACCTGTCGTCGCACGAGGTCAAAGGCGTTTTCGAAGTCAAGAGGCGACGAGGCGCCTATGACAATGGCCTGCCAGTCTCGCCTGGTCTGGCCTTGGCCTTGGCGCCCAATAGCACCTCGCTGCAATCAGGACACGTATATTCTGCCGTCCGAGGAGATTCCAGGGTCGTGACGTAGAACTGTTCTCCGCATGTGGTGCACGAAGTTGTAACGACAAACATGCTGTCTGGCACGTCTATCTCTGAGTCCAAATGGATTCCTCTCGCTGACTGAATTCCACGCTCCCTTGGCAGAGAATCCGCCGACAGTGGACTCTGGTGGCGCGCTGAACCAGATGCATACCATACGGACCCGCTCAATTGCGTCAGTTTTTCGGTTGGAGGTACCCATTTAGTAATTCCCTCGAGCGCCCGTGGGACCGAAACGGTGCGCCTGGAGTGCCGTTGTCGTGCACGGAATCCAGTTTTGGCAAAGGAAAAGATGGCAAAGTCGTCTGTGGTCGGAGCGGAGCGGCGTCATGTTGCAAGGGAGGCGGATAACGATCCTATCGACCGGATACGGTGTCGCCGGCGTCCATCGCAAATCCGGCGGACCCTTCATCAGGGATCTTAGATAGCGTTTGTGTGGAATCTCCACTGCCTCTCGACTGACCGTTCGTGCTAAGCCTTGTCACCTGCCAATGCAGGATCCACATACTTGATGAGCAACACCTCATTTGCCGATTTCGTTATAGATCAGTTCATCCACGGTCCCGCTGGCTAGAAGAAGACCGTATCCTCCGGGGCGTAATCCTTCTGCTTCGCGCTGCACAATGTGGGCCGTAGGATCGTCTGCCGGATTTGCTATGGCAGCATTAGTAAGCGATTCGCGGCGGAAACCAGCACCCGGGTCTCGAACGTAAAACACCATCGATCTTCCGGTGCGAACGCCGGTGACCTCAACCACCTGCTCGGGATTAAACGCGGCTCCGTGCTCGATTGCATTCAGCAGAATCTCTCTAAACGCCTGCATGATTTCCTGCTGCGCGTCTTCAGGCAATTGAGCGCTCAACTCCTTGGCGAAAGTCATGAGTCTCTCGGCTGTAAGCAGGCGACAGTTTATCCGCACTGACACCCATCCGGGCCGGGCTGACAGCACTTGTATGTCGTCCCGCCATTGGCTGTCGGAGGCCGCGCTTTGGGCCAAGTGCGCGATCTCACCGGGATCAAGAGGAGGTGTGAAGCAGGCGAATACTCGGGCACGAAGCGCAGCAATAACTTCGTCCGGCGTACTGTGACGAGCCAGCACAATGCACTTAACCCCCGGCCTGATGGTACGCATCTCTTCCAGCAGCGCCAGGTCTTCCTCGACAGTACTGTCGGGATTAGTAATGACAACACCGAACGACCGAACGCGTAGCCGATGTAGGGTATCTGCGTGCCCAGCAGAGTACTCCACAGGAAGATCTGCGGCAGAAAGTGCACTGCCGATCTCCCGACTCACTTGGGCCTCGCTACCAACTACTAGGATGCGGCTCATGTTCCAGCTCCGAGACGATGAATTTCTGATAGATAGATGTTTATCACCGCTGGGACGGCGGACTTTCTATGCGTCCAGTAGTCGGCCTCGCGACGGTACATCTACGACTGTCCTGCTGCGGAATCGTCCTCCAGCGCTTCGGTTACGGCCACTTTGGTAATCCCACACTTCGTCGCGGCGTGCTGAATGAACAAACTCAGCGCCATGTCAAGTCAAAGACTGTGCAGGGCATCCTACGTCACTCAAAGATTTAGCCAACGCTGGATTTGTACACGCAAAGCGACGGCAAGAAAACCAGAGTCTTTGGTCGGAATGACCAGTCGCAGACCATCGGGACCCTTGTGCGGGTTGCGCTCCTTACAGGAATGCGGTCTGGCGAGATTCTTGCCCTCACGTGGGAGCAGGTGAACTTCGTTCGACGCGAGGTAACAGTCGGCAAGGCAAAGACGGCATCCAATACCGGGCGTCAGATCCCCATGAACGCGGAGCTATTTGACCTGCTCCGAGCCCACGCCGATTGGTTCACGCTTCGGCGAGACGAAGCCAGAACACTATCTGTTCCCCTTGGGGCAAGCCAACGCCCAGCGATCCCGCTAAGCCCATCACCGACATTACCGGTGCATGGGATGCGCTTCGGCGTCGAGCAGGCGTTTGCTGTGGCTTGCACGATCTAAGGCACACAGCAGCAACGAAGATGGCACGATTGAACGCACTCGGCGCGATCAGCCACTTGATTTGGACCGACGGGAATGCTTGCATTTTTGTTTTTGCTATTGGCTGCGCCGAGGACGGTCACCACAGAGGCTTAGATTGTTATTTGTCTTCGGCTCAGACCCACGGCAAGCAGAGTGAGAGCACTTACCAGCAAAGGGAACCATACCTGCGCAATCCACGGTACGGGGATGAGAAACAGCACGTCGAAGTCGGCGAGGGAAGTAGGCCAACGTATCGTAGCCCAGAGCGCGGCATAGTAGCTGACATCCCACAGAGCGAATGTCCATAGAAAGATGGCACACCGCTCTCTGGCTTTGCTCGCGGCCAAGAGGGCAAGGCTGACCAGCATGACAATTGTGGCGGCCTCGCGCATAAGTTCGACTCTCAGCAGGCTTGGGGGAAATTGACCCGCGGATAGCGTCTCTGGCTGGGTTGCTCTTGCAAGGCGCTGCACATCTGCCAGTGTTCCCGTATAGCCTGGCAGCAACCCGGCAGCCGCACTCAGATAGATCGCTGATGCAGCTTCAACCAAACCGAAAGCTAGCGAGAAGATCGTAGCGAAAAGTAATTGCCGTCCGGGAATCCGAATGCCCCTTCTTCGCCAGGCGACGTATAGTGCCAAGGGAACGAACACCAACATGTTGACCCACAGTGGGTGCGCCAGAAGTCGAGATTGCCCCATGATTTGGCGATGATACACCTGACAAAATGGATTCGAGTGATGACCTAGGCTGCGTTGCCAACGACGCCTAAGGCGGACGATCGATTCAAGGAGGCAGATCGGATTTTGGGCACACGCCACCTACGTAAGCTTGTTGACTCGTTTTCTGCGCCCCCAAGACAGTCTTAGCACCGGGCACTTCGCCAGCCTGTGCCCCCACGAGGTGTAAAACATTTCCCCGAATTGGACAGCGTTGTGCTATCCGCGGACGAGCACACTCTCGTCGACCTCGTCGATCGCCTTTTCAGCAATTAAAGATTGGCGCGAAACCCCCGGACTTGCCTTTATGAAGGACGGTCAAGTCACAGAGAGCGAGCCGCGGCCTCTCGTAGAGGATCTTGATTCGCTCCCCTACCCATACCGGCCATTCGAACCTGAACAGATGGGCGGTTTTCCCACATTGCCACTGCTGGCAAGCCGCGGCTGCGCACGCCGGTGTTCGTTCTGCTCAATCCATACCTTCTACCGGACTGCGCCGGGCAAAGTTGTCCGGGTGCGCAAGCCCGTGAAAGTTGTCGAAGAGATGCTGTACCTGTTCCAGTATCACTGCATTCGCGTCATCCTCCAGGACGACGATTTTCCTCTTTGGGGGCGCCGGCTGCGCGGCGCTGGGCGGACGAGTTGGTGGCGCGCGGGAAAGCCTTGGTGGTGCCACGCAATCAACGTCTCGGGTTTTACTATGCTTAGCGCTGATCTCCAACCCCGGCCAAAGCCGCGAGAGCCACACCCAACGAAGGGGATCGGCAGGCGACACCTTTGCTTGCCGTTTCTGATTGCCGCGCTGGAAGACGAGAATTTGATGGCGTAAGGCAAGGACTTCTGCTTAGAACGTAGCTCGCGAACGGAGTGAGACATCGACGAAGAAGAGCACAGCGAGCAGGAGCGAGATCATCAGCAGGAAGCCTACCGATATCCCACGCTAAGCGCAACCGATTCAGCGGAGATGAGTTATTGGTAAGGACAGGACAGAATGGACCGGCGATTGGATCAAGCATTCGAAAATAGCTCGACAGAAAGTACCCTGCGAAGATTCCCCCAGCACAGCCTCACCAAAGACTAATCAGGTTGGACGCAACCCGCAGACGGGGTACGTAAGGGTGCGAGGTGATCTGGCCGCGGAAGGCCGGGTCCCAACGTCCTGGTATAGGTTTACTACAGTCCGGGCAGTGGCCATCCGAGGTTAGGCGGTAATTGATAATGCGATACCCGAAGCGTTCGATGAGAAGCTCGTGGCAATCAGGGCAACGAGTGTTCTCGAGATCACCCACCCTGCCAGGAACGTTCCCCGCATAGATGTAACGTAGACCAGCCTTCTTACCAATCTCCGCCGCACGTATGAGGGTCTCTGGGCTGGTGTTGTCCGGGTCAGTCATCTTGTAGTCCTTATGAAATGCCGTGACGTGCCACGGAATATCGGGTGACACCCCAGCGAGGTACTCAGCGAGACGGGTCAGCTCTTGGTCGGAGTCGTTAAATCCTGGGATCACCAAGGTGACGATCTCCAGCCAGAAACCCATTGCGTATAAGCGGCGAATGGTCTCGACAATTGGTTGCAGTCGTCCGCCAAGATGGTGATAGTGCTGCTCGTCGAAGCTCTTGAGATCGACCTTGTAAAGATCCACCCAGGGCCGCAGGTACTCGAGCACTTGAGGAGTGCCGTTACCATTGGACACAAAAGCAGTTGCCAGACCGGCAGACTTCGCTTCCTTAAAGATCGCCATCGCCCACTCAGAAGTGATCAGCGGCTCGTTGTAGGTGCTGACCAGGACACGGGCGCCTTGTTCTAAAGCTTCCTGTACCAGCATATCCGGCTTAACACGTGCTGGCGGAACTACTGCGTGAGGGTCGCGAATCGCCTGCGAAGTCACCCAATTCTGGCAATAGGAGCAATGAAGGTCACAGCCAAGCATGCCGAAGCTGTAGGCGAGAGTCCCGCAATAGGCATGGAAGAACGGTTTTTTCTCAATGGGATCGCACTGTACGCCGCCTACATAGCCCCAGGGTACGTAAAGCGTCCCTCCACGATTGAAACGGACTTTGCAGACACCGACTTGCCCGTCTGCAATGGGACAGCAATGTCCGCACGAATAGCAGCGGACGCGGTTGCGGTCGAGCTTCTCGTACAGCTCAGGGGCAGCTTCCCGGACGTCCCGTTCCAGAATTTCTTGCAGGGTTGGCATAAAAAACTGCGACCATGCACAAAACAGGAATACCCATAGGTTAGCACTTTTTCCGGGAAGCTTTTTGCTTGCTGGAAATGGCAAGCCCAAACGCCGTTCGCCAAGGATACGGACTTCATTTTTCCGTCTGGGAAGGCCGCAGGCCGCGTGCCCCTGTCCCCGGCTGTGTTCGTTGCCGACCCTCTCCGCCCAGCCGCTATCAACACAGGCGTCCAAATTGAAAAGGGTGGGCCTTCGGCCTCCACAATCTGCGGCACTCGCTTTCTAGTACTACGTGTCACTGTCACCGCGCATAGACCAGAAGGTGAAATGTGTCTGGCACCGGCCTCGGACGTGGGTGCGGGCTTTCTTTGGCTGGCCCTGGAGCTTTTTCGAACTCGGCCGTATCCGCGAAAATGTGCCGTGTTTCGGGGTCATACGCCATCGTTTTCGCGCCGAACTCAGTTTTCACCTTACCAGCCTCGCTGTAGTGATCGGGCGAGTCCTCGTGAAAGATGTGGACCCATCCCTCCCGTGTCGACACAAAGACGAGCCCTGTTTTCTGGTCATACACCTCGGCATCGGCGCCATTGCTGATGGGGAATGACTGGATGACTTTGCCATTGTCGGCGTTCATCACCACCATCATCGCCGGTTCGCGGCCGGCGACAAACAAGCGACGGTTTTCGCGATCCATCGCCATCGGTGCTGGTGCTCCAGCCGGCGCGATTGGCCAGTGCGACTTCACTTGAAGGTTGCGGGAGTCAATCGCCAGCACTTCGCTCTTGTCTTCCAGATTGTTGTAAATCATCCCTTGACCGTCGGCGACCGCGAACTCTGGTGCGCCACCCAAGTCAATGGTCCCAATACCCCTTCGCAGCCGCCGGATCGATCGCAGTGGCGTTGTGGCTGTCGCCGTTGAACGTGAATATGCGCTTGGAGGCAGGATCGTAGATGATGCAGTCAGCGTCAGCCGCAGCATTTACCTCGCCTACCACTTTCAGTGTCTGCAGATCGAATATGATCGCCTTGCCTTGCGCGCCATCGCTGATGAATCCGCGTCCCAGGCCCGAGACCACGGCGACACCATGACTCACCTTCAGTCCGGAAATCTTGCCCTCTTCCGCTCCCGTATCTGCGTTCACTACCAGGACTTCGGTGCCATGTGTCAAGTAAAGGCGACGCGATCCGGGATCGAAGGTGATGTAATCGAAGTACTCACGGCCACCCGGGGCAGCACCGAATTTGTAAGTATTCGCCAGATGGTAGTTGATCGTGGCCGCTGCGAGAGCGGTCACTGCCAGAAGCGGCGGCGATGAAACTGTAAGGATTTTTCATGGTGTCTCCTGCTGTGGTCACGTTGAGGCGGCTCTTCTCAAGCATACGGGCCGCGGCAACGATACTGTTATAGGGCGCCGTAATCATAAGGGATCATGTAGGCGAAATCGTGTTTGTTGCTCACGTTGATCGTCAATGGACGGCAGGAAGCGTGGGGGGCCGGCAAATTCAGGCTGGACACCTTCCTAGCCATCGATGACGTTACTGGCGTAATGCCAGGCGGACCGAGGCACGGAGGAGATTCTCTCCGTCACAATTGAGTTTTTGGTAGGGACAGGTCGAACTACGGCAAACCCGTACCCTTTCCTCGGCGTTGATCTGGCCCAGACGTTTCAATCCACGCGCTCCGCGAGGGCCCGCGACGCAAGAAAACCGATGATCCTAGCCTGAGTGAAAAGGGAAGACTCGTGATGCTCCGCGCTGTAGCACCTGCCGCTCGATTCGCATGACCCAACAACCAAGCCGAAGCAGAACGCTCTCACACCGAGAGCGACCGGCTATTCAAAGTCAAGCATCATCACAGACTCGCTCGCTAGTCTAAGTCTAGCGCACAATAGTGATGGAGCGGTTCGACCGGCGCCCTCTGCGTTGTAACTCGGTCGAGAGCATAGTATGCTACCCACACTCGGATTGATAGGGTGATTCGACACCATGGTGCAAACTACCTCTGAAAAAAGCGTCGAAGAACTTCGGACGATCGTTGTCGAGCTGGCTCGAACAGAACTTGCTGCCGTGACTGCCGCATTGAAGTTTTGGGGCGCTTGGGTTGACTCGGCGACCAAGTACGCACAGAGATTGGATGCTGAACTTAGGCACGTGAGCGGCGGCAATGAAGATTCGCAGGCGTTCGTCGGCCGGCTAACGGACTTCAGCCGAGAATATCTAAGAGAAGTAGTCTCTCTCCCGACAATAGCCATGGAGCACTTTGCGACCGAGGTGGAGAAAATTTCCAAACCTGCAGCTAAAGCATCTCCAAAGCGTGCTCGGCAGGCCAGGGCCAAGGCCTAGCAGCCCGTGGTGCAAGTGGTTTTGCGGCCTTACCCGAACGTGGAATCAGTGGGTTACAAACCAGTTCCCGCTGAAATTCGTACTTACACCACGGGTTTCTAAGGCCTCCACACTCACATCTGAACTCGTTTCGCTTCTAAAGTCTCACCCAGAAATGACGGAACCCATTCTGTGTCTGACGGTCTTGCCGAGAGCTTCGTCGTGTAGCAGAGCATTGTTTCATTGAGTCAGACTACGGCGTTTATGCGAGGATCCAACCTTATTTTTTGCATGACTGACAGAACATGCAACCATTTTCGCTGGATGTCTGCAATCCAAGCGGCGTGCCAAAACGGGTCATGCAAAATCGATGCCCAGGAATCAAACACCCAGCCAACAGCCTCGTGCAGCCGGAGTGAGGTCGGATCGGCACCGCTGTCGAGCATTTGAAACATGCTCTGGGGGAGACTGTTAAGCAGGCTCTCGACTGTCTTGATCCAGATTTCCGAGAGGATTCCTGCAGGATTGATTTCCAACCCGCCGAAGCACGCACCCACGGTGGCAGCGAATTTCAGATCGTTTTGAGCTAACGCGCAGCCTCTCAATAGCGCGCGCTTCCATGAATTCCAGTAATAAGGATTGCGCAAAGTCGCGGCACATAGGTCCGTAATGGCCATTGAGGGATCGAAGTAGTTGCGGAACGCAGTTTCGTAGCTGGCAAAGGAACTAGCATTGACCCTTCCACTCGACAGCACACTGAGGATGACGTGGGCCGCGATTAGCGCCGATTCCATCGCCGGAGCGATGCCTTCACCCGTCATGGGATCGACAAAACTTCCGGCGTCGCCAATCAATAAGCCGCTCTGGAAGTAATTGCAACCCGCACCACCATAGGTTTTCACGATTCCTCCAATGGGAGGTCTGAGTAGCTTGAGCTTCCTGCATCTTGGGTGCCATCGCTTTAGCTTCTCAAAGAAATCATGAAATAGTTTCGGAATCGCAATATTGTGGCGTTGGCAGGTTTCTTTTAACACGCCAACCCCGAGATTCACTCGGCCACCGTTCATCGGAAACATCCAGCCGTATCCGGGGAAATAATCTCTGTCGAAAAAGAACGCTGCCTCGCCGATGCGGCCGTCATAGTCATACGCGTAAGCACGTTGTGAGAGAGCAATATGCCGGGAGTCGTTGACCAAGACACCGGCGCAGCGTGCAACAACAGAATTGGTTCCGTCTGCCCCAACGATGATTCGGCCACCATAGAAAACAGGTTTGCCGTGGTGCTTAGCCTCGACTGTCACGCCATTTCGAACTGCGCTGTAACCTTGTACGTACGTCTCCTGACGAACGACAGCGCCAGCCTGTTGCGCTCTCTCCAGGATGACGTTATCCAGGATCTCGCGAGAGATTATGTAGCCATGCGGCGGTAGGTGTTTCTGAACGCCGTAGAACGGGATTCGGCCAATATAGCGACGCTCGGAATCGACGTAGGTTGAGGAATACGCGATCGGTAGAGGAGAATCAGCTTCCAGAGCTGATAAACATCCCATTTGGTCCAATAGGCGCAACCCCCGAGGTTCAATGTAGTCTCCGCAAACCTTTTCACGTGGGAACCGGGCGCCATCTAAAACAATTGTCTTGACTCCCGCGCTCGCTAGCTTCCACGCCAGCGTGTTGCCAGCCGGTCCCGCGCCCACGATGATAACGTCGTAGCCGTTATTCACACTCGGCCGTTTGCGCGCTCTCGGGGTGGCACCGGCTTTATTGCGGGATTTCCTTCGCGTCGCCACTCTATGCCTTCGACAGCAAACGGGTGTCGCGAATCAGCGAGAGTAGCCGTTCCGGGTTCCAGCTATTGGCTAATGCCTCCGCCTCTGCTTGGGCAGCAATCTGGTCGAGATAAAGCTCGGCCTCCGGCAAGGCTTCCACCAGCTTCTGAGTCAACGCCCGTCGGTTTTGTGAATTTGAGTTGCGGAACAAGACAGCCGTTTCAGGATCCCGTACCGCAATGGCAACGGGAAGTGTCAGGATGGCGTCTTCAACGTCCTTCGCAGAACCGCCTCCCAGAGCTGTGGTTCCTCGAACGTCGGCCACATCATCGCAGCCGTGATAAAGCATCCCTAATAGCCTGCCGAACTTTTGAAGCCGATTGTCTCGAGTACCGAGTCGCGCGCAAATCTCGAACATAGAGCCAGTATCTTCTCCCGCGATTAGCCGCCAATCTTCCGTGCCGAGCGCATGCCGCCTTAGCCGCCACTGCAAGCATTCGGCTACCCCTAGACGCTGCATCAACTCTGATAGCAATTCCACGGAATAAGCGTCGTTTGCGACAAGTTTTGACACTGCCGCCATGATGTAGCCCGCCGTCATCAACGCTGGAAGAAAGCCGTAGCGGCAATGCAGCGAGAGGTTTCCTCTGCGGTAGCGTGACCGGTCCAGGATGTCGTCGATAATGAGGCTGACATTATGCAGCAGTTCCAGCCCAGCCGCGGATGTCACCACCGTCGGGGGCGGTTCGTCGTCCGCCACCGAGCGATAGCAAGCAAAAACTGTAACGGGGCGAAAATGCTTGGCTCTACCGGTGAGCTGGCACTGGATCATTGGTCGGACTTCAGCATCCGATTCCTCGAGCCACGCCGCCAGGACATTTCGCAACCGGTTGAGGTCGCCGGTCAGGCCCATTCTCTGAGGGAGTTCCCAGACTGCGCTAATTTCCTGAACGGCTTCAGACGTCGCATTCATCCCTGTGTTCGTTGTCCTTTCGGTTCCCAGGCGTGTGGTTTAGCCGTGGACGTTCGCAGCCTTCCGGATCACGGCTCCCGTGTGACACGCA
>Ga0306923_10008310_pt1 | contig 10405 bp, 7 predicted proteins | sample sta12Can44000108_FD_203841 | JGI IMG/M metagenome (GOLD analysis project Ga0306923, IMG submission 203841) | Lab enrichment of tropical soil microbial communities from Luquillo Experimental Forest, Puerto Rico - statanox.12C.anox.44.000.108 (v2)... | ecosystem: Environmental > Terrestrial > Soil...
CTGCTGACAAAAGCCGGGGTTCATTGATGGTGGCGTGCGCAGCTGTTCACGAAAAGCCAAGAGCGCCGCTAGCGACTAGGTATTTATCGCGTTTTCCTTTAGGTAAAATGCGGTCAGCTGGGCGTTTTGTGGCGAGCGGCCGGAACCCATCCTCGAATCGATCAAGCACTGGCGCAACTCCTGCGGTGCCGAGAGCTGGGTGGCCCTCGCGCACATCAAGACGCTGATCGAGGCAGCGCGCGCCAAGGGCCTGCCGGTCATCTATACCACCGGGGAGCGGCGGTCCGACAATTGGGATGCCGGCAGCTGGCGGTGGAAGAGCACGCGTGGCGACGAAGCAGGCGGTTCCCCCGGCGGGGGTGTCGACGGCAACGAAATCGTTACGATGATTGCGCCCGGCCCGCGGGACATCGTGATCAAGAAGCAGAAGCCGTCGGGTTTCTTCGGGACGAACCTGGCCTCCTATCTGACCCTGCTCGGCTGCGACAGCGTGATCGTCGTCGGGACGACCACCTCGGGCTGCGTGCGGGCCACCGTGGTTGACGCGTTCAGCCTCAATTACCGCGTGATCGTGGCCGAAGAAGGCTGCTTCGACCGCAGTGAAGCGAGCCATGCCGTCAGCTTGTGCGACATGCACGCCAAATACGCCGACGTCGTCCCTCTGGCCGAGATTCTGTCCTATTTCGATCGGCTGCCCGCCGGTTTGTTCGACCTCCCGACCGGTAGCCCCGCGGTGCCGATCAAAGAAGCAGCCGAATAACGCGCAGGGGGCTGCTACTCTGCGGCGACGCCAACTCTCGTCGGCTCCGGATTGAGCTCGCGCAAGCGAGGCATGACCTCCTTCGCGAAGAGCGTGATGTTGGCGACCGTGTCTTCGTGGTCCAGGAAGCCGCCTTGGCCAAAGAACAGGAGATGGCCGAAGCCGCCGACCCGGTCATTGAGCTCCTTGATCTGGTTGTAGACATCGTCGGGCGTGCCGGCAAAGCAGGTGGCGCTTTCCATCAACTGATCGAGCGTCGCGGTCGTGTGGTCGACCGGGTTGCCGTGACGGTCGCGTACGAAGCCGGTGCGCTTGCCGCCCGCTTTGAGCATCGCGACATTGGCGCCGATCGAATTGTAGCCGGGCGGGTTGGTGAAGGGTTCGAGCACGACGGGCGAGGTGCGCACATAGTCGGCGGCGAGATTGGCGCGGCGCCGCCCTTCTTCGCGCGTCGCGCCGACGCCGATCACCGCGGCATAAGCAAAGCGGTCGGGCCCGGCGGTCCAGCCCAATTCCTGGGCGCGCTGGCGATAGGCCGCGAATAACGGCCCCGCGACATGGCCGGACAGCAATGTGCCGACGACATGCCCGCGCTCAGCCGCCATGCGCCCGGTATCGACGCTGACCCCGGTCATCCACACCGGGGGTGTCGGCTGCTGCAACGGCCGCGGCCAGATGTTGACATTGCGGTAGTGGAAGAATTCGCCCTCCCAATTGAACGGGCCGGCGGTCGTCGACATCGCCTTCAGGATCAGATCGTGCGCTTCCCAATAGCGGCGCATCAGATTGGCCGGATTGCTGTTGGCCGGCGCAATCTCATAGGCGGCACCCTTGACGAGGCCCATCTCCAGCCGACCGCCGGACAATACGTCGAGCCACGCCATCTCCTCGGCGACACGGACCGGGTCCGGCCGATTGGCGATCGGCGTGCCGAGCGATAATAGCCGCGCCCGCTTAGTCTCGCGGGCGATGATCGCCAGCGCCATCGGCACCGAGATCGTCAGGCAGGTCGCGGTGCTGTGATGCTCGTTGACCATGATGTCGAGGCCGACCTCGTCGCACAGCGCGAACTCGTCGAGATAGCGGTTCAGCAATCGATGCCCGATCTGCGGATCGTAATTGCTATTGGGCAATACGACCCGCAGCGAGCCGCGCTTCAGCCCTTCTTCCCAGGCCGGATGATAGGCCATCTCCGAGAAGTACCAGACGCGCATGGCTCTCTCCTTCTGCTTAGCCGCTTGTGCCCACGAAGGCCGCTAGCCGCTCGACGAACATTTCGGGCTGTTCCCAATGCGGGAAGTGACCGGCCTGTGGAATAATTTCGAGTTGAGCTCCCGGTATCGCTTGCCTCCAGCCCTCGCCGTAAGCGGGTGTGACGATGCGGTCCTCTGCACCCCAAAGCAGCAGTGTCGGGCGGTCGATCCGGTGCAGCCAGCGCTTGAGTCGCGGGTTGTGCATATAAGGCTTCCAGCCATAGAGAGCGAAGGCCTCGCGACCGCGCGCGATCGCTGCAAGCTCGCTTTCCGGCATTTGGGTGAAATCGACCTCGCCCTTTGCCGGATCAGCCCAGGAAAGCCTCAGATAATCGGCGCGTGGCAGCGCATGCATGTCGGCGATATCCCGCTGGTCCCGGCCGCTTATCTTGATGCCGAGCGGATCGACCAGCACGAGATGCGCGAACCGTGCGGTCGAGCGCACCATCATCTCCGCCGCTACCCAGCCACCCAAGCAGGCGCCTACTAGCACCGCGTTCACGAGTTCGAGTTCGGCAGCGAGATCGAGATAGAGATAGGCGAGATCATCAACCGACCCCGACCCGTCGATCAGGGGGGAGTTGCCGTAGCCCGGCTGCCACGGAGCGATCACCCGGTGGCTCCGAGACAGGAGTTCGAGCCACGGCTTATCCGGCGCCAGTCCCTCACCCGCATGCAGGAACAGCAGTGGGCGGCCCGCGCCGCGCTCCACGAACTCCAGTGTCGCACCGGAGAGAGAGATCGTCTTGGTCATTCGAGGCTCGTTCCTTATTAGGACCAAGGCTAGTGCTAGGCACTATTCCAGAGACATGCGGATATTTCCAGCAGGTACCGTTTGTCCCGTGGGCAGCGCGGGTCGCGATCGCGCCCATCCTAACGGTTCGTCAACCGGTTGCCGGCAAGTTACGAGCCATGGCCGACCGGCTCGCATTTTATCACGCGGAAAACAGAAGTCGCTCTCGGGCGGTCGGCCTTATCGTGCTCCGCAGGGCGCTCTCCATTGCCGCCGTCGTGATAGCGCCTTGGCTCGTAATTGCCGCAGTTATTTGCGCCCTTCTCCGATCATGGTGACACCATTCTATCCAACCCGGTCACCGCGCTGATCGATATGGCGAGGCGAAGCTAGACTAGGCTTCTACTGGGGCGGTGGGGAGGGAAGGGCGGCGAGGGCGGCCTGGGAGGCCTCGATGCCCTGCGCGCAGGCTTGTTCGAGCCAGCTTCGGGCTTGTGCCGGGTCGGGCTCGCCGCCGGCCCCGGCGGCGAGATAGTGGGCGAGCATCAGCTGGGCCTGGCCGTGACCGCGCTCGGCGGCGGCGCGGAACCAGCGCCGGGCGGCGGTGCGATCCTCCGGCAGGTCGTGACCGCCGGCATGGAGCGCCCCGAGCGCGAACATGGCGCCGCTGTGGCCGTGGTCGGCGGCCTTCTCGAACAATTCCACCGCGGTCGCGGGGTCACGCGGACCGCCGCGGCCATTGACCATCATCTCGGCAAGCGCCACCTGGGCCTCGGTGAGACCAGCCGCCGCGGCGCGGGCGATCCAGGCCCGCGCGCCGTCGGGATCGGCTGTGACGCCACGCCCGTCGGCCAGCATTCGGCCATAGCTCAATTGCGCCTGCGGCACACCCTCGGCGGCGCGGCGCAGCCAATCGGCCGCCTGCCGCTCGTCGCGATCGATCCCCAGCCCCTTGTCGAGGAGGATCCCGAGATTGAAGGCGGCGACGAGGTCGCCCGCGGCGGCGGCCTGGGCAAACCAATGCGCGATCCTTGCAGAGTCTTCCGGGTCGCCGGTTCCGTCGAGGAGGAGATTTGCGAGGTCGACCTGTGCGGCGCGGTCACCGCCATCGGCGGAAAGGCGCAGCCAGCGCGCCGCCTCCTCCGGGTCCGCAGCAACGCCGGCACCGGTCAGGTAGAGCGAGCCTAGCGCCCGGGCAGCGGTGGGGTGCCCGGCCTCGGCGGCGCGGCGATACCAGTTGGCCGCCTCGGCATAATTGGGCGGCAGCCGCCCATTCTTGACATATAGATCGCCGACCAGCGCTGCAGCCTCGGGATCGCCCGCCAGCGCCGCGCGGCGCAGCCAGGATTCGCCTTCGACGGGGTTCTGCTCGACATCGCGCCCCTCGATCAGCGCCAGCCCCCAGCGCAGCTGCGCCGTGCGTTGTCCCTGCTCGGCGGCGTGACGATAGAGCTGAGCGGCCGCTGCCGGGTCGCGTCGCACTCCGATTCCTTGCTCAGTCAACACCGCCAGCAGATAAATCGCAGCCGGCAATTCGGCTTCGGCAGCGCGGTGCAGATGCTCGGCGACCTCTCGTCGGCCGGCCTCGTCATGGGTCCGCGGCGCTAGCGACAACGCGTAGCCGAGGCAGCCTTCCGGACAGCCCGTCGCGGCGGAGTGCCGGTACCAGCGATGTACCTCGGCGAGATCGCGCAGTGGTTCGGGAGCGCAGGTCAATACATAGGCGAGCACCGCCTGCGCCTTGGCCGAGCCGGCTTCGGCGGCTTGCCGCGCCCAGGCCAGAGCGGAGGCGAAGTCCGGCTCACCGGGCTTGTCATCGGCAAACAATCGGTCGGGTTGGCCGGTCTTGATGCCCTCTGCGAGGCCGTGCACGCACAGCGTCGCGAGCAAACTCTGGGCTTCGAGATGCCCACGGCCAGCGGCGCGTTGCAGCCAGCGCGCTCCTTCTACCCGGCTGGGCGGTACCCCAGCGCCTTCCAGATAGGCGTGGGCGACCCGGTATTCCGCCTCGATAATCCCGGCCCTGGCCAGGCGGGTAAACAGCGCAAACGCCTCCCCTGGCTTACCCTGATCGCTGAGCCGGAGCGCCCGGCGCAATGCCACCTTGGGCGAGGCGAACGCGATCAACCGGTCAACGACACGCATTTGCGCCAGTATCGGTCTTCAACACGGAGGACACGGAGAGATGTGCATGATTGCGCCAGACGTCCGTGTCCTTCGCGCCCCCGTGGTGCCTTCCTCGGGATCACGGCTCGCGCATGCCTTCTTGGGCGAGCGGCATGATCCGGCCAAGCAGATAGCTCAGCACGGTGCGTTTCCCGACCTTGATGTCGGCGGTGACCGGCATTCCCGGCGTCACCCGGAACCCCGCCGGCACATCGTGCAGTGCCACTTTGTCGATCGCGATGCGGGCCCGGTAGAACGGTTCGGTGCTGGTCGACGGCAACGGCACGGCGCTGGTCGGATTGCGTGCTTCGTCCTGCGCATTGAAGCTGTCCGGGCTGACAATCCGCACCGTGCCTTCGGCCATCCCGTATTGCGAATAGGGGAAGGTGTCGAATTTGATCGCCACCGGGTCGCCGACATGAACAAAGCCATTGTCCTGACCGAAGATGTTGGCCTCGATCTCCAGCGGAGCATCGGCTGGGACCAGGGTAATAAAATGCTGCCCCGACTGCATTACCGAGCCGACGGACACCTTGGCGACCGACTGCACGATGGCGTCGGCTTCGGCATGCAATTCGACAAGCTCGCGGCGCAATTTGGCCTTGTTCAGCTGCTCGCGCGCGTCGCTGAGCTTGCGGGTCGCTTCCGACAACTTTTGCGAGACCTCGGCGCGCCAGCCCTGGATATAGGCGTCGCGCTCGGCGGTCATCGCCGCCAGATTGCGGCTGGCGCCCTCCGCGGTCTGCTGCGCATTGGCGAGCGCGCGCGCCATTTCGGTCCGGCTGTCCATCGCCGCCAAGGTATTGAGCTTGCTGCCGACCTGGCGCGCTTCGAGCTGCGAGCGCATCTGCTCGACGGTCTGCGCCAGTCCCAGGCGGTCGCGATAGCCCGCCGCATCGGACTGCGAACGCGAGATGACGGCGGCGAGCTCGTCGAACCGGCGCGCATAGCTCTCGACCTTGGCGGTGAACTCGGCCTTACGATGGGCGTAGATCGCCCCCTGCAACGACAGGTCGGGGTCGAGCCCGGTATATTGAAAGGGCTTGTTCTCGGCTTCCGCTTGAAGGCGGGTCACCTCGGCCTCGAGGCTGGAGACCTGGGCCGAAAGTGCCCCCAAATCGGCGGCGGCGAAAGTCGGATCAAGCCGCGCCAAGACTTCGCCGGCCCGCACCTGCTGGCCTTCACGCACATCGATCGAGCGCACGATCGCGGTCTCCAGCGGCTGCACCCGAATCGTCGGGGCCTTGGAAACCGCAATGCCGCGCGCCGTTATCACCTGGTCGACCGGGATCAACCCCATCGTCGCGATCATTGCGATCACCAGACTGGTGACGACCCAGACGGTGCCGCGCGCCGAGCGCGGGATCGGCGCATTGACGATCGCCGTCGACGGCCACTGAAATTCGAGAATGGCCGGCAAGGTCGGGTCCGGCACTGCGCGGCGCCGCAACAGTGTCAGTGCGTTCGCAGAAGATTTGCTCATGGGAATGGATTCAACACGGAGACACAGAGATCACGGAGGAAGGACGCATTACGGTACGAACCGACAAATGGCGAACCCGCAGGCTAGTCGCTGCCGACGAGGCGCGGGGTGAGGGCGGTGCGGGGGCCGCGGCTGTCGAGGTGGCGGTGCTGCTGCGCCCAGAGCTGGCGGTACATGGCGCAGCGTTCGAGCAGGACGGTATGCGGTGCAATATCCATAACCTTGCCCTGGTCTATGACCAGGATCTGGTCGCACTCGGTCAAGGATGAGAGGCGGTGCGAGATGATGACCATCGTCCGCCCCGCGGCGATGCGCAACAGATTGGCGCTGACCACCGCCTCGCTCTCGGGGTCGAGGGCGCTGGTCGCCTCGTCGAGGATCAGAATGCGCGGGTCGTGGATCAGGGCACGGGCAATCGCCAGGCGCTGCTTCTGCCCGCCCGACAGGTTCGGCGAACCCTCCTCGATATAGGTCTCGTAGCCGTTCGGCATGCACTCGATGAATTCTTCGGCACCCGCCAGCCGCGCGGCATTGACCGCATCCGCCAAGGTCAGTCCCGGGCGCCCCGCGCTGATGTTGTCGCGGATCGAGCCGCGAAACAGAAAATTGTCCTGCAAGACAACGCCGAGGCTCTGCCGCAGATGGCGCAGATTGATCTCGCGCAGATCGGTCCCGTCGATCTTGAGAAACCCGCTGTAGTCGCGGTTGATCCCTTGCAGCAGGCGGGCGATCGTCGATTTGCCCGAGCCGCTCTTACCGACAATCCCCAGCATCGTCCCGGCCGGCACCGCAAAGCTGACCCCACTGAGCGCCGGGATCTTGGTGCCGGCATAGCTGAAGGTGACGTCCTGAAAACTGATCGCGCCGGCAAAGCGCGGCCGCAGCCCGCCCGAGGCGCCGTCGATCTCGAGCGGCCGGTTCAACACCGACCCGGCCTCGCCGATCGCTGCGCTGACCTCCTCGTATTCCTGCACCAGGCGTGCCAGACCGACCAGCGGCTGCGCCACCCGCCCGCTCAGCATCATAAAGGCAAAAAGGCCGCCGACCATGTATCCCGACAGATCGTCCATCGCCCAATAGGCGCCGAGCATCAGGGTGCCCATCACCATAAAGCGCTCGATCGGGTTGACCAGGGTCTGCGGCCAGTTGGACAGCCGGGCGAATTCGAGGCGCCATTTGCCGGTCTCGGCGACCCGCTCGTCCCACTGGGCGCGGCGCTGCGGCTCCAAGGCCAACGCCTTGACGGTCTTGACCCCGACAATCGTCTCGCCGAGGGCGGCTGCCTTCCAGGTCTCGGCGGCGACGACCCGGCTGTACAGGTGGCGCAATGGTTTCAGATAGGCCAGAATGATCAGACTGATCAGGCCGGCGCATAGCAGGACGATCCACGCCAATGGCGCATTGAGCCAGAACAGGAACGGCAGCAATACGCCGAGAGTCAAGAGATCGAGAAAGGTCGCCAATAGCTGGCCGGTCAGAAACTCGCGCACCCGATAGACTTGGGCAACCCGGTACATTGTCTCGCCCGCCGGGTGGCGCTCGAAATAATCGAGCGGCAGGCGTAGCAGGCGGCTGAACAGATGCAGATTGAGCTTGGTGTCGAGCCGCGCCCCGACGACGGCAATGATTGCCCGCCGGGCATAGCCGAGAAACGTCTCATAGACCCAGACGACGGCCATGATCGCCGACAATAGAACCAAGGTAGAGACACTGTGGAACTGCATGACCTTGTTGACCATGGTCATGACGAGGATCGGTGGAAAGATCGTCAGGATGCTGACGGTGAGCGAGGCGATGCCGATGTCGCGCATCGACCGGCGCTCCTGCAGGACGAGCTCGGCCAGCCAGCGGAAATTGAACGGCGCATCGGTCGCGACATAGCCGCGATTGGCGCGCAATAGGACCGCCTCGCCGGCCCACACCTCGGACAATCGTAATTCGTCGACCGCGATCGGCGCGGTACCGGCCGGGGCAAACGGGTCTTTGATAAAGACGACACGCTGCTCGGCATTGGCGCTGGTCAAGAGGCCCGCACTACCGTCCTCGAACAGGAGCACCACGGGCCCGGTTTCCTGAAAGCGCAGCAGATGCCGCCAGCGGATGCGAATGCCGCGCGCCCACATCCCGGCATTCTGCGCCCATTGTGCCAATGCCGCCGCCGACGGTGCGCTCTCGCCCGCCAGGCGGCGGAATTCATTGGGATCGAGCTCGACACCGTGATACCGCCCGGCCTGGATCATCGCCTGCAGCCGCGGCTCCACCGCCAACCCGCCGATCGTGCCCACGCGCCTGCGGCTCTCACTGGCCTCGACCGTCTGCGTCGGCCCAGCGTCTTCGAGGGCGCTGCCGATCGCTCCGTCTGCACTATCCACGGTTTATCCGTCCAGCACGTTTTCGTTGTAGACGATCAGTATGACGTCGAATCAACAGGAAGAGAAACAAATATAAGGTAAATACCAGAAAATTTTGCTCGCGTTGAGTGCAGTGGGAGGCACCATCCGCAGACCCAAGAGCGCGTGAGCGGCGCATTGTCGCAGCGAGCCGATCATGTCGGTTATTTTTACACATAATAAAAGCGTAAAAAAGACCTCGTCACCCTTTCCAGTGTGGCGGTCGTTATGACCGTGATTGTCGATTCTCCTGTACTCTGCTTATCTCAGTCGTAATAGGAAACTGTGGGATTATACATTTAACCTTATCAAATTAACGTTGGTCATAAACTTGAATTAAAATTTTAACGATAGCACGACAACTTAAACACATTTGTCATAAAATCAGTTATTTATTGACTTAAATCCGGCGCCATGGTGTGTTCCGCACCCGGTTGAATAACACTTTAGAGGGTGTGAACCCATCGATCTTCTCGTGAAGGCGGTGGGCCGTGGCCCGATTGGTCGAAAGGCGGCGCTTAGACATGGCGAGAACCTGGCTGCAGGAGACCGGTCTGCTGCGGCAGAGTCGTCCACGACATCGTGGCTATCGGGCGACGCGCTTTTCGCACGGTTGCGTCGGTACCGTCGCTGGGCGGCGCAAACATCCAGGGGTCGGCGATTACCACGAGCCGGATACGGCACGGATCGTCTCTCAGCCGCAGGCAAACTTGATCGAGTACCGACCGCTTTGCAAGGGAAGTGGGCCGCCGCTCAGACGCTCAGCGCATCTGGCATGGCGGAACTGCTCGTTCCGCCCGATTGCCGACGAAAGAAATCACTAGATATCGGAGCACGATATGCCTTCGAGACTTATCTCATCTGCCGCTCATCAGCCAGTGACGATTTATGGGTCGTACGCCGGCGGCACCATGGCAGGTCTTTATTTTGTCGCAGTGCAGCGTAGCGGCAAACCGGAAGTCATTGGCCAGTTTACTGTCCCTGCTGGTCACCAAGGCGGTACTTTCGCGAAGAGGGCATACCTGCCGCCGGGAGCGTACACCGCAGGTGGCAGCGGCAATGCCGACGGCGACATCTCCATCTACAGCGGCACTTTTGATCTGGCGCGCCAAGCTTGGACCGTCAACGCGGTCGACAGTGTGATTACAGCCAATCTGAACAGCTCCACTGCGATCCCGCAACCGGCCCCAGTCGGTGCAGCGGTCTGGAACTGACGATGTCGTGGACAAGATCACTGACCGCCGCGGTCCGCGCGGCGCCGAGTCACGGACGGATCCACCCGGAGGCTCAGCGCTCCGGCGGTATCGAGCTGCTGCTCGATAATATGACTAAACAAAGATTTTCGAGAACCGGAGATTGATGTGTCTTCTTCATTGACTTCTACGGGCCCCGGCCAAATTATCGACCTTTACGGGACATATCCGTCCAATACGACGAGCGACACTTATTTTATCGTCTGGAATAACGGAGGCACGCTGGAGGTCATTGGCGAATTTATCGTCGCAACAAATTCCGCGGGAACCTTTGCCGTACTCGTATCTCTTCCAGCCGGGACTTATACCGTGGGCGCCAACGGCGCGTCCGGCGATATTGGCGTCTACAGCGGCAACTATAATGGCA
>Ga0306923_10008311_pt1 | contig 10405 bp, 6 predicted proteins | sample sta12Can44000108_FD_203841 | JGI IMG/M metagenome (GOLD analysis project Ga0306923, IMG submission 203841) | Lab enrichment of tropical soil microbial communities from Luquillo Experimental Forest, Puerto Rico - statanox.12C.anox.44.000.108 (v2)... | ecosystem: Environmental > Terrestrial > Soil...
GCTACGCGACCGTGCTGCGCCTCTCCATCGACCAGCTGGTGGGCCCCATCGTGCTCGGCAATGCGGCGCGGGTGCATCCGGTCGTGGTGATCTTGTGCTTTCTCGCCGGCGGAGCGCTCTTCGGGATCGTGGGCATGATCCTCGCGGTGCCGGTCGCGCTGCTCGTCAAGGTGGCCTTGTCAGTGCACTACCGCGAGGCGCGCTGATTCCAACCCGCTGGCTCAGAGCGCAGCCAGATCCCCGTGCACGACGCGCCCGCCGAACAGCCTCACCAGCGCTCGGGTCTGCGCGATTTCCGTCATCGGAATTGCAAACAGGTTCCGATCAAGCACGACCAGATCGGCGCGCTTGCCCACCTCGATGCTTCCAGTGTCTTTCTCGAGGCGGTTGACCCAGGCCGCGTTGATCGTGAAAGCCGCGAGCGCCTCCGGCAGTGCGATCCGCTCCTGCGGCAGGAAGGGCTCGGTCGACCCGCCCGCCGGGTCCATGCGCGTCACCGCGACCTGTAGCTCCTCCAAAGGGTTGGCGCTGGAGACGGACCAGTCGCTGCCGAAGGCTACGAGCGCGCCGCTGCGGTACAGGCTGCCGATCGCGTACAGCCGGGCCGAGCGCTCCGGCCCGAGAAACGGGATCGTCAGCTGCGTGATGTAGTCATCGGCGTACGCCCACAGCGGCTGGAAGTTCGCCGCGGTACCGAGCTCGCGGAAGCGCGGCACGTCAGCGGGATCGATCAGCTCGAGGTGCGCGAGGTGATGGCGGTGTCCGAGATCGCCGTTGGTCGCGCGCGCCGCGGCGATCGCGTCGAGCGCCTCGCGCACGGCGCCGTCGCCGATGGTATGGAAGTGCACCTGGAATCCGGCGGCATCGAGCCGCGTGACGGCTTCCTTGAGGAGCCGTGGCTCGACCATCGCAATACCGCGCACCTCGCCCGGTATGTGGTACGGCTCCAGCAGCAGCGCGGTGTAGTTCTCCATTACGCCGTCCTGCTTGATCTTCACCGTGCCCGGATCGATCAGCGCCGAGCGGTACTGGCGCCGCAGCCGCTCGAAGCGCGCGATCTGCTCGAGCCCCTCGGTGTCCTCCCACCATTGCGCTGCGACCACGTGGAGGGTGAGCGCCCCGCGCCGTTCGAGCGCGCGGTAAGTCTTCAGGTCTTCTTCGGACACATTCGCGTCCTGGATGGCGGTGATGCCGTAGCCGTTCAGCAGCCGCACCGCATACTCGAGTCCCGCGCTACGCTGCGCCGGCGTCGGCTGCGGTAGCACGGCGTCGACCGCGGCGCTCGCGCCTTCCTGCAGGCTGCCCAGCGGCTCATGGGTCTGCGGATCGCGGTCGATGTATCCATCGGGCGGATCGGGCGTCGCCGCTGTGATGTGCGCCAGCTCGAGGGCGCGCGAGTTCACCCACACCGTGTGCCCGTCGGCGCTCGACAGGTACACGGGTCGGTCCGGTACGGCCGCATCGAGGAGCTCGCGGCGCGCGCGGGCGCCGGGCCCGAAGGCCGACATCAGCCAGCCGGCGCCGATGATCCAGGCCTCCTGCGGATGTGCTGCGGCGTACTTGCGCACGGCGTCGACATACTCGTCGGCGGTTTTCAGGTCGGAGAGATCGCAGCCGTGCGCCTGAATGCCGCCGCTGATCGGATGGATGTGCGCGTCCTGAAAGCCCGGCAGCAGCATCCGGCCATGCAGATCGACGATGCGGGTGCGCGCGCCGATGTGTGATGCGAGCCCCACGTCGGTGCCGACGTACACGATCCGTCCACGACGGATCGCGACCGCGTGGGCCCAGCTGCGCGCGCCATCGAGCGTGTAGACGGCGCCGTTGCGCAGCGCCAGGTCAGCGGCTTGTGGGGGGTGGGCGGTGGCCACGCTGCCCAGCGTGCACCACGCCACGATCGCGAGGCGCAGCGAGCTGCCGGTGAAGTCGCAGGTCGTCATGAGTGTCTTTACCTGAAACTCCAGGCGGGTGCGCGGGCAGTGATCAGCATCATCGCAATTCGACGACGCTGACCTTTTCACCCTCTCTCCGCAGCAGGATCTCCGTGGGACCGCCTGTGCTCTTCTCGATGTATAACCGCTGCGGTACGAGAACGAACCGGTTGTGGTAACTCGTCCCGCCGCGAGTCTTGCCGGATACCACAATATAGCTGTTCGGGATGTTCGATGGCTGATCTGCGCTGAACGATGGCGTAATCTCGATGTAGTAGGGATCGTGCCCACCATCGAGCGTCGCGTACTCCACGAACAGCTGGGGGTCGGTTGACGCGCGCAGCTTCGTGGCTCCGCTTTCGAGCGCGGAGGCGAGATGCGTCCCGTTGTCCTCGAAGAGATTCCCGCATCCGCAGAGGAGCAGGAGCACCGCCCCTATGCTCCAAGGGGATCTTCTTCTGATGCTGGCCAGCGACCTACCCCCGCTCCGGCAATTGGAGTCGAGAGTCTGCTGACCTAACTACAGCTTGGGAGCAGAGCAATCGTCAGAAAACCGGCAAACATGGCTGCCGATGAAAGCCAGAACTTCCAGGTATCGAACGACGGTTTCAAATCAGCAGTCTCCCCTGCATTTTCCGGCGCGTAAACTGCGCCGGCCGATCACTGTGCTGCCGTGATATGCGTCACGCCTCGCGCAAGCCGCGCATCACAGCGCGCGGAGCGCGCCGCAGGCTCGAGGACGTGCGCGATCTCAATTTGGAAGTGTGACGTGCGGCGCAGCGCGCACGCGACATTCGCGCCGTGATGCTGATCACGCGGACGCAGGCGACAAATGTGAACACCGATGCTGCGCGACCGGGCTCGCCGGCGCATCCTGCCGTCCATGGTGCTGCCAGTTTTCTGCCTGCTCCTCTTGGCCAACGGGATCAGCCATCTGAACCCGAATCATTCCTACGAGCCAGATCGCGAGATGGCATTGATGTGCAAGTTGGCTGCGTGGAGCCTGATCGCTCTGCGCGCGTTGGTATACGTGCGCCAGACGCTCGCTCTCTGGTGAGTACTAACCCCCGCTAGCCGTTGCAGCCGTCTGCTGCGCTTGCAGAATTCGGGCACGCCATTGGCGCGCTTCGCGAGTCGCCCCCACCTCCGGCGCGAGACCCTCGATCAACGCGGCAGCCTCGCGCAGGAGCGCTGTGCGCTGGCTTGGATCCGTGAGTGCCTGCACGTACAGCGCCGCGGCGAGCTCCTGCGGCTGCCACCGATCGCCGCGATTGCGGGCGGCAAGCTCGCGCTGAAACTTCACCGTCGGCGCGATCGTCTGAGCGGCTTCGCTGCTGTGGCCCTGCCCAGCCTGGGCTAGCGCGAGCCAGGTGACGGCCTGGCCGAGAAACCGGCGATCGCCCACGGACTCGGCACCGGCAGCTTTGCGCGCTTGCGCCGCATTAGCCTCGAAGTGCTCTGCGGCGGCAAAGTCACCCGCCAGGTATGCCGCGCGCCCTCCGATCTCCTGGGCAAAGAACAACTCGAGGTTCTTCCAGAACTGCAACTCTCCGTGCGGTGCGACCGTCTCAAGCCCGCGCACGACCTCGGTGACGATACGCTGCGTTGCCGCCAGGTCGTCGCGCTCGAAGGCCGCGTAGACTTCGGCGATCTTCAGCCAGCCGTCCGCGATCGCCAAAGCCGGGCTGCCCGAGGGCTCGCTTTGACGCAACTTCGCCACCAGGGTCGCCGCCGTGCCGACCGTAGTGCTCGCGCCCACGCCGTCCCCGAGGGCCGCCTGGAAATAAGTGACGTACGCCATCGTGCCGGTGGCATTGACGACGAAGCCCGATCCTCCGACGCTCGCACCGCGCGCATAGTCGACCTGTTTCTGGTTGTAGGGCACGCTGTCGCGCAGACGCCCGGCGGACCAGAGCACGTACTGTACCTGCCCCTCGGCAACGGCCATATTGTTGAGGCTGGTCACGTTGTTGGGATCGAGCTTGAGCAGAGTGAGCGAGACTTGCTCCTGGCGGAGTGCGGGAGGCAGTGCGGCAGCTGGATCAAGCCGGTCCTGCGCCAGCGACGCAAGGACCCCGGCGAGGATCTGTGCCGCGTGCAGCGCGAGACGATAACCCGGGCGGCGCTCGAGCACCTGGTCCGCGACTGCCAGGCATTCCTCGCTGCTGCGGCGCGCTTCGTCATGACGGCCGAGCTGCTGGAGCGAGGTCGCCATCCAGCCTCCGGCTTCGGCGTAATAGGCCCCCATGTCGAGGTCGCGCAAGTCGCGCGCCCCGAGATCGGCCGCCATCTGCATCACCTGGCGCTCAGTGCGAATGACCTCCTCAGGATGGTCGAAAACACCTTGCTGGAATCCGAGACGATGGGCGATCTCGACGTAGGCGCGCTGCGCCGCGACCGAAGCGGCTGGCCCCGTGAGCAGCGGCTGCAGCAACGCGACTGCGCGTTGACTGGTCGCCAGGTCGGCCGGATCGGTGCGGCTTTCGAGCACACGCCCCTGGGCCGCGTAGGCGAGTGCCAGCGCGATGGTGGTCGCCTCGGAACGATCTCCCGAGGCACGCAGTCCGTCCAGGAGCTTCACGGCCTCGTCCGCGTTGGCACCGGCCACATCGAGCTGGCCCAGGGTGCGCAGCGCACGCGAGTGATGTATCAACGCGAGCGCGCCGTTACGGATAGTCTCGGTTCCCCGCAACGCCGGCGGTAGCCCGTGAAAGTAGTCGATCTGGCGCTGCGAGAACTCCGCCAGCACTTCCAATCTGCCGAAGCTCTCGAGCTCCCGCCCAAAATCATCGCTCAGGTACCCAAGCAGATGCTCGGCCTGGCCGCGCGCCTCCTCGGCGAGTGCGCGCGTCTGCTGAGCTTCGTGCTCTGCGCGCCGCGCACGCTGACCGCTGAAGTACGCGAACACCGCCGCGACGAGCGCGACGGCGGCGAGCACGGTGCAGCCAACGGCGATCTGCCGCGCCCGCACCGCCGCACGGTGCGCCGCGGCCTCGCGCCCCTTCTGCTCGGCGAGCAGCCGCTCGGTGGCCTCGCGCGCTTCGCGCTCCTGGCGCAGGTCGCGGCTCGCTCGGACGACTCCGCACAGCACATCGTGAGTGAGCTCGACGCGCCGCACATCGAGTCGCTCCTCGATGCGCAGCAGACGGCGGTTCACGAGCACGGCGAGCGTATTCGGTGCTGCGCCGGCTTCGGCGAAGCGTTTGACGAGGCTTTCCTCGGCCACGTTCTCGCGGAAGCCGGACTCGGTGAGGAGCTCGTCCTCGATGATGCGCCGCACGGCCGCGGGCTGATCCGCGAGCGCGCGCTCGTAAAAATTGGTCAGGATCGTGGCGTGCGAGCCAGCGAGCAGGTCGAGAGAGATCTCCTGGCGTCCCTGCGCGATGCGCGCGTCATTCAGCTCCCGGCAGATGAGACTGAGGAGCGAAGGTTCGACGACGGCGTTGGCGAGCTCGGCGCCGCCCGCGACGAACCGCACGATCGCTTCGGCCACTTCCTGGGTGACCAGCCCCTTGCCCGGCTCCAGCACCGCCGCCAGTGCCTGCGTGCCGGTCATCGGGGCGAGCCGCAGGCGGTTCTGCGAGATACTGGGAATGGCCTGCTTCAAGCCCTCGAGCGGGGCGAGGTAATCCTCGCGCAGCGCGATCAGCACGCGGTAATCGCTGCGCGCGAAGTCGAAGCGCTCGGCGGCAGACTCATCCTCCTCGAGCCGCGTCTCGAATTCCTTCGGCGGGCGGTTCTCGACCAGGTCCGCGAGCTCGGCGATGAAGCGCGCAGCACGTGCGCGGCCAAAGTCATCGCCCTGGGCGAGCGTGAAGATCTCCTCGAACTGATCGAAGATCAGAAGCGGAATGAGCGTGCGGCCCGATTCATCGCGCAGCACGTCATCGCGATGGTGCAGGAACTCCCAGAGCGACTCGCCCTCTACCGCCACTCCGGCCTGGGTCCATTCGCCCGAGCGTCGCGCGTTGAGGCGGATCGCCCGCTTGATCTGTTCGGCAGGCTCGGGCGAGCCCTTGCTGTAATCGATACGCACGTAAACCGGGCAATACCCCTGGCCGCGCAGGCGTGGCACGAGTCCGGCGCGCAGGATCGAGGTCTTGCCGAGTCCGGACTGACCGAAGAGCACCGTGAGGAGCTTGCGTTGCACGCGGCGTGCGAGCTCCGCCACCTCCTCATCGCGGCCGAAGAAGTACTGGCGCGTCTCCTCGGTGAAGGAGGCGAGCCCGAGCCAGGGATTCTTCTCATCGACGGTCGCTGCGCCCTCGATCACCGGTTGACGAACTGCCGCATTCATCGCGAGCGCGCCTGCATGAAGTCCGCGAGCCGTGCGGCGAATTCCGCAGTCACCTCACCGCCGGCGAGGTGGGTGAAGTGCAGTGCCTTGAATTTATCAGGGACGAGTGCCTCGGCGGTCCCGGTGGCATCGATGCTCACCGGCAGGATGAAGAGCGCGCCATCCGCCATGTTGCGCACGCGGTCCATGGCATAGCTCCATTCACGGCGGAAGTAACCCTCGAGGCGCCGCTGGGTGTTGGCCGAGACCACCGGAATGAAGTAGGAGCACCGCATGATGTTGCGCTGTATCTTGCGGTCATAGTCATCTCCGACCTCGAGCCGATCGAGGTCGAACCAGGTGGTGATCCCGGCCGCTTCCAGTCCCGCCTTGATCTGCTGAACAGCGGGGAGATCCTCGCGGGCATAGCTGATGAACACCGCGTTGTCCGGCATCTCGCGCGCGGGCGGCAGGAACCGCGCCGGCATGGCGGTGGCCGCCGCGGCGCCCTTGCGCCCTGCCTGCCAGCGGCTGTAGAGCTCCTCAACGAAACGCTCTGCTCCAACGTAGATGCGCGTGCGCACGCTCACCTGCTGCAGGAACGCCACCAGACGGTCATCCTCGCTGCTGTGGTCGTCCGCCAGGACTTCACCCACATCGCGCGGGTCGGACAGGCGTTGGCGTTTTGCCATGCGCAGGAACAGCCGCGCCAGCCAGTTGGTGAAGTTGCTGCCGATGAACAGAAGATGATTGTGCTCGAGCTCGTGGAAGAGCTTCTCGGGCACCAAGTGCTCGCTCTGCAGCGCGCAGATGAATTCCAGCAGGTCCTCATCCGAGATGACGTAGGTCGGGGAGGCGGCGAGCTTTCCGAAAAGATGGTAGACGACGGGGCGCTGCAGCCGATCGCGCTCGCTCGGCAGATCGACCACGCGGTTCGGTGCGTAGGACAGCACTTCCGTCGAGGGGGCTCCGCCAGAGCGCTCGAGATTGATCGCAGTCTCGAGCAGCGCATCGGCAGTGGTGGACACGAACAGATCGAAGTCGGTGATCGCCGCCAGGTGCCGCAAGGCCACCGGTGGCTCGAAAGTGGCGTCCTTGATGATGCTGCGCAGGCGTACGTAGGCCTCCTCGCGCCGACCGCGTGCGGCGAGGAACAGGCAGACCACATCGTTGAGCGTGTACGGCTGAGGCAACTCGGCGGTGTTGACGTTGAGCCGTGCGGCGAGTCGCTCGGCCGCCCACTCGTACAGCAGGCGCGGGCCGCGCTCGGTCGTGACCATCAGCAGCTCCGGTCCGACGATCGGGATGACGCGGCGCTCCTCGATGAAGCTCAGCAGGTCGTCCCACGCGTCATCATCGAGCGTCGTCGCCATTAGGGCAGCAGCCGAGGCGGCACTCATGGATAGCCTCGCGTACCTGGCACCACAGCGCTCGGGCGAAGCCCACAGATGAGGCAATTGTGCTGCAAGACTCCCCCGTTCGAGCGTTATGTTTATCGCGGGCAGCGGCGACATGGGCCGCGCCGGCATCTAAAGATTTGTTTTAGCGTTGTTCGAGTGTGCCGGAACGCGGCGGCCGCCGCAATCGAATGGGTCGCCAATCGAGTGAGCCGCTACACTCCCGAGCGTCCAACCGGGCTCTAGATCACTGACCGCAGCAATCATCCGGCTTCTTGATGCGAGTGGGCGCGCACAACTACTCAAGAACACTAAAGCGGATCCTCGCTACCGGGCCCATCTCCGCAAGATGAACATGCCTGAATAAGAACACCGACGATGTCGGCAACATCGCGTGCCGTCTTCCTGAGCTACGCGTCAGAGGATGCGCCTGCAGCGCGGATCGGCGCTTCTGGGCAGCCCCTTCACCGTTGGAAGGGCACACTGAAAACCACGTTCGTCGAAGGCGCTTGCTTGGGCTTGGTCCGCGCTGTGGTTCACGGGAACGAGACCCGCTCCAAGCTTATTGCTTACACTTCATTCGAATGCGTTACTGGGCCGCACGGACTTTCGGCTTAGTATGGAGTCTCCGGGGCTGCCAGGGACGGTGGCCGCGGTTAAGGACGGACGAAGAGCATGGATAAGCGATTGGAGCAAGCCCTCCGCACGTTGCGCGCCATCCGGCAGCGATATGAAACGGAGAGCGATGCGGGCTCAGCGCGCAGACGCTCCTACACGATACAGATCGCGCTGGGCTATGCAGACATGCGCTGGATTGCGGCCGCGATTGAAGAATTGGAAAAGGCAACGCCGGGAATTCTCAGTGCGGATTCTTCGGCACACCCTGCGGTCTCGGCCTCGCAACCGCCACCACCCGCGCAGCCTTCTTCCCACACTTCGAACAGCTCAGCCGCCGTGGATTTCCCCAGCGTGAACGGTGAGCCGACGGCGCTCACAACCGGCGCGGCCCAGAGCGCGATAGACAGCGGTGTAGCCCTCCATGCAGACGATCGCGCGGGCCGCATCTGAGCGGGGCCTGATGTTTCCGGAGTGACCCAACCACGTGAAAACAATAGCGCCGCCCCATCGGCGGGCGGCGCTTTGTAGTGCCTCACCTCCATGTCACGACAACGGAGCCCCTTCGGGGGTCAAACGAGCTCCTTTTGTCGTGCGCTCCATCCTGGTCGAACGGAGAGCGAGGTTAGCGCCGTGGCGTCCTGAGTGACAGTGGCCAAACGGACACCGACCCTCGCTTCCTGGTGTCGGCGCTTCCGAGGCGCTGATCCCTTGGTTGCACCACCGAGCTCGTACAGATTCAGTGCGGACTTCATCTCTCAGGCGCGTCGGACTTGGTAACCGTGGCAACCGGCGCGAGTCCAGCATTTCGCCACTGCATTCCCGGGCCATCGGCCTAACGCCGGATCGCACCACTCGCGATAGTTCGCCTTGCGGGTGAGCGGTGGTCGCGCATCGAGGGGCCTGGGATACGTTCGTACGAATCGCTCAAGCTCGGCCAACGACACGTCGATCCAGTGCTCGCGAAGTGCGAAGGGTTCGGCCATCGCTTGAGCGTAGACAGCTTCGCGCTCGCACGTCTATGCAGTACAGACAGGCCCTGCTGCGCTGTATGGCACGTTTGTCGACGATCGCGCCAGTTTCACAGTAGTGACAACTACCGGGACCTGTACGCACGCGTGGCTTGATTTCGGTCGCTGGAGTGCACGAGCGAGGTCCGCTTGCTCTGCTGTCGAGATTGGACAGTGCTCGTCGCGGTGAGAACGACCCCGCCAGGTACTTGCAGCAGCAGCTGCCTGGCGGGGCCGCTTGGTCACCGCACGGGGGCGCCTAATGTGCGGTGGCGAGCGCGATTGCAGCACATCGTAGCCGGACGGTTCGTGCGACCGCGTCACGATTATGCCAATCGAGAGATCGGACGATGCGGGACGATCGAGCTACGCAGCGCGGCGCCGATGCTTCGATGGTTACCGCGCGCTCGTCGCTGCTCAAATGCCGCAGCGTGACTGAGGCCTGAGCCAGACCCCGCCTTTGGGCCGAAGCGTGATCGATGGAAAGGGCTCGGGTCGTTCGTTTTGCGCATCGAGGACGAAATGCTGGGCGATAGTGGCGAGGATCAGTACCGCTTCCATCATCGCGAAACGACTGCCGATGCAAGTGCGGGGACCGCCACCGAACGGCATATAGGCGAAGCGCGGTAGTTGCTTTGCCAGTCCGCTCGTCCACCGATCCGGCCGAAACTCACTGGGGTTGTCAAAATACCGAGGATCGCGGTGGAGCACCCACGGAGCGATAAAGACCGTCATACCTGCTGGCACCGGGTAGCCGCCAATTTCGCAGGGATCAATCGCTTCGCGGCCGATTGCCCAAGCCGGAGGATAGAGACGCATGGCTTCGTTGATTGCCTGCTCGCAAAAGCGGAGGCGCACGAGATCGTCCAAAGTCGGTGACCGCGTTCCCAGGACCTCGCGCACCTCAGCAGCGAGCCTGGATTCGACGGTGGGGTGCCTCGACAGGAGGTAGCACGTCCAGGACAGGGCTAGTGCCGTGGTCTCATGTCCGGCGAGGAGCATGGTTACGACCTCGTCTCGGATCTGTCGCTCGGTCATGGGCTCGCCATTCTCAAAGCGAGCCAACAGCAGCAGCGAGAGGAGATCGCCGCGGTCCTCGCCGCTCAGCCTCCGCTCCGCAATGATCCGGGCAACGAGTTGATCGATCCGACTGAGCGCCCGCCGGTAACGCACGTT
>Ga0306923_10008312_pt1 | contig 10404 bp, 7 predicted proteins | sample sta12Can44000108_FD_203841 | JGI IMG/M metagenome (GOLD analysis project Ga0306923, IMG submission 203841) | Lab enrichment of tropical soil microbial communities from Luquillo Experimental Forest, Puerto Rico - statanox.12C.anox.44.000.108 (v2)... | ecosystem: Environmental > Terrestrial > Soil...
GCCAACCAATCAGTGGTTGAGGCGACCCTGCCCGGCAGACCATAAGGAGTGTGGCCAAGAAATGCTTCGTTCAAGAGAGGTGTGTATGGATGAAAACCGCATTGCGAAACGCGTGGCCTTCGCAGTTGCATTTCTTTTCCTGGGTGCGACACCGGGGCTGACCCGCCAGCAAACCGGTCCCAGCATTTCGCCCCCCCAGAGCGCCGCGCCTGCTCCGGTCGAGACTGCTCCGCACGCCGCCACTCCTGGGGTTCGACCCAGGAGAGAGGCCACGCCAGAAGACGATTTCGCAGGCTTGACCTACACCGATGAGCAAAAAGCCAAGATCGACAAGATCCGCGAAACTGCCAAGATGCGCGCCGACGCCATAAAAAGAGATGAAAAGCTGAACCCGGACCAAAAACAGGCCATGCTCGACGGGTACCGGCGGATGGAAATTAAGGAGATGTTCGGAGTGCTCACGCCCGAACAGCAAGCCGAAGTTCGCAAGAAGGCGCTCGCCCGCCGCAACGCCCTTATAGAAGAGCAAAAGCAGCTGAAAGAGCAACAGCAGAAACGACAACAGCAAAAGCCTCCGTTGCCGCCACAGTAAGACCGGCTTTCGCGGCTCGGCCTCGAGCAGTCTCTGACGAAATGTCACGAAGCCCTTTACGGCTTGCGTGGCCTCTTCTTCGCCCGCGGCGCAGGTGGTCTTCGATCCAAGGACCGCTGGCTCTCGAACTCGTCACCGGGCATCCAATCGACCAACCTGGGTTGCGAAGCGGCCTCGACTCCCAGCTCATAACCAAAGGTCGCCAACTTCGCATCGCCCGTGAAATCCATACCCCGCGCGTATTGGTCGCTCGGTTGGTGATAGCGGTGCTCCAGGTAGTCGCGATGCTGTGCCTCGCCCCAAGCCTCATCATGGCCCTTGAATTTCAATCCTTCGGAAATCGAAAAAGAAGGGATTCCCACTCGCGCCAGGCTGAAATGATCCGAGCGGTAGTAGTAGCCTGCTTCGGGGTGTGGGTCCGGCCGGATCGCTAACCCAAAGGTCTTCGCCTTTTCCTCCACGGCGGAATAAAAGGTTGTTCGTTCCGCGCCGCTCACCTCCAGTTCTTCCGGGTCGCCGATTGGCGCGAGCGCGTCATAGTTCAAGTCCAGTGAAATTCTTCCCGGCGGCACCGGCGAATGCTTCCCTAGGTATTCCGAGCCAAGCAACCCCTGTTCTTCCGCGGTTACCCCCGCAAACAAGATCATGCGGGGCGGCACCGAAGGCGTCTGGGACCACAACCGCGCTACTTCCAGCAGCACGCCGCAGCCTGTCGCGTTATCAACGGCACCGTTGTAAATGTTGTGTCCTTTCCTCTCGGGGTCGATACCCAGGTGGTCGTAATGGGCGGTATAGAGCACCGCCTCTTGGGACCTGCTGCCCCAAGCTGGCAGCGCGGCCAATACGTTCCTCGAAACGAACGGTCGCAGCTGACTGGCTACGCGGGCCTGCAATCGCACGGGCAACTCAATGGGCTTAAAGTCCTTACTCTGCGCCTGCTCAAACAACTTGTCCAGATCCGACGCTGCCATGGCTGCGAGCTTCTTCGCGGCTTCGAGTTGAATCCACGACGCAGCCTGCAGTTTGGGAGTGCCGTCCCTTTTGAGGTAGGAGCGCGCCTTTCCCCAGGAATTGCGCACTACTTCCCAGCCGTAACCCGCCAGGTCCGTCCGGTGGATAATGAGCGTTGCGACCGCCCCTCGTCGCGCAGTTTCCTCGAACTTGTAGCTCCATCTTCCGTAATACGTCAGCGCTTTCCCCTTGAAAAACTTTGGGTCGTCGGACGCTGGCTCATTCACAAATAACAAGGCAACCTTGCCCCTCAAATCGGTTCCCTTGTAGTCGTCCCAGTCGTATTCCGGCGCATGAATCCCGTATCCTACAAAGACGATCGGTGCATCGATGTACGCCGTCTCCGTCTGGCTTTCATTGCTCGTTACAAAATCTTCGAGATTTCTGAGGGTTATCGTCTCGACATTGCTGGTCACAAGACTGAAGGAAGTCTCATCGAGCGTCTTGACCTCCATCATCGGGACTTCCTGGAAATACGTTCCCTGATCCCCTGCTGGTTTCAGTCCGTATAGGGCAAACTGCGTCGCCAAGTACTCGGCAGCAATGTCTCCGCCACGCTGCCCGGTGCCGCGTCCCTCGAGCAGATCGCTGCTAAGAAACTTTACGTGGGCCCTGATCTTCTGGTCGTCGGCATGAAGCGAGCTTGCCGCCACCTTGGTTGGCGTCTTGCTCGTCTGGGCATCCAGGTAAGAGGCGCGGAGCACGATCACCATGAGAGTGGCCAGGAGCCTCAGGTTTCGCATGAACTTATTTTCCTCGCAGATGTGGGATTGAAAATATGCTAAAGCTCAAAAGTCGCGCTGCGCGCAGCAGGTTGTACAACTTTGCTCGTCGGCCGCTCCGGTCCTTGCCTGCTCGACACGAAAGCGTTTAACCGGCTCCTCGGAGCCGCCTCGCGCGGGCTCACTTACCACAACCTCGCATCATGGATTCGGAGGATTGCTCGGTGGATGTTGGTGAGAAGGACCCTCTGGCTGTGGAGGAATGACGCCCCCACAAGGTCCCAGCTCTTTCTGCCCCTTGGCCCCCGGGCGTTTCGCGTTCTCCTGATCCCGTTCGGCTTGGCAGGCCTTGAGCGCCTCGAGCTGCTTCGCTGGGATGATCTTTGCGATCTCCTGTTCAGTCTCGGCGTTGATCTCTTGGATCTTCTCCCGCTTCTTTTCCGCAGTCAGGGCAGGGTCTGTGCACACCGCACTGATCTTTCCTTTCGCATTATCTTCAATGTGCCATCGCTGGTTCACCAAAGCGGGGGCAATGCCGGCCAGACGCCAGCATGACGCTTGCCGTTGCGAGGTCGCCCGCCGGGGGCCAGCCGGAACAGGCTGCGGTTGTGCCGATGCAGCGCCAGCCTGCGGAGGAGATTGGGCTGCCGGAGTCTGCGGTGAACTTTGGCGAGAGCGGTCCATCCGAGCACTCCCGAGCGAGTCGATCACTGATGCGGTTAACGGCAACGCCAGTATGGCAAAGACGCCGACTTTTAACGAGCGCATGCTCTCATCTCCTAGATTTACGTTCCTCAGTGGGAAAAAGCGACCTGCGAATGCTCTGCGCCCGTCACACCCGCGCGATGCCTGGAGCAGGGCGATACTCCCTCTAGTATACCTCATCCATGAAGCATGGTTCTATTCTCGCTCCTGAAGATTTCCTTGAAGACTGGCGCTGAGCTTGCCGGTATCAAACCTGTTCACGTCGTCGTTAGGATGCTGGATCCACAGTTCCAGAGGCGAACGAAGTTAGCCGCCAGGTCAGTGCATCCAAAGCAAAGTGAGAACGATTGTCACGTCACCTGAAACCGGAATGCTCTTGAGACGGCCAGTCTAGTTCTTCCTGTCGAGTTCGATGACCGTCACACTCTCATGCCGAAAGGTACATTCCGGTTCCGCGCCTTCCCATTGGAGCGATCTCTCTCTCGGAATCACGGCTTCAGGATGAGCCTCGTCGTTCTTGTCATAAATGCTGGCGGCAAACAGTGTCTGCTCGAATCCTTCCGGTCCTGGGGCGAATCCGGCGACGGAAATGCGAGCTGTGATATCCCGCGTCAGGTGGCGATTCACGCAAAAAAGAGTCAGCTTGTCGCCTGCCTCGTTGCGCGCTGCCACCACGTCAGGTACGGAACGTCTGGAATGCTCGGCAGGCGAATCGACCCTTGCTCTACATCATATTTCTCGACTTCTGTTCGCGCCTCCACGACCTGGACAGCATTCGCATTCGAATACATTCGAAACGCCCAATACGATGGCGCGCCGAACACGCCGCCGCGCCTCTTCCAGATTCCGCCAAACTCCATAATTCCCGTCATATCCGCGATTGGCACGATGTCCGCTACGCGCATCAGCATATTCAGGAAACCTGCCGTCGAAATCGCGCCTCCCATATTGTCGTAGCGCGGCGCGTCTCCCTGGCGCGCCCAAAACAGCCACTCCGTAAACGCAGTCTTCACCCGGTCGCGTGCCTGCGGGTTTTCCTGGATTTGCTGGTGCATTTCGCGCAGTTTTCGTTCCAAACCAACCGGCAGCGCGAAATCCGCCTGCGCGATGAAATCGGCCGTGGAATTCTGCCGTTGCACCCGATCGTCGGTAACCACGAAATGCGTCGAGAGATAAGCAAAGGCCCCGGCATTTGTCAGTTGTGTTTCATTCCAGTCGCGGTAGGAATCCTCATCTCCTCCCGTCGCAATCCATTTTGCGTTTGGATCCACCTCGCGTACGGCATCGCTGAACGCCTTGGTTCGCTCAGCCACGCGCTGCCTGGTCGGATACCCTACCTGGAATGTCCCCCACAACTCGTTCCCCAGTTCCCATAGCAGGCCGCCCGCGTGTTCGCCCCAGTGTTCGTTGACATACTTCACCCACCCCGCCGCTTCCCCGGGTGTTCCGCTTCCCAGGTTGAGCGCGATCTGCGGCCGCGCTCCGATCAGTTCACAAAAACGCAGGAACTCGTCCGTCCCAAACGTGTTGTATTCCGGCATGCCCCAGGCGATATTCAGCATGCTCACGCGTTTGTCGCGCGGCCCGGTGCCGTCGCGCCAGTGATACGCCGAAGTAAAGTTCCCGCCAAAACGAAGAAGCGGCGTCTTCATCGCTTTCGCCATCGCGATGATCTCGGGATCCATCCCGTCCACGTTGTCCGCGGGCATCAGCGAAGCTTGATCCACGAGCACCCGGCTTTCGTTTCCGACCGCGATCACAAAATCAGCCGGTTCGAGCGGCGCGATCTTTCCCGCCTCTACATCAAGACGAAACTCATAGCGTTTCCACTCATTTCCGGTAAGGGGAATCTTGCTACGCGCAAACAGCTCTTCCGGGTGATCGCGCCTCCGGATGGAAACCTCGATTTCCCGGGGACCGCTTTGGTATTTCGCGTACAACCTCCCGACATATTTGAGCATTCGATGAACCGGAAGGAAGACTTTCTGCCGGACACCCACTTGCTTGTCCGGCAGGCCCATCAAGAAAAGCGAACGGTAAGAATTGGCGGCATCATTCCATCGCGGCTCGTAGCGGTTCCCTTGCTTGGCATCGAGCGGCTCCCAGGGAAGCGGCAGCCCCAGGTCGGAAGCCCGTACCAGTGGCGGCTCGTCACTGAGCATCTTTTGGATCGCACTGGCATTCCAGAGGTTGTCTTCGAAGCTCGGGTTCTGCAAGAGTTCTGCCCACAACCCGCCGTAAATCGAATTGCCAATCGGCTCCAAGAACGTTCCAAAAATCGTTCGCGGAATTTTGTAGCTCGCAGGTTTGGAAGCATCAATCGTAATTGTCGCCTCTAATGCCGTATCCCTCGCTGGCCCCTGTGCCCCGGCGGCCAAAACCAGTGAGACGCCGACACAGAAGAAACGACCAGCCGAAACAAGTATTCTCCTCATCGCTACAACCCCCGCCCCCTGACGGTTCAAAAAACTGCTACAGCAATCGTCGTTCACGCTGAAAAGCAGGCCTCTTTGTCTTACAACAAATCACCAAAGACAAGAATCGAATTCAAGGCCCAATTCGAACGCCGGCCCCGCTCCGCCTTCCGCAATTTTCCTCGCGTACTAGTTTCCAATTCGCAAAATCCAGGTATAATTCGCTATATATGGCCCCTCCTACCGAAGTGAAAGCGCCGGGAATGGTCCCTGACGAAGTAAAGCACGAGCCGCGTTCAAAAGGCATTGCCACCGCGCGCAAAAAGAAGCCCAAAGAACTTGCCGTGATCACCGAATGCTGTACCGGTTGCGCCGGCTCTCCCGCCTGCGTCGAATACTGCCCCGTCGAAGATTGCATGTTTTGGGTTCCAGACGAGGACCATCCGCCATTCGGACGCATTCAGATCGATCCGATTCTCTGCATCGGGTGCAAGAAGTGCCTGAGCAAGGGCCCGGACGGTTGCTTCCTCGATGGCTGCCCCTGGGACGCCATCGTCATGGTGGATACGACCGAAGTGGAAAAAGAAGTCGGCCCCATGGCCTACTGACGCCGCAGCAGGGCGCGCCAGCGCCCTGGTGAGTCGATCGAGCTTTTCCTCCCCATCGCGTCCCGCGTTGTTCGAGGCGTCGTCAATCTCCCGGTGGGTGCTGATTTCTATTTCAGCCTTAGCCATAGCCAGCCAAGAAGTGAGGCTCGCCATGCTGCCAACAAGGAACGCATCCCGATTGTCCTATCGCCGGCCGCGCTTGTCTTGCTTACGCTTGACGTGTCGCCTTTCGCCTGAGTGTGGGTCAGTAGCGCGGCAATTCTGGAATTTCCCGCGCCCTCCGATTCTGGATCCTCACGGTTTTTGTGGCGGGTCGGGCGTTGGCAGGCCGGGCAGCTCCTCCTGGCGCATCTGAGGTTTTGGCGGAGCGTCCATCTGTGCGGCGGCTTCCGCACCTGGGGCGGGCCTGGCTGGTCGATTCTCCACGACGCGCGTCAGATAAAACATGAAGGGGGTGATCTGGAACGGGGTATTCTCCGCTTCGGCCACGGTTCCCACCGGTTTGGACTTCAGCATGTGTAACTGATCGTTCCACGGATCAACCTTAACGCGTCCGCCGAGCGGCAGCGCCACGATCGCGTTGGCCGCTGGCTTGGCCGCGGGCGGAGTCTCGGGCTTATCGCTCGCTGAAGATTTGTCTTCTGACGCGGGCGCAGCGGACGCCGCCGTCCAGCTGGCCGAAACGCGGTCGCCCAGGTGCGGACTGATCAGGTTCGGAATTTCCTTCTCGTGACTCCTGACCGCTTCCAAAAACAGTTGCGCGCTCGCGACCTTGTCCTTGTAAGGCGAATTTTTCAGCAGCTCTGTCCCTTTTTGCCCTGCCGCTTCTTCCTCATCCGGAGTGCGCGCAAAGTCAAAATGCTTGAACGTATCCTTGTCGTCGAAGCGCATGCGGCTGAAGAACGCATACTGTGACTCGACGCGGTGTCCCAGGACCACGTGGCCCAGTTCGTGCGCGAGTATGGCCGCGAGACTGGCTTCGTCGGGCAGCACGTCAATCAACCCGCGGCTCAGCACGATGCTGTGCCCGAGCGTGAACGACTCGAGCGTCGAGGTCATCAGCACGCGGCAGCGCACTTCAGGCTGGATGTCCAGATCATTCGTGACCTCCAGGTTGTTAATCACCGTCTCAAGCACTTTGTCCACTTCGCCGTAGGGCGCCAGCAGGCCCAACCGCTCGAGCCGGTCGGTCACGTTGTCTTCCGCTTGGTGGTCCCAGGAACGCCCCGCCTGCAGCGGCGAATAATCATTCTGGTTTTCCGACTGGTCGCGGATTTCCGCCGCAGCCTCGATGAGCACCTTGCTCAACTCCTGTTGTCGCCGGGCGTGCCCCAGGTCGTAGCCCCAAAGCCGCGTCTGCGCGCGAAATGCCTTGTATGCAATGTTCACGGACCGCTTATCGCGCACGCTGCCTTCTTCGCTGTAAATAAACGACGGGAGCCAGAGGTTTTTGCCGACGTTGGTGCGCCAACTGTCGAAATTGAAGTAGTTGCTGGTCAGCGACGAACCGCCATACGCGCCGTTGAAGCGCACGATGTGAAAATCCTGATCCTCCACCCAGATGCGTCCGACGAAGCGCCCTTTATCCTTCCGGTTGACCGGATCGACGTCAAAGACCAGACAGCGCACCTCGCCCAAAAACTCGCGCCGCACATACTCCAGCTGGTAATGCGAGCGGTCGAAGCCGTTCGCGTCCAGGTAGATCATCTGCAGGAAGCCGCGCGGGAGAAACTCCGAGTTGAAGAACTCTCCCCAGCCTCCGATCAGCTTGTGTTTTAGGCTCTGGTCGCGGTCGAGCGGCTCGAGTTCGACGCCCTTCGAGAGTTCGGCGCGGCCGAGATAATATTTGTCGCTGGCGGGAGCTGCCCCGAGTTGCTTATCCGGCCGGAGATACTGGATGTAGGTCTCGACCAGCGGCGAGTACTGGCGAACCAGGCCGACTTCGGTCTGCTCTTGCACCATAATCTTTTCGATTACGGCTTCGGCGGATAATGGCTGCTGCGTCGCCGGAGCCGGAAGCGAGCGTTGCGCGCTGGCCGCCTGCTGGTCCCCACCGCCTGGGGGCGCTTGCTGAGCGGTTGGGGCCGGCGGGGATTGCGGCGCGCCTGCTCCGGAGGGCCACTGGGCGTCTGCCGTTAGCGGCCACCCAAGAAGAGCCAGCAGTGCCAGCAAAGCCGCCGCAGGTGACGCAAAATTGGGCCAACGCAGCGGCGGGCGGAATGTTGTGGCAAGCAAAATCCTGGGGCTGCGCATTACGCCTCCCAAACGGACCTCATGAATAGAGCTGTAATTCAGAGCCTAGCCCCTCCAATACCCCCTGGCCACCTGTCCTGAAGGGCAGTTTCCGGCCAGCCGTCCGCGCGGGGGAGAACAGCAGTCGAAAGTTGTAAGCGGCAAGTCGCGATTGGCAAAGAGGGATACTTGGTGGAACTAGAGGCCTGAACGGCCGTCCGGATTCGTGGCAAGCGGGAGACGCTCAGCAATGGCGGAGCCGGCATCACGCTGTCCCGGGATACCTGGCAACAGCTGGCAACTGGCTTTGCTTCTAGGCGAGCCGGTATCCCATTGTGGTGCCCGGATACTGAGCCGTCTGCACAACTAAACACCAGATGCGGGGTTGGTATGGGCCAGCTTGCCGCGGCAAGCTAGCCCGGCCAAATCACGAGGGAGTGCCAGTGAACATGCGGCTTCGGAATCCGATTCTGATTTTTCCGGCTGCGGCCTGCCTGCTTGCCGCCGGATTGCTCGTGAACTCCAGCGGATGTGGCGGAGGTGGGACCACGGTCACACCGCCACCGCCACCCCCTCCGTCGCCCTTTGGGCAGAAAATCCAGCATGTGATAGTGATTTTTCAGGAGAATCGCACGCCGGATAATCTCTTCCACGGGCTGCCCAATGCGGATATAGCCACGAGCGGCGTGAACTCGCTCGGGCAAACCATCACTCTCGAACCGATCACGCTGGCAAATAACTACGATTTGAGCCACGCGCATACGGCGTTCGTAAAGATGTATGATGGCGGGAAAATGGATGGGGCCGACCTCGTGGGCGTGGGCTGCCAGGCAGGGGCCGTCGGCTGTCCGCCGCCGAACCCGCAGTTCATGTATGTCAATCCATCGGAAGTGGCACCCTACTTCCAATTGGCAGAGACCTTCACGTTTGGCGACCGCATGTTCCAGACGAATCAGGGGCCGAGCTTCCCCGCCCACCAATTCATTATTTCCGGGACTTCGGCGCCGACGGCGACGAGCAATCTGTTTGCGTCGGAGAATCCGCACGTGCCCACGGCGGGCGCAGTCGTGGGCTGCACGGCTCCGGCGGGTGAGTTTGTGCTGCTGATCGATCCTACGGGCGCGGAGAACTCCTCGCAGTTTCCCTGCTTCGAGCATCCGACGCTGGTGGATGAGCTGGACGCGAAATCCGTGACGTGGAAATACTACACGCCGACGCCGGGCTCGATCTGGACAGGACCGAACGCCATTCAGCACCTGCGCATGGGCCCGGATTGGACCAACAACGTGATCACGCCCTCGACGCAGATTTTGACGGACATCACGAACGGGCAACTGGCAGAGGTGAGCTGGGTCATTCCCACGGCAGCGGCTTCCGATCATGCGTCTTCGAATGACGGCTCCGGTCCGTCGTGGGTCGCGTCGATTGTAAACGCCGTCGGGAATAGCCAATACTGGTCGAGCGCGGCAATCCTCATTACGTGGGACGACTGGGGCGGGTGGTATGACCACGTGGCACCGAAAATCACGAATTCCTATGAATACGGCTTCCGCGTCCCACTGATCGTGGTATCACCGTTCGCGAAGCCCGCCTACGTGTCGCATGTGACGCACGATTTTGGGAGCATCCTGAAGTTCATTGAGGAGGTCTTTCAGGTGCCCACCCTTGGGTACGCGGATACGCCCGCCGACGACCTTTCTGATTGCTTTGACCTCACGCGAATTCCTGGGCCCTTTCAGTTCATCACTGCGCCGCGTGACGCAACGTTCTTCCTGAACGACAAGCGCCCTCCAGCAGGCCCGGATAACGACGATTTGTGAAGGTACTACAACCGCGTTCCTGAAAAGGAGTACTCGAGGTACTAGGGTATTCACTGGATTGCTATTCGAGGGGATGACATTTACTTTGTCTCACGGCCCGAAAACCCTCGAAGAGAGCAACAACAAAATACCAACGGAAACCAAGTTCCGCAGCAAAACCAGCCGTCTGCTATCGAAAGCCAAGCTCCCAGCCGACCTTTAGTGCAAGGTGCTCCAGCCCTGGTCGTCCAGGTTAGCAGCACAAGTTCCTTGACAAGGGGCGCATAGGGAATGAATTCGGATCGCCGCCTCACTGGCAGA
>Ga0306923_10008317_pt1 | contig 10401 bp, 4 predicted proteins | sample sta12Can44000108_FD_203841 | JGI IMG/M metagenome (GOLD analysis project Ga0306923, IMG submission 203841) | Lab enrichment of tropical soil microbial communities from Luquillo Experimental Forest, Puerto Rico - statanox.12C.anox.44.000.108 (v2)... | ecosystem: Environmental > Terrestrial > Soil...
ACTTCACGCGGTTGCCGGCCTTCACCGAAGCGCTGTACCTAGCGCGGCACCACAGCGAGCGGACGATCACGACCGAAACGCCCTCCGGCTACGGCTTGGGTCAGAGGGCCCGGACCCAGGTGGCCATAATCCGGCGGGCCTTCGAACTGACGCTGGCCTGACGATCCGCCGCAACCCGCTGACCTTTGGCGCGCGTCGAGCTACCCTGAAGTCGGCTGGTTTGAGCGACCTGAACCGTTGGCGGCCGAAGGGCCGGCTAGCCCCAAAAACTCACAGATAACTTTGAGATAGGTTACCCGCTCGATCTTGAATTTGGGCGTCGCCTACAAGAGCATCAACTTGGCGCGTGATCTCTTCTTCAAGGTCGCTTCCTAGGCGATCGAACCCAAGCAAACGTGCCGCCGAAATGACCAACTCCTGTTTGGTAGCGGCTACGCTGGTCTTGAGCACGCCTTGTATCGCCAAGCGATATTCTTCAGGCGCAATCCGGTCTGACCGTCGCAGCGCAATGGAGGCATCCCGACGATTACGCGGGGCTTTAAGAGCAGAGATTGCGCTCCAGAACTCGCCGTCCCGACGGATCGTGCCTTGCCACACACATAGTTCGAGCGCGGTGACGACGGCTTCCAGAACCCTTCTACCCGTGCGCGCTAGTCCAAAAGCTTCCCTGATTCGCCGGGCAACTTCTTCGCCGTGGATCGGGCCCTCTTGCATTACAACTTGTAGCGCAAAGCGCGCGATTTGATCTTTAGGTACGCTCAGGAGGTCGGTCCCCGATGGAACACTAAGCTTCACTTCTTCATAACGAACTGCCAATCCGCTATCGCGCGATTGACTCGGTGCTGAACTATCCCGGTGTTCTGGCGCTGTAGGACTGGACGCGACTAAATCGGGGCCGACCGGTTGACCCTTTTCGATCGCCTCTTCAATTTCCGCCTTGGGTTGCGCGGTCTGGTATTCAATCGCCGGAGTGGTCCTTGCCCGGTCAATGGCCGCAAACAGTTTCTTTACTTCCCGTTCCGGATTCTTAAACCAATCCGTGCTCCAAATTCGGTGCAGGTTCCACCCGAGGCCCTCGAGGATTTCTTGGCGGAGGCGATCGCGATCCCTCGCCGAACGACCACTGTGGTAGGTCGCCCCGTCGCACTCGACACCTAGCATGAATCTTCCGGGTTTTTGTGGATCCAAAACGCCCAGATCAACTCGAAAACCTGAGACGCCGACTTGAGATCGTACTTGAAACCCTGCCTGGCGAATCGCGATCGCGACGGCTTCCTCAAACGGGCTATCATAGTCTCCGCCGTTGAGCTCGCCAGCGCCGAAATTCTTCGTTTCCGCATAGTGCAAGAATTCGCGGAGCATCCGGGTTCCATGCGGCTTCGCGTCAGCCGAGATATCGGCGGCAGAGATGGACGAAAACACCACGCATTGTAAGCGAGCCCTTGAAGCGAGAACGTTGAGACGGCGTTCACCGCCATCATTGGATAGCGGCCCGAACCCCTGGCTCATTTGGTTGTGCGCATCCCGCCCGTAGCCAATGGAGATGAAAATAACGTCGCGTTCGTCGCCTTGAACGGACTCGAGATTTTTAATGAATAGCCGCTCGTCTTTGGGCGCGAAACCTTCGGCCTGGATCAGGATGCCGCGAGCGCGAAGGGCGTCTTCTAAAGCGTCGCGCTGGGCGACCGAGAAGCTAGCCAATCCCAAGGAACGTTCCGGCCATTTCAAGAGATGATTCTCAACCGCAGCGGCGATCAAATCCGCTTCCACCAGGTTTCTCCCGGTCCCACCCCGGTCGTAATTCCCTGGTGGCGTCTTGACGAGGGAAAGGCCAAGATTGTCACCGTCCAGAACCGGGCTTGGAGGTAGAAGGAGCCGCCCGCCGTAGCAAGCCTTATTGGACAATGCGATCAGGGAAGGGTGCTTGCTCCGATAGTGCCATTGCAGCATACGTTCACCAGTCCCGCGTGCGCTAGCGAGTGTTAGTATGCTCTCGAAGTCCTGGGTTCGTCCGAGCACGGGTTCCGCCTCAGTTTCTTGGCCGTCGTCATCGCCGTCGGCCACCATTTTGAAAAAGTTGGTTGGAGGCAATTGCTTCGCGTCTCCCACCACAACCATTTGCCGGCCTCGCGCTAATACTCCAAGCGCTTCTTCGGGCGGAACCTGGCTGGCTTCATCAACGACTACTAGGTCGAATTCGATCCGGCCTGGCGGTAAGAACTGCGACACCGACAGTGGACTCATCAGAAAAACGGGTTTGAGCCGTTGCACTGCGGTTCCAGCCTGTTCCATTAACTTGCGAATCGGCAAGTGGCGGCGCTTTTTACCGATCTCGGCACGGATGACACCCATCTCCCCGGTTTCGCCATTCGGCCGGCGTTCGAGATACCGGGTCAGAACTTCGCCGCGAGTCAATTGAATGCGTTTTCGGTCCAACTCTCGGAAACGCTCGACGGTTTCAGTGCGCAGCGAGCCATCCAGAGCATAGAGTTGGGAATCGTTTGCGCAGGCACGCAGCCAAAGCGCTTCAGCGATGAGCAAGTGGACGACCGCGATCGCTTCAAATGGTGGTAACTTTCCTGTCTTAACGTCCTCGGCGACTTCACCCAGTCCGAGAGCGGACATCTGGTCAAGAACTTCTCTGGCAGCAACCCAAGCATTGAATTCTTCGAAATACTCATTCCATTTTGCCCACTTCTCGACCGCCCGATCGATCGGAATTTCTTCGACGGTCTGCGCGGCAAACATCTGTTCCAGGTTCGGATGAATGATCGCGGCAACCGCTTCAAAAGCTGACTTGAATTGACCCAATCGCTTTTCCAATGCGCCTGCTCTAACGACACATTGCGGACGATCGAGCGATTGACTGAGCGCGAATAAATCCACCGACGAATTGATCTTTGAAGCTTCGGTTGTCCACTGAATAACCTTTTCGATCACGTGCCACTGTGTCTGCTCCATTGCCCAGAAGGTGCCGAACACCGTTCGGGCAAATTCCTGTTCCGTCTCGATCGTCCGGCGGTCGGCTTGATAACTGATTAATTTATCCAGCAACGCCAGACGATCCGGCAGACGCCCAGGAATATCCCCAACGCACAAGCTGCGAAATTCGTTGATTGCCCTACGGTAGCCTCCGATAAAGATTCGGAACAGAGATGATCCATGGGTCGCGATGGTATTTCTCGTTGCGACCGCGTCGAAACTCCAGGCAGCTTCGGTGACTCGCCCGGTTAATTCTTGTCGAATCGAAGACAGGTTTTTGCGCTGGTCAAGAATTTGGGAAATTCGACTCCGTTCCGTCTTCCATTCGAGTTTAGAAACCAGTTCTTCCGAACCTTCCGGTAAGTCACAGAGAATTCTGAGAGCTTGTAGCAGGTTTACGTAATCGCGGGCACACTGACCGGGCTCGGTTTTCAGAAGGTTTGCAGCTTCGCGCCCTGCGGCCGAAAGTTCTTGCGCGCTAGAAGCGAGTAAACTGATAGCGTCTCGGAGCCGGTCAGCATCAAACGGATTCAACTGCTTTGCGCCGGCCCCGTACCAAATGTGATCAACGGGTGCCACGCCTAATTTAGCGACCGCCGAAGCGGCCCTTTGCACGGTTCTTTCGGCTTCTTCGATTATGGCTCGATCCCAGCTGGCAACGGCGTCCAAGCGTTTGGCGAAGGTTTTTGCTTGGGAAGCCTTAAGCTTTAAAACCATTCCCATCACCTGAAAAGGTGTTCGACCGGTATTTTCAATTTCGCGATGTACGGTAGTGGACCAAGCGTTGAGTTTGTTCCGTGCGGATCGCAACTCGTCCGCGGTCCTACCGCCGAATTGTAGTCCGCCAGACGCACGAACTGATTCCTCCAGAGATGCGATGACAGATTGTTTTGTCGCCTTGCGGCTATGTATCTCCAGACAAAGTGGTGCGAGACCTACTCGCTTTAGTCGAGCATGAACGACGTCGAGTGCGGCAGCTTTCTCGGCCACAAAAAGGACTGATTTGCCGCCGTGGACAGCGGTTGCGATGATATTAGTGATCGTTTGCGATTTGCCCGTGCCCGGGGGTCCTTGGATAACCAAGCTGCGACCCTGCCGCACCTCTTCAATGCAGGTTGCCTGTGAACTATCGGCATCAAGCACATGGACCGCACTCGCCAAGTCGATTTGCTTGTCGATAGGTTCATCGTCAGAAACCAAAGGCTCTTCGGGCCCAGCTGCAGGCGACTTAGCTAGAAGCTTTACGATAATCTTGTGTCCTAAGAGTTCCTTCGGGTCCGGCCAAGCCTCTGCATGCAGATCCTTCCACATCAGGAATTTGGAGAACGTAAAGAACCCGAGTCCGATACCGGCGCGGTCTACTTCCCATCGCCGTTCGCCTGCAACGGCCACTGTGACGGCGTCAAAATAGGCGCTTGGAACCCACTCCTCACCTTCGGGGATTTCTGGGAGCGTAATTCCGCTCTTGAGGAGTCTTTGGGCGAGCGAGACATTTGCGACGAGATCCTCGTCTCGGCCGCGCAAGACAAACGAGTCATGTCCCTTTTGACGTTCCAATGACACGGGGACAAGCAAAAGCGGAGCGCAGCAACATTCCTCAGAACGCGAATCTTCGAACCAATGAAGAAAACCGATCGCAACAAATAGAATATTAACGCCTTGCTCTTCTTCGTAGGTCCGTGCCTCGCGGAAAAGCTTAAGCAGTTTCCGTTCGAGTTGCTCGGGACCTAGCTTTGTTTGAAACTGGCGAAGAACCGAATTAGCGATCGCCGGCAGTTCGACTCCGCCGGTTACGGCGTCGGTCATCGCGGAAGCGAACGAAAAGTGTTTGTCTTCTCGGGCAAGACCAACAAATGCTGCGTCCGGATCGCTGTTCACGAACTCCAAGCAATGCGGGCGAGACCCGCTTCGGGTACTATGCAACAAACGGTTGCGGCGTGTAAGGTCGATGAGCTCGCGACGTGCGTCTGCTAGTGCGACTTCTATCCCTGAAATTTTCGCCGGTTCAAGTTCACCTTCTTGCTCAGTCATCTCTTGGATCCGGCATATAGTTGTACGTAGTTTCTCGTGTGCGTGTCCATTGAGCGTGACTACCCTAATCCGGGCTTCCAGAGGTGGCACCAGGAGCAGGCCAGATCGCCAACCAGGGGCAAAATAGATGAATCGTCATTCGTTTTGTTTGTGAGGTATACTGGAATAAATACAAGGTATACAAGATGGTATCGGTTCTTTGCGGCGTGTCAAGAGGGGAAGTATACGAAATTGCAATTAAGTATACATGAGTGGTAAAAACCAGAACTGCAGAAGCGAGATTGGGACGCTCCCGTTTGAATCTACTTATCGACCGGGCGAGCGGTAACTTTATCGGGAAAAGTGTTCCTGTGCAGCCAGGCCGATTGGGCCATGGAGGGCGATAATTGGGAATACAAAAATGACAATATGTATACAAAAGTGCTTGACGCCACGGATTTGAGTGGTACTCGTGACAAAGAGGCATCCCCTCTGGCAAGAACATTTGAAGCCATGCTAAAATCTGTCGTCCCGGAGAAAAGGAATGATGAACAAGAAAGGGACAAAGTGCCCTTTCTAATCATGAGAAAGATCCGGAACGCGATTCTCAATGAGACCTTTAAGCCCGGAGACATCGTAAAGCCTCTCTCCGCAGAGGAGACCTTGGACATCGCGGAAGTGAGGTTGGCCCTCATTACTTTGGCGGCCAAAGGGGCGTACCGTCATCTTTCCCCAGCGGATTTTGACCTTGCTTATGGGCTCGGAAAACAAATAACCTTGTCGTCGGCCTCTTGTTGATCCATGCCATTTGAGAGAAATGCCTCTGACCGTTCTTGTCGACCGTGAGGGTCGGATCGCGATCAGCCATGCTGGAGTTGTCGATCATTGGTCTTCGAAGCCGACATCAACGCGCTCCTCGCCGAATAGGTGAGCGTTCAGCTTATTTTGCCCACAGGTACGAATTCGTCCCGATAAGTCGTCTTCTCGGAAGTGATCCGGTCGAAGGTTCGGAGATGGGAGGGCTACGAGTTTCGTAACAGCCTCGAAACGATGCCTTGCCCCGGGGGCTTGCCCGAGGCTTTGTTCTCACTTCTTAGGAGCGGCTTTTAACGCATCACCGAAAGACTCTATCAGGTGCAGCTCGCCTTTTTTGATGCGCTCCAGCAGCCGCGCCCAGGCTAGAAACGTGTCGCTCAGCTCGTTGTCTTTTGCTCTGAAGCGCTCCGCTAGACGCTCCATGTTTAGAGGCGCGAGGCGCTTTTCATGCGCCGCCGTCTTTACTTGCCAGTAGTAGCTCGCTCCTTCGATTCCACCCCCGCGGCTGTAACGAAGCCAAACATCGGTGGAGCCTGATTTCGCCATTTCCTTGGCTAAAGCTTCGGTGATTTCCGGCATGGCGTTTTCTATTCCTGCTTTGAGAGTTTCCCGCGCTCTTTGGTCGATTTCCTTTTCTTGAGCAGCCCAATCCAGTACTGGTTCAGGAATTTCGCGACCGATTTCTCGCGCCGTGTCGGCCCAATTTTCAATCGCAATCTCGATTTGTTCGATCGCTAGAGCGCGGGTTTCGCCGTGAGCCATGCATCCGGGCAATTCGGGAACGGTAGCGATAAAGGCTTCATCGTCATCGCTCCAATAAATGAGTATGGCATAGGTGTCCTTCATAATTGATAAGCGTTCACGATTTTGCGGACTTGCCGGACCTGGTAAGGAGCGGGAACGAGCGGGAACGCCGTGAACGAGCGGGAACGCGGGGAAAAAGCTCGGCGATACGGACGCCATCTTTCACGAATCATTAATCACCAGTCCACCGCCCCACCTACCGCTCGCCCTCCACAACAATCTGGATGGAATCAGACTGCCCGCGATCATCGGTCGCTGCGATCGTGTACGTGCCCGGCGCTGGTGACCAATAGAAAGTTTCGCCGGTGTTCGCTGAGCCGATGTAGTCGCGATTAGCAAACCAATAAACGTGGGTAGTGCCGGGTCCGGTGCGAGCGCGCAGGGCAATCACGTGCGTGCTGGCCGGCTCGTTCGCTTGCCAGCTGACGTCCTTGGGTACCGGCAAAATATGAAGCTCATCATTGAAGCCCGTCTCACCAGCCCGTTTTCGAGCCAAACCGACTGTCTCAAAGAAATGTTCTGCTTCGCTATCCCAAGCTTCGCTGCCAGCAGCGGTATGAACGTGGCACCGGGTGATAGGAGAAACTCCTGGAATAATCCATTCTTTCTTGGTGTGCTCACAATAGGGGCCCGGCAAACAACCGGAGACAGAACAGACCTCGACCTGGCGAAGGTTAGCACCCGGCGGCGGCGACAACGGGACCACCTTGATTCTTTTTTCCTCGGTCAATTTTGTCGCCAGCCGGATGAAAAGCGGCACAGCGGCCGCGCGACCGGTAAAGGATGGATTTGACCTTCCATCAAACCGGCCAACCCAAACCGCCAGGACGTAACGGCCAATTACGCCAGTGCACCACGCGTCCCGAAACCCGGTCGAAGTCCCAGTCTTATAAGGGATATTTATCGTGGGCGCAGCCGGCAATCTGATACCCGCTTCGCTCGTCGACATCATATCGAGCGTGATGAAAGCGGCTTCCGGCGAAATCAGCCGTAGTCCGGGATCAGATGGATCCGATACTTTTAGTCGTAGTGGCTTGATGCGGCCATGGTTTACCAACCCGGCATACAGCCGAACCAGATCCTGCATTGAGATCTCCACCGTTCCCAACACGGCGGAGAGCCCGTAGTTGTTGGTCTGGCTCATCCCTTTGACTTGGGCCGATTCCAGGAACTGATAAAGCGCGTCCTGACCTAAGCGTGAAGCCAAGGTCACGGCTGGCAGATTACGGCTGCGCACCAACGCCAATCGCGCTGGAATGGGCCCATCAAACTGGCCATCGCTATTTTCCGGCGAATAGGCTCCAAACCTCCCCGGCATGTCATAAAGAAGGGTCGAAGGATTGATCAATCCTCGGTCCAGCGCCATGGCGTATACGAATGGCTTCAGAGAAGACCCCGGGGAACGAAGCTGTCTGGTACCATCGTTTTGGCCTTCGATCGCATTATCCCAAAAGGAACCGGAGCCAACGGAGGCGACCACCTCCATGGTTTGAGCATCAACGAGCAAACAGGCGGCGTTGTTGAGCCCGTTGGATCGATGGCCGGCAAGAAATTGACGGAGCTCTTCCACCGCAATCCGCTGAATACCGGCATCAACGGTTAAGCGGGTTTCGCCGGTTTGATTCTGCAAGAGTCTCTGAACCAGATGCGGCGCAAGATCGGGTAAGTCCCTAAGCTGGCGATAGTGCAAAGGAAGATCAGCCAAGGGATCGTTCCAAAGCAGCTGATTCAACCGGCGGCGCGCGTCGGTTAAAGCGGCAGGTTCCATACCCGTTCTTGGTGTACGTTTGCCCGGCGATTGAGGCAGGACCGCTAACGCCAAAATCTCTTGGCGGCTAAGTCGGGCCGGATTCTTATCGAAATAGATCAAGCTAGCGGCGCCAACGCCTTCGATATTCCTACCATAGGGAGCCAGATTAAAATACGCCTCCAAGATCTGGTCTTTGGAATAATGGCGCTCGATCTGCAGTGCTCGATACATCTGGATCAGTTTCCCGGTGATGCTCCTGGTCTTAAGATGGAAACGAAGTCGAGCAACCTGCATCGTTAAGGTGGAAGCGCCGGACCGGGGATGGCCCAAGACAAAATCGAAACCGGCTCTCAGAACGGCACCAAAATCGACACCCAAATGAGACCAATAATGCCGATCCTCTTGCGTCGTCACAGCCGTTATCAAGTCGGGTGGAATCTCATCGAGCCGGATTTTTACCCGATACCTCTGATCGGCTGCGGTCGTCACCCTCATCAGGACACCGTTTCGATCCCGGGCGACCGCTGAGAATGGAATACCATCCAGTAGCGGTGGGCATGGTAACAGAAACCAGGCGGTAACGAGGAACAATAGTGCCATTCCGCTGGGTAAGAGGACGCGGCGCGCGGAAATCCGAGCTCGCAAACGAAGTAAGGAATCGCTAACATAATTTCCTAGAGCTAGGTCGGGCAGGCAACGCGCCCTCCCAGTTCTCGATCGGGGAACCAAGCTCATGGCTGTTTCACTTCGATCCGGCCGGTTTCACCGGTTACCTGGACCGCTTGATCGTACATGGCTTGGGCGGCGACTGGCGGCACCATCAAACTACCGGCTACGGTCGCCTTGGCCTCGTAAGTGATCTCGGTCACTGCGGTATCGGCAGTCAGATAGATCAGGACACGATCTTCCCGGACATCGAAATGTTCGACACCGTCAGCGGTAATGGCAACGCCGCCGGATTCGTTGCGAACTGGTTCAAAGCCGCTCGGCAAAAGGTCACAGATCGCGACGTGATCAACCGAGGTACCGGTGGTGGAGCGTATCCGTAGCCTGATCTTTATTTGATCTCCCAGGCTCAAACTCGAGACAGAATGGTCTTTTGCATCTAAGAAATCGCGTCTGAGCTCAAGGCCGCGCGCCAACGGCTTAACGTTTTTCGGAAAGCCGCTCTGAATCACTTGATAATATCCGGCGCCATTCTGACGGGCATCGAACTTCACCTTCGTAGCGTCGTTGCCAAGCGTGACCAACCCGGTTGCAGTTGCCACCATTGGTTGCCAATTACTGGTCCACTGGCTGATCCGCAGATTGTTTTTGTTTTGATCAAACAGCATCTGCCCGGCTGCGAGCGCACGGAGACATTCTGCCGCCGAGACAGTATTATAGTCAGCTGCCCAGATCGGTTTGAGAATTTGGTCGAATTGATCCTTGCTCACCGACTTGAACCGCTGTGGGAAGTGACGAGCCAGGAGCGTCAAGTACTGGGCGTAGTCAGTCAGACTCGACCAGAGCCCGGACGAATTCGGTTGGCCTGCCAACCGATATTGACTGATCCACTCGTTAGCCTCTCTCTCTTTCATCAAGAGAGCGGCCGAAGCGGCCACATAAGCCCCGGTGAGCGAGCGTCTCCATTCATCCGGATTTTCCCGGTCAAGGGTATCGCGCAAGCTGATCAGCTCGTTAGTCATGACCTGTTCACGCCGGGTCAACAGGTAAATCGCTTTGGCCACCACCTCCGCTTGCTCCAGCGTAGACGGTGACGCAGCAGCTACTTTTTTCAGATAGTTAACTCCGGCCTTGTCGATATCAGCGGGGACGGCGAGACCGGCTATCTTGGCGTCAGTAATGAATTCTAAGACGTAGACGGATATTGGATCGAGCTCTTGAGCATCATCGGCTGACCAATAGCCGATCGCACCATTCGACCCCTGACGTTCGCGAATGATTTTGAAATAACTCTGTAACTTCGCTGCCAATTGAGTTTTTGTCAGGCCCGATCCCGGGACTGAAATCAGAGCCAGGTTGGCGAGCTCCTGGCT
>Ga0306923_10008319_pt1 | contig 10400 bp, 8 predicted proteins | sample sta12Can44000108_FD_203841 | JGI IMG/M metagenome (GOLD analysis project Ga0306923, IMG submission 203841) | Lab enrichment of tropical soil microbial communities from Luquillo Experimental Forest, Puerto Rico - statanox.12C.anox.44.000.108 (v2)... | ecosystem: Environmental > Terrestrial > Soil...
GCCGAACTCGCCTTCTACGGCCAGATCATGGGGTTCACCCCGCCGGGGGTAGCGCCGGTTCCGCTCGCGTAGTCAGCCGGGTCCGTTCGGCGAGAACCCCGAGGCCGTGCTCGCGCTGTTCGGGGGGCTCTAGTGTCGTTCCCATGGCGAGAATCGTCGGGATGCCAGAGCCGGCCGTAGGAAGCGCCGTACCCGCGGGCAGGGCCCGCACCCTCGCTCAGGTGTACCGGCACTTCGGCGAGGTCGACGCCGCCGGAACATCGCCGCTGTACGAGCGCGTCGCCGTCGCCCTGAGTGAGTCCGGCGAGGCGCTGCGCGCCATCGAGGCGGCGCCGGCGCGCAAGCGGCACCCCACGGTGATCCTCGCCGCGCTGCATGACCTCGCCCTCGCCGGACGCGCCCCGGCGCTTGCCGCGGCCTATGCGGCCGCGGATGGCGACGCTGCCGCTGGCGCGGCGATCGACACGCTGCTGCGGATGACCGATTCGGTGGTGGCCATCGCCGTTCGCCGGCGGACGCGGCCCGACGAGACCGGACGCTGCGCCGTGCTGTATCCGGCCATTGCCGAGGCGGCGCGGCGGGCAGGCGCGGACGCGGTCGGGCTGATCGACGTGGGCTGTTCGGCCGGGCTCAATCTCAATGTCGATCGCGTTGACATCACGTACAGCAACGGGCAATCGCTGGGCGACCCGTCATCTCCTGTGCGGCTGTCGTCTTCGATCGTGGGAGGCCGACCCATCCCGGCGCGAGCGATGCCCGAGGTCGTCGCCCGGGTCGGCGTCGACCTCGATCCGGTCGACGTGACCGATGCGGATGACGCCCGATGGCTGCGCGCCTGCCTGTGGCCGGATCAGCCGGAGCGGGCCGCGAGGCTCGAAGCGGAGATGGCGCTGACCACGGCTGCCCCTCCGCTGCTGCTGCGAGGTGACGCGGTCGTGGTGATGCCCGGCGCCTTCGCCCGTGTGCCCGCGGACGCCCTGCCCGTCGTCACCACGACGTGGGCGCTGTCGCGCTTCCCGCTCGAGAGCCGCCTGCGCTTCCTGCACCGCCTCGACGAGGCGGCGGCCGGCCGGGCGGTGGCGTGGGTGTCAGTGGAGGGGGTCGGAGTCGCGCCGGCGATACCGACGTTTGGCGATCGCCACGCCTCTGGCCACAGCATCATCGGCCTGGCGGTGTTCGGCCAGTCGGCGCTGCGTGCCGAGGCCGTCGGCCGCTGCTGGTCGCGGGGCCGCATGCTGGCTTGGCTGGCAGGCTCCTAGTGCCGCGAACCAGACGCCTAGCGGGACGGAGTCACCACGCGTACGTTCCGGATGAATTCAGCGGGCGAACTCGGTGGCGCGGGACTCGCGGACGACGGTGACCCGGATCTGGCCCGGGTAGGTGAGCTCCTCCTCCACCTGCTTGGCGATGTCGCGGGCGATCACCTGGGCCTGGATGTCGTCGATCTTGTCGGGCTTGACCATGACCCTGATCTCGCGCCCGGCCTGCATGGCGAAGACCTTCTCGACGCCCTCGCGTTCGGACGCGATCTGCTCCAGCCGCTCCAGCCGCTTGACGTACATCTCCAGCGACTCGCGCCGGGCACCTGGGCGGCCGCCGCTGATCGCGTCCGCCGCCTGGGTGAGCACGGCCTCGACGGTGCGGACCTCGACCTCGTTGTGGTGCGCCTCGATGGCGTGCACCACGTCGTCCGGCTCGCCGTACTTGCGGGCGATCTCCGCGCCGATCAGCGCGTGACTGCCCTCGACCTCGTGGGTCAGCGCCTTGCCGATGTCGTGCAGCACCGTGCACCGCTTGAGCAGCAGCGAGTCCATGCGCAGCTCGCCGGCCATCATGCCGGCGATGTGCGCGCTCTCGATCAGGTGCGCGAGCACGTTCTGGCCGTAGGACGTGCGGTACCGGAGCCGGCCGAGCAGGCCGATGAGCTCGGGATGCATATCGGTGATCCCGAGCTCGGTCATGGCGTCCTCGCCGGACCGCTGGCAGAGCAGCTCGATCTCCGCCCGGCCCCGTTCGTAGGCGTCCTCGATGCGCTGCGGGTGGATGCGGCCGTCGCTGATCAGCCGCTCGAGGGTGAGCCTGGCGATCTCGCGCCGCACCGGGTCGAAGCAGGAGAGCAGGACCGCCTCGGGTGTGTCGTCGATGATGAGGTTGACGCCGGTGATCGACTCGAAGGCGCGGATGTTCCGCCCCTCGCGGCCGATGATCCGGCCCTTCATCTCATCGCCCGGCAGGTGCATGACCGAGACAACGGACTCGCTCGTCTGCTCCACAGCCACCCGCTGGATGGCGAGCGTGACGATCTTGCGGGCACGCTTGTCGGCCTCGGCTCGCGCTTCGTTCTCGAGGGTCCTGATGGTGACCGCGGCCTCCCGCTTGGCCTGGTTCTCGAAGTTGGCGACGAGTTCGGACTTGGCCTGGTCGCCGGTGAGCCCGGCGACGCGCTCCAGCTCTTGCTGTGCCCTGGCGTCGGCGTCTTTGAGGGCGGCGGTCTTGTCGTCGAGTTCTTGCTTGCGGCGCTCCAGCGCCTGCCGGCGCTCCTCCAGGCGGCGGATCTCGGCGTCGAGACGCTGCTCCCGTTCGCCGATCCGCTGCTCCCGGCGCTCCAGGTCGCCGCGAAGCTCGCGCATTTCCTCCTTGACGGCGCGGATCTCTTCCTCGACCTCACGGCGGCCCTGCGCGGCCTGCTCGGCCGCCTCGGTGGCGCGCTTGAGTATCCCTTCGGCCTCGGTCTGCGCCCGGTCCCTGACCTGGTCCGCGTCGGCCTGGGCGCGGTCCCTGAGCTGTTCGGCGTCGGCCTGGGCGCGGTCTCGCAGCTGTTCGGCGTCGGCCTGGGCGCGGTCTCGCAGCTGCTCGGCGTCCCGCTCGGCTGTCGCGATGACGGCCGACTCCATGACGGCCGCCTCCATGGCGGTGCCGGCCGGGCGCGCCGCGGCATCGGCCGTCTGGGTCGCGGCGGTCACCGGGGATCTGAGCGTGGACCGTCGCAGCACCACGACGAACGCGCTGAACGCGAGAGCCAACGCGACCAGCCCGATCACCATGAACCCGACTCCGCCGCTCACAGTCACCCCTTTCGTCCGCCGCTCCGTCCGCCGCTCCAGGGAAGCCCTGGCATTCTCAGGGCGCACCCAGGCTCATGCCCTGGCACAGGTTCATGCCCTGGCGCGAGGGGTCCCGCACGCCAGCCGGCCGCGGCGGCCAGCGGTCGTCTTCGGGCTGTCGAGTTCGGGCCGTCGAGCCGATCACCCGTCGAGCGCTAGGTAACGCCCCACTGCCGTGAGGTTAAGCGTTGATAACGTTTTGAGCAAGCATACCGTCATGGGCGGAGCCACAGTTTACTTAGCGTTACTAACCAAGCTGCGGAAACCGCCTCTTGTGGCACGTTTAGTCACAGAGATGCACGGCCGCAACGGAAACCTTCGGCACGCCGTCGGTCCGGCCGCCGGGGTGGCTCACCGGCTGGCTCATCGGTGCTGCCGTCGGGTCTGGGTGGCCATTGACAAATCAGCCAGCGGACGTCAGTCAGCGGCGAAGTCCGTGTCCTCGTCCGGAACTTCGTCCGGTTCCTCGAAGGGCGGCTCCTCCGCTAGCGCCTCCCTGAGCGCCGTGTCCGCGCCTTCGGCCTCCATGGCTTCCCTGATGACGCGGAAGGCCAGCCCCGGCGGATATCCCTTGCGGGCGAGCATCCCGGCCAGCCGCCGCGTCCTCGCCACGGGAGGCAGGCCGGCTGTGCTCGCGAGTTTCTGCTCGACCAGTCGCTTCGCGGTGGCCGCTTCGGCGTCCGGGCCGAGCCCGGCGACCGCCTCGCGAATCTCCTCGTCTTCAATGCCGCGCCGCTTCAGCTCCATCGTCAGCGCGCGGCCGGCGAGTCCCCGGCTGTAGTGCCGCGACTCAACCCAGGCCCTGGCGAAGGCGGCATCATCGATCAGCCCGACGTCGGCGAACCTCTCGAGGACTTCGTCCGCACTGGCGGCCGGGACGCCCCGGCTGCGAAGCGCACTAGCGAGTTCGGCCCTGGTCCTGGGCGCGAGCGTGAGCAGCCGCAGGCAGATCTCCCGCGCCCGGGCCGCCGGGTCGGCCGGCGCGGCCTCTCCCCCCGGCTCCCCGAGCGCGGCCTGTTCCTCTGGCGTGGTCTGCTCCCACGGTGCGGCTCCTTCTCCGTTGCCGCTCCCCTTGGCAGACAGCCCTGATGCCCCGGCTGGCGGCCGACCGGACTTCCGCCCGCCGCGCGCCCGTCCTCTCGGCGCGCGGCGGGCGGAAGCGTACTCACCGGACGTGACCTCGCCCGGCACAACCTCGTCGCGCATTACCTCATCCGGCGCTGCCCGCCGGTCCGGCCCCCTTTGCCGCCGGGCCGGTCGGCACTGAGGTGAGCCCGGGGCCGCCCGCGGGCGCGCTGGCGTCCACGTCGATGCGCGGGCCGACGCCGAGCTTCTCCTTTATCTTCTTCTCGATCTCGTTGGCCAGGTCCGGGTTGTCCCGCAGGAAGTTCCGCGCGTTCTCCTTGCCCTGGCCGAGCTGATCGCCCTCGTAGGTGTACCAGGCGCCGGACTTGCGCACGATCCCCTGCTCCACGCCGAGGTCGATGAGCCCGCCTTCCCGGCTTATCCCGATCCCGTACAGGATGTCGAACTCGGCCACCTTGAAGGGCGGCGACACCTTGTTCTTGACGACCTTGATGCGCGTCCGGTTGCCGACCGCCTCGGTGCCGTCCTTCAGCGTCTCGATCCGGCGCACGTCCAGCCGCACCGACGCGTAGAACTTCAGCGCCTTGCCGCCTGAGGTCGTCTCCGGCGAGCCGAACATGACGCCCACCTTCTCGCGAAGCTGGTTGATGAAGATGGCCGTGGTCTTGGTCTGGTTGAGGGCTCCGGCGATTTTGCGCAGGGCCTGGGACATCAGCCGGGCCTGGAGGCCGACGTGGCTGTCGCCCATCTCGCCCTCGATCTCGGCCTTCGGCACGAGCGCCGCCACCGAGTCGATAACCACGATGTCGATCGCGCCGGATCGGATCAGCGTGTCCGCGATCTCCAGCGCCTGCTCGCCCGTGTCCGGCTGGGAGACGAGCAGCGCGTCCGTATCCACGCCGAGCTTCTGGGCGTAGTCGGGGTCGAGCGCGTGCTCCGCGTCGATGAACGCGGCGATCCCGCCCGCCTTCTGCGCGCTTGCCACGGCATGAAGCGCCACGGTGGTCTTGCCGCTGCTCTCCGGCCCGTAGATCTCGACGACCCGGCCGCGCGGCAGGCCCCCGATGCCAAGCGCCACGTCCAGGGCGATCGACCCGGTGGGGATCACCTCGATGGGGACGCGGGTCTCCTCGCCGAGCCGCATGACCGTGCCCTTGCCGAACTGCCGCTCGATCTGAAGGAGCGCGGCTTCCAGAGCCTTTTCCCTGTCACCAGCCCTGTCGGGGGCCGGCTTGCCGCCTGCTGCCATGAGGACTCCCTGTCGGGTTGTAGATGTATTCAGGATGCCACCGGGCACCCCGCCCGCGGTCATCAACGCACACGCTACGCGTCGCCACTGACATTCCCGGGCCACACTGCACGGACCAGCGAAAACGCGCTCCGGACACGCACGCAGCGAGCCGACAGTGTCCACTATAGGGGAACGATTATTCGAGCACTGGCAGACACGCCGACTCGTTCGATCGAGGGTGCCGGGCATCGCGCGCCGTGCGCCGCGCCCGGCCCGAGACCGCCGCCGGCACCGCGGACGCGCTGCGGACGCGCCCTGCCAGTGACTGCCGTCGGCGCGCCGGCCACTTGCCGTCCCGCCCGGACCTGGCCGGCCATTTGCTGTCCCGCCCGGACCTGGCTGGGCCTGGCAGGGCCCTCGGATCGAGGGCTCCTGCGAGGCTCAGGCGTCCGTGGGTACCGCGCTGTCTGGGCTGGGTACGGCGGGAACGACGGGGGTACGAAAATCGGAAATTTCCGGATTTAAAGCACGAATAGCATCACCAGTACCGCCATGATCGCGAAGGCTTTTCTCCTGGCGGAGACTTTTTATCGCTATAGTACGCTAATCTTTCGCGATCATGGAATATGGCTCGAATAGATACCCGGGTGGGTATTCGTACGGGCCGCGAGGCCTGCGCGCCGCCTCGCACCCCCAGCCGTGCCGGGATTTGAGCGCCACCGGCCCGTTCGGGATAAAAGGGCGGAGAGCGCGGTTAGGCGGCTCGGCCGGAACGGGGTCAGCGCAGCGACTCCGGCACGTTGAACGTTTCAGAGACCGCGCGCCAGACCACCTTCGCGTCCTCGCCGTCGGCCAGCGCCTTGTTTACGGTGCGCCCACCGAGGGCCGACAGCACGTAGTCTTTCGCGACGCTCTCGGCGTAGGCTTCGCCGAACTGCGCTCGCATCCGTTCCCAGAACTCCGTCAGCCGCACCGCTCCAGGCTACCGGGGCCGGACCCGGCGGAAGACTCGTCAGTATCCGGAGGCATTCTGGACGGGAATGTCTTGGGGCGGACGGGGAACTTTAACGGTCAAGGGCACGTTTAGCCCAGCGTCCGGGCCCCGCAGAGCAGGAGCGGAATGTCTTCACAGCCCACAGGAGACACCCAGGGGTCAGCGGTGTCGGCGAGCCAGGCCGGCGAGGGTGGGGCGCCCGAGCCGACGGCCGCGCCGGCCGGGGTTGCCGACCCCCCGGGGGTTGCCTTGCCCGCCGGAGCCCGCGTCCCCGCACAGGCTGCCGCCACGGCCGGGACTGCCAGGGGCGATGTCGGCGCGGCTACCGGCCCGGCCGGGGCCGCGGGGGCGAGCGCTGAGGCCGCCGAGACCGGGGCCGCCACCGCCACCGCCACCGGGACGGAGCCCGGCATTGAGCCGGACACGGGGCACAGCGCTCAGCCCGGCACCGAGCCGGACACGGGGCACGGCGCGGGATCCGGGCGCCGTGAGCCGGTCAGCAAGCTGGCCGTCGTCGCCCTGATCACCGGATTGCTCGCGCTCGTCCCCATCGCGGTGGCTTGCGCGATCGCGGCGCTCATCGGCATCCGCCGTAGCGGCCGCCGCGGCCACGGGATGGCGATCGCGGCGCTGTTCGCCTCGGCCACGTGGCTGATCATGGGCAGTGCCGTCGGGACCGTCGCGGCGCTCACGCACGGCTTCAAGAAGCCGGTCACGCTCAAGTACCACGAGTCCGCCGTGTTCAAGCTGCGGGTAGGCGACTGCGTCAGCACCAGGAACGGGCAGCTGGTCACCGTCCTGCCCTGCACCGCCCCGCACGAGGCGGAGGTGTTCGCGACGTTCACGCTGCCTGCTTCGGCGTGGCCGGGGACGGCGGCTCTGCGGCGGGACGCGAGCTCGGGCTGCGCGAGCCGGCTGACCGGTTACATCAACCCGCAGCTCGCCATCAGCCTCGCGCAGTCGTACGTGTACCCCAACAAGGTCGCGTGGACGGCAGGGACCAGGACCGTGGTCTGCGAGGTGCGCGCGGCAAGCGGGCAGCTGACCGGCTCGGTGCGCGGCGCCTCCTCCTTAACCGGCCGCTTGAGGCTTTCGCTGCCGCGCTAGCACCCGCCGGGCGGGCCGGGATACCCTTCTCCGGGCTCCGGGTCGTCTACCTCGCCGTATCCACCGCTCCTTAGCACGGCGCCGAAGTGGATCACGTACCAGTCGCCGCGCCAGGAGATAAGCGAAGCGATCCCGAACGAACGCAGCTGACTCCCGTGCCGATACACCACTCTCGCCCCGGGAACGTGCCAGTAGCCGGTGGAGTTGTAGCAGCCGCCCGGGTATACCCAGGCCGCGTACTGCGCGGGCACGATGACCTTGACGAAGGTCGCGCCGCGGCCGACAAGCTGGTGGGCGGCCGCCACGTCGAGCGTGAAGTCGTACCAGAGCCGGTACTGCCAGTCCGATTGCGGGCTGGCGATGGCCTTCACCTGGGCGTACGCGGCCTCAGGGAAGAAGGCGGGGAGCGCGAGGCGGGGCTGTCCCGTGGTCACCGCGAGCCACAGGTCGTGCATGGCGTTCGTGAAGTCGGCCGACTTCACGGTGGGGAACTTGCTGGTCTGCGCGAGGCGGCCCGCGCCGGGCGCGACGGGCAGCGCGCTAGGTGACGGCGGCGGCGGCGGTTGCGGCGGCGTGACAGTCGCCGGCGCTGGCCTGACGGCGGTAGCCGTGGGGCTGGGCGGGCGGCTCACGGTAGCGCTTACCTGTCTCGCCTTGGCACCCGCGCCGATGCTCCCGTCGCACGCGACACAGATGCCCGCGATCAGCGTGGCCGCGGCCGCGGCCGCTGTCGCGGCCAGCGCCGGCCGGCGAATCCGGACTCCGGTGTCCCGCCACGTCACGAACCATGGATTCTACCGGCCGGCGCCAGCCTGCAGGTGGCGCCGCTGGCGAAGCACCAGGCTGGGTGCGGGCGCGCGGTGCTACGCGCCGGCCGCGTAGGCGCGCTCGAGCTCGGCGATGTCGAGCTTTTTCATCGTGAACATCGCGGCCGTGACGCGGTTCGCCTTCTCGGCGTCCGAGTCGGTGATCATCTCGAGGAACACCGTGGGGACGACCTGCCAGGAAAGGCCGTACTTGTCCTGCAGCCAGCCGCAGGCGATCTCCTGGCCGCCGTCGGACAGCCGCTCCCAGTAGTAGTCGACCTCGGCCTGGTCCGCGCACTCGACGACCAGGGAGACCGCGGGGGTGAAGGTGTATTCAGGCCCGCCGTTGAGCGCGAGGAACTTCTGGCCGTTGAGCTCGAAGTCCACGGTCATCACCGAGCCCGCCGGGCCCGGCCCGGCCTCGGTGTACCGGTGCACCCGGCCGAGGCGGGAGTTCTTGAAGATGCTCATGTAGTAGTTCGCCGCCTCTTCGCCCTGGTTGTCGAACCACAGGCAGGTGGTAAACGGCTTGCTGGTCATCGGGCCTCCTCCGGTTGGCGTCGCAGGCACAGTAAAGGACAGTTCGCGCGTCGCGAATTCATCGCTGGCCTGGACAGGAATGTCGGTGGGTGGGGGCAGACTGGGAGGATGGCAAGCCAACCGCCGGTGAGTAGCGCTGAGGCCCTTGACGGGTTCTCGCCCGCGACGCGGGCGTGGTTCGAGGGCGCCTTCGCCGTGCCGACGCAGGCGCAGGCCCAGGCGTGGCGGGCCATCGGCAAGGGCGAGGACACGCTGGTCATCGCGCCCACCGGATCCGGCAAGACGCTGGCCGCGTTCCTGTGGGCGATCGACCGGCTCGCCGCCGTGCCGCCGCCCCCGGACCCGAAGCGGCGCTGCCGGGTGCTGTACGTCTCGCCGCTGAAGGCGCTCGCGGTGGACATCGAGCGGAACCTGCGGTCCCCGCTCACCGGGATCAGGCACGCTGCGCACCGCCTCGGGCTCCCCGAGCCGGACATCCAGGTCGCCGTCAGGACCGGGGACACCGCGAGCGACGAGCGGCGCAAGCTCGCGACCAAGCCACCGGACATCCTGATCACGACGCCGGAGTCCCTGTTCTTGCTGCTCACCTCGCAGGCGCGGGAAACGCTGCGCGGCGTGGAAACGGTCATCGTCGACGAGGTGCACGCGGTGGCCGGCAACAAGCGGGGCGCGCACCTGGCGCTGTCACTGGAACGGCTCGACGCGCTGAAAGGCAGCGACCGCACCCAGCGGGTCGGGCTGTCGGCGACCGTGCGGCCGCCCGAGGAGGTCGCCACCTTCTTGTGCGGCGCCCGCCCGGTCACGGTCGTGCAGCCGGCCAGCACCAAGCGCATCGAGCTCGAGGTCGTCGTGCCCGTCGAGGACATGACCGACCTGGAAACCGCGCAGGGGATGGGCGGTGACGAGGAAGAGGACCCGGTGCGGCGGCGGTCGATCTGGCCGCATGTCGAAGAACGCGTGCTCGACCTGATCGAGCAGCACCGGTCCACGATCGTGTTCGCCAACTCGCGGCGGCTCGCCGAGCGGCTCTGCGGCCGCCTCAACGAGCTCGCCACCGAGCGCGCCGGGGCCGAGGACGAGATCGTGACGATCGCGCGGGCACACCACGGCTCGGTCTCCCGGCAGGAACGCTCCGAGATCGAGGAGGCGCTCAAGGCCGGGCGGCTGCCCGCCGTGGTCGCCACGTCCAGCCTCGAGCTCGGCATCGACATGGGCGCCGTCGACCTCGTCATCCAGGTCGAGTCCCCGCCGTCGGTGGCCAGCGGGCTGCAGCGGGTCGGCCGCGCCGGGCACAACGTGGGCGATGTCTCCCGCGGTGTCATCTTCCCCAAGTACACCGGCGACCTGGTCCAGGCCGCGGTGGTGGCCGGCCGGATGCAGGACGGCGCGATCGAGGAACTGCGGATCCCCCGCAACCCGCTCGACGTGCTCGCCCAGCAGATCGTCGCCATGGCCGCGCTCGACGACTGGCCGGTGGACGAGCTCGAAGCCGTGGTCCGCCGGGCCGCGCCGTTCAGCGGGCTGACCAGGCC
>Ga0306923_10008320_pt1 | contig 10399 bp, 9 predicted proteins | sample sta12Can44000108_FD_203841 | JGI IMG/M metagenome (GOLD analysis project Ga0306923, IMG submission 203841) | Lab enrichment of tropical soil microbial communities from Luquillo Experimental Forest, Puerto Rico - statanox.12C.anox.44.000.108 (v2)... | ecosystem: Environmental > Terrestrial > Soil...
CGAAAATCCGCTGCGATCCTGGCTCGATTGTTGTCTTGATTGTTGTCTTGATTTTTGTGTTGGCTCAGCGCGTTGGTCATGACGGCGGTATGCGGCCAGCCTCTGCTTCTAGGCTTAAGCCAGCGCCGCGTCGGGTGGCCTTGGCCCCCGCGGGTTGGGCAGTGTCTAAAGCTTCAACGTGACGATTCGCTAAAGGCCGCCATGTTCATGATATAATGTTCAGCGCGTAGGACGTAAGTGCGTGTTCCTGGTGCCCAGTACGGGCTGCGGCCGTAAGCGTCATCGGCATCGTCGGCACGAAACGATCGTGGAAGATCAGCGGCAAATCGCATAAATCCATGACGCGCATCGACCAGCGCAAATCGCTGACGACAACCCCAGCCGACGATCCACAAGGATACGGCCCATTGCGTCTCAATCGATCCCGCTGGTCGTTGACGAAAGTCGACGACGCCTTGTTAGGCCTTTTTCAGTTCAGTGCGCCATCAGCACCGGCAACTCCGCGTGCTCCATGATGTGGCTGGTGGCGCCGCCAAAGATCATCTGCCGCAACCGGTGCCGCGTGAACGCCCCCTTGACCAGCAGGTCGCAACCCTCCGCCTTGGCCGCGGCAAGGACCGCTTCGCCGGTACTGCGGCCATCGACCTCCACGCGCATGGTCTTGGCGGGGATGCCGTTATACTGCAGCTGCCTGAGCACCTGATTGACCGATGGCCCCGGCACCTCCTGCCCGCCGACCACGGTCAGCAGCATCACGCGTTCGGCCTTGCGCAAGATTGGCATTGCAAACGCATTGGTGCGGGCCTGCTCGGTCGAGCCATTCCAGTGGATCATCACACTGGTCGCGATCTGCTTGGGGGCGACCGGGGGTGATAGCAGCACGGGCCGGCCGCTTTCGAACAATCCGGACTCGATGGCGCGGCTGTGCAGGCTGAGCGTGTCCGCATCGGGCCGGCTCATGACGGTCACATCGAAGGCCCGGCCATGGCTTCCGACAAAGGTCTCACCCTCGGGCGCATCCTCAAGCCAGCCAAAGGATGGCCGATCCGCTGCGCCGCGGCTTGAGGGAATATCGTGCTCCTGCATAAAGGTTTCGAAGATACGGCGGGCCTCGGCGATCTCTTCGTCGCGATGCGCCTGGTAGGATTCCATGGGAATGCCACTGGATAATTCCGCGACGACAAACTGAGGAATGCCGAACCGCAGGGCAAAGCCCTCGATATAGGCGCCCATGCGCTGCGCGAGCAGTAGCGCCGTCTCGAGGGCGGACGTCATGCCTGCAATATTTTGCGTTGGGACCAAAATCGTCTGCATGTTGAGCTCCCCGACCTCGCTGCAAGGACAGGCGAATTTTGACGGCTCACAAGCTAGTCCTTGCCGGCGCGCAATGAAAGCTCAAAGGCGCCAAGCCCAACTTGACGAACCGGAAAGGGACGATTTGTCCCCGGCTTTGCTCGGCGCTGCAGCGCAGAGCGCTAAAGCCACTCGCGAGGCTTCGCGTCAGCCCCAGCCCGCAGCGATCCCGCCATCGACGGTAAAAATCACACCCGAGGTGTAACCCGAGCGATCGGAGGCGAGGAATGCCATGAGGTCGCCGATCTCGCGGGCATGCGCAGGCCGGCCAAGCGGCAGGCCCTTCTGGAACTCCGTGTAGCGGTTCTCGTCGCCAAACTGATGCTTTGCGCGGGTCTTAAGCAGGGTCACGTGGCGGTCGGTGCCGACCGGACCCGGATTGATGCCGACCACCCGGATATTGTCGGCAAGGCTCCTTCCTCCCAACGCGCGGGTGAGTGCCATCAGCGCGGCATTGCCGGCACTCCCGCAGATGTAGTTGGCGTCGAACTTCTCGCCGGCCGCGCCGATGTCGTTGATGATCACCCCGCCGCCACGCGCCTTCATCTTGGCGTAGATTGCCCGCGTCAGGTTGATGTAGCCGAACACCTTGAGCTCCCAGGCATGCCGCCAGGTCGCCTCGTCGATCTTGTCGATCGCGCCGCCGGGAATGTCGCCGGCATTATTGACAAGGATGTCGATGTCGGAGGCATCCTTGACCAGGCGCTGGATGTCGTCCCCCTTGCGCAAATCGGTGGCATGGGCTGTGGCGTCGATCTGGTGCTGCGCGCGGAGCCGTTCGGCAAGCGCGCTGAGCTGGTCGCCGCTGCGGGCGGCAAGCCGCAAATGGCAGCCTTCTTCGGCAAAGGCTTCAGCGGCGGCAGCGCCGATGCCCTTTGACGCGCCGGTGATCAGAACGCGCTTGCCGCGCAGGTGCAGATCCATGGGGGTTCTCGCCTCCGCTGCGAGGGGCAGGTCAAAAAAGTTAGGCGGCGAACCCGGCCGCGGTCAACATTGCACTGCAGCGTTGCACCCAATTGCCGTTTGGTCCATTGCAGGGCGACCAGACAAGCGGCACCGCCGGCCGCACCAAACAACAGGACATTTCGCCATGAGCAGCGCCAAGACACCCTACAGGATCGCGGTCATTCCCGGCGACGGCATCGGCAAAGAGGTGATGCCAGAAGGTTTGCGCGTCATCGAGCAGGCGGCGAAAAAGCACAAGGTTTCCGTGCAATTCGATCATTTCGATTTCGCCTCTTACGACTACTACGCCAAACATGGCCAGATGATGCCGGACGATTGGAAAGACAACATCGGCACGTACGATGCAATCTATTTCGGAGCGGTCGGCTGGCCCGCGAAAATTCCCGATCACATTTCTTTGTGGGGTTCGCTGATCAAATTCCGGCGCGAGTTCGACCAATATGCAAACCTGCGCCCGGTGCGGCTGATGCCGGGCGTCCCGTCGCCGCTTGCGGGCCGAAAGCCCGGCGACATCGATTTCTGGGTGGTGCGCGAAAACACCGAGGGCGAATATTCATCCGTCGGTGGGCGAATGTTTCCGGATACCGAGCGCGAATTCGTCACGCAGCAGACGGTGATGACCCGGATCGGGGTCGACCGCATTTTGAAATTCGCTTTCACGCTCGCCGCATCCCGACCGAAAAGCCACCTGACCTCAGCGACGAAGTCGAACGGCATCTCCATCACCATGCCCTATTGGGACGAGCGCGTGGAGGCGATTGCCAAAAACTATCCGACGGTGAAGTGGGACAAGTACCACATCGATATCCTGACCGCGAATTTCGTGCTGCATCCGGACTGGTTCGACGTCGTCGTCGGCTCGAACCTGTTCGGTGATATTCTCTCCGACCTCGGTCCCGCCTGCACCGGCACGATCGGCATTGCGCCCTCTGGCAACATCAATCCGGAAGGCGATTTTCCGAGCGTGTTCGAGCCGGTGCATGGTTCGGCGCCGGATATCGCCGGCCAGGGCATCGCAAATCCGATCGGCATGATCTGGTCGGGCGCGATGATGCTGGAGCATCTCGGTGAGAAGGAAGCCGCCGAGGCGATCGTCGCTGCGATCGAGCGCACGCTGGGCGAACGCACGCTCCGCACCCGCGACCTCGGCGGCAACGCCGACACGACAGCCTGCGGCAAGGCGGTTGCCGAGATGGTGGAGTGATTCTCGCAACAATGCACAGGGCGGGCAAGGCGCATCAAGCGCCGTGCCAAAAACCACCCCTCACGATCTCGCCAGCCGCCGGCAATGCTCCCACGCGGCAGCGACTAAATTCTCACTTGCTTCGGGCGTGCGGAAGGCTGAATGCGCCGACAGCGTCACATTCGGCAGTTTCGTCAGCGGATGATCCTTCGGCAAGGGCTCGATGTTGAACACGTCGAGGCCGGCATGGCGGATGTGGCCCGACCTCAACGCGTCGATCATCGCGGTTTCGTCGACGATGGCGCCGCGCGCGGTGTTGATCAGGATGACGCCCCGGCGCATGGCTGCGATCTTTTCGCGCGTGATTATGCCGCGCGTTTCCTCGTTGAGCAGCAGGTGGATCGAGACGACATGGCTTCGCTTGAGCAGCGTGTCGAGGTCGACGAACTCGACATTCGCAGAGGTCTTCGGCGTCCGGTTCCAGGCGATCAGCTTCATGCCGGAGCCCGAGGCGATGCGTGCGACCTCGGCCGCGATCCCGCCAAAGCCGATCAGGCCGAGCGTCTTGCCGGTCAGCTGCATAGCGTCCTCGCGCAGCCAGTTGCCGAGGCGCATCTCGCGGTCCATCTGCGCCAGCACGCGGGCGGACGCCCACATCAGCGCGATCGCGGATTCGGCCACGGCCGTGTTGCCATAGCCCTTGATCAGATGCACCGCGATGCCGAGCTTTGCAAGCTCGTCCGGATTCATATAGCTACGCGCGCCAGTCCCGAGGAACACAATGTGCTTCAGGCCCGCGCATTGTCTTGCGATGTCGGTCGGCAGCGCGGTGTGGTCAACGACGCCGATCTCGGCGCCGCCGAGAACGACCGGCCACTGCTCGGGCCTGATGTTGGGGTCGAGATTCACGCGCACATCGGGGTCGCCAGCCCCGCGCTGGCGCTCAAAGATCTCGGCCAGACTGTCATTGGCGTCGACGAAGACTCCGCGCACGCGAATCCCCCTTAGCTGGTTGGGCGTTCATGATGCGACGCCGGCGAGCGAAAGCACCGTGTGCAGCAGCACATTGGCGCCCGCCGTGCAATCTGCCTGCGTCGCGTCCTCGAGCTCGTTGTGGCTGATGCCGTCCTTGCAGGGCACGAACACCATCGCCGCGGGAATCTTGGTGTTGAGGTTGCAGGCGTCGTGGCCGGCGCCCGAGGTGATGCGGCGGTGCGAATAGCCGAGCATGTTGGCTGCGCGCTCCACGGCGTCGACCAGCTTTGGGTTGAAATGGGTCGGCCCCTTGCGCCAGACCAGATCGACCGTCACCTCGACCTTGCGGCGCAGGGCGATCTCGGCGATCGCAGTGCGCAGATCGCGATCGAGCGCATCCATGGTGGCGCCATCGGCACTGCGGCAATCCATGGTGAAGGCGACCTCGCCTGGGATGACGTTGCGGGAGGGCTTTGCGATCACCGCCTCGCCGATGGTGCCGACGGCATGCGGTCCGTGCTTTTTGGCGATCGCCTCCATCGCTAGCACGATCTCCGAGAGTGTTGCGAGCGCGTCGCGCCGCAGCGGCATCGGCGTCGAGCCGGCATGGCTTTCGAAACCCGTGATCTTGCCATCGTACCACAAGACGCCTTGGCCGGAATCGACGACGCCGATGGTCTTGCCTTCGGCTTCTAGAATCGGGCCCTGCTCGATATGCAGCTCGACAAAAGAGCCGAGCTTTTGCCCGCCAACGGGCGCGTCGCCGCGATAGCCGATGGCCTCGAGCGCTGCTTCGACGCTGATGTCGTCGGCATCCTTGCGCGCCAAAATATTTTCGGTCGTAAAGTCGCCGACGTAAGCCGCCGACGCCATCATCGCCGGCGCAAAGCGCGATCCCTCTTCATTGGTCCAGTTGCAGACGCAGATCGGCGCTTCCGTCTCGATGCCGGCGTCGTTCAGCGTGCGCACCACTTCGAGGGCTGCAAGGGTGCCGAGCACACCGTCATATTTGCCGCCCGAAGGTTGTGTATCGAGATGCGAGCCGAGGCCGACCGGCGGCTTCGACATATCTCGTCCCTTGCGGACACCGAATATCGAGCCGAGCGCGTCGATATGAACGTCAAGGCCTGCGTTCTCGCACGCCTTGCGGAACCAGTCGCGGACCAGCTTGTCCTCCGTCGATAGCGTCAGCCGCCGCACGCCGCCCTTCGGCGTCGCACCGAATTGCGCGGTTTCGTGAATGGCAGCCCAGAGGCGGTCGGAATCGATCTGCAGGTTGGCTGCGGTGCGGCTCATGCGACAAAATCCCGTTGATCCAGCAGAAGGTTACAGACAGAACGGCAGGACCCCGCGATCTGCTCCATCGGCGCAGCCTGTCCAGACGTCGCGTCGAGGAGGAGGGCAGCCTTGCGTTGACGCAGCGCAAATGGATAGCTTTGGTCTATGGTAAATGCTCTCGATTTGGTCTTCGTGACAAAAACGTAGCCCGTTCAGCCGTGTTCACTCAAGATAGTCTCAACGATAGGCGGTATCCTTGATGGTGGGTATCACGGTTTTGAGCCGGCGCTTGGCCGGATCGAAGACGATCACGTCCATTTGCTCGTGGACTTTCGGCCCAGAGTTGCTATTTCCAAACTCGTAAACAGTGTGAGAGGCGTGTCGAGTTGCAGCCTGCGCGCGCTGCCCCGAAAGCCATCATCCGGCAACACCATTGAGCAGCAACCAACCCGGATTGACACTGATATTGGCACGGCGGCGCCTTGCGCCTCTCGGCGGCCAGAACGCCCAAGCTTGCGGCGCGAACGCATGGTCACGCCAATGACTGCTTCTGCGGCAGAGCAGCACGCCGACGCTGGCAAGGTCATTCTCCCGAGCCACAAAGCGCGGCTCGACTGCCGCGCAGGGATGGCGGTAACGACGTCGGGAATCGCCAACGGCTACGTCCAGGGCAATCTTGCGATCCTTCCGGAAAAGCAGGCCGCCGATTTCCACCGCTTTTGCCAGCTCAACCCGAAACCCTGTCCAATCATCGGCATGTCCGATGTCGGTAACCCCAAGATTCCATCGCTTGGGATCGACCTCGACATCCGCACCGACTTGCCGCGCTACCGCGTCTGGAACAATGGCGAGGTGATCGACGAGCCGACCGACATCATCGCGCATTGGCGCGACGATCTCGTCGCCTTCGTGCTCGGCTGCTCCTTCTCCTTCGAGGAAGCGCTGATGGCCGAGGGGCTTCCGATCCGCCACATCGAACGCAAGGTGCGGGTGCCGATGTACCGCACCACCATCGCCTGCGGTGCTGCGGGTCCGTTCGCCGGGCCGATGGTGGTGTCGATGCGTCCGTTCAAACCGAAGGACGCGATCCGCGCGGTGCAAATCACCACACGCTTTCCGGCCGTGCATGGCGCGCCGATTCACCTTGGCCATCCGCATCTGATCGGCATCGCCGATATCACAAAGCCCGATTATGGCGACCCGGTGCCAGTCGAGGCCGACGAGATTGCTGTGTTCTGGGCCTGCGGCGTCACCCCGCAGGCGGTGATTGCGGCTGCGAAGCTGCCGTTCGCGATCACGCATGCGCCGGGCTTGATGCTGATCACTGACCTCTCCAACAAGGCGATCGCCGTTTTATAGTTGAGGGCTATTTTGTTGGGCTTGAGCGCCAAAAGCTCACCCAGTTGAAATCGCGGTCGCGTCGCGCGCTGGCATCGATCTGGTCGCCGCGGCTTTGACCTCAACGCATCGCGCTCGACGGGACGTTGAAGCTAGCCGTGCTCCGGACGACTTAAGCCAAACGTTTTGACCAGATCCGACACCTGCGCTGGCGACAGACAACGCGGATTGAGGCCGCGCAGGAGCAGATAGAGCCGTGCCGTCTCCTCCAGCTCCTCGATCGCAAACACGGCAGCTTCCAGCGTATCGCCCGCGACCACGGGGCCGTGATTGGCGAGCAGCACAGACGAATATTGGCCCGCGAGCCCCTTGATCGCATCGGCGACCGCCGGATCGCCGGGCCGGTAATAGGGCACAAGCGCGGTCAGCCCGCAGCGCATCAGATAGTAGGGCGTCATTGGCGGCAAGGCCGCGCGCGGATCGATCTCCGGCAGCATCGAGAGCGCGACCGAATGGGTCGAATGCAGATGCGCGACCGCGCGGGCCGCGCCGCGGGTCTGGTAGAGCGCGCTGTGCAGCGGCACCTCCTTGGTCGGGGCATCGCCCGAGATCGGCCGCCAGGACGCATCGAGCCGCGACAGCGTCGCCGGATCGAGGAAACCGAGCGAGGCGTTGGTCGGCGTCACCAAAAATCCCCCGTCGTCGAGTTTTGCGCTGATATTTCCGGATGAACCCGGCGTCAGCCCGCGCTCGAACAGCGAGCGGCCGAAGCGGCAGATGGCCTCACGGAGCTTTGTCTCATTCATGCTGCTATCCCATTTTAGCGTTCTCTCATGCTTTGGCAGCGCGGCCAAGCCGTGATAGGCAAGTGGCAACGTTTTCGGATCAAGGACGCGAAGGAAACGCCCGATGTCCCCCACCGAGAAACCAAAAATCTGTTTGATCGGGCTTGGCTCGATGGGTTTTGGCATGGCGAACTCACTGCAGCGGAGGGGCTTTGCGGTGACCGGCTGCGACGTCTTGACCGATGCGGTCGACCGCTTCGTCAAGGAGGGCGGCAAGCGCGCCGGGACGCCCGCGGAGGCCGCGAAGGGAGCTGGCATTGTCGTCAGCGTTGTGCTCAACGCCGCGCAGACCGAGACCATCCTGTTCGGCGAGAACGGCGTTGCCGAAACGCTGGCGCAGGACGCGGTGTTTGTCTCGTGCGCGACCATGGACCCCGATGTGGCACGAAAACTTGCCACACAGCTTGAAGCGACCGGACGACATTATCTGGATGCGCCGATCTCCGGCGGCGCGCAGCGCGCCGCGCAGGGGGAGCTGACGATTTTGGCCTCCGGCAGTCCCGCCGCGTTCGCCAAGGCACGGCCCGCGCTCGATGCGATGGCAGCCAAAGTCTACGAGCTCGGTGATGCCCCGGGCCTTGGCGCCGCGTTCAAGATGGTCAACCAGTTGCTCGCCGGCGTCCATATCGTCGCGGCCGCGGAGGCCATCACCTTTGCGGCGCGGCAAGGCCTCGATCTGCGGAAAGTGTATGACGTGATCACCGCCTCCGCCGGCAATTCCTGGATGTTCGAAAACCGTATGCGGCAGGTGCTCGAGGGCGACTACAGGCCGCGCAGCGCGGTCGAGATCTTTGTGAAGGACCTCGGCATCGTCCAGGACATGGCGCGTTCGGCGCGCTTTCCGACGCCGCTCGCGTCCGCGGCACTGCAGATGTTTTTGGGCGCCGCGGGAAGCGGCATGGGCCGCGACGATGATGCCTCGGTGGCGCGGCTCTATGGTCGCATCAGCGGCGTCGCTCTGCCCGGCGAACCGAAGAAGGACTGAGCCATGCCCCACTTTGCTGCCAATCTCACCATGATGTTCAACGAGGTGGCGTTCCTCGACCGCTTTGAGGCGGCCGCGAAAGCGGGCTTCACCGCAGTTGAATTCCTGTTTCCCTATGAGCATGCGCCGGACGAGGTCGGCAAGCGGCTCAAGGCGAACGGCCTGACGCAGGCGCTGTTCAACCTGCCGCCCGGCGATTGGGCGGCGGGCGAGAAGGGCTTTGCGGCGCTGCCGGAGCGCTTCGACGACTTGAAGCGCAGCCTCGTCACCGCGCTTCCCTATGCGCACGCGACCGGCGTCAAGCGGCTGCATCTGATGGCGGGCATTGCCAATCGTGGGGATCGGGTGGCGGTGGAGGCGTTTTATAAGTCGGTCGCATGGGCGGCGGAGTTTTTCGCACCCCATGGCCTCGACCTCGTGATCGAGCCGATCAACCCGCGCAATGTGCCCGGCTATTTCCTCAACGACTTTAGCTTCGCGCGTGATCTCATTTTCGAGCTGAAGATTCCGAACCTCAAACTGCAATTCGACATCTATCATTGCCAGATCATCCATGGCGACGTCACCATGCGGCTGCGCGAGATGATGCCGATCATCGGCCACATCCAGATCGCCTCGATCCCCTCGCGCCACGAACCTGACGACGAAGAGCTGAACTATCCCTTCCTGTTCGCCGAGCTCGACCGGCTCGGCTATGGCGGCTTTGTCGGTTGCGAATACAATCCGCGCGGCGCGACCACCGATGGCCTGGGCTGGTTCAGGCCCTATGCGGGGATGAAACCGTGACGTTGAAACTCGGCTGCATCGCCGACGACTACACCGGCGCCTCTGACCTCGCCAATACGCTCACGCGTGCGGGTCTTAGAACCGTGCAGACCATCGGCGTGCCGGCCCCCGATCTCGCGCTTCCAGAGGTCGATGCGGTGGTGATATCGCTCAAGAGCCGCTCGATCGAAGCGGAGCTTGCGGTCAGCGGTTCCCGCGCGGCGGAGAGTTGGCTGCGCGCGCGCGGCGCTCGCCACCTGCTGTTTAAGATCTGTTCGACGTTCGATTCCACCGATAGGGGCAATATCGGCCCGGTGATGGACGCGCTGCGTGCCTCCTCGGCCGACCCAATGGTGCTGGTGACGCCGGCCTTTCCCGAAACCGGCCGCACCGTCTACATGGGTAATCTCTTTGTCGGCTCGGTGCCATTGAATGAGAGCCCGCTGAAGCATCATCCGCTCAATCCCATGCTTGACTCCAATCTGGTGCGGCTCTTGGCGCGGCAGAGCAAGACCAAGATCGGGTTAGTCGAGCTTGCAGCCGTCACGCGCGGCGCGGAGGCCGTGCGGGCAAAGCTTGCCGATCTTGCAAACCAGGGCGTCGGCGCTGCAATCATCGATGCCGTCTTTGACCGCGACCTCGAGACCATCGGCGCCGTCGCGCTGGATCATCGCCTTTCGGTCGGCGCCTCCGGCATCGGGCTTGGCCTCA
>Ga0306923_10008324_pt1 | contig 10395 bp, 9 predicted proteins | sample sta12Can44000108_FD_203841 | JGI IMG/M metagenome (GOLD analysis project Ga0306923, IMG submission 203841) | Lab enrichment of tropical soil microbial communities from Luquillo Experimental Forest, Puerto Rico - statanox.12C.anox.44.000.108 (v2)... | ecosystem: Environmental > Terrestrial > Soil...
CGCAGATGATCTTGTCAGGATCAGTGATCGGCGGCAGCAGTGTGACTTGCGACAGCGCGATATCCGTTGCGGCGCTGTCAACCTCGGCGGCCGCACCGGCAAGCGCGCCGCCGGCGATCGCGGCGCGTAAGGTCGGGTACCGATCGCGGAGCCGGCGCCCCAAATCCACGATCCTGTCACCGACAACCGCGCCGTAGGAGCTGTGTCCCGAAGCCGTAAAGCTGATCAGTTTCATGATGCACCCTCCCGCGACTAGCGCGGAGTATATGGGATTTCACTTAACGCTGGCGACCCGCCAGGGGCGGATCACCTGCGTGCCAAGTGATGGCTTTGCGACTGGTCCAGTCCCTAGCAATTATGCTCACGGCGCTCGCGCTTGTGGCGGAGAAAGTCGGTGACTCTTCGCTGGAGGGAGCTAGATTCGAACTTCCAGTTCCTGGATTTAGGTCGAGCATTTTTTACACGCTCCGGGGCGTTCAACCCGGCCACACCCTCAGCAGCACAGGCGGCTCACACTGAGCAACGACCTGGCGCACGATCAGAACCCTCCCGCTGCGGTGGGCACACGCAAAGCAAGTTCGGCCAGCGTGCGAGCCGAAAAATGCGCTGTCGATCACCGCATCTTCGTCGATGATGATTGGCGGCGCGTCGGTCATGTGTCGGCGCCCATTCAGCAGCCTATTTTCAGGGCGGGCGAGCTACAGCCGCTGCTCGGTCGTCGGATCGAACAGCGATGCCTGGCCGATGTCGAGCGCAAGACGCACCTTGCCGGATAGCCCTCGCGCGCGCTGCGGCGGCAGGCGGGCGGAGATACGTTGCGACCGGTACTGAAACCAGCCGAGCGTGTCGGCGCCCATCGGTTCAATGAACAAGGTTTCCGCTTCGATGACCGGCCCGACCGCCTCGTGATCGGCGAGAGAAACGTGCTCGGGACGGATGCCGAAGATAATCTCGCCGCGTTCGGCAAATGGGGCGCGAAAGGGATAGCGGTTGAGCGGGATCGCATCGGCTTCGATCCGCACCACCGGCATCGATCCGCGACCGAGCGAACCGGACAGAAAATTCATCCCCGGCGAGCCGACAAAGCCGGCAACGAACAATGTCGCCGGTCGCTCATAAAGCACATCCGGTGTGGCGTACTGTTCGATCCTCCCAGCTCGCATCACCGCGATCCGGGTGGCCAAGGTCATTGCCTCGATCTGGTCATGCGTGACGTAGATGATCGTCGCGGCGAGGCTCTGGTGCAGGCGCTTCAGCTCGACCCGCATCTCTGTGCGCAGCTTGGCATCGAGATTGGACAGCGGCTCGTCGAGCAGGAAGACCTTGGTCTGCTGCACGAGCGCCCGTCCGATCGCGACTCGTTGGCGCTGGCCGCCGGAGAGCTGCGACGGCTTGCGGTCGAGCAATCCGCCAATCTGCAATAGCTCGGAGACCCAAGTAACACGCCGTTCGATCTCGGGCTTCGGCACCGAGCGCACGCGCAAACCGAAGGACAAATTTCGGCGAACCGTCATCGTCGGATACAGCGCGTAGGACTGGAAGACCATCGCGATGCCGCGCTCGCTCGGCTCGCGCTGCGTGACATCGATGCCGCCGATCTCGACAGATCCTGCGTCGATGTCGTCGAGTCCGGCGATCGCGTTGAGCAGTGTCGACTTGCCGCAGCCCGACGGGCCGAGCAATACGGCGAATTCCCCCTGTTCGACCACCATGTCGATCGCGCGCAACGCATGCACCGGGCCGTACGATTTCGTCAACCCGCGGACGACAACGCCCGACATCGCTAACCCTTGACGGCTCCGGCAGTGATCCCGCGCACGAAGAAGCGCCCGGACACAAAGTAAACGAGTAATGGCGGTAGCGCCGTCAACAGCGCGGCCGCCATGTTTACGTTGTACTCGATCTCGCCGGTCGAGGTGGTTGCGATGGCATTGAGCTGAACCGTCATCGGCTGGTTCTCGCGGCCGGCGAAGATCAGACCGAGCAGATAGTCGTTCCAGATCCCGGTGGTTTGCAGGATTGTCGCCACGATCAGGATGTTGACCGACAGTGGCAGCATCACCGAAACGAAGATGCGCCAGAACCCGGCACCGTCGACGCGGGCGGCCTTGACCAGCTCGTCCGGCAGGCCGGAATAGAAGTTACGAAACAGCAGTGTCATGACCGGCAGGCCAAATAGGATGTGGACGGCGATGATGCCGGGAAGCGAGCTGTAAATCCCGATCGTGCTGGTAATCTTGACGAGTGGGTAGAGGATCACTTGATACGGAATAAAGGCTCCCAGCAGCAACGCCAGCAAGATCACATCGGCGCCCGGCACCCGCCAATGTGACAAGGCGTAACCGTTGAGTGCGCCGGCCAGTACCGACAACGTCACGCTCGGGATCAGAATGCGCACTGAATTCCAGAAACCGACATGCACCCCGCCGCAATTGAGGCCGGTACAGGCCGCATACCACGCCTTCCACCATGCGGCAAAATCCGGCGAGGAAGGCGGAACGAAGATCGAAAAGTACCGGATCTCGGCGAGTGATTTCAGCGAGGTCGAGATTACCACCAATAACGGGATCGCGAAGAATAGGGCGGTCGCGGCCAAAAAGACGTAAAGCCCGAGCCGTCCGATCCGAGCCGGTGCCGCGAGCGCACTCACCGCTCCCTCCGCGATAGCTCGAGATAGAGGTAGGGTGCTAGCACCGTCAGCACGGAGCCGAGCATCACCGCCGCGGCAGCCGATGCCTGGCCGATATTGGCGCGCTCGAATGCGAAATCGACAACGAATTTGCCCGGCAGATCGGAGGCGTAGCCGGGGCCGCCACCGGTCATCGCTACGACGAGGTCGTAGCTCTTCACCACGGCTATCGCGATCAGCACGATGCAGGTGACCAGCAACGGCCGTAGCATCGGCAGCACGATGCTGAGATACACCCGCCAAGGCGGGATCGCTTCGATCCTCGTCGCCCGCCAGATGTCGCGGTCGATGCCGCGCAAGCCGGCAAGCATGATCGCCATGATCAGGCCGGATTGGTGCCAAACCCCGGCAAACACCAAGGTGTAGATCGCGCGGTCGGGCCGCGCAATCCAGTCGAACACGAAATCGCTCCAGCCGAGCCCACGCACGAAGTTCTGAACGCCGATTGTCGGGCTCAGCACCCATTGCCAGGTCAGCCCAGTGACGATGAATGAGATCGACAACGGGTAGAGAAAGATCGTGCGAAAGGCGCCCTCGAAGCGTACCTGCCGGTCGATCAGCACTGCGAGCAATACGCCGAGCCCGAGCGTGACGAAGATGTCGAGTACGCCAAAGAGGAACATATTAGTCCAGGCGACATTCCATCGCGGCGTCGCGAACAGACGGACATACTGGAATACGCCCGCGAACTGGTAATTGGGCAGCAAAGCCGAGCGGGTGACCGACAGATACGCTGTCCATAGCGCGCAGCCGTAAAAGCACACCAGCATCACCAGCACGGTCGGCGTCAGAACCGTCTTGGCGGCCAAATTCCGGATGCGCACGCCCGCTCCGACCTGATATGGCCGAGTGCGCGTCCGCTAGCCGGCAGCGTTGGCGATGATCGTCGAGAACTCCTTAGTCGCCTCCGCCGCCGACATGGCTGGCGTGCTCCAGTAGTGGACCAGCAGATCCTCGATCTGCCCTTGCGTGTCCGGGCCGAAGGCCAGGGCAAAGTTCGGAAGCTGGTTGGCGTCGCCGCCGGCCATGACCTTCTGACCGATCTGCGCACACGTATCGAGACTGCCGACATCCGCATCGAGCCGCGCTGGCAGCGACCCCTTGTATTTGTTGAACTCGACCTGGACAGCCGGGTCCATCATCAGCTCGGCCAATTTGTGCTGGGCAGCGACCTGGTCGGGCTTCTTCACCTTTGGGAAAGCGAAGACATCGACAGTCATGACATAGGCGTCGTGGGCGCCGGGCGCCAACACGCAGCCATACTCCTTGCCGGGGGTCATGCCGGCTGCCGAAAAGTCTCCCTTCGCCCAGTCACCGGCGATCATGAATGCCGCCTTGTTGGTCTCGACCAGCGCCAACGTGTCGTTCCATTTCCTGTTGGCGCCGCCGGCATCGACGTATTGGCGGATCTTGCCCATCGTCTCGAAGGCATGCCGCACATTCTCGCTGCCGGCCGTCGCCGCGTCGTGATCGACAAAGACCCTTTGGTAAACCTCCTTGCCGCCGACCCCGGCCAGCATTGTGTAGAACAGCCAGCCCGTTTGCTGCGCATTGCCGCCCATCGCGATCGGCAGATAGCCGGCGGTCTTGATTTTGTCGGCCTCGGCGAGGAACTCGTCCCAGGTCTTCGGCGGTGCCATGTTTAGGTCACTGAACACCTTCGTGCTGTAGAACATCCAGTTGGCGCCGTGGAGATTGACCGGGACGGCAATCACATGACCGTCCACAGTGATGTTCTTGACCAGCAGCGGCGGCAGGTGTCGGTTCCAGTCGTCGGCTTTGGCCAGATCGTCGAGGTTCGCCAGCAGCCCTTGCTCGGCGAGCTGGCGGACGGCAACCCCGATATTCCACTGAAATGCCGCTGGGGGGTTGCCACCAGCGATGGCGTTCAGCACAGCGGCATGCTCGGCCTGCGGACCGACTGAGGCGCTGTCGATCCATTTGCCCCCGCGCCTCTCGTATTCCTTGGCAAATACAGCGACTGCGCGCGATTCGCCGCCGCTCGTCCACCAGTGCATGACTTGAGCATCCTGAGCTGACGCTTGAGACGCGAGCAGAGTGGCCGTTACCGCCAAAGAAAAGATCCGGTGAGGTGCCATGAACCGTTCCCTTTTAATACTCCAGCTTATTTCCAGACCGTCAAACGAATCCCGACGTCTGTCAAGCGAAGCGGACCGCATCGGCAGCGGTCAGAGAAACGGCCAAGGACAGCGATCCGACAATTCAATCTTGGCGACCGGACCACCCGTTCGCATCCCAACTCTCCGATGGCAAATCCGGTTCGCCAAATTATTACAGGAATTTGCGGCCCACCACGCTAGTACCCCGGCCGCATCTGACCGTAAATAGCTGTTGTCGCTTTTCAGGCGCGGGAGAAGCACCAGAGCCAGTGACGGGCGCGGCGGCCGAGCGGCTAACGACTACGCCGCCGAGGCTCAGTCATAGTAGTATTTGCTCTGCTTTGCCCAGGTGGTGCTGGGGTAGCGCTCGTGCAGCAGATTGAAGGCACGGTATCCGGAGCGGTTATGACCCGTGCCGTATTGGCTGACGTGGATCAGCCAGTACAGCGCCTCGGGGGGGCGCGGGTCGCGCGGATGGGCGCGCATATAGTCGAGCAGTTCCTCCCACACCGAACTCACCCCGGGGACGGTCGGGCTCGGCGCAAAGCGGCCGCGCTCCGCCGCGGCTTGCGCCGTCTCGACGGCGATGAAATCCGGTAGCCGGAACGGGAACTTGCCGGTACCGCATGAGCCAAAACACACTTGGTCGCCCGAGACGGCTGGCGGCTCGACCGGTGGCAGCCGTGCGCCGCGCGGCGCCACCAGCCAATCCGGCCAACGCCCCTGAAACGAGCGGACCGAACCAACCGGACGGACATAGGCCAGGATGGGGTCCACCAAGTCGACGGCGGCGCCGGGCAGCTTGGCCAGCAGAAACCAGCCGGCGATGCGCTGTTCCTCACGATTGCGCGCGGACAGGTAGGCCGTCCATTCCGGCGCCAATTGCGGCAGCAGACCGCGCAGCAGTTGCGCCAAACGGTCGGCCATCGCCATGTTTTCCAGCAACAGGGCGCGAGTCCAACTGGTCAACGCCACATCGAGGCGCAACGTTGCCGGCAAGGTGTCGTCTTCGGCGAGGCGCGCACGCGCGGCGAGCGCCATGCGGTCGATCGCCAGTGCGGCTCCCGGCCCGAATTCCGGCAGCTTGCGCATCTGGTCGGTTTCCGGCCCCCAGCGAGGCACGGACCGCAGCTGGTCGTAAAACTCCGTTCCGTAATCCTCCCCGATGCACCCGTCGGCCGGCCCGTTCGGGCAGGGCGGACGGCGCAAAGCCAGCCGCGCGAACTCCTTCTCGTCGCGCGCCACCATCGTCCGCTCCGTGAGGAAGAGGTTGCGCGAGCTCACCGACAAATCGGAGCGCGCGAGGATCGCGTCGAGCTCGGTGCGCGCGGCGCTCGGGTCGGTATCGAGGGTTAGCCGCAACCGGTGGTAGGCGGCGGTCAGAAAGGCCGGATGGTTCGGCTGCAATGTGCGCGACGCTGCGTGCAGATCGGCAGCGGCGTTGCCCGGATCGCTCGATGCCATGGCCGCGATCAGCCAGGTGGGATCGCCCGTTGCCGCCCATCGCTCGCGCGCATGCTGGAGCGCGGCTGCGTCGCTCGTCCACGGCTGGTCGACAGTGCAATGCTCGAACCAGGTCCCCTGCGGGTTGTCCGGGGTTCGGCCGAAAACGGTAAGCCAGTCGAGATAGGCAGGCGTGCCGTCGCTCGCGCGTCCGAGCAGCCGGGAATCCTTGTAGTCGACGGCCGCCGTTGCCGGCAGGCCCGGCGGTCAGCCGCTCTGCCAATTCGCCGCGACGACGGTCGGGATCGGCGCGAAAGTTGAGGGCGCCGGTCAGGGCGGCGAGCTGGTCATGCCCATACATTTCGGGCGCGGCGAGAGGTGCCAGACTTGCGCAAAAGGCGTGGAGCGAGGCCCGGCGGCTTGTGCCGGGGCGGCGCCGCTGGAGCGGTTTTCGCTCGAGACCGAGCGCGATATCGGCAATTTCCTCCGCGTCCCGAATTGTTTCCCCGATGCGTTCACGACGGCGGCACAGACCCTCCGCGACCGGATCACCGCGCACGGCGCCGACGATGCCGGCGTCAAGGCGTGGCTGGCGACGCAAGATGCGGTCTTCGCCAACTGCGCGAAGGATGTCGGTCTGCCGCCGCTCGGCGCCAACGCCCCCGACTGGCTCAAGGTCGATCGGACCTATCAGGAGGGTGCGGCGGAACTCTATCGCCGGCATTTTGCCGAGGCGGTCCGACGCTTCACCGCGATCGACGAGGAGGCGGGCTCACCATGGCATAGGCTGGGTCCCTACCTGGCCGCGCGCGCCGCGGTGCATGGCGTGCGCGCAGCTCCGACCGACGCGGCCGCGATTGCCGAGGCGCGACAGTCGTCCGAAGCCGCTGTGCGCGCGCCATCGCAGCACGGCTCGTCGAGTGCCACGCCGGCCTCGGCGCCGACCGGCAGATAATGTAGCAGCCGCCACGCCTCGAACAGTTGCGACCACGGGGAACGACCCATCAGCACCCCGACATGGCCATCATGGAAGGCGGCGCGCTCGGTGCCGGTGCCGCCATAGAAATCGATGGGCCACGGTATCGTTAATCCGGGGCCGGAGGCGAGCGTCGGCCGGGTCGCGGCAACCAGCACAGCGATCAGCATCGCCTTTCTCATTTGCCGAGCTCTTTCACAATCTCGTCGAGCGCCTCAGGGCTCCAGGGACGCGGGCTGAAAATGTAGACCCGGCGGCCGGAGGGCAGCCTGTCAGGCGGCGTGTCGGTGGCGACACCGATGCCGTTGCGGCAATTTCGGGCGGCGAAATCACCACCCTCCGCCAGCCGCCGCTTGAGGTTTTCGCCGGTCGGCCCCATCCGGAACAGCATCGGCACGATCTCGTCTACCGGAGCGGAGGCCAGCCAGCGCTCCGTATTGCACCACGAGGCAAGCGCCGTCATCGACAGCTTCCGCTCGGCGGCGAGCCCGGCGCGCACGCCGTGCAGAACATCGAGTAGCGCTTGGCGCTCGGAGGCGCGGACCTCGAAATCGATCTGGATCTCGGCAAATCGCGGATTGTCGGCCAGCGTCAGGATCCGAGCGATTGTCGCCGCGCGCTGGAGCGGGCTCCAGACGAGCGGCTGTCGGCGGTCGATCTCGACATGGACGACGCCGACGATCCGCTGCTCTAGCGATACCAGCGCCGGATAGCGGCGGCCCGTCACCGCCACGGTCTCGCCCGACAGCGCAATGGACCCGGCCAGAACGGCAATGTCGAAACTCGGCCCCGCGAACCGCAGATCCTCGGGCCGCTCCCATGCCCACAGCACGATCCGCGACCTCGGCACGGCGACACTGTCACCCGTTATCGCAATAAGCGCGGCGAGCATGACCGCAATCTGCGCTAGAAAATGCACACTTCGACGATGCTTCGGCGATGGTGGAGGTTGCGCCCGATCGCACGATAAGTTTACTAATCAATGAAACGCCCGGCCGTTCTGGTCCCCTTAGCAAATGGCGCCGTCCAAGTCACCATGCTCGCGTGCTATCAAGCGTTTGGGCTTTACAGCCTTAACGCGCGCGCGCAAAGGCTGTAAAGCGCGCCCCACTACAGGACTTCGCACAGTCTGTCGTTTACTTATTTATCGAGCCAGACGTCCTCCATGCGCCAGCCGTTGTAGATGCTGTTCGACATGATCGTCAGGCCCTTCACATAAGGCTGCCGGCAATTTCCCGCGGGGGCGTAGAAGATGATGGGCCGCGCCCCGTCCGCCGCGAGTTTCCGTTCGATTTCCCAAACCAGTGCCTTGCGCCTTTCCGGATCGGCTTCCATCGACTGCCGGTCGAATTCTTGCTCGAGCTCGCGGTTGCAATAGCCGGTGTAGTTGCGCTCCGCGCCGCACGCAAAGTTTTCGTAGAAGGTCTGGTCGGGATCGTCGAGGCCGTTCTCTTGCAGATTGAGCCCGATGATGAAGTCCTTGCGCATGACCTTGGGATACCAGTTGACCGTGTCGATTTCTTCGAGCTCGCCGTCGATGTAGATCTGCTTCAACTGGTCGATGAGGATGACGGCAGGGTCGCGATATTGCGGGATGTTGCGCGTCGAGACGGTGATTTTGAGCCGATTGTCGGGGCCGTAGCCGTGCCCCTCCATAATCTTGCGGGCTTCCGCGCGGTTCTTTGCGACATCGGGGTCGTAACCGGGCAGGCTACGCAGCATTTCCGCCGGCATTCCCCAGATCCCTTCGGGCGGCGGCAGCATCGCGCCGCCGATATCGGCCTTGCCCGCGTTGATCGTGTCGATGAAGGCCTTGCGGTCGAGGGTCAACGCCAATGCCCGCCGAATATCGGGATCGCCGAAAGGCGGTTTGTCGCGGTTGACGATTAGGGTGCGGCTGACATTTGTCGGCGTCAGCACGCAATTGGCCTGCGGCGCCTGCCCCTGAATGTCCCGCATCAGCGGAATCGTCAGGTTGAATGGTGTGGTCATGTCGAATTTGCCGGCGATGAACGCCAATACCCGCGTCGAGGGGTTCTTGATGATCGTGTATTCGATGCCGTCGAGGTAGGGGCGATCTTTTTTCCAATAATCCGGGTTTCTGGTGACTTTTATCGACTCGTTCGGCTTGAACTCGACCAGTTTGAAGGGGCCGGTGCCGATCGGCCGGCTGCGCATCTCGCGCGGCGTCACATGGCAGGGATAGACCGCCGACCATCCGGATGCCAACATCGCGATAAACGACGGCTGCGGTCGCTTCAACTGAAACGCGACTTCGTTGTCGCCCTTCGTCGTAACCTCCTCGAGGTTCTGGTACCAGGCCTTGCGCGGATTGAGTCTAAACTTCTCGCTTGTCTTTCCGAGCAGCGTGTCCCAGGTGCACTTCACGTCACTGGCGGTGAAAGGCTGACCGTCGTGCCATTTGACGCCTTCGCGCAGCCGGAACCGCAGCTCTGTCTTGGACGGGTCCCACGACCATTCGGTCGCGAGGTCCGGCACGATCGAGGCGAAGCTCGCCTGCGGTACGTGCTGGTCGAACATGACGAGGTTGTTGAACAGCCCCATCGCCGGGCCCAGCGCCGCAAACGTGACTTCTTCGTGCAGCGACAGGCTGGCCGGACTGTCGAAATGATACATCTTCAGAACGCCGCCCGGTTTTTGCGCGAGTGCCGTGCCGCCAATCAATAAATTCAACAGGAATCCGCAGGCCGCCGCAATTGCACAACGGGTTCGCGTCATCAACCTTTCTCCCTGCATCTTTGGGGTCGCTGGAGCCATTATTTTTGCACCCACACGTCTTCCATGCGCCAGCCGTTGTACATGCTGTTGACCATTGCCGTTAGGCCTTTGACGCGGGGATGCCAACAGGTCGCCCCGCGCGTATGGAAGATGACCGGCCGCGCCCCTTCCCGCTGCAATGTCGTGTCGATGTCCCAGACCAGCTGTTTCCGCTTCTTCTGGTCCACTTCGCGCGACTGTCGGTGAAACAGATCCTCGAGCGGACGATTGCAATATCCGGTGAAGTTGCGGTCCGACTCACACGCATAACTCTCGTAAAGTTGCTGATCGGGGTCGTCGACCACCGCAGCGCCGGTGTTTTCCAGCCCGACCATGTAGTTCCGTCGGGTGACCTCCGGGTTCCAGTTAGCGGTCTCGACAATGTCGAG
>Ga0306923_10008325_pt1 | contig 10395 bp, 9 predicted proteins | sample sta12Can44000108_FD_203841 | JGI IMG/M metagenome (GOLD analysis project Ga0306923, IMG submission 203841) | Lab enrichment of tropical soil microbial communities from Luquillo Experimental Forest, Puerto Rico - statanox.12C.anox.44.000.108 (v2)... | ecosystem: Environmental > Terrestrial > Soil...
GGCAGGGTCGATCCAGGTATCTACCGGACGGAAACCGACGCGTGCTGCTAAGGCACGGAATTCCTCGACCGAGTATTTATATGAATATTCGGTATGGATCAGTTCGTCCTTAGCAAAACGGAAACGGTTACCGGCGACCCATGCTTGCTGAGAGGCGAGGCTGCGAATGTAAATTTCGACCCGCCCTGCGGTATCGTTATAAAAAGCCACATGCTCGAACCGGTCGATGTCGAGATCGCCGTCGAGCTCTCGATTGATGCGCTCAAGGAGATTGAGATTGAATGCGGCGGTTACCCCCGCCCGATCATTGTATGCGGCCTCGAGGATATCGGTATCCTTTTGGAGGTCGACGCCGATCAACATCTCGCCTCCGGGGCCGAGAACACGAGCATAATTGGCCAGAAACGCGACCGCGGGATCCGGCTCGAAATTTCCGATCGTCGACCCGGGAAAAAAACCCACCCGCTTGCCGGTCGCGCCGGGCAGTGGTGGAAGCAAAAAGGGACGCGTGTAGTCGGCGCAGACAGCGATCACCGGGACCCTCGGAAAATCTTCGGAAAGACTGGTGGCGGCATCACGCAGATGCTCGCGAGAGATGTCGACGGGTACGTAGGCTGCAGGCCGATCAAGCGCCTGAAGCAGGATCCGCGCCTTTTGGCTGGCGCCACTGCCGAACTCAATCAGACGGCAATGCGGCCCCATGTGAGCCGCGATATCGGTCGAGTTCTCCTCTAGGATGGCGATCTCGGTACGGGTCGGATAGTATTCAGGCAGACGGCAGATCTCCTCGAACAGCCAAGAGCCGCGTGCGTCGTAAAAGAACTTGCACGGAATTGCCTTGTGGGCCCGACCGAGCCCGCAGAGCACAGCATCGCGAAAACTTTCTTCGCCCGGCGCCAGGTCATAAAAGGCAAAACGCCCACCATTGATCATTCGACGTCCTCCGCCAGCCGCAGCCCGGCGAAGGCCCAGCGCGCCGAGGGCGGGAAAAAGTTGCGATAGCTCGTTCGGACGTGCCTGGCCGGGGTGACCGCAGCGCCGCCGCGGAGCACCATCTGGTTACACATGAACTTGCCGTTATACTCGCCGATCGCACCGGCGGCCGGACGGAAGCGCGGGTAGGGAGTGTAGGGGCTCGCCGTCCACTCCCAGACGTCGCCGAACATTTGCTGCAACGGGGATTGGCCCGCTGCCTCGGATTGGCCGTGCGCACATGGATGAAAATGGCCGCTATCCGCAAAATTACCTGCTACCAGCGTGCCTTCGGCCGCCGTCTCCCATTCCGCTTCGGTCGGTAACCGTTTTCCCGCCCATTTGGCGAAGGCGTCGGCCTCATAGAAGCTGACATGGCAGACCGGCTCGGCTGGGTTCAATCGGCGCGGGCCGGATAGCGTAAAGATTGACCACCCCTGATCTTCGTGTTGCCAGTACAGCGGCGCCTTCCAACCCTGCTCACAAACTGTCGCCCAGCCGTCCGAAAGCCAAAATTCCGGCCGCGTGTAGCCGTCCTCCTCGATAAAGCTAAGGTATTCGCCGCAGGTCACCAACCGCGTCGCCAAGCGAAACGGCTCGAGCCAGACCTTGTGTCGCGGCGTCTCGTTGTCGAAGGCAAAGCCCGTCCCGGGGTGCCCAACCTTTTTGAGCCCGCCGGCGAACTCGGCCCAGCCAAGCGGGAGCGCCGCTGCTTGCACTTGAAGCTGCGGTGCTCGATAGGCCGGGAGCAGGGGATTGATAGAAAAGACGTGCTTGATGTCCATCAGGATGAGCTCCTGATGCTGCTGCTCGTGCTGACCGCCGAGTTCGAGCAGGGGCGCCACTTTTGCCCATATCGGTTCGGCGGCGCACTCGACGAACCGCCCAATGGCCGCTATGACGTGATCGCGATAGGCTGCGACGATGTCGACTGTCGGACGCGACAAGAGCCCGCGTTGCGGCCTCGGGTGTCGTGGACCCTCCGCCTCGTAATAGGAGTTGAAAAGGTAGGCGAAAGCCGGATCAAACACCCGATAATCCGCGTCAAACCGGTTCAATATGAATGTTTCGAAGAACCAGGTCGTGTGTGCTAGATGCCATTTTGTTGGGCTGACATCGGGCATTGATTGGATGGATTGATCCTCCGGCGTCAGATTCGCCGTTAACGCTTCGGTGTCGCGCCGTATGCCCTCAAACCGCTGGAGGGCGGAATGGCGCCCCGTATCACAAACCTGATCTTGCGCAGAAGGGTCAAGCACGGCGTCCCCCGGACAAGTTGTTCCTGCTAACACTCCGATGGCGGAGTTGTTTCGTTAATTAAGATAACGATCGCGCAAATGCCGCTCAAAACTGGTTGTCCCGAGCGGCCGGCCCGTAGCTTTCTCGACGAGCTCAGCGGACGATAGGAGGGATCCTTTCGAATGGATGTGCTCGCGCAGCCAGCGGAGCAGCGGCGAGAATTCGCCTGCCGTGATTGCGGGCATCAGGTCGGTGATTTCCCGGCGCGCGGCTTCAAATAGCTGCGCTGCGATCAGCGCGCCGAGCGTATACGTCGGGAAATAGCCCCAGTTACCGTCATACCAATGGATGTCCTGAAGGCAGCCCTGGCGGTCATTATCCGGCGTCACGCCAAGCAAGGCGCGCAGCCTCTCGGCCCAAGCCCCCGGGAGGTCGGCCGGGGCTAGGTCGCCGGCGATCATCGCGCGTTCCAACCGATAACGCAGGATGACATGCGCAGGATAGGTCACCTCATCGGCGTCAACCCGGATCAAACCGCGCCCCACTCGCGTCTGGCGCCGATAGAGCGCGTCGATTTCCCATTCCGGTCCGTCGCCGCCAAAGGCTTCGCGCAATACTGGCGCCGCGTGGGTCAAAAACGCGCGACTGCGGCAAATCTGCATTTCGAGCAGCAACGATTGGCTCTCGTGAACGGCCATGCCGCGCGCGCGGCCGACGGGTTGGAGGCGCCATTCGGGAGGAAGACCGCGCTGATAAAGGGCGTGGCCGGTTTCATGCAGCACCCCCATCAGGGAGCGCGCAAAGTCGCTTTCGTTATAGCGTGTCGTAATCCGAACATCGTCAGGAATGCCGCCGCAGAAAGGATGAGCGCTCACATCCAGCCGGCCATGCGCGAAGTCGAAGCCAATTCGCTCCATCAAGGTCATCGCAACGCGGCGCTGCGTCTCTATCGCGAAAGGACCGGGCGCACCTGGCGGCGGTGGCAGAGCCGCCTGACGGATCAGGACATTTTCGAGCAGATCGGGAAGGAAGCTAGTAATCTCGTCGAAGAGGCGGTCTATTGTCGCAATCGAGCCTCCAGGCTCGTACAGGTCGAGGAGCGCCTCATAGGGGCTGCAGCCAAGCCGCTCGGCCTTGATCGCCGCGATTTCGCGTTCGGCCCGGAGCACACGTTCGAGACCGGGGAGCACGGCAGCGAAGTCATTTTCGAGGCGGGCTCGGCGCCACACTGCCTCGCACTCGGAACAGGCGCGAGATTCGAGCTCGACGAGTGCGCCCGGAACGGCTGCGGCATGAAGCCAGCGCCGGCGCATCTCGCGTAGATTGGCACGCTGCCATGGACCGAGCCAATTGTCGTCGGTCTCGGCTTCGGCGAGCAGAGCTTCGATTTCGGGCGCGGTCATATGCTGGTGCGCGACGAAACGCAATGTTGCGAGTTGCTCCGCTCGCGCCGATGTCCCGCCTTCGGGCATCATCGCGGCGGTGTCCCAGTGGAGCACTGAGATTGCTTGCTCGAGTGCCCCGATCCGGCGAAAGCGCTCTTCCAATTGCTGATAGGCGGTCATCGTGTTCCCGCGTCACGGCGATGGAAGAGGAAATAAATGACCATTAACGCAACTGCCAGGGAAAACCACGTGATCGCGTATTGCAGATGATCGTTCGGCAAGGCGAGCCGGGTAACACCGCCTTTCGGCCAGCCTCCTGGGTTGGGGCTCGCATCGGCATCGATATAAAACGATGCCACTCGATCAGGCTCGAGCTTGTTAGCAGCGCTCATTGCCGGAAGATCGACCCAGAACCAGTAATTCAGGTCCGGTCGATTGTCCGGCAAAAACCACGCCGGTCTTCCCGCGGGAGGCAGCCTCAAAAGCCCTTGCACGCGAACCGTACCCGCGAGCTGGCCGGCCGCCCGCCGTGCCGGATCCTTTAGTTCGGCGGGGATAAACCCGCGATTGACGAAGACCATGCGGCCGCCGGGTTCGAGAAGCGGCGTTAGGATCTGATAGCCCTGTCTCCCGACCTCCGACGTCGCGCCGAGAAAGATTTCTTTGTCGTGCAGGAAGACCCCCTCGTCGGTGACATGGCGAAACTCCATTCCCTTTGCGTCTTCTAGACTGCCCACAGCGACCGGAGCCGCCGATACCGCTGCCTGTCGTTGTTCGATGAGTTCGCGCTTCCAATAGAGCCGCTGGATTTGCCAGGAGCCGAGAGCGAGTAACAGCAGCATCGCCGGCACTGTGAAGATCGTTGGCCACAGCAGCGGGCGGAACGCAGTCATATCACGTGGTCGGCGGCGCGCTGAGCAGACGGTGGCGATATTGCAAAGCGATCAGACCCGCCTTGAGAGGGCGCAACATCAGGATCGCGCCGCCTAGAATGAGCGGGGTCCAAAGCATCAGATGCACCCAGATTGGTGGTGCGAAATCGATCTCGACCCAGGCGGCTAGAGCGACGACAATGAAGCCGAGGAACAAGATGACAAAGACCGCCGGTCCGTCGCCCGCGTCCTGTGCTGACAAGTCGAGACCACAGTTCTCACAGGTCCCGCGGACACTGAGAAGGCCGGCGAACAGCTTACCTTTGCCGCAACGGGGGCACCGGCAGCCAAGGGCTGCGCGTAATGGAGAGACCGCGGGGAGGCAACCGGTTTGATCCATCGGCCGCGGCGCCGTCTTTAGCTGCAATCAGCCCGCGACGCCAGCGCCGCCGCTTCCCCCACCCCACCAATAAACGCAAACGAACAAAAACAACCAAACAACGTCGACGAAGTGCCAGTACCATGCGGCGGCTTCGAACCCGAAGTGGTGGTCGGGTCTGAAGTGTCCGGCCCAGGCTCGAAACAAACAAACGATGAGGAAGGTCGTGCCGATGATGACATGGAAGCCGTGAAAACCCGTCGCCATGAAAAAGGTCGACGGATAGATGCCGTCAGTGAAGTGAAAGGGAGCGTGGCTATACTCGTACGCTTGGACCGAGGTGAAGCAGATCCCAAGAAAGACGGTCAGTGCCAAACCGCGCAGCAATCCGCTGCGGTTGCCTTCGATCAAGGAGTGATGTGCCCACGTTACCGTCGTTCCCGACAACAACAGGATCAACGTGTTGAGGAACGGGAACTCGAACGGGTCGAATGGGTGGATGGTCTTTGGTGGCCAAACGCCGCCGACCGGGAACAGGCTGGACGCGAAGAAGGCCCAGAAAAATGCCGCGAAGAACATCACCTCGGAGGCGATGAACAATGCCATGCCGTAGCGTAGACCGATTTGCACGACCGGCGTGTGATAGCCTTGGAAGGTTGCCTCTCTGATCACGTCGCGCCACCACACGGCCATGATCCCCAAGATGCCGAGTATGCCGATGATCAGCAGAGTCCAGCCATATCCGTGCATATAGAGGACACCGCCCGTCGTCAGCAGCCCCGCGGCAATCGCGCCGACTAATGGCCACGGGCTCGGGTTGACCAAGTGATAGGGATGTCTCGGTGGGGCGTGAGCTTCACTCATACAAAAGGCCTGTATCGGTCAGTTTACGGAGGATGCCGGCGGTCGCGGCGCTGCGGCAGCGGTTGGAGCCGCCGACTCGGGCGCCCGGAACATCGTATAGGACAGCGTAATCGAGCGGACTTCGCTGGTGCTGGGATCCGTCAGCAGGTCGGGGTCGACAAAGAAGACAACTCCCATATCGACGCTCTGCCCCGGTGCCAAAGTCTGATTGCTGAAGCAGAAGCATTGCAATTTGTCGAAATAGATCCCGGCTTTGGTCGGTGTCACATTGTAGATGGCCCGGGCGGTGACCGGTGCCTTGCTGTGGTTGACTGCGCGAAAGAACACTTGGCTCTGTTCGCCGGGATGAACGGCTATGGCGTCTTTCAGCGGGCGGAATTCCCAATCGAGGCCGGGGGCGGTTTGGGCATCGAAGCGCACAGTCACCAGCCCCGATCGGGCACGGCCTCGACTCGCTGCGTCGCGCCGCCATAGCCGGTTGCCGAACAGAACAATCGATAAAGCGGCACCGAGGCAAAGGACATACCAACCATGCCCGCAACCACGGAAGCGAGGAGCAGCACGGTCGCACCATTGCGGCGGCGCTTCCCGCGACCAGACGGATTGCCTTGGGCAACCACGCCTCAGCCTCCCATCCTGACGATCGTGATTGCATAGAACAAGGCGACCAGGACGACCAGCACGGCGACCAGCGCGCGATTGCGTGCACGTATCGTCCGCTGCCGATCGCTTTCCGGGTCCATCAACGTCAACGCCGGCCCCCGCTCAAATGATCGACCAGCAAGAGGCTGAAGATCAGGAGCAAGTAAAGCAGAGAGAAAGCGAACATCCGGCGGGCGCTGCGATCGGTCGTATCGCGGCAGACGAGGATCGCAGAGCCGGTAAAGGCGGCGCTCAGCAACAATGCACCCGCGGCGTAAAGCGCGCCGGTGATCCCGAGCAGCCATGGCGCGAGCGCGACCGGCCACAGCACCAGGGTGTAGAGTAGCATCTGCCGCTTAGTCTCGACGGGTCCGGCGACAACGGGCAACATCGGCACGCCGGCCGTGGCGTAATCACCGGCTCGATACAGCGAGAGGGCCCAAAAATGCGGTGGCGTCCAAAAGAAAATGATCGCGAATAATGCGATTGCCCCCCAGCCAACATCGCCGGTCACCGCCGCCCAGCCGATCATCGGCGGAAAGGCGCCCGCGGCCCCGCCGATCACGATATTCTGCGGCGTCCGGCGCTTGAGCCAGATCGTGTACACGAAGACGTAGAAGCCGATGGTGAGCGCCAGCAGCGCGGCTGCCACATAATTTACCGCAAGTGCCATCAGCATCACCGCACCGACGCCCAGCACCGTACCGAAGCCGAGCGCCTCGCCCGGCGCCATGCGGCCCGTCGGCAGCGGCCGGCCGGCGGTGCGACGCATCAAGCGATCGATATCGCGCTCGTACCACATGTTGATCGCACCCGCGGCGCCCGCCCCGATCGTGATGCACAGTACCGCGACCATAGCCAGCACGGGATGCAGATGCCCCGGCGCCAAGACAAGCCCGACGAGCCCAGTGAACACGACGAGCGACATCACCCGGGGCTTGAGGATCTCGACATAGTCGGCGACGCTCGCTGCCGGTGCCGCACTCAGATGGCCGGTAGCGGTCGACGAGGCGCCGAAGACTTCGCTCACGTAAAATGGGGCTCCCTAGACAATGACCGGCAGCTCTTCATAGCTGTGGAACGGCGGCGGCGAAGGCAATTTCCATTCGAGCGTCGTCGCTCCGTCGCCCCAGTAATTGGCGCCGACACGCCGGCCAGCAAACAGTGTATGCAAAACGATGAAGACAAAGAACAATGTCGAGACGAACGAAATGTAAGACCCGATCGAGGCGACAAAGTTCCACGGGGCGAATGCGTCCGGATAATCCGCGATCCGCCGCGGCATCCCCGAGAGGCCGAGGAAATGCATAGGGAAAAAGGTGAGGTTTACGCCAATGAACGTTGTCCAGAAATGGATCTTTCCGAACGCTTCATTGTACTGCCGGCCGCACATCTTGCCGATCCAGTAGTAGAAACCGGCAAAAATCGAAAATATCGCGCCCAGTGACAGAACATAATGGAAGTGGGCTACAACATAATAGGTGTTGTGCAGGGCGAAATCGACACCAGCATTGGCTAGCACGACGCCTGTCACACCGCCGATCGTGAAGAGGAAGATAAAGCCCATCGCCCACAGCATCGGCGTCTTAAATTCTATAGAGCCGCCCCACATCGTGGCGATCCAGGAAAAGATCTTCACCCCGGTGGGTACCGCGATCACCATTGTCGCAGCGGTAAAGTAGGCGCGCGTGTCGACCGAAATTCCGGTCGTGAACATGTGGTGCGCCCACACGACAAAGCCGATGACACCAATGGCCACCATTGCGTACGCCATGCCGAGATAGCCAAAAACCGGCTTTTTCGAAAATGTCGATACGACGTGTGAGATCATCCCGAAGCCGGGCAGAATCAGGATGTAGACCTCGGGGTGGCCGAAGAACCAGAAGAGGTTCAGGAACAGGAGGGGATCACCACCACCAGCGGGATCAAAGAAGCTCGTGCCGAAATTGCGGTCCGTCAGCAGCATCGTGATCGCTCCGGCGAGCACTGGCAGCGACAAGAGCAGCAGGAAAGCGGTAACCAAAATCGCCCATACGAAGAGCGGCATCTTATGCAAGGTCATGCCGGGGGCGCGCATATTGAGGATGGTCGTGATGAAATTGATCGCGCCCATGATCGATGAGGCACCGGCAAGGTGTAGCGAGAAGATCGCCATGTCGACCGAAGGACCAGGGTGCCCGACCGCGCCAGAAAGTGGCGGATAGAGCGTCCAGCCGACACCCGCGCCTTGATCGACCATGGTCGAGCCAACCAGCAGCGCGAAGGACGGGACCAATAGCCAAAAGCTGATATTATTCATCCGCGGAAACGCCATGTCTGGCGAGCCGATCATCAGCGGTACCATCCAGTTGCCAAAACCGCCGATCATCGCCGGCATGATCACGAAAAACACCATGATCAGCCCGTGCGCGGTGACGATGACGTTATAGAGCTGATGGTCGGTGATCACGTGGCCGTCGGGATGCATCAGCTGCATCCGCATGAGGACCGATAACATGCCGCCGATTACGCCGGCGATAATCGCAAAGATCAAATAAAGCGTGCCAATATCCTTGTGATTCGTCGAGCAAAACCAGCGGACAAAAAAGCCCGGTGCATGGCCATGCACGTCATGGCCATGCAGATCGGCGATATCGACACCGCGCTCGTAAGCCATTCCTCGCTCCCTCGATCTCAATTGCCCGCCGGCACGCGACTGGCGTCAGCGGGGGCCGAGACACTGGCAACGCGCGCCGCGTCACCGCCCTTGTCGTCATGTGCAAACTTTTTCTTGGCATCGACCAGCCAGCGCTGGAAATCGGGCTTCGATACCGCTTCAACCTTGATCGGCATGAAGGCGTGGTTGACGCCGCAAATCTGATTGCATTCGCCGTAATAGACGCCGCTGTGCTCCACCTTCATCCATGATTCGTTGAGCCGGCCGACGATCGCATATTCTTGGACACCGAAAGACGGAACGAACCAGCTGTGGATCACATCGGTGCCCGTAACAAGCACACGGATTGTCGTGTCGACCGGAACGACCAATGGATTATCGACGTCGAGCAACCGTAATTGACCCGGCTTCAGGTCGGCCTCGGGTATCAAGTTGCTGTCGAACGTAAGTCCCCCCTGGTCCGGGTATTCGTAGGACCAATACCACTGGTGCCCGGTGACTTTGATCGTCATATCCGGGTTCGGCACGCGGTCCATGAAATACATGAGCTTAAAAGACGGAATGGCGATAATGACAAGGATCAGAACCGGGACCACCGTCCACAGCATCTCGATGATCGTGTTGTGCGAGGTTCTCGTCGGTACCGGGTTGCGCTGATGATGAAACCGCACGATCACATAGAGGAGCAGTCCCAGAACGAAGATCGTGATCAGTGTAATAATAATCAGGAGTTCATTGTGGAAGGCCTGGAGTCGGTCCTTCACCGGTGTGGCCGGGGGTTGCATGCCAATTTGCCACGGCAGCGGCCCCTCTGCCCACGCAATAGCCGTACAGGCAACGACGCCGAGGCCGGCAAAGAACAAGACGGCGCACATCTTGGCTGTCGCTCTTTTCTGAAGCAACCTAGTCACCCACAGCATTCATGCGGTCCCTCATTCGTACCAACCAACCCGGACCGGCTTTTTCCGAGAGGGCGTTCCGAGCGGCGCTTTCTTCGATCCACATGCCGCTCGACCAAAGCCGCGGGTGCAACACGCTTTCTCACCGCGTGCCGCCAAGTAAAGCTATACCATAGCTTGGCTGGGCGACAACCGCATCGACCCTGGCCAAACCCGTTTGCGGCAAGCCGCCGCACACATCCCCTATGGATGGCATATTTCATCGAGAAGCCGTGACGGCTTCCGTTGCGGACAGGCTCGGACCATATTGCACGAAGTCGAGCATGGAGATGCGTATGACTGATCTCGCCGTCACCGACGCGCTGTTCTACGAACGCACCGGAATGGATCCGGTACGGACCGAGGCGCTTGTCAACCAGTCGCTGTCGGGGATGGATGACGGCGAACTCTACCTCGAATACAGCCAATCCGAGAGCCTTGCGCTCGA
>Ga0306923_10008326_pt1 | contig 10395 bp, 1 predicted proteins | sample sta12Can44000108_FD_203841 | JGI IMG/M metagenome (GOLD analysis project Ga0306923, IMG submission 203841) | Lab enrichment of tropical soil microbial communities from Luquillo Experimental Forest, Puerto Rico - statanox.12C.anox.44.000.108 (v2)... | ecosystem: Environmental > Terrestrial > Soil...
TTCGGCGACCGGCTTGAACGGCGATTCCGCCGCCAGACGCGCCGGCATGATCGCCGGCACGTTGCCGCCGGGCCCGGCGAGCGCCTCCGGCAGGTGCGGGAACGGCCGCTTCAGGCGGAAGCGCACGGTGCGGTCGTCTTGTGCCGACAGCTCGTCAGTCGCGTCCATCAACGCGTTGGCGAAGATCACGCGCGCCGCAAAGCGGCGGATGCTGGCGACAACGTCGCGAGCCAACACCGGCTCCCCGTCGTGGAAGCGCAGGCCGTCGCGCAGCTTCAGGGTCCAGGTCAATCCGTCCTCCTCGACGATATGACCCTCGACCATCTGCGGTTGCGCCTTCCACTGGGTGTCGATGCCATAGAGCGTGTCGAAGATGAGATAGGCGGCATTTCGCGTAGGCCGAAACCCGGTGACCACCGGGTCGAGCACGCTGAGATCGGCCACGCCGACAAACACCAAGGTTTTGGCGCGGTCCCCTCCGCGGCCAAGCCTCGGTGCCACGCCAGCCGCAAGAGTCGCGGCCGCAGCGGTTTTCAGCAGGTCGCGTCGTCTCATACTGGCTTCTCCCCAAGCGTGCAAACCACAAGGTGAATCTCCCTGCGCGGCGTCGGCAAGATGACCTGCCCGCTCAACCTTGCGTATTCTGGCGCCAGACCAGCTCATTGTAACGCCGCAAGTGGCCTTGGTTGCGGTGTTGCTGGCCCACCTGTTCCTCGGCTTCCGTATGCGGCCGCTAGGACCGTCCTTTGTGTTCGGCACCGAGATGCGCTGAGCAGCGCCTAGTGGTCAACATCTGTCGCTTGATTCCCTGTTCCGAGGACGCCTCTCGACCCCAACTCGGGCACTAAGGGTTCGCGCTTGGTACCGCTCTTCACGCCCCACAGCTCACCTTCGAGCTAGCGCAGCAAGCGCCCGCCTCGGGTAAAAATGCGTCATTCCTGATTTGCCCGTGCTGGGATGCCTGGGTTCTAAAAGCGGCCATTCGGCACGACCCCGATGCCGCTTATCTCAGCAGCACCGCTGGCGGAGCGAACCGCGCAGGCATATCCTCCTTTATGGGGAGTTCGCGGCTCCCATGGCTAGGGGAAACATGCCGTACATTCAGATTTCGGACGATGTCCGATCGCTCGCCGGCGCCGGCACATGACCGCGACGCTCGACAACGCGGTAGCCGATCTGCAGCGCGACAACGCGGAGCTCCGACGGCAGCTCGACGCGTGCCGCGCCGAACTGGCGGCGCGCAACAGCGATTTCGGCGAGCGTATCGAACAGCAGTCCGCCACGACCGACGTGCTCAAGGCGATGTCGGCCTCGCCGGGCGATCCGCAGCCGGTGTTCGACTTGATCGTCCGCAGGGCTCGAGACCTGTGCAACGCCACGACCGCTGGCTTGTTCGAATTCGATGGTGAATTCGTCCATCAGCGATCACAAGTGGGCCACGAGGCATACGGCACGCCCGAGGAATGGGAAGCCTACAAGCGGCTGTTTCCGATGGTGCCGACGCGCGGTTCCATCACTTGTCGGGCGATTCTTGACCGGCAGATCATTCATGTGCGCGACATGGCGAGCGAACCCGGAGTCAGCGCGGCCGTTCGCAATCTCGGTCACAAGTCGCAGATATCGGTGCCGCTGCTGCGCGATGGCGCGGCGATCGGCGCGATCTCACAGGATGGCAAGGAACTCGGCGGCTTCACCGACAGCCAGGTCGCATTGCTGCAAACCTTCGCCGAGCAGGCGGTCATCGCCATCACCAGCGCCGAGACCTATCGGGAATTGCAGCAGCGCACCGGCGATCTCCAGGAATCGCTCGAATACCAGACCGCGACCAGCGATGTGCTCAAGGTCATCAGCCGCTCGACTTTTGATCTCCAGCCGGTGCTCGACACATTGGTCGAGACCGGGCAGCGGCTGTGCGACAGCGATACGGCGGCCCTGTTGATCCGCGAGGCCGATATGTTTCGCTGTGTCGCGACGCGCTCGCTCGACCCGGCCTATGATGCCCTCGTGCGGGCACGGACTTATACGCCCGGCCGCGAATCAGGGGTCAGCCGGGTCGCCCTTACCGGCGAGGTCGTGCACATCCCGGACATCACGACTGACCCCGACTATCGATTCGCCGAAACGGCGACGCTCGGCAAATTGCGAACTGTGCTCGGCGTGCCGCTGCTGCGCGAGGGCGAGCCGATCGGCATCATCAGCCTGTGCCGCGAGCGCGTTGAGCCGTTCACTGAGCGACAGGTCGAGTTGGTGCGCACCTTTGCCGACCAGGCCGTCATTGCGATCGAGAATACGCGGCTGTTGACCGAACTGCGGGAGTCACTGGAGCAGCAGACGGCGACCGCCGAGGTGTTAGGGGTAATCAACTCGGCGCCCGGCGATCTCGCGCCGGTCTTCGACGCGATCCTGGAGAAGGCGCACAGCCTCTGCGGGGTGTCTCATGGGCTCCTGGTAATTTATGACGGCGAGCATTTCCGCGCGGTTGCGGCGCGTGGGATGACTGAGGCGTACGAGGCGGTGCGCAGGCCCTTCCGTGCCGCACCCGGCAGCAACCACGAGCGGTTGCTGCGCGGGGAGCGCCTTATCCATACCCCCGACGTGCGGAGCGGTCCGATTACTCCGCAACTCCGCGTTGCGATCGAGACGGGCAGTCGCACGATGCTGATGGTGCCGTTGCGCAAGGATGGCGTCCTCCTCGGCCTGATCAGCGCGCACCGCCGGGAGGTGCGGCCGTTCGCGGAGAAGGAGATTGCGCTGCTCGAAAACTTCGCGGCGCAGGCGGTGATTGCGATGGAGAACGCGCGGCTGCTCGGCGAATTGCAGGCCCGCACGCGCGACCTCGAAGAATCGCTCGAATACCAGACTGCGACCAGCGACGTCTTGAACGTCATCAGCCGCTCGACCGCCGATGTGCAACCGGTGCTGGACACCGTGGTCGAAACGGCCGCCCGGCTTTGCGGCAGCGATCTCGCAACGATCGCAATACGCGAGGGCGAGGCCTACCGCTTTGTGTCGGCCTCCGCCGAAACGGCGCCCGAGCATTGGGCGGCCTTGCGCCAACGAACAATTGTCCCCGGTCGCGAAACCCTCGCCGGGCGGGTGGCGCTCGAAGGCAGGGTCGTGCAAATCGCGGACATCCGCACGGACCCGGACTTCGCGGTGCCGGAGACTGTGGCGTCCGGGCAACGTACCGTCCTTGGAGTGCCTCTCCTGCGCGAGGGAGCCGTGCTCGGCATGATTGGTCTCGGGCGGAATCGAGTGCAGCCATACACCGAGCGGCAGGTCGAACTGGTGCGCACCTTTGCCGACCAGGCGGTCATCGCGATGGAGAATGCGCGGCTGCTCGGCGAATTGCAGGCCCGCACGCGCGACCTCGAAGAATCGCTCGAATACCAGACCGCGACCAGCGACCTGCTGAAGGTCATCAGCCGCTCGACCTTCGATCTGCAGCCAATTCTCGACACGCTGGTTGAAACCGGGCAACGGCTCTGCGAGAGCGATTCGGCTGGCCTGACCATCCGCGAGGGCGATGTGTTCCGCCATGTCGCCACGCGCTCGCTCGACCCGGCCTATGACGCCTTCCTGCGGACACGGACTTTTACGCCCGGCCGCGAAACCGTGACCGGCCGAGTCGCCCTCACCGGCGAGGTCGTGCACATCCCGGACATCACGACGGACCCCGACTTCCGCCTCCCCGAAGCGGCGACGCTCGGCAAAATCCGGACTAACCTCGGCGTGCCATTGCGGCGTGACGGCTCGGTGGTTGGCACGCTCAATCTGGGCCGCGAGCGGGTCGAGCCGTTCACCGAGCGGCAGATCGAACTGGTCCGCACCTTTGCCGACCAGGCGGTCATCGCGATCGAGAATGCGCGGCTGCTCGGCGAATTGCAGGCCCGCACGCGCGACCTCGAAGAATCGCTCGAATACCAGACCGCGACCAGCGACGTGCTCAACGTCATCAGCCGCTCGACCTCTGATGTGCAACCGGTGCTGGACACAGTGGTCGAAACGGCCACCCGGCTTTGCGGCTCCGATTCCGGAACGATCGCAATACGCGAGGGCGAGGTCTACCGCTATGTGGCGAGTTCGACCAGTGCAGCGGAGCCCGAGTTTTGGGCGATCTTGCGCCAGCGAACCACCGTCCCCGGTCGTAACAGCGTCGCCGCGCGGGTGGCGCTCGAAGGCAGGGTCGTGCATATCAAGGACATCCGCGCTGACCCGGACTTCGCGGTGCCCGAGTCTGTGACGGCCGGGTATCGCACCACCCTTGGGGTGCCGCTCCTGCGCGAGGGGGCCGTGCTCGGCACGATCAATCTCGGACGGAAGCGCGTCGAGCCGTTCACCGAGCGGCAGATCGAACTGGTCCGCACCTTTGCCGACCAGGCGGTCATCGCGATGGAGAACGCGCGGCTGCTCGGTGAATTGCAGGCCCGCACGCTCGACCTCGAAGAGTCGCTCGAATATCAGACCGCGACCAGCGAGGTGCTCAACGTCATCAGCCGCTCGACCGCCGATGTGCAGCCGGTGCTGGACACAGTGGCCGAAACGGCCGCCCGGCTTTGCGGTAGCGATCTCGCAGGGATCACAATACGCGAGGGTGAGTTCTACCGCTATGTGTCGACCTCTGAAGCGGACGCCGAGTGGTGGGCGATCATGCGCCAGCGGACAATTGTCCCCGGTCACGACAGCATAGCCGGCCGGGTGGCGCTCGAAGGCAGGGTCGTGCATGTCGCGGACGTCAGCGCTGACCCGGACTACGCGCTGCCCGAGGCTGTGGCGGCCGGGCACCGTACTATCCTAGGAGTGCCGCTGCTGCGCGAGGGAGCGGTGATCGGCACGATCAATGTCGCGCGGAAACGGGTCGAGCCGTTCACCGAGCGGCAGATCGAGCTGGTGCGCACCTTTGCCGACCAGGCGGTCATTGCGATGGAGAACGCGCGGCTGCTCGGCGAATTGCAGGCCCGCACGCGCGACCTCGAAGAATCGCTCGAATACCAAACCGCGACCAGCGACGTGCTCAACGTCATCAGCCGCTCGACCGCCGATGTGCAACCGGTACTGGACACGGTAATCGAAACGGCCGTCCGGCTTTGCGGCGCGGATCTCGCAACGATCGCAATACGCGAGGGCGAGGTCTACCGCTATGTGTCGAGTTCGTTCAGTGCAGCGGAGCCCGAGCATTGGGCGGCCTTGCGCCAGCGAATCATTGTCCCCGGCCGGCAAAGCATGGTCGGGCGGGTGGCGCTCGAAGGCAGGGTCGTGCAAATCGCGGACGTCCTCGCTGATCCGGACTACGCGCTGCCCGAGACTGCGGCGGCCGGGGATCGTACCATCCTCGGCGTGCCGCTCCTGCGCGAGGGGACCGTGCTCGGCGCGATTGGTCTCGCGCGGAAACGGGTCGAGCCGTTCACCGAGCGGCAGGTCGAACTAGTGCGCACCTTTGCCGACCAGGCGGTAATCGCGATCGAGAATGCGCGGCTGCTCGGCGAGTTGCAGGCGCGCACGCGCGACCTCGAAGAGTCGCTCGAGTATCAGACCGCCACCAGCGACGTGCTCAACGTCATCAGCCGCTCGACCGCCGATGTGCAACCGGTGCTGGACACAGTGGTCGAAACGGCGGTCCGGCTGTGCGGCGCCGATTACGGAAACATCGCAATACGCGAGGGCCGGGTCTACCGCTTTGTGTCGACCAACTGGGTGGGTGCAGCGGACCCCGAGCATTGGGCGATCTTGCGTCAGCGAACCATTGTCCCCGGTCGCGACAGCGTCGCCGCCCGGACGGTGCTCGAAGGCAGGGTCGTGCATGTCGCGGACGTCCGCGCTCTCCCGGACTACGCGCTGCCCGAGATTGTGGCGTCCGGGCTACGTACCGGACTTGGGGTACCGCTGCTGCGCGAGGGGGCCGTGCTCGGCGTGATTGGTCTCGGGCGGAACCGAGTGCAGCCATACACCGAGCGGCAGATCGAGCTGGTGCGCACTTTTGCCGACCAGGCGGTGATCGCGATGGAAAATGCGCGGCTGCTCGGCGAGTTGCAGGCCCGCACGCGCGACCTCGAAGAATCACTCGAATACCAGACCGCTACCAGCGACGTGCTCAACGTCATCAGCCGCTCGACCGCCGATGTGCAACCGGTATTGGACACAGTGGTCGAAACGGCCACCCGGCTCTGCGGCGCCGAGTACGCCGTGATCTCAGTACGCGAGGGTCAGGTCTACCGCTACGTGGCGGGCAACCAGACGATGGTAGCGGATGCCGAGTTTTGGGCGGCCTTGCGCCGACGAATAACCGTCCCCGGCCGCGAGAGCATGACCGGCCGGGTGGCGCTCGAAGGCAGGGTTGTGCATGTCGAGGACATGCTTGCTGATCCGGACTGGGCGGTGCCTGAGGCTGTAGCGGCCGGAAACCGTACCGCCCTTGGGGTGCCGCTGCTGCGCGAGGGGGAGGTGCTCGGCACGATAAATCTCGCGCGGACACGGGTGCAGCCATACACCCAGCGGCAGATCGAGCTGGTGCGCACCTTTGCCGACCAAGCGGTCATCGCGATCGAGAATGCGCGGCTGCTCAGCGAGTTGCGCGAGTCGCTGGAGCAGCAGACCGCGACAGCCGAGGTATTGCAGGTCATCAATTCCTCTCCCGGTGAGCTCCAGCCGGTCTTCGAGGCGATATTGGAAAAGGCACGCGCCCGCTGCGGCGCGACGCGCGGCACCTTATGGCTGTTCGACGGCGAGACCTTCCGCGGTGCCGCGATGCAGGGCATCCCGCAGGATTGGGCCGAGCAGATGCGCCGCGGGTTCAGCGTTCGCCAGACCTCGATTTTTGCGCCGCTGCTCGCCGGAGAGCCCTTTGTCCACATTGCCGATGCGCGACTGATCGACGATCCGCTAACGCGCGCAGCCGCCGAGCGCGGTTCGCGCACCAATCTTCTATTGCCGCTACATAAAGACCGGGCGCTGCTCGGCGTGATCGTCTGCACCCGCGGGGAGGTGCGGCCATTCTCGGAAAAAGAGATCGCGTTCCTGGAAAACTTCGCAGCGCAGGCGGTCATCGCGATGGACAATGCGCGGCTGCTCGGCGAGATCCGCCAGCGGCAGGCCGAGTTGCGCGTCACCTTTGACAACATGGGCGACGGGGTCGCAATGTTCGATGCCGAGCAGCGGCTCGCGGCATGGAACCGCAATTTCCAGCAGCTTCTCGATTTGCCCGACACTTTGCTCGGCGCGCGGCCGAGCCTTGGCGACTACATTCGCCACCTCGCGACGCATGGTGAGTACGGCGAGGTCGATGTCGAAGCCGAAGTGCGCCGTCTGATAGAAGCGGCCGGCAGCCAATATTCGACCGAGCGCACGCGCCCCGACGGCCGCGTCATCGAGGTGCGGGCGAACCCGGTGCCGGGCGGCGGGGTCGTCATCAACTACAGTGACATCACCGAGCGCAAGCGCGCCGAGGCCGAGATCCGCGCGGCACGCGACGCGGCCGAGACGGCGTTGCATGAATTGGAGGCGGCACAGGCGGATCTCGCCCACGCAAGGGACGTCGCCGAGGAAGCCACACAGGCCAAGTCGATGTTCCTCGCCAATATGAGCCACGAGATCCGCACGCCGATGAACGCGATCATCGGGCTGTCGAACCTCGCGCTCTTGAATGCGCCCGACTTCAAGCAGCGCGACTATCTCTCCAAGATCCACACCGCCGGCGTGTCATTGCTCGGCATCATCAACGACATCCTCGATTTTTCGAAGATAGAGGCCGGCGCGCTGACGATCGAAACCATCCCGTTCTGGGTCGACGATGTGCTGGGCAACGTCAATACGCTAATCGGGCAGAGGGCCAGCGAGAAGAAGCTGGAACTGGTGTTCAGCGTGGCGGACGACGTGCCGCAGGGGCTCTTGGGCGACCCGCTGCGGGTGAGCCAGATCCTGACCAACCTGATCAGCAACGCGGTCAAGTTCACCGAAGAGGGGCACATCCAGGTATCGATCACCCGGCTCGACGAGCGCGACGGCCGGGTGTGCCTCGAGATCGCCGTCGCCGACACCGGCATCGGCATGACCGAAGAGCAAAGCGCCAGGCTGTTCTCGGCATTCAGCCAGGCCGACGGTTCGACCACCCGCCGCTATGGCGGCACCGGCTTGGGTCTCACGATCGTCAAGCGGCTCGCCGAATTGATGGACGGCGACGTCAAGGTCGAAAGCCAAGCCGGGATCGGCAGCACCTTCCGCGTCACCTTGTGGCTCGGCGTCACCGAGCGGCAGCGACCGCGGCAGGCGATGCCGGTCGCGATAGTCGGCATGCGGGCATTGGTGGTCGACGACAATCCGCTGGCGGCCGAGATCTTGACCCGCAGCCTGCAGGCACTGCAGATGCGCGCGGACAGCGTCGGGTCGGCGCGCGAGGCCTATACGGCACTCGACCAGGCGGCGGCCGAGGACCCCTATCGGGTGGTCTTCATGGACCACTGGATGCCGGAGATCGACGGCGCCGAGGCGACACGGAAAATCTTAGCCGAGAAGGGGGGTCTGCACGACAAGGCCGGCGGGACGCCGCTGCAGATCATCATGGTCACAGGCTTTGCTACCGAGGTGGTGCGCGAGGCGGCCGAAGCCGCCGGGGCGGTGGGGTTTCTGACCAAGCCCGTCACCCTGTCGTCGCTTTACGACATGCTGGTCGGGACCTTTGCCGGTGGCGGCAAGGCCCGGTCCGCGCTGCCGGAGGCGGCGGCGCCGAACCTGACCGGCATCCGCGTGCTCTTGGTCGAGGACAACGCGATCAATCAGCAGATCGCGGTGGAATTGCTGACGCGCGGGGGTGCGGCGGTGAGCATCGCCAATAACGGCCGCGAGGCGGTGGCCGCGATCACGGGCCCGGTGCAGCCGCCGCCCTGCGATATCGTGCTGATGGACATGCAGATGCCGGTGGTGGACGGCCACGAGGCCACCCGGGAGATCAGGTCGGATCCGCGCTACGACAGCCTGCCGATCATCGCGATGACCGCGCAGGCGATGGCCGAGGAGCGCGATCAGTGTCTCGCCGAAGGGATGAACGACCACATCACCAAGCCGATCGACCCGGATCTTCTGTACCGGACGGTGCTGGCGTTCGCCGGACAGCGCGTCGTGCCCCGCGCCGGTGCGGCGAGCGAAGCGCCGGCGACCGAAGCAGCGTCTTCTGAGCTGACGGCGATTGCCGGGGTCGATACCGCCGACGGCCTGCACCGGGTGGGCGGCAATTTGCGTCTCTACCGCGCCATGCTGCAGCAATATGCCGAAGACCAGGCCGGCACACCGACCGCCCTGCGCGCGGCACTCGCCGAGGGCGACGCAAAGACGGCCGACCGACTGGCGCACACGCTCAAAGGCGTCTCGGCCACCCTCGGCATCAAACCCGCCAGCGAAGCGGCGGCGATCGTCGAAGACCGCATCCGGCACGGCAGGCTGGAGGGGATCGAAGACGATCTGATGGCATTGGGAGAGGCGACCGCGGCTGTGATCGCCGCCATCCGGGCGGCGCTGGCGCCGGCCGGACCCGCCGCGGCGCCGGAATCGGCCGATCTGGCAACCGTCATCCCGCTGCTCCGACGAATGGAGGAGCTGCTGGTCAACAGCGACGGAGCGGCACTCGATTGCGTGCTGGAGGCGCAAGAGGTGCTGGCCCGGGTGCTGAGCGTCGAGGAGTTCGCCGGTCTGAGCCGGGAGGTGCAGAACTTCGCGTTTGATGCGGCGCTGGCGCAGTTGCGCGCGATTGCCGCGCGATTAGGAACGGCGACCGACGGCGGCGACGGCACCGCCGTGGGCGCGATCCTGCAGCGGCTGGAAACGATGCTGGCCGACGGCGACGGTGAGGCGTTGGATTGCGCGCTTGCGGCGCAGGAGCTGCTGGAGCGCGCATTGGGTGCGCAGGAGGCTGGCGCACTACTCCGCGAGGTCGGCAATTTCGACTTCGACGCCGCCCTGACGCGCGTGCGCCGCCACGCCGCCCGGCTCGCCCCGGCGCTCAGCGGCTGACCCGAAAGGAGCTCGCAATCGGAAATACCCCTCACCGCCCCGCAGATATCGAGCCCTCCCCCTCGATGGGGGAGGGTTGGGCGGGGGTGATGAAACGACCGGGGTCCCGTGAAAAGGCATCCTGTGGACGGCGCGTATGACCGTGCCCGAGCCCTACGGCAGAATATGACCGATGCCGAGACAAGCATTTGGCGAATCCTGCGATCGGCGCAAATGGACGGCCATCGCTTCCGCAGGCAGGTGCCGTTCGGGCAGTATATTGCCGATTTTGTTTGCCACAACGCACGTCTGATTATCGAAATTGATGGCGGCCAACACGAGCGGTCGTCTCCTGACGAGGCGAAACGGACTCGTTTTCTGGAAGACCAAGGCTATCGGATTCTGCGCTTCTGGAAC
>Ga0306923_10008328_pt1 | contig 10394 bp, 5 predicted proteins | sample sta12Can44000108_FD_203841 | JGI IMG/M metagenome (GOLD analysis project Ga0306923, IMG submission 203841) | Lab enrichment of tropical soil microbial communities from Luquillo Experimental Forest, Puerto Rico - statanox.12C.anox.44.000.108 (v2)... | ecosystem: Environmental > Terrestrial > Soil...
CTTGGCATCTGGGACTACTCGCGCGGCAAGGTGATGTCCTGGACGCCGTCGAGAGGTCCAGGCGACGCGACACGCCGCTTCTGGTGGGGAGTGACCACCTGGAATGGGACACTGGCCGTGGCCTGGTTTCTGCTAGCGGCATGGCGCATCTACCAGACAGGCTCGATTCGGTTCGCCATTGTGTTCCTGTTTGGTGCGGCGAACCTTGCCATTGTCGGACGCCTTATATTCCCCGGCAAGAGACGCGGGTGACAGCCGCCTTGCCATCCCGTGAACTAATTGGTTGATCGAGTGGCAACATGCGAAGGAGGCACTCATGAAAGTCCGCCTGCTAGCGGTCGTGAGTTCCCTCGCTGCCGCGCTAGCGCTGGCAGGCTGTGTGAACCCGGGGTACTCGCAGCTAGCGCCCGCCCCTAAGAAACCCGGGCCATCGGGACCTGTTTACGCTCCGCTTCCGGCTACGCCCGCCGCATACCTCGGTGTGTACGAGCAGGATATCCCGCACTCGTACCAGCTTGTCGATGAGTTTGCCCAGTCTGTAGGACGCCAGCCGAACATTGTGCTGTGCTATGCAGGGTGGGGGTCATCGTTCCACACCTCATTCGCTGACATTGCGCTGGAGCACAAGTCGACGATGCTTATCGACCTGGATCCCACCGATGTGCCGGTAAGGTCAATCGCAGATGGAATGCAAGATTCCTACTTGCGCTCGTACGCCCAAGAAGTCCGCGCCTTCGGCCACGCAGTGATCATCAGCTTTGCCCACGAGATGAACGGCAACTGGTACCAATGGGGCTGGACACATACGTCGCCAAAGACGTGGCGGCGCGCCTGGCGGCACATTGTTACAGTCTTCCGCCAGGTAGGGGCCGATAACGTGACCTGGCTATGGAGTGTCAACGGTGTGGCCGCCGGTGAAGGCCCTATCCGTGACTGGTGGCCTGGCGCTGCGTACGTCACCTGGATAGGGGTCGACTCGTATTATAACGCAGCAGCTGACGACTTCCATAGTCAGTTCCTGCCTACTATCGAGAACATCCGCACGTTCAGCAATAGCCCGATACTTATCGCTGAGACCGCCGTGGGCCCGCTTGCTGGACAAGCGGCGAAGATCCCCGGCTTGTTCGCTGGAGTGCGGCATAACCATCTCCTGGGCTTCGTCTGGTTCGATGTAGCGCAGAATTCGGGAATCTACCATCAGGACTGGAGGCTGGAAGGGCAACCAGGCGCGATCTTCGCTTTCCGGCATGCCATGAAGCGCTATTTCGCGCGCTCCAACTGACGTCATCGTTCCCGCGCCGACGGCAGCCGCTGGGGCCGCCCCGCCGACGCCGTGCCCGGACCAGCCGGCGCCGTGTACGTCAGCGACGAGGCTCCCGGCTTGCTGCACTGGTCGCTACCGCGGTCGAGGCCGTCGGCCCATGAGTGTTCGACGGTACGCCCTCCAACGCTGAGGCGCCCGATCTGGACGGCGTCTTGACCGCGATCACGGTCGAGCGGATCGACCGGGACACCACACTCAGCAATGCCAGGTGACGCTGAGTCGATGATGCACATCTGAGACCCTGCTCCGGAGCCAAGTTGCCGAACCAGTTGGGACGCGCGGGCTATCATTTCTGGCCTTCCTTCGTCTAGCTGGCGCAGCCTGGCCGCCGGATAGGCACTGTCCTGTGAACCTCAGTAGCGGGGGTCAAGTGAGCATCCGAATGAGATTCCGTGCTCAGTTGCCAAGGAACTGGCGCAAGCTCAAGGCAGTGCAGGCCGCGCTCGGCGCAGCTGTCCTTGTACTGCCGGCCGTGGTGGTGGCGGGCTCGGCCGCGAGCGCCGGTACCAACATGGTGGCTAACGCGGGAGCGGAGACCATGGGGCCGGCCAACTTCCCGCTGTGCTGGGGAAAGTATGGCTTCGGGAAGAATACGTACTCGATCGGCGTCACCAGCAAGGCCCACTCAGGCAGGAGGGCGATCCGGGTAACGCTCACAAGGCGCACCACTGGTTACCGTGGCGTACGGATGCTCGAGAAGCCGTCCTGTGCGCCGTGGGTCACGCGGGGTCACCAGTACGACCTGGGCGTCTGGTACATGTCGAATACCCCTGACTCGGTCATCAGCCTGTACCGGCACGACGTGAAAACTGGCTGGCAGTTCTGGATGGACCTCACCCGGCTGCCGGTCGGCGGCAGGTACAGGCACGCTTCCGTGCGAACGCCGGTGGTCCCGCCGCGCACCGACAAGATCTCATGGGGCGTGACGCTCTACGGCAGGGGCACGCTGATCACCGATGACTACTCCACGGTCGACGTGACGGTGAAGCCCAACGGCGGCGCCTGCACCGCGGGGGTGGCCTGCACCAAGGGCACCTGGCAGGTCCTGCCGTACCCGTCGCAGGTCCGCGCTATCCACGCGGTGCTGCTGAATACCGGCAACGTGCTGCTGGTAGCCGGCTCGGGCAACAACGCGAACTCGTTCGCCGCGGGCACCTTCACGTCTGCCGTCTACAACCCGGTCAAGGGCACCTTCCAGATAATCCCGACGCCAGACGACTTCTTCTGCGCCGGTCACGCCCAGCTGCCGAATGGCAACGTCCTCGTGCTGGGAGGTACTCTCAGCTACCCGAGCCAGGGCCACGGCTACCTCGGGCAGAACACCTCGTACATCTTCAACCCCGCGACGAACAGTTATCAGCAGGTCAACAATCTCAACGGCGGCCACTGGTACCCGTCGGCCACCGAACTCGGCAACGGCGATGTGATTTCCTTCGGCGGATTTGACCAGAACGGCAGCGGCAGCGCCATCACCGAATATTTCCAGTACAACCCGTCCACCGGCCTTGGCAAGTGGCTGAACCAGACCCAGATCCACCAGAACTACGCCTACTGGGGCACATACCCGGACATGATCTTGATGCAGAACGGGGAACTGTTCTACAGCGGCAGCCACGTCCTGGGTAACAACATCTCGTCCGGCGCCGACATCTACGACATCCGCCAGATCCTCAATCCGGCCGCTAACACCCCGATCACCGAGGTCCCGGGCCTGCAGGACCAGCCGGGCGGCCCGCCGGGGACGGACATGACCGACCAGTCGATGGCCATCCTGCTGCCCCCCGCCCAGGCGCAGCGGGTGATGTTGATGGGCGGCGGGAACGTCAACACCACCATCCCGGCCACCCGGCTCACCGACCTGACCGACCTGTTCCCGGCGTCGGGAAGTCCGGTGTACAAGCCCGGGCCGCTGCTCCCGACAGGCACTGCCTTGGTGAACGGCCAGTTGGTGACGGAGACCGCCAGCGAGGGCAAGATGTACGTGTCCGCGGTGATCTTGCCGAACGGCCAGGTGTTCGAGACGGGGGGCGGCCTGATCAACCGCGAGGACCCGGTCTTCGAGGCGTCCATGTACAACCCGGCGACCAATACGTTCACCCCGGGCATGGCCACCGACCCGGTGCCGCGTACGTACCACTCGAGCGCGTTCCTGCTACCCGACGGGCGTGTCATGGCCATCGGCAATAACCCTGGTGACGGCTCGTTCGACATGCGGATCTCGGTCTACTCTCCGCCTTACCTGTTCCACGGCGCCCGCCCGCAGATCAGCAGCGTGGCCACCAGCCAATGGCACTACGGCGCGACGGAGCAGATCACCGTGAATCAGCAGATCGTCTCCGCTGAGCTCATCAGGCCGGCCGCGGTCACACACTCCTCCGACCCTAACCAGCGGTACGTGGCCCTGCCGTTGACCGTCAGCGGGAACCACATCGGGCTGAGCGTGACCACCAACCCGAATATTGCCCCGCCCGGCTGGTACATGCTTTTCATCACCAACGCAAACGGCGTCCCATCGGTCGCCAAGTGGGTCCACGTCGGCTAAGAAAGGGGGCGAGAACAGTGAAGACAATAGGGACTAGCGCCAGGGCCGTGCTCGCCTGGATTAGGCATCAACCCGGGCGCGCGCTGGCGATCAGCGTGCCACTGCTCGCCGTGGCGGTGCTCGCTGGCCCAGCGATCGCCTCGCCGCATCCCGAGCCAACGCTGGCGGTGCCGCGAGCGGAACTGCACGCGACACCGGCGCCTCTCGTGCGGACCTTCGCCGAAAGCCCTACCGGCCCGCAGATGAAGACGTACAAGCACGCCCACCGCATTCCAATCGCGTGGAATGTGGACGGTTGCGATCACGACTACGGAGCGCCCAACGTCTGCGTCCCGTGGAAGATACCCGCGTCGTCAGGGCAGGCCGCGTGCGCCTGGCTTAAAGCGAACGGCTTCGGCCCGCTCAGGGTATACGGGACGAACCGGCAGCACCTCCCGGAGAATTCGCAAGGCTATATTTGCGCCGAAGCGAGCCGATGATCGGTCGCAGAATCCTCCTAGCAGCTTCCATCGTGGCGGCCCTCGCGGCCGTCACGGCGGGCTGTTCGGGCAGCGGCAGTTCGTCCTCTGGCGGCACCATGGAGAGCACCGGCCAGGTACAGATCAACCCGAGCAAGTACAAGGGTGACATCATCACGTCGGTGGCGAAACCCACCATCGTGCTGACCGATGCCTCGGGCGAACCGTACGACATCCGGACGATGACGGCTGGTACGGTCACGCTGCTGTACTTCGGCTATACGAACTGCCCCAATGAGTGCCCGCTCACGATGGCCAACACAGCGGCCGCGCTAAGGATGCTGCCGGCGGCCGAGCAGGCGAAGGTCCGGGTGCTGTTCATCACCGTGGACCCAGCGCGCGACACGCTCGCCCGGCTGCGATCCTGGCTGGGTAACTTCAGCCCGTCGTTCATCGGCCTGCGTGGCACCCTGTCGCAGATCCAGGCCGCCGCGCAGCAGACCGGCATACCGGTAGGCACTCCGAGCAAGGGTCCTGGTGGCACCTACGCCCTGGACCACGGCACCGAGATGCTCGCCTACAGCACCGACAACCTGGCCCACGAGTCGTTTTTCCCGAGCACCCCGGCCGTCAGCATCGCACACGACCTCGCGCTCCTGGTCACCGGTCACCACCCGTGAACACACGCCAACGGGTCAGGGCCCGTCGGCCCCCTGACCGCCCGGGCGTTCGCACGCGCTGACCTCTTCGTGTCGCCACCCGAGCGTCACCCCCAGTCCTGCCCGAGCCACCCGACGGCGCCGAGAAGGACTCATAAGGACTGGAGGCTCGAGGGCAGCTCAGCCGGTCGAGATCGCCACGTCCCGCACGACGTGCATGTCGGTCAGGCCGCCCGTGCCGCCGGTGAAGGCGAGCAGCGAGGTGGGCCCGAGAGAAGGTTCCGGCAGCGCCAGTAGTTGCTCGCCGTCCAGCCACACCACGAGCACGCCGGCGCTCGTGACCTGAACGGTCACCGTGTGGGTGCCGCTACGGAGCTGGGGGATCAACAAGGCGGATGCCTGGAAGGCTAGGCCGCTGGTGCCGAGGCCGGCAGTGATGCCGACGAAGTTCCCGGCCGGGTAGCCCGTGTCGTGGTAGGTATCCAGGGTGACGGCCACGCCGGTCAGGCCCCCGAAACCCAGATCGCCGCCGCTCCCGCCGACCGAGGTGGCGCTGGACTTGGCCGGGTTGAGCAGGGCGAAGGTCATTCCGTCGGCGCCCGTTCCGCCGGATAGCTGGGCGTTGAAGGTTACCTGGAGGCCGTCCGTCGGCACGGCGGCCGGGTACACGACCGAGCCTGCCAGATGCCCCGTGGCCGGCGTTAGTACGGTGTCGGGACCGGACATCCTGGCGGCCGCGTTGTAGGACCAGCCGCCGCCGGGTGCCGGCAGCGGATTGCCCCCGGCGGTGATGCTGGCCGCGGTGACCGCGTGCTGATCGTTGAGGCTTCCGGTGCCGCCCGTGAACCCGATCAGCACCGAGGACGGGATCGTGCTCGCGGGCAGCGTGTGGGCCAGCACCTGCTTGCCGTCGACGCTCACCGTCACGGTCTGGCCGGAAACGCCCACGCCGATGGCGTGGCTGCCGGTCCGCAGCGCGGGGACGTTGGTCGCGGTGGCGGCGAAGGCCAGGCCGCCACCGCTGGTGCCGGTGGCGAGGCCGATGAAGTTGGCCGACGGATAGCCGGGGTTCTTGTGAGTGTTCAGCGTGATCGCGACGCCGGACAGGCCGCCGTACCCGAGGTCGCCGCCGCCTCCGCCAAGCGCGGTCGGGCCGGCCTTGGCTGCGTTGAGCAGGCTCAGCGTCATACCGTCCGCGCCGGTACCTCCGCCGATCTTGGCGGTGAACGTCGCCTTCAGGCCGTTGCTCGGCTCGGGAACGGAGTAGATGGCGGAGCCGGCCTGGCTATTCGTGGCCGTGGTGAGGATCAGGCTGGTCCCTGACATCTGCGCGCTGCCGTTGAGCGTCCAGCCGCCGCCCGGCGGCGGCACTGCCTTCCCGGTAGCTGGCGGGGCGCCACTCCCGGTGACCGGCACCGACAGGCTGTGCGTCCCGTTCGCGTCGGTCCAGGTCAGCTGGAAGCTCCCGGTCGCGGCACCGATGCTGGCTGGGGTGAACGTGATCGGGACCTTGATGTCGTACCCCGGGTTGACTGGCAGGCCGGCACTGACCGGGTCCGGGGCGCCGAACGGCACGGTCGGTGCGCTTGAGGTCTTGACGGTCGCGGGCAGGTTGCCGGTATTGACGATGTCGATCGTCTGGGTTTGCTGCTGCCCGAGCGGGACCGAGCCGAAGCTGACCGCCGTCGGTGTGGGGGTGAGCTGGCTCACCGCGGCTAGGCCCGTCCCGGAAAGCGGAACGGTCAGGCTGGTGCCGTCCGCGTCGGTGATCGTGAAGGACCCCGGGTTGGCACCGGTCGCGGTGGGCCGGTAGCTGATCGTCGCGGTGATCGACTTGCCGGCGGTGATGACGGTGCCGGCCGCGGGCAGTCCGGTGGCGGAGAACGGCGCCGCGGGCGGGGTGACCGCGGAGACTGTCTCGCTGGCCGTGCCGCCGTTGGTTATGGTCACGCTGACCGGCATCGTCGTCCCGTCCGGTACCGATCCGAAGCTGGCCGAGCCCGGCGTGGCGTACAGGCCCGGCTTGGTGCCCTGGCCGGTGAGGCTGACGGGCACCGCCGGGAAGTTCGCGGAGTTCGTGGCGAACTGCACCGAACCGGTCACGCCGCCCGGCGCGGTCGGCGTGAACGTGACGGGTACCGTCAGGGTCTGCCCGGCGGTCAGCGTGACCGGCAGCGTGACGGGGTTCCCGTTGAGGGTGGCAGTGCCCGCCGCGAACGGGCCGCCCGGTGCGGGGGTGGTGGTGATCGCGGAGATCGTCACGCTGGTTGACGCGGTCACCGAGACGTCCTGGGCCGGCGCGGTGCTGCCCACTGGGACCGGGCCGAAGTTCACTGGGGTGGCCCCGGTCAGCGGCGCCTTGTCGGGGCTGCTGAACGCGAGCACGCGCCCGTCCCTGGTACCGACGTACACGATGCCGTTGTTGGTGGCCGGGATCGTGAACTTGGTGACGGTGCCGATCGGAGTCGACCAGATCGGGCTCATCGTGCACGGGGCGGAACTTGCGCAGCTGGCAGGCGGGACGGCGTCGAACGCCTCGAGCAGGCCTCCGGCACCGGACTCGCCCGAAGAGTAGACCTCCCAGACCACCGCCGAGGTCGGATCGGTCCCGTTCGAAGTCACCACCGGTGAACCCGACGTATACCCGAAGGCTGCGGTGGTGTTGGCCACGTCGGCGAGGACGGGCGTCCCGGAGGCATTGAGCTCGAACTTCAGGAAGCGCATGGTGTCGTTACGGCCAAGGTAGTAGACGAAGTCGTTTGATGAGCCCGTTCCCACCGTGGATGTGTCGCCGAACGCCGCCGGGTGCCCCCACTGGCCGCCGAATGGCCCCGCCTGGCTGACGGCGGCGTCGGTGCCGCCGGGACCTTGTTCCCTTCCGCCGAGGCTGTTGCGGTTCAGCAAGAACACCCGGCCGTCCTTGCCGGCCTGTACCAGCAGGCCCGGGTAGTTTGCCGTACCGAAAGGCAGGCCGACCGGCCCGCCCGACCCGAAGTCCAGATCGGCGGCGTCGAGCGTGGGGGCGTTGGCCGGGCTGAAGAAATCAGCCGCCGACAGCGCGCCCCCGGCCGCCACGTTGAGCCGGATCACCGAGCCGCCCAGCTCGGACGGCGGGGAACCGCCGGGTCCGGGAGCGGGCGAGACGCCGTTGCCGGTGGAGACGAAGATGCGGCCGGAGCCGTCGGACATGAGGCCGCCGCCACCCAGCCAGATGCCTGCCTGGGTATCGGTCAGGCCCGCCTCGTCGGTCCACAGCGTGACCGCATGGCTCGAGGTGTTGACCCCGGCGACGTACCCGATGTACGGAGAGAAGTCGCAATACGAGCCGAACGACATGTAAACCGAGCCGTTCATCAGCAGCAATCCGGCCCGCTGCCGTTCGGTGAACGGGTTGAACGGGCGGGTCGGCTCGTTGACCGGCGCGCCCTGGATCGGCACCTGCCACTGGATGGTGCCGGTCTGCGCGGACATCGCGTATAGGTAGTAGTGCGGCTGGGAGACGGTCGGCCCGTCGTTCACGGTCGCGACTAGGTAGACCGTGCCGGTCGACGGGTCGTACACCGGGGCGCTGGTGGCCCCGTTGTCTGGGGTCAGGTCACCGCAGGAGGCCTGTGCCGTGGACGGCATGGGCGGGCCGAGCGAGTCGGACCACTGCACCGCCCCGGTGACCGCATTCAGCCCGTAGACGTAGTCATTCTCGGTCGCCACGATCACGGTCGAGCCAGCGATGACCGGCTGGGCATACACCTGCCCGTTAACCGCCGTGGAGAACAGCTGGCCGAAGCTCGGGCCGCCCACGATCGCAGGGCTGAGGCCTGGCTCGTTGCGATCCCAGCCGTCCCGAAGCGGATCCTGCGAAGCGGTGACCTCGTCGGCGCGGGCGGTGGCGGCGGGCACCCGCGGGAGTGCGCCGACGCCGACGGCGAGTGCACCGAGCACGAGCGCGGCCACAGCAACGGCCGCGCGCAGCCGGCGCCCGTCTGTGCGGCGTAGCTGCCGAGAACTATGGCGCTCCGTCATTGGTCCCCCCGCTCAGCGTGGCGAAGCAAGGCCTGATGGCCTGCCTGGCCTGGTCAGCATGCCGTATTCCCGGGATTCATATCATGCCGCCGTGATCGTAGGCGGGTGGAGACGAAGCCGGCCGTGGAATGGCCGGCCTGGGAACGACCCATGTCTGGCGGGTTGGGCAGTAGCACCGCGGTTGAGTGCGGGTCCCGATTGTCGCCACGCGGTCAGGTCCTAGGCGCGGCCCTGACCATGAACGCCGCCAGGTAGGGTCCGGGGCACGTGCCGTGCCGAGGAGGTGCCGTGACCAGCTTTGACGATCTTGAGAACTATGTGGGCATTCCCCGGGTCACCGCGTTGCGGCTGTCGCCGGACGGGTCTTGGCTCGCGGCCGCGGTGCAGACGGCCGGCGGCGAGCCGCCGGCGTACGTCACCAGCCTCTGGCGGATCCCGGTGCCGCCGGACGCGGCCCCGGGACCGGGGGACGGCCTCCCCGCCCGGCTGACCCGCAGCGCCGAGGGCGAGGGCAGCCCGGAATTCCTGCCGGACGGCGACGTGCTGTTCATCTCCAAGCGGCCTGACCCGGCCCGGGGGCGGGGGAAGGGCGCAGACGCGGGCGGGCCGGACGCCGACCCCGGCCGGGACCAGCCTGCGTTGTGGCTGCTGCCGGCCGGCGGCGGCGAGGCCCGCAGGGTCGCCGCTCCGCCCGGCGGCGTCAGCGGCCTGGCCACGGCGCGGGGGACCGGGACCGTCGTGTTCGCTTCGCCCGCGCTGCCCGGCTCGGCCGGGCCCGACGATGACCGCAAGCGCCGGAAGGCCCGTAAGGACGCGGGCGTGACCGCCATCCTGCACGAGTCGGGCGCGCTGCGGTACTGGGACCATGACCTCGGCCCGGACAGCCCGCGGTTGCAGCTCGCCGAGATCCCCGGGCCCGGGACGCGGGCCGCGGCCGGGCCGGGCGGCGCGGCCGCCCTGGCGCAGGACGAGGACCTGCTCCAAGCCCGGGACCTCACGCCGGACCCGGGCCGGGCCCTCGACGAGAACACCTTCGACGTCACCCCGGACGGCGCCCGCGTGGTCACCGGCTGGTCGGTGTGGGACCAGGCCGGGAACAAGACCGTCCAGGTGGAGGTCATCGACGCGGCGACCGGGCAGCGGCGGACCCTGCTGGCCGCGCCGGGCTGCGACTTCGCCGACCCGCGCATCTCGCCGGACGGGCGCCTGGTCGCCTGCCTGCGAGCCACCCACGACAGCTACGAGGCCCCGGGCGACGTCACCCTGGTGATCGCGGAACTAGATGAGATGCCGGATGCGAGGGTCGGCCAGCGGTCGGCCCGAGCAGACGGCGGGGGGGCTCCGGGGGGCGAAGCCCTCCGGTCTGGGGGTCCGGGGGTTATCCCCCGGGG
>Ga0306923_10008329_pt1 | contig 10393 bp, 7 predicted proteins | sample sta12Can44000108_FD_203841 | JGI IMG/M metagenome (GOLD analysis project Ga0306923, IMG submission 203841) | Lab enrichment of tropical soil microbial communities from Luquillo Experimental Forest, Puerto Rico - statanox.12C.anox.44.000.108 (v2)... | ecosystem: Environmental > Terrestrial > Soil...
TTCGGGACTGGCAGAGAACACAAACTCAATCATCTGTGACGGCTCTGGCGAGCCCGAGACAGCCAATGGATGTCCGGTCCTGCATCGGATGCGGGGACCATCCGCCGTGAGGCACTCGTGCGCAACCCTCAATCCTGATCAACCAAACGCACGCTCTCCCGAGCGCGCTCAGAGACTTCGCGTTTTCTCCTTGACTTTGACTTACATGGATGTCGGCATGTCGGACACGTGAATCGTGAGAGATTCAAATCTCGGCGTTGGGCGTCATACGGCCGGGTGAAAGGAAAGAATTCGTAAACACTGGGAGACAAGCCCTAGCCGCCCCTCTTGGGGCGGTTACGCGAGCCACAAAGTCACGTGAGAGAGCTCGGTGGCCCTGGTGCTTGGCGGCACTCTAGAATCCCCACTACAACCTGGCTCGACAGTTAAGGTCGTACCTTCCTTGGAGCGTTCCTGCCCGACGACAAGCATGGCTCCGGTGTTGGCGATTACGTGGATGGTGGCAGGCATTGTCCTTGCAAAAGGAAATGGCCCGACCCCGATGGAGAGAGTGTGAAGTTTCGCTACCCGGGTCGAGCCAGATTGAATTCAGCGACGAGGACAAGGATACATGAAGCTCAGGAAAGAACAGCCGCAGCAGAAGCAGAAAAAAACCGCACCCTCCGCGCATGGCACGGAGTCAGCCGGTTGGCACCAGATGAACCGCAAGCAGCGACGGGAGATGGCGCGGAAAATCCAGGCGGACGACCTCAGTCTGCAGGTGGTGCATCCCCATGCGGCCGGTATTGATATCGGCAACGAGTCCCACTACGTGGCGGTGCCTTCCACCCGAGACGAGCAACCCGTGCGGCGTTTCGGCTGCACCACCGCCGAGCTGAAAGCGATGGCCGCATGGCTGAAGCAATGTGGCATTCGCACCGTGGCCCTACAATCGACGGGGGTGTACTGGATCCCGGTCTACGACATTCTGGAGGCAGCGGGCTTGGAAGTGTACCTGGTGAATGCACGGGAGACGAAGAATCTGCCGGGGAGCAAGACGGACGTACAAGAGAGTCAATGGCTGATGAAGCTGCACACGTACGGCTTATTGCGGAATTCGTTTCGGCCGTCGCAGGAGATTCGCAGCATGCGGAGCTACTGGCGGCAGCGTCAGGACCTGGTGCGGAGTGCGGTCCGACACATCCAGCGGATGCAGAAAGCACTGACGCAGATGAACATCCAGCTGGCTAACGTGTTAAGCGATATAAGCGGGAAGAGCGGACAGGCCATTATTCACGCCATTCTGGAAGGAGAGCGCGATCCCTATGAGCTGGCGGCGCTGTGCAATTACAACGTAAAGGCAAGCGAAGAGGAGATCGCACGCAGCCTGGAAGGCAACTGGCAAGCAGATCTATTGTTTCTGCTCCAGCAAGAACAAGCAGGCTACGAGTTCTGTCAGAAGCAGATGGCGGCATGCGATGCACAGCTACAGCACTATCTCGCGCAAAGGGAGGATCGAAGCGCGGGCGCCAGCCTGCCGGAAGAGAAACGCAAACGACGAGAGCACAGGAACAAGAAGAATCATCCGCAGTTCGACGTGCGCGAGCAATTATTTCGCACCGCCGGGACAGACCTGACACAGATCGATGGGATCGATGTTCTGACCGCGATGACCGTGATCAGCGAAGCGGGATGGGACATGAGCAAATGGCCCAGCGAAGACCATTTTGTTTCCTGGTTACGACTTTCTCCGGACAACCGAGTCAGTGGCGACCGGGTAATTGGCAAAGGGCGACTGCCTACGAATAACCGGCTGAACGTGGTTTTGCGCATGGCTGCCAGCACCTTGCGGCAAAGCGACAGCTATTTGGGGGCGCAATTTCGCCGACTGAAACGGAGGTTGGACGCTCCCGTGGCGACCAAGGCTATGGCAGCCAAGCTTGCTCGGTTGATCTATCGCATGCTGCGCTACGGGATGCGGTTCGTTGATCAAGGAGCGGAGGTCTACGAGGCGGCACATCACCAACGGGAAATCTACTATCTCAAGCAGAAGGCTGCCAGCCTAGGATTTCAAATTATTGAAGCTACAGCATCCTAGACGACCAGGGCCACCGAGCTCTCTCACGTGACTTTGTGGAGAGGCAGGGCTAATCTGCGAAACAGGATCATTGTCCGGGTGGCACAATCAGTCAGAAATATTCATGTGCGGTCGAGGTTAGGTCAAACCTGTTCTAGACTCCCGGAGTTTCTGTGAATACAGGTGGTCTTCTTCGCACGGAAATATTGCGAAAACAAGAGCCGGGGAGATTTCTTCGGCTTGCAACAAGAAACCTCCTCGGATACCTAATCCTCGGGAACTTTAACTCGCTCCCCTTCAGCCGTGGTCGCGAACCCCGGATCAGTCACCACTTGGTGAATTGTGTCTCCCGACTGCGCGACGATCATCTGCAGGTGTAGGTCAGGCAGGCCAGGAACAACAATGGTCTGGGTTCCGGTGCAATCTGTGTTTATGGAGTACGTCCCGGTACCGGGGCGCCAGCCAGGTGTGAGGTTGCCGTTAAGGGCCACCGCATCAACTTGCGTTAGATTGCCCGCACCGTCATAGGTGGCTTTGTCGATGCCATCCACGAGCAGGGTCGAGCCGTCCGGGAGAAAGATCGTTCCGTGGATAGTGAAAGCGTAGCTTCCCCTAATGGTCAAATTGCTGCAAGAACTGGCTTGGGCTGCCACAGTTGACAATCCAACCAGAGCAAGACTTAGCAACAACGCCGAAATGCGTGATCTCATAACGCCTCCTTACCTACACATGTGCAAACCAGAGCAGAGAGTGATCATGAAACCGCAGATTTTTTCCCGGTGGCACTATTGGGCCATCATTTCCGACGCTGCCAGGGTTGTAAAATGAGCACGCTTCAGGGGCTTCTTTTTCAGCGCGTAAGCTATGTCGTCCACGCACGAAGTGACACGGCTGTTGGGTGAATGGGCGAAGGGAGACCAGCAAGCCCTGGAACAACTCATGCCGCTGGTTTACGGCGAACTGCGCCAAATTGCAGCCAACTACTTGAGAAAAGAGCGGCTGGGCCATATGCTACAGCCGACGGCGGTTGTGCATGAGGCCTACATTCGTCTCGTACGTCAGAAGAACCCTGACTGGGAAGAACGGAAGCACTTCTTCGGAGTGGCGGCGCACCTGATGCGGCAAGTCTTAGTAGAGCACGCGCGTCGACGGGGCGCTCGCAAGCGTGCTGGTCGCAGGGTGTCAGTGGAAGAAGCCGTGAGCTTTCGACCCGAGCGCAGCAGGGACGTCGTTGTGCTCGACAGTTGTCTCAATGAGCTTCAGAAGCTCGATCCGCGAAAGTGCAAAGCGATTGAGCTGCGATATTTCGCTGGACTGTCCGTGGATGAAATAGGACAAGCGCTCGATTTGTCTCCTGTGACAGTGAGGCGGAGTTTGAGAATGGCGGAAGCCTGGCTTTACCAAGAAATGCAGAGCGGGTAGTTGCCGCGTGACTCCGGAACGCTGGGCACAAATCGAGGACTTGTTCCACCGCGCTGTGGAGTGCGGCCCAGAACAAAGAACTGCTCTGCTGGATCAGAGCTGCAGCGACGACCCAGAGCTTCGGCGAGAGGTCGAGGCTCTGCTCTCCTGTGATGGCAGCGCCCGCGACAACGTGCAAGCTGCGGTGCGTCCTGCGATCGACAGCTTCGGATTCCCCCTCACAGGCAAGGTCGTGTCTCACTACCGCATCTTGGAAGGCCTGGGCGGAGGCGGCATGGGCCTCGTGTACCGGGCTGAGGACATCCGGCTGGGACGGCTGGTGGCTCTGAAGTTTCTCCCAGAAGAATCCGCCAACAATCCGGTGGCGCTGGCGCGCTTCGAGCGCGAAGCCCGGGCTGTTTCGGCTGTCGAGCATCCCAACATTTGCCCGATCTACGAATTCGGAGAGCACGAGGGACGGCCGTTCCTGGTGATGCAGCTTCTAGAAGGACAGACGCTTCGGGAACTGCTGGAGAACAGGAGCGAGAAATCAAAACCAGGCGTCGGTGCGGCGGCGCAACAGAACACGGGCCTGCCGCTCGATCAGGTGCTCGACCTAGCTATCCAAATCGCCGATGGATTAGTCGCCGCCCATGAAAGGGGAATCATCCACCGCGATCTGAAGCCGGAGAATCTTTTCCTGATCAGGGATGGCCGGGTTAAGATCCTCGATTTTGGACTGGCCAAACTCACCCATCCACACTCCACAGAAGTGGATGCCGCAAAGACTTTGCTCGACGAGCGAACCCGTCCAGGACAGGTGTTGGGGACCGTGGGCTACATGGCACCTGAACAGGTGCGCGGCCTGCCCGCCGATACCCGTAGTGACATTTTCGCCTTCGGTGCCGTGCTTTACGAAATGTTGTTCGGAAATCGTGCGTTCAGAGGAGACAATTTTGCCGACATCCTCAGTGCCATCCTTCACACTGATCCCCCTGCGTTCTACGACGCCAGCAGCGATATTCCTCCAATGCTTGCTCGCGTCACACGCCGCTGCCTTGAGAAGTCTCCAGAGCAACGGTTTCAGTCGGCGCACGACTTACGTTGCGCGCTCGAGGCTGCGGCGGCAACCCCTGCGGAAGGGGCGGAGGGACAGGTCGCTCAAGCAACCGCATCCCGAGTAGCCCAACCTGCACAACGGCTTGGGGGGAGGCTAATTGCGGCAGCCGTTCTGGGTCTTGCCATCGCGGCAGCCGCTTCGTACTGGTTCGCTCGTCCACGAACGCCAGTCGTCACTGGCATTCATCAACTCACACGGACTGGTCTCAACAAGTCGTTCGGGGGTTTTCATCAACCTGTGACCGACGGTATGCGGATTTATTTCGACGAAGCGAGTCGAGGCATTGCCCAAGTCTCGACGAAGGGCGGCGAGGTCTCCTACCTCGGCTCAGCCTTGTTGGGCCGGCCGGGCACCCGCCAGGTCTCAATCGATGGTTCCGAACTGCTGGCCGTCGACTGGGGTGAAGGATGGAATAACCTGTTCTGGGTTGTTCCATTGCCGAGTGGACCGGCACGAAGGATTCCCGGAACGTTCGCGGAATTGACGTTTCTGCCGGGAAGCAATCGAATCGTTTACAGCCGCGTGCCAGAGAGGAATCGCCTGTTCACGGCCAACCTAGACGGCAGCGAGGCACATTCGTTCATGTCTTTGCGTGGCGAGCGGTTCTATCCTTTTGTCATTTCGCCCAATGGAAAAATAGTTCGCTTCCCCACAGTCGACGGCCAGATGTGGGAGGGCGCTTCGGACGGCGGCGGGTTGCGTCGCTTCTTCCCAGAACATGAACAAAAGATGTGTTGCGGTAATTGGAGCGCAGACGGCAGGCTTTACGTGTTTGCCAGCCTGGATGGTGACGGATACAACCTGTGGGCGGTCAATGAGTCCGGGTGGTCACTTTACCCGTTCAGATCGCGACCGGTGCAACTCACCAGCGGCCCAATCTCGTTCCAGTTCTCAACACCCAGCAGAGACGGGAAACAAATCTTCGCTGTGGGAGAAAGCTTGCGTGGGGAACTGAGTGTTTATGATTCCAAATCAGATCAGTTCCAATCTTATTTCAAGGGAATTTCCGCTGGGCTTACCGATTTCTCGCGCGACGGGCAATGGGTCACCTACGTTACTCACCCGCAGGGAATGCTTTGGCGAAGCCGGGTCGACGGCAGCGAGCGATTGCAACTCACATTTCCGCCCATGGGCCCCATCGGTGTTCCAAAATGGTCTCCCGATGGCCGTTTCATTGCGTTCTGCGACATGGGGGAGGAGCGGAAAATCTATCTGGTTTCTGCCGATGGCGGCAGTCCCCTCCTGCTGTTGTCGGGAGACTTCTGGCCCTGTGATCCAACCTGGTCGCCCGACGGCAAATCTATTGCTTATGGCGGAGCTCATATTAGCTCAACGCCGGGAGGTGTCAGGTCGGAAGTCAGGATTCTGGACCTGGACACAAAGCAATCCAGAACTATACCGGGGTCAAAGGGTTTGTTTAGTCCGCGATGGTCACCCGATGGACGCTATCTAGCGGCCGTTTCGGACGATAACGAGCGAGTGTTCCTGTACACCTTTGAGACCGGCGGCTGGAAGCAACTGCCGTTGCAGGAGTCGAGATCCGGGGGCGTAGGGTGGCCGGCATGGTCTCATGACAGCCGCCATTTGTACGTGGACAACGAATCTGGGGTCTACAAGTTCCGGATACCCGATGGAGGCGCAGAACTCGTCGCCAGCGTGGTAGGGGTAGAATTGTTATGTCCTGCCTCGGTGGTGGGTGACTGGTTTGGGCTGACGCCAGATGATCGCATCCTAGTGCTGCGCGACCGCGGCATCGACGAGTTGTATGCGCTGGATTTGGAGTACCGGTAGTTCCAAAACGTCCGAATTCATGCGGGAAAGGGGGAAACGGGGCGCCTCTTCGCATGAGCGCCCCGCTTCATAGCCGCTGAATCATGATGGTGGGTCACGACCGGGCGGCAACTCGATCCCGCCCTACTTTTTCGCAAGAAGTGACAACTCCACCACATCTTGCCCGCCACCGCGTGCTATCTGGATCTCGTTCGTCGAGGCGTAAAACTCTCGAGCATGGTCGGAATTTGGCAACCAAGCAGCCGAGAGGAAGTAGGCGTTGCCGTACTTGTGAAAGACCAACTTGGCGCGGCCGTCCGACTTCGTGGACGAGCCGTTGTTGGTCATTGTGGTCTTCGTCTCATGGCCGCCGACATGCTGCAGGTTGACAACCCGCTCGCTGGGTGACGAGATGATGTACTCCCCGGCGGGCATGCGGACATCGTCCACGGTAAAGCTGAACGGAATGTTGACGGTTGCAGAAGTCTTCTGCGCGTACGCCGGAACCAAGGCAACCAGCACCAGCGCCAGGGTGATCAAGGTCTTGCAAGCTGTATTTTTCATTTCCATCCTCATGGGAGCAGTGGCTCCGTCCTTCTACTTACACGTGTGCAAACCAGAGCAGAGAGTGATCATGCAACCGCAGATTTTTTGCCAGGTGGCACTATTGGGCCCTCATTTCCGGCACGACAAGGGTCGTAAAATGAGACACGCTTCAAGGGGCTTCTATCTCAGAGCGTAAGCTATGTCGTCAGCGCAAGATGTGACACGACTGTTGGGCGAATGGGCAATGGGAAACCAGCAGGCTTTGGACGAGCTCGTGCCTCTGGTGTACGCCGAATTACGTCAAATTGCCGCTGGGTACTTGCGAAGAGAGCGGCAAGGCCACACACTGCAGCCAACAGCGGTTGTACACGAGGCCTATATTCGACTCGTCAGACAGAAGAACCCTGTCTGGGAGGACCGGAAGCATTTCTTCGGAGTGGCGGCGCGCTTGATGCGGCAGGTCTTAGTAGAGCACGCACGTCGAAGAGGCGCCGGCAAGCGCGCCGGGCGCAGAGTGTCACTGGAAGAAACCGCGAGCTTTCAACCCGAGCGTAGCCGGGACGTTGTAGTTCTCGATAACTGCCTCACAGAGCTTGAGAAAATGGATCCGCGGAAGTGTAAAGCCGTAGAACTCCGCTATTTCGCCGGATTGTCTATGGAAGAAATCGCGCAAAGCCTCGATGTATCTGCCGTCACCGTACGACGCGACTTGAGGATAGCGGAAGCCTGGCTTTACCACGAAATGCAGAGCGAGTAATGGCGACAATGAATCGGCCGTCAGGAGAAATTCGGAGGGGGACAAACCTTCCGACCCGAGGATGGTCGAAACGCGCGCCGTTCGCAGGTCAACGGAGAAAAATCCGCGTTTGGGCTGGTCGAGCGAGACGCAAGATTGGACAGCAGGTGGGGCAGCAACTTCGACACCGTCGGACCCAACCGTCAACCGTCCTTCCTCATGGGAGGCATCCATGAATCGTTGGGGCCGATATTTCGCATCTGGGTTTTGCATCGTAACCTTGCTTCTGGAACCGCTGCACGCCCAGAAGACAACCGGCACGATTCGGGGAGTAGTCTCGGACCCTACAGGAGCGGTTATACCCAACGTTGCAGTAATCGTTCGTAACGACGGAACCGGGTCAGTTCGCACCGTAAATACGAATGCGGACGGCGAATATGTTGCACCCGAGCTGCCGGCAGGTACCTACACCGTTACTGTGAAGGCTCTAAGCTTCAAGGAAGCCGTCTCTAGTGCCGTTGAATTGCACGTCTCCAGCATGGAAATTCTGAACATCCAGCTCCAGGTTGGTAGCACCTCGGAGCAGGTAACGGTGAACGCAAGCGCAGTTCAAGTACAAACGGCCAGCGCAGCTCTGGGCGAGGTCGTGACTGGAGATCAGATCCGCGAACTGCCGCTTAATGGACGCAGCTTCGTGATGTTGACGCAACTACAGCCGGGCGTGTCCGCCGCCAATAACTTCGACGCCAAGAACAAGGGGCTGTTGACAGGCGTGGACTTTTCCGTGAACGGCAACGCGACCACCAGCAACCTGTTCCTCGTGGATGGCGCCAACGATAACGACATCGGCTCCAATCGCACGATCTTGATCTATCCCTCGATCGAGTCGATCGCCGAACTTAAGATGCTGCGCAATTCTTACGGTCCGGAATACGGCCAGGCTTCCGGCGCTGTCATCAATATCGTGACTCGCAGTGGTTCGAACCAATGGCACGGTGACGTGCTGTATTTTGGCCGCAATGACGCGCTGAACGCCTATGAGTACTTCGCAGCCGGTACGGCAGCACAGGCCAAAGCCCAGGGCATTACTCTCCCCAACGGCGGCAAAGACCTGCTTCGCCGCAACGATTTCGGGTATTCGCTTGGCGGCCCCATCAAGAAGGACAAGCTGTTCTTCTTCCTCAGCCAGGAATGGAACATCGAACGGCGCGGCCAGACGCGCCAGTCGTGCGTTCCGACGGCGGCTGAGCGCGCTGGTGATTTCACCACCGCGAGTTGCGGCGAGCCGCAACCGACGGGTCTGGTCGCCGCCGGTCTCGCCAATCCCAATACTCCGTACATCATGAACTCAATCAGCAAGGGTGGCAGTCTGATCGCTGCGAATCTGCCGCTGCCCAACCTGACTACGCCACTGGCTGGCGGAGCCAATTGGAGTGAGTCCCTGACTACGCCGATCGATTGGGATCAATTCAACGTTCGTCTGGATTACAACATCAATCACTCGCAGACCTTGATGTTTCGGTTTACTCGGGACAACTGGACCAACAACGCTCCGAACGGAAACCAAGCCCTCGGTCTGGGGTGGGGCGATGATCCGTATCCTGCCTTGGAAAGTAGCTGGGCGCAACCTTCGAGACAGATCGTGGCGCGGTTGACCTCATCGATCGGCACCTCGATGGTGAACGACCTTGAGTTCGCCTACTCGGATAACCGCATCAACGTTACTGCGGGCGGCACCAATCCTGGGCTGCTCGCGCAGATTACGGCTGCCATTCCTCCAGTGTGGCCGGAGAAGTACAAGACCAGCAAGCTCGGCATGCCAGCACTCTGGGGTGGCCTGGGTGGTTACACCAGCTACAACAATCTCTTGTTGCTCGCACCCTGGCAGAACAGCTTGGACATCTATACCGTGCGAGATGACTTTTCCAAGGTATCGGGTGCGCACACCCTGCGTTTTGGCGGCTTCATGGGATGGCAGGGCAAGAACGAATTGAGCGGCGGCACATTTTTCGAGTATCCGCAGTTCTCTAGCAGTGATTGGAACACCTCTATACCAACCGGCAACCACTTGGCAAACGTGTTGGCTCCGGGAGCTCAGTGGGGACTTTCCGAGCAGTCCACCAACATTGTCGTGCACATCCGATGGCGGGATTATGAAATGTACGCCGCCGACACCTGGAAGGCACGCCGCAATCTGACGCTGGACTTCGGGGTCCGGTACTCCATCCTGACGCCGACGTTCCAGCCCAACAACCAGTCGACCAGCTTCCGTGAAAATCTGTATAACCCGGCGCTCGGCACCGACGCCTGCAATGGACTAGTCACTGTTCCCGGCTACACGCCATGTGCTAACGCCAATAAAGTCTTCGGTACCAACTTCACCGAAGCGGCCGCTGGGCAAAACCGCTACCTCAGGGATGTGAACTATCACCTGTTCGCCCCGCGCTTGGGGATTTCGTGGGACCCGACTGGCAGCGGGAACAACGCGATTCGTGCTGGATTCGGCATCTTCTACCAGCGCGATCAAACCACACCATCGTACGTCAACTCGGCCAACGCGCCGTTTGCGCTGAATTCCAACTTCACTCGAACGTTGGACGCACAGCCTGCGACCACCATCCCGGCGGGCGGAGCATCTCCTTCCGGCGGTTACGATCCTAGCAACACGGTGGCCAACTCTTTGCAGTGGAACGTTACTGTGGAGCACGGCTTTGCCAAGAACACGACGCTCGAAGTCGGCTACGTCGCCAACCACGCGATCCAC
>Ga0306923_10008331_pt1 | contig 10393 bp, 10 predicted proteins | sample sta12Can44000108_FD_203841 | JGI IMG/M metagenome (GOLD analysis project Ga0306923, IMG submission 203841) | Lab enrichment of tropical soil microbial communities from Luquillo Experimental Forest, Puerto Rico - statanox.12C.anox.44.000.108 (v2)... | ecosystem: Environmental > Terrestrial >...
TCGCATCGGCGCTTGCACCGCCAGCGGTGACGAACGGTTCACCCTTGCTATGAAAGACTGCCGGTAAGTGGTCGGTGCAATTGCCAAAGTGACAGCACGTGCCGCGATTGTCAAGCACGGTGATCTCCGCGGCATCATAACGATCCAAGCGATCTGGCACGCGATTGGGATCCTTTGCACTGACGAACCCGATCCGCGCGTGCGTCCCATCGCAATACGGTTTGAGCTTCGAACCGCCACAACGGCACAACGCGACCACCGGCCGAACAGGCAGCGTTTCGCCCTCTGAGTTCGTCAGCTTTCGCAGATTCCGCACGATGTAGGGCCCGTTGAGCTCTGGGCGGATGGTCGTCTGCGTGCTGCGCACTTCGGCGTCCGCGCGAACCGCAACCACGAACTCTTTGGGAATAAACGGGCTGAGATGCTCGGCGACAGATTCTAACGCTGCCGCTGATTCCTCGATCTCTTCGGGAACGTTCGGCTGCTCGCTCAGCTTTGTGAGCCGCGTAGAGAGATCGTAGAGCCGCTCGAGGAAAAAGATCCACGCCGCTCGCTTGTGCGATAGCAGATGCACGCCGCTCGTGAAGCCGAACGTCGGGCCGGCATGCTTGCCTGGGTATTCTGGTCCAGCCGGCGTTTTTGCCAAAGCTTCCCCAAGGGGTCGCAGCCCCGATGCCATGATCCGCAGCGTGCCGCGCGCGAGCAACCGCAGCTCCTCTTCGCTTTCTTCGCCGTGCGAAAAGAATCGTGCGAGCATCATCAGCATCACTGCGTAAGCGCTATTGAAAAGAGCGGCGAGCTCCTGGCCGAGCGGATCCGTGATCCGATTCGTGCCCGGGATCTGCGCGATGCCGCGTGTCGTTGGATTGGTCAGCAGCGGCCGCACCGGATCGAACGTGCGCTGCTCGTCCGCAGCGCGTTGGACAAGGCTCTCGTATTCCTGTCGGATCGAATCGAAGACGACGAAGTGCGCGTCCGGATGCTCGGCCGTCGGCGCCTCTCCTTGCTCGATGATCATATCGATGGCCTGGCACGCCGACGCCACGTCAGTTACTTGCACGAGCTCTTTGGGAAAGTCGAGGTACGTCGGATTCGCCTGAGCCGCCGGGTCGCCGATGAAGAGCCGCTCGGTCGGAATGACGTGGAACGCCGATTCTACCTTGTGATAGAACTCTCCAACCGTCTGAAAGTCCACGTCGAAGGGCTCAATCGTATTTTGCAGACGGACGTATTCAGAACGATCGATATCCGCTGCGGCGCGTTTGCGGATCGCTTCATACTGGGCGACCCGGTCCTTGGCAAGCACGCCGCGTTCCGGCATCTCATAACAAACGAATCGTTCGATAAGCTCTTGAGAAAACGGCTCGAGTGCGATGTTGATCCCGAACGGAAATGCCGCAGCAGGCAGCGGAAAATTAGATCGGGCGAAATGCGGCGCTCCGCCCACCGCAGTCATCAAGTTGCAGACTTGGCCGAAGTGCAGCATCTCTTCGACAGCGACACCGGCGAGCTTGCGCTTCCAGGTCCTCACCTTGGCGATCTCGTCTTCGGTCAATCCGCCTTCACGCAGGTCGCTTTTCAAAGAATAGCCGGCATACAGGTAGACACAGGCCAGGTTATGCTCCAGCTCGGACGCCCGCGTCAGCAAGTAGAGCAGCTCTTCCCTAGTGTTGACAGGCGAAACGCGCTTAGTCCGCCGAGGCCGCTCCAGCAGCTTACTCATCCGTGATCTCCCCTCCAGCGTCAGCGAACGCGAGCCCGGGTGTTCGTCCGGCGAGGCGCGAATCTCTGCTGACCACCATGAGCAAGCAGTTTTACTTCGGTAAGCTCATGCCACCGCGACCGACGTTCCCTGGCGACATGAGCGACCATGAAAAGCAATTGATGTCCGAGCACGCCCGCTACGCCCGCTCGCAGTTCGAGGCGGGCCGGCTTGTTATCTATGGACCGGTCACGGCTAATAGCGGCAGCTTCGGCATGACGGTTCTCGAAGTACACGATGAGGCTGAGGCGCGCGAATTTTTCGAAAACGATCCCTCGGTGCTCGCAGGACTCAATACCTTCGAGCTGCACTCGATGCAGGTCGCTGCGGCCAGAGCCCTATGCTAAAGGCGAACTATGCGCGGTCTGAATCCACCCCACGCGGGATAAGATAGTAAACGGCGATGACGATATAGGCTGCAAAACTGGCAATAGGCAGAACTAAGGCCAGCAACGTGGCTAAGGCATAGGTTATCCAACCGGTTGTGTAGGCTCGGATCGTGGCCGCAATCGTGGAGCCACTCACGCTCTGCTCGAATGCGCCTGATCGAGCGAGGTGCCGCAGCATGACATTGTAACAAGTCGCTGTTTCCGACAGCGCGAGACCGTAAAGAAACGTCGATGCGGTCATCGTTGGATAGCGCCCGAGCGTGCTCGTCGCGAATGGGATAAATGCCGTGCCGGCAAGCAGCAGCAGATTCCAGTATACGGTAGCGCGGTCGATGCGCGCGACTCGGCGAAAAAGCGCATGATGGTTTTGCCACATGATGCCGATCACGGCAAAGCTCAGCGCGTAGGCGATGAGGCTGGGCCATTGGGCGAGCAAGGCAAGCGCGAGGCTTTGGTTCGACGTCAACCGTTCGGCCGGCAGCGAGAACCCCAACACGAGCAGCGTGATCGCAAAGGCGAACACACCGTCCGAGAACGCTTCGAACCGGGACTTGTTCACCGAGTGTTTTCCCTAGTGTGCGTCATCCTCAGCTGGCCGCGTCACCGTGGCCCACCGCTCGGCGATCTTGTCACCTTCGAAGCGCCAAAGCACAAACCCATGGAACTGCATTTTCTTCTTCGACTGTGGGTCTGTCCAGCGCCAGGTGTTGCGGCACATGACTTTGTCGCCTTCGGCGATGGCGTCTTCCACGGTGACCCGCAAATCTGGCATGGCTTGGTACATCGCCCGCATCATCTGTTCATCGCCAGCCACGCCTGTCGGCTTGCCATCTGGCCCATCGTGATCGAGGAAATCCGGCGTCTTATTGCGACGGATGGCTGCAGCGTCACGCCGGTTGACAAAATCCTCAAAATGCTCGCGTACGAACCGCTTCATTTGATCAGGGGTCAATGTAGTCATAGTTGCTCCAGCCTAAGGACTGCGCCGCACGGACCCTAGCTGGTCCGACGCTCTTTGAGCGACGAGGGCGTAGTGATACAGGAACTTGCGTTCTGCAATGATGGTGAGGCCGTTCGCCTTTAGCCGCTTACGGGCTTCATCCACGGTGTAGACGTGGTCGCGTGGAGGGCCGACATCGCGGTTGACTGCTGCGTTCCAGTCGATGATGATCGCCTTGCCGGCAGGTGCGAGCAGCTCACTCAGAGACCCGAGTGCCGTGTCACCAAGCTCATGCAGCACGTTGATGGCAAGAACCCGGTCCGCCCGCCCGCGAAGGGTTGCGAGGTCGCCGGTGCCGGCCAGCTCAATTGTCACGACTTTTTCCGGTTGCAAGCGCTTTTCAAGCACCGCAAGCATTTGTGGCTGTTCGTCAAGCGCGACAATGCGAAGGTCGGGACGAAGCTGCGCAACTGCAATGGCGTATGCCCCCGTGCCCGTGCCGAAATCGACGACGCGCGCGCCGGGTGGTGCATCGAGCAATGCGATCACATCGGCTGGCGGTAGATAGTCAAACCGGCGAGGGTCATCCAGCATCGCCGATCGTGCAGGGTCAAACCGTTCCGGTTGCCGTGCTCCGTGACGGTCCCCATGCGCGCTTGCATGCGCGTGTTCATCGCCCATGATATGATTGCGGCCGCCGCTGGGTACTAAAGTGTGCCTGCCCTCAGCCAGCCCTCCATTTCGACGATCTCTTGTTGTTGGGCGCTCATGATGTTTTGTGCAAGCTGCCGAACCTTGGAATCCTTTCCATACTGCAGCTCCACGCGCGCCATTTCTATGGCGCTTTGATGGTGGGGAATCATCATGACCACAAAGTCGTGGTCTGCGCTGCCCGTCAGTTGCATGCCCATCATGGAGTGGTGCATGTCCATCATCGCCTGCATGAGCGCCTTGTCAGCCGGTGACTTTGCCTGTTGCATCATCTTCTGCATATTGTGGCAGGTGGCTTCAGACATGCCAGGGCCCATCTGCATGCCAGACCCCATTGGCATTGGCGCCATTGTGGCGCCGGCGGACGGAGGGTTTGTCGCTGCCGCTGCGACGAGGCCATTCGGCGTCGCATGTGCCAGCCAACCCAGGCCAAATGCGCTTGCAAGAGCGAGAACGAATACAGTCCTTGACTTCATCGTGCCTTCCTTTCACACGCGATGGACGATCAGCTTCGATGCTCCAGCATAGCGGCTCCCGTCACCGTCCGCTTAACTCTCCCCCTACAGGAGGTTTTTAGACTAAAAAGCCCATGACAGCCAAATGACCATTGGCGACTTTCCCGGGATAACACACTTAAAGGAGGTTCCCTTGCCGCAGCATCTGCCTGCTCCCATAGCCGCGTATTTTGAGGCTCGCAATGCGTTTGACGTCGACGCAATCGTCGCGCCATTTGACGACGATGCCGTCGTAGCGGACGAGAACGAGCAACACCGTGGACGCGCCGCTATCCGCGCTTGGATAGAAGAGACGACCCGCAAGTATCGTGCGAGTGCCGAACCCAAAGATGCGAAAGATGAGGGTGAACAAATCGTGGTATCCGCACTCGTTTCGGGGGACTTTCCTGGCTCGCCGATACTGCTTGACCACGCATTTACTCTCGCCGGCCAAAAGATCAAGCGCTTAGAAATCAGCTGACGCGTGAATGCTCTTTACAGGCCGAAGTGCATCAGCACCATACAGACGAGCACGACGACGAAGCCGGTCACGGCCATGCTGGTCAGGCGCCCGATGCGCGCGAGCAGCTCTGGCCGTTCCGCGTCGGGTGCAGTCCCGATGCGCATGCCGACCTGCCCCGTCCGCGCTCCGAGCACGGCAAGCCCAATGGCGAGGATAAATGCGATTAAGACGGTGACACCATAGGCCGACGTCCACAAGAAATCGAGGCTTTTCACCGGGCCGAAGACGATCGCGTTGATGAGTCCAAAGAGGATAGTAAGTCCGCCGACTGGCGCCATAACCTTGGTGAGACGGCTTCCCATCTGAGCGCCAACCTCGAGCGCAGCAGGCGGCGCGCTTGCCTTCAGCGCTGGCGTCATAACCGCGAATAAGAACAAGACGCCCCCGAACCAGAAGATTGCGAAAAAGACGTGCAACCAGTGCACGACAATCCCTACCCAAAACATGCGCGCCCGTTCATGGATGTGTGTCGGGAATCCTGCGCTGCGCGCACGCTGACACAGATGCGTCGCCGGCGACGATAGGCGTTACGCCTTCCACGTCTCTGACGGTTCCAGAACCCGAGATGACGTGATAGAACTCCCATTGGGCGCTTGAATCTCGCGACGCTGACGGACATCTACGGCCGCTGACCGGTCGCGCGCGAGGGCGCGTTTTCCGAGCCGAAGAATCCATGGACATGGTATCCGTCAGTAGTACGGCGCGTGCGGCCGCATGTGCGCTCTTTCTTGCCATGTTGGTCGCGGGGCATCAGCCTGCACTCGCTGCAGGTGACCCCGTTTCGCTCGTTGACCCGCTTGTCGGCACGGCCGGCAGTCCGAATGATGGGCCGAGCGACACCTTTCCCGGAGCTGATGCGCCATTCGGGATGTTGCAGTGGAGTCCCGATACGCCCTCACGTCCGTCGGGAGGCGGGTACGCGTACAACGACGCCGACATCACGGGCTTCAGCCTTACACACTTGAGCGGGCCCGGTTGTGATGTGTTCGGCGACGTCAGTATTCTGCCAACCATGGGTGAGATAATCAAGCCTGGTAGCGAACGTCAATCGTTTCGGCATACCACGGAAGTGGCCACGCCAGGCTACTATGAGGTAATGGTGGGACAGCCAGCGATCCGGTCGCAGCTCACTGTGACGGCGCGAACAGGATTAGGCGCCTTTAGCTTTCCGCCGGCGACGCAGGCCAGCATCCTCGTGAACGCCGCATCGAATCAAGTCGGCGTCGCGGACGCTGCGATCAGATTCGCCGGCCCGAGTGAGATCGATGGTTGGGCCACGTCCGGTTGGTTCTGCGGCATGCCCGGCACCTACACCGTTTTTTTTGCCTTGCGCTTTGACCGTCCGTTCTCAAGCCACGGCACGTGGAGTTCGTCCAAGGTCATGACCGGCCAGGATGCGATCAACGGCAGCGGCACCGGTGGCTGGGCGACCTTCGACACCACGGTGCAGCCGGTGGTTCGGGTAAAGGCCGCCATCTCATGGGTGAGCGTCGCGGGTGCGCGGGCCAATCTCGACGCGGAAGCGCGCACCTGGGACGTGGATCAAGAAAGGGTTGTGGTTGCGCAAGCGTGGCGCGACGAGCTTGCGCGGATCCAAGTTGACGGCGGCACGCTGCAGCAATTGCGCACCTTTTACACGGCACTTTATCATGCGATGTTGCATCCCAATGTCTACAGCGACGCCAACGGAATGTACCGCGGCTTCGACGGTTTTGTGCACCACGCTGATGCCGGCCACACAGAATACGCCACGTTTTCGGGCTGGGACATCTATCGCACGCAAATCCCGCTCATCGCGATGCTCGACCCTCGTCGTATGAGCGACATGATGCGTTCGCTTGTCCACGCCTCACAACAGATGGGCTGGCTCCCCAAATGGTCACTTGTCAACGTGGAGTCGGGTGTCATGGGCGGCGATCCGGCCGACCCTATCATCGCTGGAGCGTACGCGTTTGGCGCGCGAGACTTTGATGCACGAACAGCGCTTGGCGCCATGGTGAAAGGTGCGACGCAAGCCGACGGAACGCCAGGCCAGGATCACGCGACCAATGTGTCCCCCGTGGCCAACGGTGCATCGCTGACCCTCGAGTACGCGTATGACGATTTCTCTATCGCGCGACTGGCGTCAGCACTCGGCGAAAACGGAATCGCTCGTGCGATGATGACCCGTGCTGCAAGCTGGTCTGCGCTGTTCAACACATCGACGCACTTGATCGCTCCTCGTGACCGCGATGGCGCCTTTACGTTCTCAAACATCGCTCGCCATGGACAGGATGGGTTTCAAGAAGGCAACGCAGTGCAATACTCGTGGATGGTTCCCCACGATATGGCGCAGCTGATCAACGGCATGGGCGGCAACGCGCCCGCCACAACGGCGCTCGACACATTTTTTCTCAAACTCGACGCGGGGCCGGGCGAGCCCTATGCCTGGCTCGGCAACGAACCTACCATCATGAGTCCCTGGACGTATCTGTTCGCGGAAGCGCCGTGGAAAGCGCAACGGGTCGTCCGTGATGCGATTAATCAGCTCTGGGGCGATGTTCCTGATGGCCTTCCCGGCAACGATGACCTCGGCACGATGAGCGCCTGGTATGTGTGGAGTGCCCTTGGCCTGTATCCACAAAATCCGGCCGTGCCTGCGCTCGTGGTTGGCACCCCGCTCTTCCAACACGCACAGATCCGCGTGCCCGGTGGGGCAAACGTTGAGATCCTCACGCCTTCTGCAGCCCAGAACAACGCATATATCGAGGCGGTGAGGCGCAACGGTGTGCCGTGGACGCGCAGCTGGATCCCGTTCAGTACGAGCGCTCGTGTGCGCCTCGAGGTCGACGCTAGTGCTGCTCCCAATAAAGCGTGGGCTGCAAAACCGCAGGATTCGCCGCCCTCGTACGACGTCGGATTCAAGGGCTTTCCTCCGTCGACGTCTGCGCGGCTTATCGCAGACCCGCAAGAGCTGCGCCTCGCGCCAGGCACAAGCGCTACGGTGCACCTGCGGCTTTCGAATCTGAGCGCACCGAGCAGCGCAACCGCGCGGGTCGCACCAGTAGGGTTGCCACCGACCTTTCACCTGCACGTACCCGACCCACCGCTCACCGCGGATGCTGACGGCTCAGCCGACATTGCTCTGACGCTTGCGGTAGACGCCGACACCGCCCCCGGCCTGTACAACCTCTCGTTGCAAGGTACGACCCCCGATGGTGCGTCGCTTGCTCGCGCCACGTGGGTCGTCACGGTGGCAAGAGCTCAACAATCTGTTCCGCTCGCGTATGTCGCGAATTATTTCGACAACACCGTGGTGCCGGTGGATCCTCACTCGCACGCCTTCGGCATGCCTATCGGCGTTGGCGCAAATCCTCGCGACGTGTCGCTCAGCCCCGATGGCGCCCGTCTCTATGTGGCGGATCAAGGAGACCAGACTGTAAGCGTCGTCGACGTGCGTGCGAAAAGAGCGATCGCTACCGTAAGCCTGGCAGGCTCGCCGTGGGGTATCCGCGTTGCGCCAGATGGCCGAACGGTGTGGGTTTCCTTGACCAGCGCAAATGCCGTGCAGCCCGTCGACGTATCAACCCTTGTCGCGGGCAAGCCGATCGCCGTGGGCGACGAGCCCGGCAACATCGCCATCACGCCAAACGGCGCCTACTTGCTCGTGGCTGACCTTCGTTCCAACGACATCACGCCCGTGGACCTTCGCACGAAAACCGCTCTCCCACCGATCCCGACAGGGGCCCATCCTCGCAGCGTCGCGATAGCTCCAGACGGCGCATCGGCGTATGTAACCAACTCCGGCGCCGATTCGGTGACAGTGATCGATCTCGTCAAATTCGCGGCAGCAGGCGATGTGCGCGTGGGCGTATCGCCGCGGGGGCTTGCGTTCGCGCCCGACGGAAAACAGGTCTATGTCGCGGACTTTGCGAGCAATACGATCACCACGATCGATACAGCGACGCGCACAGTCCGTGGATCGACCTTCGTCGGCTACAATCCCATCGCCGTAGGCGTGGAACCTGACGGAGCGTCGGCACTCGTCGTCAACTCAGGCGACAACGACTGCGTACCACTCGACCTTTCAACGCACGCCGTCGGACAACGCATCCCGCTCGGAAACCGGCCGATCGCGATCGCGCGCTAAGCGCCCTGCTCCCTCAACTCGACGGCTGTGGAGCGGGTGTCTTCGCGCCCGGCGGCGGCGTGATGGGCGGCGGACTAGGATAAGCGGGGGATCCCGGCGTTCCCTGCGGCGCCGCTGTTTGTGCGTTGGGATTGGGCTGCCCTTGCGGAGCATTTGGCTGCGCTTGCGCGGGGACCGGGGGTGGCACTGGCGTCACGGGCGCAGCGGGCCGCGAGCTATATTGCATGCACTGTTGGAACGCTTGCTGATACGCGTTCTTAGCGTCCTCTTGTTCCCGTTCTTTTCTGCGACGGCGCACACCGCCGACCACTGCACCCGCGGCCGCACCCCATCCAGCGCCTTCACCCGCGTTGCCGTTCCACCCGCCGATCATCGCCCCCGTCATGGCGCCAACAGCGGCGCCTTCAAGCGCGCCGCCGCCGCTTTGGCCAGGACCCGCATAGCCGGATTGACGCTGCGCTGCGTTCGAGCAGTTCGCATATGCGGCTGACGACGACGGTTGCTGGTACCTCTGTTGCTGGGGAACGTACTGCCCGTTTTGTGGGATGTATTGCACGGCCTCCACGGGCGACGCAGCGAGCTCGAGCGCGAAACCGGATAGCAATGCAACGGCGAGCCCAACGACCCCTACGTCGTGACGTCTACTTCGCATAACGCTTCTGCACTTCAGCCGCGGCTGTGAGAATCGTCATCGACGGTTGTGCCTCACATGTCTGTATCAAGCCCTGCGTCGCAATCTCGAGCTTGATCGTATCGAAACTGGTGACCCCTTTCCGTCCTGCCTCGTATCCCCAGATGAACATGACGGCGCTCGACCGGTCCATCAGGTTGGCCTGCAACAAGTCCGCGCACTTGATACGTGTCAAGTCGTACGTGCGGTAGTATTTTATCGTCGGTGTTGGCGCTGGCTTCGTCGCCGCCCCATGCGCCCGGGTGGTGCCCACACCGACTGCCAATGCAGCCACCAGCATAATTACTACGACAGATCTCTGCATGCTCGTTCAACCTTTCTGCTTAAACTCCGGCTGGGTGGTTGGCGGGCGTTTGAGAAGGCCCCTGGTCCGTTTGGCGAGAGCGCGCACCGGACATGGTTTTGCTCCACCCTCCCTGAAGGCAGCAGAGGGTCTGAAAAGAGGTGCAACTCGTGAATCGCCGGTTTTTATCCATCATCCTCGCGAGCTTTGTACTTGCCGCTGGTGCGGGGAGTCAAGCACGCAGCGCTGCGGAGCCCGAGCCATCCGTGACGGCGACGAGCACAGCGAGTGCCGGCGATGTGGGCGCCGCTCTTGACAAGTATGCAGCGGCCATAGGTGGCCGCACGGTCATGGCGCGCATCCGTACGCAGGTGAGCGTGTTCACGTTCCCGCTACTCGGCCGCACGATGGTCGTTAAGACGACGACAAAGACACCATATTATTTCTTGCAAGAAACACAGGCGCAAGGCG
>Ga0306923_10008334_pt1 | contig 10391 bp, 10 predicted proteins | sample sta12Can44000108_FD_203841 | JGI IMG/M metagenome (GOLD analysis project Ga0306923, IMG submission 203841) | Lab enrichment of tropical soil microbial communities from Luquillo Experimental Forest, Puerto Rico - statanox.12C.anox.44.000.108 (v2)... | ecosystem: Environmental > Terrestrial >...
TGCGAGTGTATCGGTCATATCGCGAATGGGATCGACGATCGCCTACATTGTGACGGCGATGATACGCGAGGCGGAGCGATTGCAGTTTATGATCGCGCTGCTTGAGAGTGTCGCCCAAGCGCGGGGCAAATACCAACGGCCTCCATTGTCTCGCTGGAGGTTTATGCCGGGAATCGAAAACTCTTGATGTGCTGCCGCCTGTTCCCCATTTTCACTCAACAATGACATTGGCCGACCGGTACATTATTTCGACAAAACGACAAGAGACCAACAACGTGCAATCCGTCGTCGTTGGCGACGAAAGAAAAGAGCACTTCTTTTCTGGTAAAGTCTAAGTCGAGCGCTCATAATCCACGTTGGCCCCATCTGCGCCCGAGTGCAGGAGCGTGCATGCCCATGACTGGACTGCTGCGCACCCCGGCGAAAGTAATCTGTCGCTTTTCGGAGGCAGCGCTGACATGGACCTCGTCCCGGATGTACAACAGCTTTCGCAGTTAATGTCCCAGGCCACGGCACCGGCATTCGTTCTTGGTGCAGTCGCGGGCTTTGTCTCGATCCTGCTTGGACGGATGACGACTGTCATCGACCGTATCCGCAGCCTGAATGAAATCGCCGACAGCGACACCACACGCGCCCATCTCAAGTCGGATATTCCGCGCTTACAGCGGCGGGCCAAACTGTTGAACAGTGCAACACACTTGGCATTGGCGAGCGGCATGTGCACGTCTTTGCTCCTCGTTGTGGGATTTGGGAGCGCTTACCTTAAGGTGCATCACGAATACGGAGCCGGTCTTCTTTTTCTGTTGGCGGTCGCTCTGCCGGGTGGCTCGCTGTTTAGATTCGGTCAAGAGGTAAGGATCGGGCTTAGCGAAGCTGACCATTATCGGTAAACGGTCGCAAGGCCGCGTCGGCAGTTTGGAGTGCCACCGCAGACGATCCGGTCCGGTCCGGCCAAACAGCTTGGCCTTGGTCGGGATGAACGGCACTTGCCAAGAACCGGAGACGGTCGCGCCGACTCCGGCAGCATTTCAGGTTGGGGAGCGCCTTCTAAACATATTGCTGTTCAACGTTAACAACGACGGTGTTCTTCGGCAGTCTCTAGAACCGCTTCAGTAAGCTGGTTGACCGTGTAAGGCTTGGGAAGAAAAGTGGCGTCATCAACAAACAATGCAGTCATGCCATCTGTTCGACCCTCGCCGGTCGTGTAGATCACGCGCAAGCCCCGACGAAGCTCAACGGCTTTCCGGGCTAGTTGTAGTCCATCGATCGCTTCTGGCCCATCCGGCAAGTTGATGTCGGTGAACAAGATGTCGATGGACTCATCTTGCTCCAGGAGGGCGATAGCCTCTCTTGCGTTCGCTGCCGACAAAATCGTGTAGCCAAGACCCTCGATGACGGACTCCGCAAGAGCGCGAACGGTCGGTTCGTCCTCCACCACCAGAACCTTTGTTGACTCGGCGTTTTTTGGCGTCATACGCCTTACCCGCTGGCCTAAACACGGCAACCTTGGGGCAAGAGCGAAGTTCCAACTCTCACAGTTATTTTACAATTGCGCTTGCATCTGTGGCACTTTTGCAGCGGAAACTTGGATTCCGGAACCAGCGATCAACCATTGTGGACGTTCGCCCTAATCCGTGGCGTTTCCTGCGATATGCATCGAGCCTCTGCTTATGGCGAGCAAACTTGACCGCGCCCACCGATTAGCTCGGGCCAGATGCAGCAAGGAACCAAGGCGCTATTGCGGATGATGGCTCAGAACTACCATAACATAGCCGAAGACCCGGGAAAAATGGTGCGATCGAGATCTTTCATCCCGAGATGCTGCCGTAAGCGTAATCGTTGATGCGACGACCGGCTAATCCCTTCGTAATACTTCTTGCAGCTTGCGGCCAAGTCCTTCAGTGGTGAAGGGCTTCGCTAGCAGATCCGCGCCAGCATCGAGTACCCCATAGTGCACGACGGCATTCCGCGCGTAGCCGGTCATATGGATGACCTTGAGCCTCGGAACGCGGCGTCGAGCTTCCTCGGCCAGTTGGCGTCCGTTGAGACCCGGTAAGCCGAGATCCGTCAGCAGCAGTGCGATCTCAGAATGCTCGGCTAGAATGTTCAGCGCCGCGCTGGCTTCAGGCGCTGCAAGCACGCGATAGCCGAGATGGGCCAGCGCGGAAGCGCTGAATTCACGCACCTCGGCATCGTCTTCGACCAACAGGATAGTCTCGCCATTGCCGGGCAGGACGGTTGCAGAACGATCTGGAACCCACTCTGACGACGATACGGATGTAGAGCGCGGCAGATAGATCTTTACTGTCGTCCCCAGGCCGAGTTCGCTGTAGAGGTTGATGTGTCCACCGGACTGTTTCACGAACCCGTAAACTTGGCTGAGCCCGAGACCCGTTCCTTTCCCCGACTCCTTAGTCGTGAAGAATGGCTCTAAGGCGCGCGCCATTATCTCGGGCGACATGCCGGTGCCGGTATCAGTGACGGCGAGCACGACATATTCCCCAGGCGATACGTCCTCGTGCATCGCCGCGTATTCGTCGTCGAGATATGTGTTCCCGGTCTCGATGGTAAGCTTTCCGCCATCCGGCATCGCATCGCGGGCATTGACCGCGATGTTGAGCAACGTGCTTTCTAGCTGATTGGAGTCTACGAAACAGGGCCACAGCCCCACCGCCAGCACAGTCTCGATCGCAATCGCTTCGCCGAGCGTGCGGCGCAATAGATCGGAAACGTTGCTAACGTGTCGATTGATGTCGATATGCTGCGGCGAGAGCGACTGCTGTCGCGAAAAGGCCAACAGCCGGTGGGTCAATGCCGCGCCCCGTTCGCCAGCACTGATCGCCAAGCCGAGCAGCCGTGCAGTTTCCGGGGCGAGCCGATCGGCTCGGCGCATCACTAACTCGATGCTGCCCTGTATCGCAGTTAGCAGATTGTTGAAGTCATGCGCGATGCCGCCTGTAAGCTGGCCGACTGCTTCCATTTTCTGCGCTTGGGCGAGAGCCGCTTGGCTCTGTTCCAGTGCCTGTTCTCTTTGACGGCGCTCGCTAATGTCGCGAACAGCACCGAAGGCAAGAACACCTTCATCGGTGCGAAATGGGGACAGACTGATTTCTACCGGAAATTCGGTGCCGTCCTTGCGTCGTCCGTAAAGTTCAACACCCGACGCCATCGGACGGGTGCGCGGATTGGCGAAGAAAACGCCGCGATGCTGGATGTGCCGATCCCGATATCGCTCGGGTAGGAGCATTTCGATTGACTGGCCGATGATCTCCGCTCGGGTGTAGCCAAAAAGGCTCTCGGTTTGCGCATTTACGAGATCGATAATCCCGTCCTGGTCTACGACCACCATAGCGTCGGGAGCCGATTCGAGTAAGCTGCGGAACCGCTCTTCGTTTTCCCTCGAAACTATCTGCGTCCTCGCGACGCGATGTAGATTGAGCATCAGGAGTACGATGCCCGCGATCATAATCGTCAGCGCGAGCACAGCCGCGAGGACAGTTATCCGGGTACTGGCTGTCTGACCCTCAGCGACGCGCGCTTCTCGCTTGTCTAGCAAGCTATACTCGGTGCTAATCACGAATCCGATCGATTGGCCAATCGTCCGCATCGTGTTTTGGGTGATATTGTTCGCGACGACTTGACGGGCCGCGTCAAACCCTTCGTTTTGGCGTGCATCGACCGAGCGCTTCAGTTGGGACAATTCAATATTGATCTGCTCTTCAAGGAGACCGAGGCGGCGTTGTTGCTCGGGATTGTCCTCGGTGAGTTTCTTTAATTCGGCGAGCCTAGCCGGTATCTCTTTGATGCCGTCCCTATAGGGTTCGAGATATTCGGAGTGTCCGGTAATGATGAAGCCTTGTTCGCCACGCTGCGCATCTTGAGTCGCCGCGTCGAGCATCCGCGCCGCATCGATCACCTGCAATGTGTGTTCGACGACGGCTCGGTTGCGCGCCAAATCGGGCAGAATGGCGGTCGCATGATATGTCTCAATCCCGACGAGAGCGGCAGCCGGTACCGCGATTAGGGCTAGGTTCTGCCAAGATCTCTTCGGCAGGTTGCGGCTCGTCCATGTAGTCTTTGCGTGTTTCGTTCGAGGCGGTTGCCTCGAAACGGATCGTCGCGTCAGCCGCACGAGCGCGGCTAACTTCGATTGGATCATCGAAAAGGTTCCTCGGGTACAAACCAATTGATGGCCGGTGGATCGTTCCATCAAGAACGGGCCATTTGGCAAAGACCATCCCGACCATCAGAACCGAACGCCGTGTTCGCCGGTCTCGTCTGGTGTAATACAGTTTCGGGGCCAATGGAACCAAAATCAGAGGCTCCCTTTAGCCCAAGAATTCAGCCCAGCAATGTGACGCTCGGCTGACGGAGCTTCGGACGTAGGGGCATGATGGCGGACCATACGAGAACTGAAGACGAGATCAAACAGGCAGAGCAATATCAGGCCAACCGCAGAGACGCGGCTCCGCCAAAGCAGTACCACGGCAAATCCCGTTTTGCGGCCTTGACCTTCGATGCTGGTGAATGGCCGACAAGGGCTCGGACATTCCGACCGCCTATACTACCAGAGATGATTAAGGGGAGCCTGTGTAGTTAATCTCTATCCCTTAATCACAAATTTCGTTCGATTAACGATATAATTTTATTGCGTATTTTCTGTATACCGTGAACGATGCCACACAAGAAAGATTAGCGTCGTTTACTGCTGTCGGAACGAGATTTTGCATCAAAGCAACCATGAGGCGAGAGTGGCCGCGTGCAGAATCATGCGGCGGCAGGCAGCCGATTTCGCCAACGAAATTCACTGTGAGTGAGCGATTGTTTTGGCTGCGTCCAATATCCTGCAATATCCACTGAATAGCGTCATCGAACAGTCCGCGCTGCGAGCACCCCAGGTGGACGATCTACCACCCCCCAATACAACGCGGTGGATTGCCCGGCGCAAAGCTGCGGTAGTGGCTGCCGTACTGAGCGGCAGGATTACGATCGAGGAAGTTCTGCGGCGCTACCAACTTACGGAGGAGGAGTTCCTGTCCTGGCAGCGTGCGTTCGAGGCGCATGGGATTGCCGGTTTGCGTGCCACACGCGTTCAGCAATATCGGGGGTCGCGTCCACCGCGCCGCCCAAGATCACGGCGATAATCCGATGATCGGAATTGCTTCGCTTTGACCTGGAGTTGTCGAGGCAGTTGGAAAGCTGGCGACCTTTGCTGTTTTACCGTCCGTCTTGGGCAATTTTCGTTTGCCCAGGATGGGCGACCGGGCGATCTTCGGTCCAACAACCACCGGGAACCGCCCGTTAGGTCAAGGAAGTGCGCCGTGAAATGCTTCTTATTAGCTATTGCCGTGGCTTGTTTGCTAATGGTTCAATCCGCCAATGCGAAAGGCTGTCTCGAAGGCGCGGTGTTGGGTGGCGTAGCGGGACATATGGCCCACCATACATTCCTCGGTATTTTTGGTGGGTGCGCTGGCGGAATGTATGTACATCATTTATATTCCAGGTGGAAGAAAGCACATCCCAACGGCACCATGAATGATTTTGTCGCCGATGATAAGGATTATCTACCGGCAGGGTGGGCAGATCGCCTGACCACTGTGGGCGACACCAGGAATCTGAAAGCAGGCAGCACCAAATAAATCGCCAGAGCCAACCTTGTACTCCGCTTATTATTTGAAATTTCAGGAAATGTGTAGGTGAAAAGAGCACTACATCGCCGCCGAACTTCTATGGAATTCTTTGCGCAATGGCACTGCCAGCTGAGTCTGGATACCTCCGTAGTCGAGGAGCTCGCGGTAAACGGGCTCGTCCGGTTTCTGCGCCGCAAATTGGGCCATATCGTGTATGTGGAGCAACCGCTCGCCACGCACCAAGCCTGCAAACCCGGAACTTGGACGAAAGCCATTCCGCCTCTCCTGAAACGGCGGTGCCCCAGCATTGCAACGGACCAAAAAGCTCGCCGTCGTATGTGAGCAGGACGCCGTATTCGACGCCACAGAGGCTGTGCGCCTTCGCCAGGATCGCGTCGAAAACCATGCCGACGGTTCCGGCCGCGGCTTTGACCCCCGGTGGCACGCCCCAGTGCTCCACGTCTTCTAGCCGCTGGGCACGGCCTGCGCCGGAACCGCGCTCTCGGCCAGCCCATAAGCCGGTTCCTCCGAGATGTCGCGGTTGGTGTAGTCTGGCAGTGGGATCGTCGCAACGATGCTGATGACACAGCTCAACAAGACATAGAGCGCGACTGAATATCCTGATCCGGTCCAGGCGAGGAGTGCCGTCGCGATCAGCGGCGCTGGGCCGCCGGCGATAATCGAGGCCAAGTGGAAACCGAGCGATGAGCCGCTATAGCGCAGCCGCGCCGGGAAGCACTCGGCGATTAGCGCTGCCTGCGGCCCGTAAGCCATGTCATGCGGAATGAAGGACAGGATGATGGCAACGAAGATCACGACAGGAATGGCCGTATTTAACAGCGCGAAGTAGACGAACACGAAGACCCCAATTGCCGAGATGCCGATGATGTACATCCGCTTGCGACCGAAGCGGTCAGATAAGTGCCCAGCGAGCGGGGTGGTAACCGCCGACAGCGCAGTGGCGCTCATCACCGCGGCCAGCAGCAGGTCGCGCGAACTGTGCAGCACCGTCGTGCCGTAGGTGAAGACAAAGGCGGCGAAGATATAAAACGGGCCCTGTTGACCCATCCGGGCGAGGGCTGTCAAAGCGACAAGCTTGGGCTGCCGTTTCAGTACTTCGATAACCGGCGCGGGCTCGACGCGCTTCTCCTCGACGATGCGAGTAAAGGTTGGCGTCTCAAGAATGCCGAGCCTGATGTAGAGTCCGATCCCGACCATGACGATGCTGAGCCAGAACGGCACGCGCCATCCCCAGTCGAGAAACTGGTCGCCCGAGATCCAGCTAAACAGCAGCACCATTACATTGGCGAGGAACAGTCCGGCCGGACCGCCCCATTGCGGCCATGAGGTGATAAAGCCGCGATGAGCATTAGTCTTGGCCCATTCCATCGCGATCAGAGTCGCCCCACCCCACTCACCGCCGATGCCTACGCCTTGGATGAAGCGCACGATCGTCAGGATCACCGCGCCCCAGATGCCGATCGAGGCGTAACCTGGGACAAAGCCGACCGCGAAGGTCGACAGGCCGGTCAAGAGCAGGGTCGCGATCAGTGTCACCTTGCGTCCGATGCGGTCGCCATAATGTCCGAACAGCGCAGCACCGACCGGGCGCGAGACAAACCCGACCGCGTAGATGCCGAAAGCCTGCAAGGTTCCAACCAGCGGGTCAGATGACGGGAAGTACAGCTTCGCGAAAACGAGCGGCGCGACCTGCACGTAAAGCAGAAAATCGTAGGCCTCGATGATCGTCCCGACGGTGCCCGCGACGACCGCACGGCGCAGCTGAACCCGGTGTTGCGCGTCAGACAAACCTGCGGCAGAAGATGTTGCCATGCCGTGACCTCCCTGTGTCGCGCTCTCTTGGCGGACGACGCCCACCAGGCACTGTTCAGGAAGCCGATGCTATCAGTGGTGGCAGCGCCCCGACAAGCGGCAGGGAAACGATCGGCCGATTACGCTCTACCGTTCGCAATACCTGTCGGGAACCGGCTCAGTTCGCTCCGAACCTCGCCCTTCCTGGGCGAGGGCGGAAAGGTCCGGATTCGCCAAGCCGACTTTCAGCCACCCGACAGGAGCATCACAACGCGGCGGCCGCTGGCAGGTCGATGGGCAGAGCGATATCCTGGAATAAGTAGAGCTGCCTCTCCTCGGAGCCGAGGATGACCGCATGGACATAGAGGCGTGGTTGGAGGGCTTGGGCCTTGAGCGCTATGTGCCGGCCTTCCGCGACAACGAGATCGATTGGGAAGTGCTGCCGAAGCTGACATCGGAGGATCTCAGGGAGATTGGCGTTGCGGCGATCGGCCACCGGCGTAAGCTGCTGGACGCCATCGCTACGCTCAGCGCCTCGGAGCCCACCTCCGCGGTGACGGCGGCCGCCTCTAACGACGCCGAGCGGCGCCAGCTGACCGCGATGTTTTGTGCGATCTGGTCGGCTCGACGCCGCTCTCGACGCGGTTCGACCCCGAGGATCTACGCGAACTCATCGGCGTCTATCACCGCGCGGTCGCTGAGACGGTCGGCCGGTTCGCCGGTTTCGTCGCCAAGTATATGGGGGATGGGGTGCTGATCTATTTCGGCTATCCCGAGGCGCATGAGGACGATGCCGAACGGGCGGTGCGGGCCGGGCTCGCCGTCATCGACGCGGTTGGCGGGCTCGCGACGCACGAGGCGCTTAATGTTCGGCTCGGCATCGCCAGTGGGCTCGTCGTGGTCGGCGATTTGATCGGCGCGGGGGCCGCGCAGGAGCGCGGGGTCGTTGGCGAGACGCCCAATCTTGCCGCCCGGCTGCAGGCGCTCGCGCAGCCGGGCACGCTCGTCATCGCTGATAGCACGCGACGGCAAGTCGGCGCCCTGTTCGAGATCGAAGATGTTGGGCTGCGGGCGCTCGCCGGGTTTGCCGAACCGCAGCGCGCCTGGCGGATCATTGGCGAGAGCGGGGTGTTGAGTCGCTTCGAGGCCCTTCGCTCCGAAGCGACCCCGCTCGTCGGGCGCGACGAGGAGCTCGATCTCCTATTGCGGCAGTGGCAGCAGGCGAAAGCCGGTGAAGGGCGGGTGGTTTTGATCTCGGGCGAGCCGGGGATTGGCAAATCCCGACTCAGCGCGGCGCTGTCGCGACGTATTCAGGGTGATCCTCAATACGGCTGCGCTATTTCTGCTCGCCGCACCATCAGGACAGTGCGCTTCCAGCGCAAAGACCGGCATGAGCTTCCAAGTCTGGAGGAGGCAGTTGCGGCTAACAGAAGGATTGGCAGACCCCGATCACCGCCGCCGAGATCCTCAATGACCGTGTTGTGCCGTTCTACGACGAGCACGGCATTCGCCTGTCGCGCGTGCTGACCGATCGTGGCACCGAGTTTTTGCGGCCGCGAAAGCCATGAATACGAGCTCTATCTCGCGGTCGAGGACAACCCACGAGCTGATTAGGGCCCGGCCCGATCGCGCGCCTCTTGCCAGCCTTTGCGCCAGGCGGAATAAGCCAGTGTCGCGACCTTATGGGGACAGGAGCTCTCCGCAATTCCGTCCGTGAAGGCCGCGACGCCGGCATGGGCCGCTTTCATAGCTTCATGGCGCTCTTCGGATGTACGTCGCGAGCGCTGAGGTTGTCCTACTGGACGCCGCACTTCCTCCTTCCCGAAGTCGAAACCGCTCGCCGATTGCTCGAACCACGCATCGAACCACTTCACGAACCACCTGGCGCGACGCTGCTCCTCCCGGATACGAGCCGCCACCCACTCGGGATCCGCAACTCGGGGGTCGCCCAGCGCCACCAGGTAATCCCGGAACTCACACTCCCATTTGTCCCGGGGCAGACCGAGCATGGGGCTGATCACTGGCAGACCGTTAGCCTCCCGGGCCCGCATGATTTCCATATCGAGTTCGGTCGCCCGGGTCTTCCTCTCTAACTTCCTGACTTTCATCAACTTCCTGACTTTCATCAACTTCCTGACTCTCGTCGTCATTCCCGCCTTCGCCTAAGCCGCCGGGAGATGCGCTCTGGTTGGCATCTTGCCGATTGTTGAGTTCTAGCAGTTTTGCCCTGTGGCTACCGAAAATCTCATCCGGGCTGGCGCAGATGCCGCGATGGGCTATCCTCGCTTTGGGATGCTTGACCTCTTGAAGCTGCTCACCGGATTGCTCGTGGGACGATTCAGATCGCATGCGGCTCGCGAGGCCGAAACAGCATTTCTGCGCCAGCAGCTTGTGGTCCTGAAGGCGGTCCGCGCCAGCAAGGCTCAGGCTGCGCACGGCAGATCGCCTGATCTTCGTCTGGCTCTATCGGCTGTTCCCTTCGGTGCGCGAAGCCGCGATTGTCTTCAAGCCTGAGACGCTGGTGCGCTGGCACCGGAGCGGCTTCCGTCTGTACTGGCGTTGGAAGTCGCGCCGTCGTGTCGGCCGGCCTGCGGTCCCGGTCGACATCCGCGATTTGATCCGGCCCCAGCAGACTCGATGCCATGCCGCCAAATTGATGGCACGAACGGTTCAGCCGGGTCTGATCGCCGACGTTGGGCCTCCAAAGGCCGTCAACCTGCGACAGCTCGCGTTACCGCGCGGAGGAAGCGCTAACTGAGTTTTTCGACAATATCCAAGAAATTTGCTAAAATTTGCCGAAATTCTCCAGAAAGTCTTGCAAGCATTTTAAAAGAAAGGGCGGGGTCGTATTTGACGTGAATTTTGACATTCTTACTAAAATAAGCTAAAAACAACTCATAATCGTCGGGGGCACCGGATATGTTTGAGCATCCATTGTCACCAAAGCGA
>Ga0306923_10008335_pt1 | contig 10391 bp, 8 predicted proteins | sample sta12Can44000108_FD_203841 | JGI IMG/M metagenome (GOLD analysis project Ga0306923, IMG submission 203841) | Lab enrichment of tropical soil microbial communities from Luquillo Experimental Forest, Puerto Rico - statanox.12C.anox.44.000.108 (v2)... | ecosystem: Environmental > Terrestrial > Soil...
TGATCTGACAAAAGCCGCGTTGCAGCTGACGCCTGAGCAGGAAAACTGTGACCGCCCGTAGAGAACGCTATTCGTGCAAGGGCGGAGGATCGGAAAGCGCGCATTGCAAAAATCCAAGAAACAGTTGGTAGACGGGCCGACGAATGCCGTGTCGAAGTCATGCGCAATCGTGACCCAATCGCCTTTTTGCAACGACGCTCGGAAGCATTGGCTCAACGATCCGCCGATTTGGATAAACTCGCCGAGGCGTGGCAGCCACTGTACAAAACGCTTAGTCCCGAACAGAGGCAGCGAATGGCGGCCCTCGCAATCCTTGTACTCCGCTATATGAGTGATCCTGCGGATCGGCTTAGGGCGATCCAAGCTGCAGAGGTTGAGGACTGAAGCAAGGTAGTTCGGTTCCTTGGTCCTAAAGCTATCTGCTAGGCACTGATGACTGGCGGCAGTGTTGGCCAATGCGCTGCCAGCAATTGACGGTCCCGTGTGCTCGCCTACACGGGGTTTCTGTTTGGGCCGGATTGCAGAAGCCCGGCGCGGCTTGCTGGCATCCCTTGGAGGAGGCCGCGCCGGACTGGCCCAGGCTCGAAGGCTGTCGCGGCCAGGGAGCTAAGGCCAGCGTAAGGCTACGGAGCCAAGAAGTGCGCGGCTTGATCTGGCGCAAGCGTCAGTGGGGTTTCCTTAGAGGGGCAAGGTGGACCGCCAGGCTGGTCTAAGGCGGCCCGCGCCAATCGCTTGAAATTGCCTGCCGCCGCCAAGCGGTTAGCGACCCGAAGCCATCACTGTGTCAGCAAGTCACTCCCCGTGCACACCTGCTCGCCGCACGGCGGGCGGGAGTTCTTACGCACGTACCGCCGACCATGTGAAAACCAGGTCCGCACGCCTCCCGGACTTTGATGACGACATCGTTCGTCTGCTGAATGGGCGCGGGCTGAATGGCCTGAGCGGATGAAGCCAGGGCCAGAAGAAATGCAACTGCAACCAACCGCATCATTGCTTCCTCCTCTTAATCCATTGCGCTTCGAAGGCCCCTGCCTGGCCGACCTACGCTACGGCCAAGGACCGGGCGGCCAGTCCGCAATGACAACGAAAAATGTGGCGGGTAGTTCCGCAACGTTTAAGTGCTGAAGGAATCAGGTGGGCCGTCTGGCGGCCCTTTGATCTAGCGCAAGCGGCGCCAGCCGCTCGGGGACATTGTTTCATTGGGGAGGTCAAGACATTGGAGTAGAAAGCCATGCAAATGAGCCTGAGAACAGTTGCAATCGCAACTTCAAGCTTCGCCTGTGCAGCGCTGCTCTCCTTCAGCTGGTCCCCGGAAAAGGGCATCTCGGCGTCGGTAGATAGCGCACTAGCACGTGTCGGTCGCCCAGGGACTCCCATGAGCGTCGCCGGGGTTGCGCGTCGGCAAAATCGGCGCGCCGGATATGGATACGGAGGATTGGGATACGGCGCAGGCGTCGCTGCAGCCGCCGCGACGGGCGCTACGGCAGCTACCGCTACCGGATGGGGCTGGAATCAGCCTTACTACGGCGGCGGCTATGGCGACGGCGGCGGCTGGGGCACTGCCTACCCCGGCTACGGTGGCTACGCAAATCGCAGCTACGTCACCGGACGGCCGACGTTGTTCCCGCGCAACTACGGCGGCGGCTATGGCGACGGCGGCGGCTGGGGCACTGCGTACCCCGGCTACGGTGGCTACGCAAATCGCAGCTACGTCACCGGACGGCCGACGTTGTTCCCGCGCTACTACCAGTAGACTGCGACATTATAGGAAAACGCTACGCGAATCCGGGTATGACCCGAAAAGCAGTTACACGAAGGCTGGGACCATGCGCGACAAATAGCGCTGCAAATTTGCAGCACGAGAACGAGGGCGCGGGCTTTCGGGTCCGCGCTTTTTTCAGCTCAAGGGCAAACTTCAGTTTGTTTGCCGAGCTCGATCTCGACCGCGGCGGAAGGCTTCGGACCGCGACTAAGGTTTGACGCAAGTCAATGCAGTCATCCTGCCCGAAGCTGAAGGTCAGCGCTGCCGGAATGGACCAGCGCAGAGTGCAAAGGCTTGATATGGCCGATATCCCCCTCGACCTTCAAAGAAGGTTTGAACAGCGGTGGGCCGCCAGATTCGTCCGTCCTGCCGCGCCGAAAAAGCAAGAGCTTGAACGGCAGGATCAACAGTTGACCGAGCCCGGCAAGGACGAAAGAAAAACCCACCGGATTGAGCCAGGGGCATCATGTCTGCTCGAGCGGTGTGAGCGCGGGCCGAACACAGAAATCATCGGTCCGAACTTCTGGTGAACGCAGCGGCGTTGACCCCAATCTCGTCTTGATCTGGATCAAGAGGGCGGACCCGCGTGGGCACAATGTTCGCTTAGGAGCGCCGTTCCGACGGTCCGCCGCCACGTCTCAAGGGGCCAAAAGAGACATCGCGAGGCTTCGAAATGTATTTGTTCGCCGGTCGCGGATATCCTGCAGAGCCTTGACCTACATCAGCCAAGCCCATCGCTTTTACGATAGATCACACCCACAAATACACAAGCGAGGCGATCTTCATGATTTCGGTCAGAATGCCGTTCTGGCTCCGCGTCGTTTCGCTCGTTGGCGTGATCATATTTTGCACCGCAGCCGGCCTGTATGGATACCGCTGGTATAACCGTCCGGTTACCCTGACGGTGGCGGTCGGTTCGGCGGATGGTGAGGCGGCCAAGGCCATGCAGGAGATTGCCAGCCAGCTCACCTCCGACGGCGCGCCAGTGCGCTTGAAGATCATCGATACCGGTACCGCCATAGAATCAGGCAAGCAGTTCGCCGCGGGAAATGTCGACCTCGCCGTGGTGCGTGGCGACGTCGGGGACTTGTCTCAAGCGCAGGCCATTGTCGTCCTTGCACCCATGACCGTGCTCCTCATCGCGCCCCCCGGTTCATCGATCGACAGCATCGATAAGCTCAAAGGCCGCACCGTGGGTGTGCTGGGAGGTGAAGCAAACGCCAAGATCGTCGATGTGCTGAGCAACGCATTCGACCTGGCGCGCGGCAAGACGGTTTTCAAGGACCTATCCTTGCAGGACGCAAGACAGGCCGTTCAATCCAAGCAAGTCAGCGCCCTACTCGTCGTGATCCCGTTGACGGAAAAATACCTGTCACTGGCAAAAGGTCTTTTCCCGCAAGGCGGCAAGACGGCGCCGGTGCTGATCCCGATCGACTCGGCCGCGGCGATTGCGGAGACCAATCGCGCCTATGAGAGCTTCGACGTGCCGAAGGGCACCTTGCGCGGATCGCCTCCTGCCCCTGATGACGATGTTACGACATTGAGGACCTCGCTGTATCTGGTAGCGAGAAAGAGCCTCAACGCCGACGTGGCCGGAAATCTTGCTCAAGACATCCTGAAGGTCCGCCGGGAACTGCTGAGAGAGAATCCTCTGTTCGCCCAGATTACCGCCCCCAACACGGACGCGGATTCCTATCTTCCCGTGCATCCGGGAGCACTGGCCTTCTACAACGGCACGCAGCAAAGCTTCATCGATGAATACAGTAACTACATTTATATAGGGCCGATGATACTCGGCGCCATCGCCTCGGTCCTCGCCGCCGCCTGGAAGTTTTTGGGTATCGGGCAGCCTGAATTCAGGCAAGGCACCCTCGACACGCTCTATGGTCTTGCCCGGCGGATACGCGTCGTGGAATCGGAGAGTGAACTTTCAGCTATTGAGGAAGAAATCGACAATCTTCTCGGGGCCGAACGCCTTAAAACCGAGGGCGGCGACGAAAACGCCGTCGATGCCGCGACGTTGAACGTCGTCGCGCATCGTCTGGAAAACCTGATGCATGACCGCCGGGAGATTCTTTCGGCAAAACCGCCGGCTCAAGCCGTGGCGAACCTCAAATCCGGGACCGCCGTCAGTTGATATTGGTCAGGACCATCTTTTACCAAAAGCCGGCGACTTCGGCTTATCGATTTTCCAACCGAAGAAATCATGGTTGCCGGCCCACGCGTGCACCTCGACCCCGCAAACCTTGCAGCTGAAGTTGCCGGAACGCCTGGTCGGGTGCTGCTCCCTTGTCGCGGTGTAAGGCAGCCCGCAATTGGGACAGCTGAAATATTCGGTCGTCCATATGTCGCTTGCCATTTCGCAATTATGCGATGATTTGAGCAAGTGATCCAGCTCAACACTCTCCCATAATCAATGACCCACTACCCGACATCCCGAGCTCGCCGATGGCCCGATAGCGCTTTCTTAACCCCGAATTTTTTGAACCTGGCAGCGTCAATTCGGCCGAGATTTTCAACTGGAATAAAACTCCAGTCAAAATGGCGGGATTTTGGTGACAACTCGCAAACTCGCCTCTGGTAGTTTTCGCGCTCCAGAGTTCACCAACCGCGCCGATGACTCATGGAATTATCTCCGATCGACAGACGACGCGATAAGCGTTTCAACTTCTACAATGGCATCGAGTGCCGGATTGTCGCAACCGACGGCACCTGGCAGCGATCTTGCGTCATGGAAGATGCGTCCAATAGCGGCGCGAAGCTGATACTCAACGGCTCCATCGACGGCCAGCATCTGAAGAAATTTATTCTGGTGCTCCTGACGTCGGGCCTGGCGTACCGACGCTGCGAACTTGCGTGGGTGAATGGCAACCAGATCGGCGTCAATTTCCTGGAGGAAGCCAAAACCCCCGCCTGCCCGCTTACTCGCGGCGAGGAGCCAAATCCCGCCGTTGGCGCGCAAGGATGAGTTCGGCGTCTAAACGCTAACCAATCAGCCCCTTCATCGGCCGCGCGGTCGCGCTGTCGGGAAACACGGTTTCCGCGAGCACGCGTTCGGATAGGCCGAGATGGTCGGCCAGTACGCCCTTGATCACGACACGCAGGTCAGTGGTCGGCGCAAGGTCGCGGCCCTCGTAAAGGCTGGCCGGCCTGAGCGACGGCCAGTTCGCGATCACCCGGCCACCTCTGATCGCGCCGCCGGCCAACAGCGCAATGGTGCCGGTACCGTGATCGGTGCCTTCGGTACCGTTGATGCGAACGGTACGACCGAACTCGGTCGCAACCACCACCGCGGTGTCCCGCCAGTGCGTCCCAAGCCCGCTTTCGAACTCGGCCAACGCGCCGTCGAGCCCTGCGAGCAACTGCGCGAGACGACCGACCGGGCCGCCCTCGTTGGCATGGGTGTCCCAGCCATCGAACGCAAGTGCTGCGATCCGCGGACCGTCGTCGGCCACCATCAGCTTTGCCGCGCCACGCGCGACCACTCGCATGCCGTTTATCCCCGGTTTGGGTCGCATGTCGTCGCCCTGCGCGACCTTGTCGAGTTGCAAGCCTTGTGTGAGCGCCTTTGCCAGCTGGGGGTCGCGGTGCCGGTACAACTCAAGGAGCCGCGCCGCGGTATCGTCATCGGCTTGCGGCAACGCTACCGGCGACCAACCCACGGTCGGCGCGGCGCCGCGCAGGACCAGCGGCGTGGTCGGACCGACCGCGAGCGCGCTCATCACGCGCTCGCCCCTGGGCAGGCCTTCGAGCGCGCGGTTGAGCCAGCCGGATTGCACCCGGCCGGGTCCGGCAAAGCCGCTTTCCAGCACGTCCTGACCGTCGAAGTGCGAACGATCGCGATAGGGCGTAGCAACCGCATGGATGACGGCCGCGTGGTTCTCCCTGTACATGCGCGCGAATTCCGGCATCGATGGATGCAGCGCGAAAAAGGAATCCAGCATGGTCGCCGCATGCGCGCCATCGGAGTTAAGCGCGATCGAACCGTGCAGGGCCGCATAGTCGGGATCGCCGACCGGCGCAACCGTCGCAAGACCATCAAGCGCCCCGCGCAAAATCACCACGATCAACCTGGGATCACGGCCGTCGGCGGCGCGGGCAAATTTCGGCAAATAGGCCCAGGCTGCAAAGGAGGCGCCGCCAAGCAACAAAGCCCGGCGCGACGTCGCAAGCGTTTCGCAGCAATCCATCGTCACCTCCTCTGGAATTCCGGCGACATCAGCAATAGCGCCAGCGCCTGCTGCCGCGACTCGGCGCGCTCAATGGTCCGCCGCGTGTCCACGGAGACCGCATCGGCCATGGCTAGCTCCATCAAATCGCGGGGATCGATGTTGCCGCCCACGCGCGAGGCCACTTGCGCTGCGATGTCGAGCCTGAGCTTCATCCCCTCGGGCGCGGCCCAGGCCGCGTTGGTATCGGGGAAACCGTTCGGGCCCGCCGGAGACCATAGTGGCTGCCCCAGCACGTTGAGACCATTGAGATAGGGGCCGGGATCATCGGGCACTCGCGCGATCAGCCGGCCGGTTGCGACGAGAAATTCGTAAGGACTGCGGAACTTGGTCAGCGGCGCCCGCCAGGAGTCGTCGGAATCCACCAACGCAATCGCGAGCGCCTTCAGGTCACCGTCCGTCCTGGTGAAAACATCCCGCAGCCGCGCCACCAGCGACGGCGGCGGATCGTCAGCCACGAAATGACGGGCAAGCTTGGTGGCGATGAATTTCGAGGTCGAGGGATGGCGCGCGATGTCGGCCAGCACGGCTTCACCCTGCTCGACGCCACCAGCCTCATAGATCTTTCCCATCACCCGCTGCGCTCCCGGCTCATGGGCATTGGCGTTGAACACGAAACTGCCGGGCACGCCGAGCTGTCCCTGCCGTCCGGCAAACGTCCAGCCCGTTATGACGCGTGCGAACGAGGTGACGTCGTCCTGGGTGTAGCCGCCGCCGACGCCGAGCGTGTGCAGCTCCATGATCTCGCGCGCGAGATTTTCGTTCAGACCGCGCTTGCGATTGACGCCGGCGCGCGAATCCGGTCCCAGCGATTGCTGGTTGTCGAGGAAAAACAGCATCGCCGGATGCTGCTCGACCGCCTTCAGCATGTCGGCGAAACGACCGAGCACGTGAGGCCGGATCGCCTCGCGCTCGAACGCGCCGGCCCACATCCGCGTCAGCGCCGCCTTGTTGGCGGAAATGCAGAAGTGATTGGACCAGAACGCCACCAGCCGTTCGGTGAAGCCGCAATCGGCGAGCACCGCGCGCTGCAGCCGCGCCAGCGCCTCGGCGCGAAACGTCTTCTGGATGATGTTGAGCGGTGGCGGCGGCTGCTGCGCTTGCGGCTGCGTCGCCGCGCCGGGCTGCATCACCTCGCCCGCAGCCACCTGAGGATTTGTACCGCCGCTATCAGCCGCTTTCATCGTACCCGTTTGGGCGGCAATGTCGGTGGCCACCGTATTGAGCGAGCGCAGTTGCGGTGGCTGCTGCTCGGCCGGTGGCGATGATGCGGCACCGGCACTTGGCGGCGGCGATTTCGGAGCCGCCTCGCGCGCCTGCTTGAGCTGATCCTGATATTCGAAAATCGCCCGCGCGAGCGCTGGGGTCGATTGCAGGTGGGGTACCTCGAGCAGCACGCCGCTCGGGCGCGCAAGCTCCGCCTTGACAAAGCCGCGGGGATCGGAGGCCGCATTGAGGAAATCGCCGGATGCGCCACCGCGCGCGCCAAACCCGAAGCGATTGAGCGCAACGAGCGCAGTCAGCGAATCGCGGGCCATCGGTTATCCCTTGCCGGTTTTCCCTTATCGGTTCGTCTTGTCGGTTCCTCTTGGGATTACCGTGCGATAAACTACGTCAATGAAGTCCGACTATACTGCCGTTGGCAATGAACCGGACATGAAAAACACCGTTTGTCTCTGCGGCCATTCCTGACAAATTGTTCATGACAAATCGGACAGAAAATCCCACCTCACGCTGCCTGACGTGTTCGGGTTGCGGAGCTGAATTTGTTTGCAACCCTGCCGGGCCCTGCTGGTGCGCCGAGGAAAGTCCGCGCCTGCCGATGCCGGCTGCGGGCGAGGATTGCCTTTGCCCGCAATGCTTGCAAGCGGTCGCAGCAATGCCGTCGCCAAGCTCGCGCGTGCCGTGACCGCTAGCGCGGATGACTTGACGGCTACAGCAACCGGCGTTGCAACGGTTACACTGGATAGCCCGGCGACTTGCGCGCGAGCCCATCGAAGGCATCGAGCAGCCTCTCGCGCCAGGCATAGAGGGGATCGTCCTCTTCGAGCAGTCTGAACGGGCTCACCACGCGCGCCCACTGAAAGCCGCCGAACACGATGTAGTCGGCATAGTTCGGCCCTTCACCACCGAGATAGGGCTGAACCTTCAGCGTCTGTCGCATCGGCTCGAGGCCCTTGCGGAAGGCGACGACGGATTTATCGCGTTCGGCTGCGGCTTCCTCGAGCTTCCTTCCCAGCCGCGCCTCGCGCGTCTTGCGGAAATAGGCGGCATCGACCGGCGCGAGATGGCCGGGGATATCGGCCACGATCGACGGAAACATGCCGCCGTTCACGACGATATCGCCCCACGAATTGATCATGCGGCTGATCGCCCGCCCTCCCGCTCCGCCGAACAGAGATGGCCGGTCGGGAAAGTTGTCTTCCAGGTAATTGGCGATCACCCAGGAATCGGCGACCGCGCTCTCGCCATGCAGAAGCACCGGCACTCTTTCCGAGCCATAAGCGGCGACGGCGCTTTTCTCGGTGAAGCGCCAGGGAATCGAATCCGCTGATAGTCCCTTGTGCGCAAGCGCCATCCGGGACCGCCAGCAGAACGGGCTGAATGGGCGCGCGTCGTCGATGCCGACCAGTTCAAAGAGTTTGAGTGTCATTTGAGCGGCCCTAGCGGCTAGTGTCCCGAAACGAACTCGACGCGCGCCGTGCTTGTTATCGTACCACCGAGGCGGTCTGCCCGAACAGGATCTTGCGCTCCTCGTCGGTGCGGATCGCGGGCTGCCCGAAATTCGGGTTGACCTCCTTGGCCTTGGCGTAGGCGCGCTCGGTTGCCGGACGCGCCTTGATGGTCTCGAGCCAGCGCTTGACATGCGGGAACTGCTCGATGTCCTGACCCTGGTTCTTGTAGGGGACGACCCAGGGGTAGCTGGCCATGTCGGCGATCGAGTATTGGCCGGCGATGAACTCGCGATCCGAGAGGCGCTTGTTGAGCACGCCGTAGAGGCGGTTGGTTTCATTCACGTAGCGGTCGATCGCGTAGGTGAGTTTTTCCTGCGCGTAGTTGCGGAAGTGATGATTCTGGCCGGCCATTGGTCCGAGCCCGGCCATCTGCCAGAACGTCCACTGGAGCACATCGTAGCGGCCGTAGATGTCGGACGGAATGAACTTGCCGGTCTTCTCGGCGAGATACAGCAGCATGGCGCCGGATTCGAAAATCGAGATCGGCTTGCCGCCGCCCTTGGGCTCGTGATCGATCATCGCGGGAATGCGGTTATTGGGCGCGATCGCCAGGAATTCCGGCTTGAACTGTTCGCCCTTGCCGATGGCGATCGGGAAGATCTTGTAGGGTAGGCCAGTCTCCTCGAGAAACATCGTTATCTTGTGGCCGTTCGGCGTGGTCCAATAATAAAGATCGATCATGGCTGGCGTTTCCTGCTGCGCTTGCGCTTGAACTGGAACAAAGTGGATGCGGCTGCATGAATGTTGTCCCTCGCCGCAGCCAAGTCAATGGCGCGGGTGGCGGGACGCAGGAAAGTGATGGCTGGCTTGCGGATTTGCGGATCAGCCGACAGTGGAGCGGATTTGACGTTCGCTACCCCTTCGCCGCAATTGCCTTAAGCGAACGTCAAATCCAAAGCTCCACTAGCAATCAATAATTTGCTAGTGGTCCCTTGATTCTAACATTCGCAAAAAGCGGCTCCCAGGCGGGTAGCGAATGTTAGAATCGGACCACTAGCGTCCGTGATCGCGCAGGAGTTTTTCGCCGATCTCGGTGACCTTCACGACCAGCCCGCACCCCGAGAGGCTTTCGCGCGCGACATAGCCTTTATCGGCGGCGTCCTCCCAGATGGTCAGCCGCGGACATGAAGTTTTCCAGACGCCGATCACCTCCGAATAGGCTCTCGGTTCGCGCGCAATCCATTCGACGAAATCGAGCACCAGCGGGTCGGCATTCGTCATGATAACGCTCCTTCAGAAGAAGGCGACGGAAGACCGCGCAAAAAACAGCCAGCCGGCGTAGATGATGTAATAGCTCGCGACCGTCGTGATCAGCCGGTTGGCCCAGCGGCGAAACTGCTGGTCGCTCATCGCCTCCAGCACGCGGCGCGACAGCGTGGTACCGAGCATGGAGGCGCAGACCGCAATCAGCGCGAGAAGCGGATCGAGCGTTGCGGCCTGATCGATGATGCCGCCGAAATAGATCAGCTTGGCGAAGTGGCTCGCGACCTGGCAGGTCGCCTTGGTTGCGATGATGGCACGGCGGTCGAACTTGCCGCCGAGGAAGAAGGTGTCGAGCAGCGGACCGGAAACGCCGGTCATCAGCATCAGCCCCATGCAGATCGAGCCGTAGATCGTGCCCTGCACCACGCTGTCGGGGTTCGGATTCAGGTTTTTCGGCGTCAT
>Ga0306923_10008336_pt1 | contig 10391 bp, 9 predicted proteins | sample sta12Can44000108_FD_203841 | JGI IMG/M metagenome (GOLD analysis project Ga0306923, IMG submission 203841) | Lab enrichment of tropical soil microbial communities from Luquillo Experimental Forest, Puerto Rico - statanox.12C.anox.44.000.108 (v2)... | ecosystem: Environmental > Terrestrial > Soil...
TGTCGGGTATGGCGGTGTAGCGGTGAACGACCGGCGGTATTCAAACGAGCACCTCGCCACGGTCTTCGACAAGGCCGAAGCGATGGCAACGCTGATGGACCGCCTCGGCTACCACGCCTTCTGGATCGCCGAGCACCATTTCCAGCACGAAGGCTACGAGTGCATCCCCAATGTCCTGATGGCGGCGGTGCACTTGGCGCAGCTGACCCGGAACATAAAGATCGGCTGCGGTTTCAACATTACCCCGATGTGGCACCCGCTGCGGCTGGCGGAGGATTACGCCACCGCCGATATCCTGACCGGCGGTCGCGTCATCTTCGGCGTCGGCCGGGGCTATCACACCCGCGAGGTCGAAACCTTCGGCTCGCCATTGCTCGACCAGCCGGCCAACCGGGAACTCTTCGAAGAAGAGGTCGACCTGATCTTCAAGGCGTTCAATAACGAGTCGTTCTCGCACGAAGGCAAGCACTACACGATCCCGGCGCGGGTGCCGTATCGCGGCTATGACCTCAAAGAGCTGACGGTCGTTCCGCGCCCGCTTAGGCTGCCGGTCGAGTGCTGGCAGCCCATTCAAGGCGGCACGGCGCGGGGTATGGACTTCATGGCCAAGCACGGAATCAACGGGCTGATCGGCGGCGGCTCCGCCGAGGGCGGGGCGATGCACCGGGTCGTGCTCGGCTGGCAGGAAGCACATGCGCGGATCGGCCAGCAATTGGAAATGGGCGAGCGGCTGTGCTTCGGCTTCCACTTCTACCTCGCCAAGAACCGCGAACAGGGCATCCGCGAGGCCGGGAAGTATTATGAAGAGAACATGAAAATGTTCGGCGAGCTGCGGCTCGTACGGGCACTGAGCGACGAGCAGATCGAGATCATGCGCGACCCCAAGCGCGCGCCTTATGCGAAGCTGCCGCGGATCGAGGACGCGATCGCAAATGGCGGCGTGCTGTGCGGGTCGCCCGAGCAGGTCATCGAGCACCTGAAGAGCCTCGAAAGACGCTACCCGGGTCTCGACCATGTGTCAGTGAGCCTCTCGGTCGGGGTCCCCAAAGCGGTCTGCCTCGAGCAGCTCGAGTGGTTCGGCAAGGAGGTCATGCCCGAGTTCCAGAAGGCCAAGGTGGCCGAGCCGGCATTTGCGAACTGACGAGCTTCCGTCCGGTTCTGGTCGGTAGCTCGTACGGGGGGAATTTACGTGCATCGGGGCTGGTGGATCTTGTCGTTCGCTCTGACTGCCTTTTTAGTCTTGCCCTTACCCGAGGTTCTGGCAGCCGCCTATACATTCACTCCGATCAGCGTGCCTTTCCCGATGTCTTAGATGACATTCATGAGATCAACGACGTCGGGCAAATCGTCGGCACTTTTAGTGATGCGACCGGTATCCATGGCTTTCATTACAGCGGGGGGATTCTTCACCTCGATCGACGTAGCGCCTCCTCCGCGATCACGCAGGCTGAGGGTATCAATGACTCTGGGCAGAATCGTCGGTCGTTACGGTCCTCCTCCAGCCTCTCCGCACGGCTTTCTGGATTATGGTGGGCTGTTCAGCACAATCGACGTGCCCCTTCCCGGCGTGTTTTTTACTCAGGCGTTCGGAATTAATGACCTAATATAATATATAAGACAAATTGTCGGCGGGTATGGTAATGCGGGGGGCCACCGGCTTGTCGATAATCGGGGGCATCTTCACTATGATCGATGTGCCATTCCCCGGCGTCATCAGCACTTTGGCTGAGGGGATCAACGACGCCGGACAGATCGTCGGATTGTACCAATTCGCGGATCTCCGCATTCATGGTTTTCTCGCAACTCCTGTCCCCGAACCTGCCTCCTTGTTCCTGATCGGCACTGCGTTGGCCGGGCTTATCTTTGCGGCGTACCTCAGAACCCGGTAGCCGACAGTCTCTCCGAAATCCTGAAAAGATAGCTTGCCTTCGCGGTCAAGCGGCCTCGTCCAAGGTCGAGCCGATGTCGAGCGTCGTCGCGCGGCGCAGATCGCGCGGATAAGCGTCATCATGGGGCCGGCCGCGATGCATCGTGCAGCGGTTGTCCCAGATTACCAGGTCGCCGACCCGCCATTTGTGGCTGTAGACGAATTCCGGCCGGGTCGCGTGGGTGTTGAGATCGAGGAGCAGCAGCCGCCCCTCCGGAACCGGCCAGCCGACGATGTGTGAGGCGTGCGCCGACAAATAGAGCGTCTTGCGTTGCGAGCCGGGATGACGGCGCACCAGCCGCTGCCGTGACGGCGGATATTGTTCGCGTTCGCCGGGTGGAAACTCGGTAAAGCCAATCTGGCCGCGCGACCAGAAGACGTCGTGCTCGGCGACGAGCCCGTCGATCTCGGCCTTCATCGCCTCGGGCAACGCGTCATAGGCCGCACGCATATCGGCGAATTCGGTCTCGCCGCCACCCAATGCGCTCGCGGGTGGCACAGCAACCGCATGGAGCATCCCAAGCACAACCGGCACCGGCATGTAGGAAGCATCGGTATGCCATAGCCGATTGCCGAGGGCGTCGAGGCGCCGCCGGTCGTCGCGCTGGCGCAGCCGCCCGTCCTCGTCGAGGTTCGAGATGTCGCCGATCTCAGGATGCGCCAAGCGGCGCCGGCCACCGCGGGCGGCTGCTCGGCCGATCTCCAGCGGTCCAAATTTGGCCGCGAAGTCGCGCAATTGCGTGTCATCGAGGCACTGGTCGCCAAACACCAGGACGGCGTAACGGTCGATCGCCTCCCATATCGCCTCGACCGCGAGCGGGTCGACACTCTTGCTGAGGTCGATCCCGCCAATTTCGGCGACAAATTGCGGATTGACCTGCCGAATATCGAAAGCCATGCGACATCCTCTTGTCAGTCCCGGCGAAGATCCTTCGCGCTCTCTTGCCTGTCAATCGCTCGAAGCGCATCCCGGCCTGTCGCGATCGCGCGCACCGCCGCGCCGAGTTGGCGAGCGAGATCCGGCAACGGCAGCGAGACGAGCTTTTCTTCGAGCCCGAGCGCCACGATGCCGTGCACCGCGGAGAACACCGTGCGCGCGAGGATACGCCGCGCATCCTGGTCGAGTTCGGGCAGCAATGCCGCTAGGGGACGCTCGACCTGCGTAAACAGCTGGTGCTGCTGCTCGACAAACCACTCCGGGAGCGGGCGATCCTCGCTCATGCGGTGCTCGAACAACACCCGCCAGCGGATCGTATGGGTTGCGGCAAATTCGAGGTAGGCGAGGGCGAGCCGCACCAAGTATTCGATCGGCTCTTCGGGCGACTGATGCGGGTCCGGCGCGCGGTCGGCGCCGAGGGCCGCTTCGAGCATCGTCAGTGTTCGCATCCCGACGCACAGCACGAGCTCGTCGACATGCGCGAAGACATTGTAGATGGTCCCGACGGCACATCCGACCTCGCGCGCGAGCTCGCGAGCCTTCAGCGCTGCAAGCCCCTTGTTCGCGATGGTGCGTTCGGCGGCATCGATCAGCTGCTCGCGCAGCGTTGCGTAACGTTCCGTGCGCCTCGCCATCCGTCCTTCTTTGAACAACGTTCAAAATTTTCTTGAACGACGTTCATATCTGTGATACACCTCAGCTTGAACGATGTTCATAACGGAGGCAATGCATGTTGAAGACCTTGATTACGTTGGTTCGAGGACGCACTGCGCTGGTCGCCGAGGAGCTCGGTGATCAGAACGCACTGTTGATCCTCGATCAGCAGATGCGCGACGCGACCCTGGCGCTCGAGAGAGCGAAAAAGGCGCTGGCCGTTGCCGTCGCGCAGGAGAGCCAAGAACAGCAGCGGCTGGATGCGACCCTTGCTAGGATCGCGGATCTCGAAACCCGGACCATTGCCGCAATCGAGGCCGGGCGCGAGGACCTTGCTGCGGAAGCCGCCGAGGCCATCGCCACTCTCAAGGCCGAGCGCTACGCGTCACTGACGGCCCGCACCCTGTTCACCGCCGAGATCGCCAAGCTGAAGGGCCATGTTCTGCAGCAGCAAATGCGCTTCTCACAACTCGAGCGCGGACGGCGGATCGCCCGGGCGGCGGAGGCGGTTCGAGTTGCGCGCCGCGGCCGCATCGAGGGAGCCCCGATTTTCGCCGGCACGCTCGCCGAAGCCGAGGCGACGCTCGCTCGCCTGCGCAAGCGTCAAGTCGAGGCCGATGCGGCCGAGGAAGCGTTCGACGCGCTCGATGCCGAAACGGGGCCGGTTGCCGTCGCCGAAAAGCTCTCGGCCAAAGGTTTTGGTCCGCGCCTCAAACCCAATGCGGCCGACGTTCTGGTCCGGCTGAGAGAACGCGCGGGCCGCGGCAAGCCGGAAGCCACCGCCTAACCTTGTTTCCACACCCTTAACCACGGGAGCATATGAACACCCCAGTCCTTCACCATAGCCAATCGTGGATCGTCTTCACCTATGTCTCATTTGTTGCTGCACTCGCCATGGTCGTCGGCGGCATCATCCTGATGCCGCTCGATCTGCCGATGAAAGGTTATCTGGCGATGGGGGTCGTCATGCTGATCCAGTCGTGCATCACACTGACCAAAACCATTCGCGACAATGACGAGGCCAGCAAGCTGGTGAGCCGGCTCGAGGACGCCAAGACCGAGCGTTTGCTGATGGACGTCGTCAAAGGACAATCTTGAGCGGTTATCGTCACCCCGCGGAGGAGCGTGCGAAGGAATTGTACCGAGATGAAGCCCAGGTCATTCCCGTGCAAGCAGGAATTCCTAGATTTCAGTGGTCTGCGTTGGGTCCCCGCTTGTGCGGGGTGACGAACGGGGCCGGCCGGCGGCATTTCTTTATCTGCTCTTTCGCGGAGTGACCGGTAACTGCAGCGATCCCCGGAGAGATCGATGTCGCAATCACTTCTCGCCTCTCGGCGTTTCGCGCCGCTGTTCTGGTGCCAATTCTTTTCGGCCTTCAACGATAATTTTTTGAAGAACGCTCTCGCCCTGCTGATCCTGTTCAAGATCGGTGGACAGGCGGGCGAATCGCTGGTGACCATAGCTGGCGGCATTTTTATCGCGCCGTTTTTCCTGCTGTCGGCTTTCGGGGGCGAGCTTGCCGATCGGTTCGACAAGGCGATGGTGGCGCGCACCCTCAAGCTCGTCGAAATCGGCGCGGCGGCTGTCGCCGTCACCGGTTTCCAGCTGAACTTCCTGCCGTTGCTGTTCCTGGCCTTGTTCATGTTTGGCACGATCGGGGCGCTGTTCGGGCCGATCAAATACGGCATCCTGCCCGATCATCTGAAGCGGGAGGAATTGCCGACGGGCAATGCGCTCGTCGAGGGCGCGACCTTTCTGGCAATTCTTGGCGGCACGATCACCGGCGGGGTGGCGATGCAGGGCGGCGGCAATCCCACGGTGCTCGCCGTCACAATGATGCTGTTCGCCATCCTGTGCTGGAGCTCGAGCCTGTTCATCCCGAAAACCGCGCAGGCCGCGCCGGATCTTGAGATCGACCCTAATATTCTGGGGTCGACCGGCAGGTTGCTCGGCGAATTGTGGGCCGACACAAGGCTCTGGCGCTGCGCGGTCGTTACCAGCATCTTCTGGCTGGTCGGCGCGGTCCTGTTGTCGCTGTTGCCGCCACTGGTGATGCACACGCTGAATGGGGCCGAGGCTGTCGTCACGATTTTCCTGGCGCTGTTCGCGCTCGCCATCGGCGTCGGTTCCGGGCTCGCCGCCTGGCTGTCGGCGGGGCGCATCATACTGTTGCCGACCGCCATCGGTGCTCTTCTGGTCGGTCTCTGCTCGCTCGAGCTCGGCCTGGCGCTATTGCGCTTGCCAATGACCGAGCTGACGCCTGAATTGGCGCCGTCGGCGTTTTTCGCCCGGCCGATCGCTTGGCATGCGGTGATCGATCTCGGCCTCCTCGCGGTCGCGGGCGGTTTGATGATCGTGCCGTCCTTCGCAGCAATCCAGGCCTGGGCGGCGCCTGCGCGGCGCGCCCGAATCGTCGCGGCCGTCAATGTGCTCAACGCCGCATTCATGGTCGCCGGCGCGCTGGTCGTGGCGTTGTTGCAGAGGGCCGGGGTCGGTATTCCGGCATTGTTTCTCGGCATCGCCGTCGTCGGTCTGTTCGCCGCCCTGTGGATCGGAATGACCATGCCGACCAATGCCTTCCACGATTTCTTCTCAATCCTGCTGCGTGCTTTCTATCGGCTCGAGGTAAAGGGCCTCGAAAATCTCGACAAAGCGGGCGCCAACGCGATCATTGCGCTCAATCACGTAAGCTTTCTCGATGGTGCCGTCGCGTTGTCGATCCTGAGGAGGGAGCCGGTCTTCGCCGTCGATCACGGATTTGCCCAACGCTGGTGGGTGAGGCCTCTCCTAAAGCTGACGCGCGCGATGCCGCTCGACCCCGCTCGGCCGCTGGCGACGCGGAAGCTGATCCAGGCAGTCAGGAACGGCGATACATTGGTGATTTTCCCGGAAGGACGTATCACGGTCACCGGCCAGCTGATGAAGGTTTATGACGGAGCCGCACTGATTGCCGAGAAATCGGGCGCGATGGTCGTGCCGGTGCGCATCGAGGGTCTCGAAGCCACGATCTTCTCGCGCCTGAGCCGGACCCAGGTGCGCCGCCGTTGGTTTCCCAAGGTCAGGGTCACCGTGCTCGAGCCGGTGCGGCTTGCGGTGGACGAGGCGCTGAAGGGCAAGGCGCGGCGCCAGGCGGCGGGCGTAATGCTCTACCGGATCATGTCCGACTTGATCTTCCGAACAACACCGACCGATCGCACAGTCATCGAGGCCGTGGTGGAAGCGGCGAAAGTGCAAGGCTGGGGCCGCGTCGCGGTCGAGGACCCGGTCAGCGGCAGGCTCAGCTATCGGAAGCTTCTGCTTGGCACCAGGGTTTTGGCCGGTAAGGTTACCACGCTCGCCGCCGAACGAGAGGCGGTCGGCGTGATGCTGCCGAACGCCAATGGTGCGGCCGCGACATTGCTCGGCATAATGTCGGCCGGCAGGATCCCGGCGATGATCAATTTCACTGCTGGCGTGGCCAACATCCAAGCCGCCTGCGCCGCCGCCGAGGTGCGGACGGTGATCACATGGCGTGGCTTTGTCGAGAAAGCCAAGCTCGACAAGCTGGTCGATGCGATCGCTCGATCGGTCCGCATCGTCTATCTCGAGGATCTGCGCGAGACGGTTTCGACGGTCGACAAGATCCGTGGCCTGATCGGCAATCGCCGCGCTCTCGTGTGGCGCAAAGCCGACGATCCTGCCGCGATTCTGTTTACTTCCGGGTCGGAAGGCACGCCAAAGGGTGTCGTGCTCTCGCATCGCAATATGCTGTGCAATGCGGCCCAGGCCGCCGCGCGAATGGATTTTGGCCGCAGCGACAAGGTGTTCAATACATTGCCGGTGTTCCATGCCTTCGGGCTGACGGTCGGGCTAGTTCTGCCGTTGGTATCCGGGGTTCCGGTCTTCCTTTACCCGTCGCCGCTGCACTATCGCGTCATTCCTGAATTGGTCTACGGGGCGAACGCGACGATCCTGTTCGGCACCGACACCTTTCTGTCGGGCTATGGGCGGGCCGCACACCCCTATGATTTCCGCTCCGTGCGCTACGTGCTCGCCGGCGCCGAGCCGATCAAGGAGGCGACGCGGCGGCTTTGGGCCGAGAAATTCGGGTTACGGATTCTCGAGGGCTACGGGGTAACTGAAACGGCACCCGCGCTCGCGCTCAACACGCCGATGTTCAACCGTTTCGGCACGGTCGGGCGGTTGCTGCCCGGCGTCGAAGCGAAACTCGAACCGGTTCCCGGCGTAGAGGAAGGTGGACGGCTCTACGTGCGCGGCCCCAACGTCATGCTCGGCTACCTGAAGGCGGATCAGCCAGGCGTGCTGGTGCCGCCGGGAGAAGGCTGGCACGACACCGGCGACATTGTCACGATTGACCGCGAAGGCTTTGTGACGATCAAAGGCCGCGCCAAGCGTTTTGCCAAGATCGGCGGCGAGATGATCTCACTGGCAGCGGTCGAAACTCTCGCATCCGAGCTGTGGCCCAACGTCCTGTCAGCTGTCGTCACAGAACCCGATCCACGCCGCGGCGAACGCCTCGTGCTCGTAACCGAAGAAAAGGGTGCCACGCGTGCAGCCTTCCAGGCCCATGCCAAGAGCAAAGGATCACCCGATTTGATGGCGCCGGCCGAGGTGATGGTTGTCGACAAATTGCCGGTCCTGGGGTCAGGTAAAGCCGATCTCGTCGCTGTTGGAAGACTCGTTATGCAGCGACAGCGAGTGGCAGCCGCATAGGGTTCGGCGTCGGAGTAACGCGCAATGCCAACGCAACCGCAATCCTTCACCCTCGCCGTTCCCGACCCGGAAATCGCTGATCTGCGAGAACGGCTCGCACGTACCCGGTATCCGGACCAAACTCCCGGCGAGCCTTGGGCTTACGGTACCGATGTCGCCTACCTGAAGGAGGCCGCCGAGTATTGGCGTACGTCGTTCGATTGGCGGTCTGAGGAGGGGCGGCTCAACGCCTTTCCGCAATACAAGGTGCCACTGCGCGGTGTCGATCTCCATTTCCTTCACGTCCCCGGCAAGGGCCCGACCCCGTGCCCACTGCTGCTATTGCACGGCTGGCCGGGTTCGGTCTTCGAATTCCTCGAGGTGATCCCGCGGCTCATCGATCCAGCCCGGTTCGGTGGCGATCCCGCGGATGCATTCACCGTGGTGGCACCGTCGCTCCCCGGCTACGGTTTGTCCTTCAAACCCGGGCAGCCGCGCTTCGGGATCGAGGAGATCGCCGATTGCATGGTCGAGCTGATGCAGGATGTGTTGGGCTATCCCAGGTTCGCAGTACAGGGCGGCGATTGGGGTGCCATTACCGCCTCGCGGCTCGGATGTGTTCATCCGGAGAAGCTGATCGGCATTCATGTCAATCTGCTGGCGGTTCGACGCGATCATCAGGCTGCCGCCGATGCGACGCCGGAAGAGACAACCTACGCCGTTCAGCTGGCGCAGTGGCTGGGCGAAGAAACCGGCTACCAGTGGATACAAGGAACGCGGCCGCAAACCCTCGCCTTTGGGCTTACCGACTCGCCGGTGGGTCTCGCGGCCTGGATAATTGAAAAATTCCGCGCGTGGTCGGATTGCAACGGCGACGTCGAAACCGCGTTCACCCGCGACCGGCTGCTCGCCAATATCAGCTTTTATTGGTTCACCGGCGCAATCGGCTCGTCATTCTGGCCGTACTATGCGCGCATGCATCGGCCATGGCCGATCCCGGAAGGGCGGACCGTCGACGTACCGACCGGATATGCGGAATTTCCGCGTGAGATCCTGCGTCCGCCACGCTCGCTGGCAGCGCGTACCTACACCGACATCCGGCGCTGGAGCGTCATGCCTCGCGGCGGCCATTTTGCCGCGCTGGAGCAGCCGGAGGCGCTCGCTAATGAGATACGCGAGTTCTTCCGGCCGTTGCGCGGCTAGGACCTAGCGCCGGCTGAATTACCAAGCTGCCGCGGCAGGTCGGCGATCGCCCTATCGATCAATGCGGCGCCGCGCTTCTGGTCGAGCTCGGAGGTGATGACTTGACGTGCGGCCGAAATTGCGACGTCGACGGTAACGGCACGAATCTCTGTAAGAGCCTTCGCCTCCTCTTGTGCGATGCGCTCCTCGGCCAGCCGCCGGCGCCGCGCTAATGTTTCCTCGAGGTTCTGGGCCGCCTGCGCAGCGACGCGCTCCGCTTCGGCCCTGGCGTGGGCGAGGATCGCCTCGGCCCCGGCCGCGGCCTCGCGTTGCTGCTTCTGGTATCCGGCGAGCGCGTCCTGCGCCTCCTCACGAAGTCTCCGCGCCGTTTCGAGCTCGTCTCGGATGCGCACGGCGCGGGCGTCGAGCCTGCCGAGGATGGCTCTGCCAGCAGGCTTCCAGACACCGATCACGAAGGCCACGACGGCGAGAAAGATCCAGAATTCGGGTTCGCCAAAGAGATGCATCGTCAGCCCGCTCGCTCGGCCATCGCCCGGTCGACGGCCGGGGTTAGTTTGGCCTCATCGGGCGTCGAGCCTATCAGCTTCTCGGTAACCGACCGGGCGACGTCGGCGGCCACATTACGGATCTCGGCGAATGCGCGCTCTTTTGCCGCCACGATCTCCCGCTCGGCTGCTTTTGTCTGTTCGGCGAGCGCCTCGGCGAGTTGCCGCTGCCGTTGCGCAGCTTCGGCGGCAAACTGCTCGGTGCGTGCCCTTATCGTCGCCTGCGCCTCGGCGCGAGCTTCGGCCATCGTCTTCTGATAGGCGGCGATGACCGCCTCCGCCTCCGTCTTCATCTCGGCGGCGCGGGCGAGGTCGTCATCGAGCCGTTTGCGCCGTGCCTCGATGATCGCATTGACCCGAGGCAGCCCGAGCTTCAGCATCAGCAGGTAGAGCACGATAAAGGTGATCGCCAGCCAGACGAGCTGCGGCGCAA
>Ga0306923_10008337_pt1 | contig 10390 bp, 7 predicted proteins | sample sta12Can44000108_FD_203841 | JGI IMG/M metagenome (GOLD analysis project Ga0306923, IMG submission 203841) | Lab enrichment of tropical soil microbial communities from Luquillo Experimental Forest, Puerto Rico - statanox.12C.anox.44.000.108 (v2)... | ecosystem: Environmental > Terrestrial > Soil...
AGTTCAACGAGGGCTCGGCGAACCCAGACATCGAGATCGAGACCTCCGTCCGGCGCGGCATGATCAGCCGGGGCGGCGACCGGCTCCTGATCAAGGCCAGCACGCCCTACGCGCGCGACGGCATCCTGCACCGCGACGTGAAGGAGCACTACGGCCGCGAGGATGCGCCCGTCCTCGTGCTCAAGGCCCCGTCGAGCGTCATGAATCCCGACATCACCGAGGCCCGCATCGCCGAGGAGGCCCAGGTGATGGACGCGGCGAGGGTCGAGCGCGAGTTCCGGGCCGAGTTCGTCGACAGCGCCACCGCGTGGCTCCCGGGCGACCTGGTGGACGCGGCTGTGGACCTGGGCATCACCGAGAGGCCGCCCAGGCAAGGCGTGCGCTACGTGATGGGCTTGGACCCGAGCGGCGGCGGGAAGTGCGGCTTCGCGATGACCGTCGGGCACGCCGAGGACCGCAACGGCACCCGCATGTTCATCCAGGACGTCGTCCGCGTGTGGATGAAGCCCAAGAGCGGCGAGCTGGACGTCGCCGCCATCGTGGCCGAGGTCGCCCGAATCGGCCGGCAGTACGGGCTCAGGCAAGGCTACTCGGACCGCTACGCGGGCGTCTGGGTGCCGAGCCGCTTCTCCGAGGCCGGGTTCACGGTCCTCGACCCGAAGGTCAAGCGGAAAGACGAGACCGAGCTGTACCTGCACAAGAGCGATGCCTTCCGGGAGTGCGAGCCGCTGTTCCGCACCAAGTGCATCCGCCTCCTCGACGACCCGATCCAGACGCGGGAGCTGCGCTGCCTCGAGGCCCGGCCGCAGCAGGGCGGCAAGGTCCAGGTCGGCAAGCCCCCGGCCCGCGACCAGTCGGACGACGTCATCAACAGCTGCTGCCTCGCTGCGGCGATGGCGACCGTCGCCCGCAAGGTCCGGCCGTGGGGTGGGGACGCCAACAAGCTGCTCGCGTCCGGCGGTCCCGCGTCGCGGTTCTTCGACCCGCCGGTCGAGCGCGCCAAGCCGGGCGAGGAGGCGTCCGCGTGCTGCGGCGCCAAGATCGACCGCGGGTTCTACGCTGACGGCATCTGCTCGCACTGCAGCCGCCGGAGGCCGTGCGTGCTCGCGCCCGGCGCGCAGCCCTCGCGGGCCACAGAGCGCAGCATTTCGGACGCGGACATCGACGGCCCGCCCCGCAGGGCCAGCCGGGGCGTCGCGACGGACCACATGGGACGCGTTGGCGGGCAGTGCGCGTGGATCACAGGCGCCTACGGCTGGCGGAGGTTCTAGAGATGAGCGAGACGGCCTATAACGAATGATCCTCCCGCCCCCGCTCCACATCGTCCGACCTCTTCGTATCCTCAGATGCAGCAATAAGACCCTGACGATGAACATGCTGCGAAATCATGACGCTCTCATTGATCCGGGAAAGAGCGGAAAGGTCACGCGGGCACCATACTGACCCGAGCAAAAGCCCTCAAGGATAGCTGCTCGTTTCGGTCTGTTCTAGACGTCGGCGTCCGAAACATCCGAAACATGTCAGATGTCGCGGACACTTGGCGCGTCCCTATCGACACGAGTCCTGGAGGCGCTGCCGTTCGGAGGGCTCGTTAAACAGGCGATGCCATGTTTCGGTGTTTGGGACCCCAGATAGCGGCGGAAGGCATCGGTGAAGTCCGCGCGCACGTAGCCCTTCCGTGTCGCGGACCCCTGACGGATTTGCCGCGCTTTGATGTGGAACCCATCCAGAAGTGTGGCTAGCTGGCGCGGCGTGAGGGGCTCGCCCTGGGCGTAGTCGGCCCACGGCCGATCGTCGAGCGCCGCCAAGTAGCGGAGGATCGCGGCCGTGGCCAGCTTGTCAGCCGCCCCCGTGGCGAAGAGGTCGCGCAGATCGGCGAGCAGTTGAACGGGAGCCGCACGGTCGGCTTCGACGACACACCCCGAGAGCGTGCGGGCGGCCCGACGTGCGAGATTGGCCCAAAGGCCGCCGGCCGCATCCGCGATGGCGAGGAGGGGCCGCCAGTTATCGGCCTGGCGATCATCGAGCTCTTCGGGCATGGGAGGGTCTGCGATTCGGAGCACTGCGAGATGGTCGGCCACCCAGCGGACGGCGCGGCGGCGGAGCGGCTCGAGTTGGCGTCGCAAGTCGGTGCGACGGATCCGGTCCACGGTCTCGCCGGGCGCCCGACGACGCATGGGCAGGACGATGGCGCGGTCTTCGAGTGTCGCCGGCAGGCGCCCGATCAGGGCGATCATGCGGGCACCCCATGTAGAAAAAAGCCGAGGTTCACGGCCCGCCGTGCGGATGACAAAAGCTGTCGCGCGGGTGTGCCCGGAGTTGATGATCCCGCGGAGCGCCAGATTCGTCAGGAGAAACGTGTCCGCCTCATCCACGATCAATGTGGGATTGAATTGCTCCACGGTGCGATAGAGGGCGGCGACCGTGATGTTGGCCGCGGCGAGCGATCGGTTGGCCAGCGCCGCCGTCAGGTCTTCTGTCGTCGTCTTGCCGCAGCGCTTGAGGGGTGAGCAGAGGGCGAGAATTGGGGCCGCATCGAACGCGTCCAGGGCGTAGGTGAAGACGATCCACAGGGCGAGAGCCTCGGCCCCGCCGTCTGGGAGGCTGACGAAGCGGCGGTACGTCTGAGCGAGGTCATCAAGCAGGGCTACGCCGTCGACCGCCTCAGGCCAGGATTCGGGGTCGGCGAAGACCAGGCACCGGCCGGAGCCCGCACCGCCCTGAGGCTGGGATGTGCGGTCAGGGCCGCGTCAACGATTCGCGCGGGGGTGCGCACCCCGAGCGTGGTGAGCCGTGCAATTGCCTCAGCGCGCACCAACTCACGAACCAGCGGATCCGCTCCAACGAGCCCATCGGCGAGGCCCCGAAGGCGCTCCTGAAGGACATCGGCCGGCGGGCGCGCGCTTAAGCCATCGAGCCCGGTCAGCAAGATGTCGAACGAGCACGTCGACGAGGGTCCGGAGCGGATCAGCGCCACGAGCGCGGCCTGATGCTCGGAGAGCGCCGCCCGGAGCGCTGGCGAGAGGACGTCAGGCGGCTCAATCGAGATCGTGTCGCCGTCGCGGAGCGCGAGCGCGACGCCGAAGCATTTGAGCGTCTCGAGGAGTTCCCGCAGCGTCATCGGATTATCTCTCGTGCCGGCCGCTCCCAACGCGACGAATTCCGCCGACTTCCCACGGGCCGTCGGACCGCGCGACCCTCAGTTGGCAGATGCGTCAATCGTCCGCTTCGATTTCTCAGACGGGGAAGTCGCGGTCAGCGCACCAGCCGTCAATCCGGCTACACCTCGGCCCTCCGCTCGCAAGGGGTGCCTGCCCTCGGCACCGCAGTTGGTCCGACAAGACCCGGGCCGACGCGCGTGGTCTCTTCGCCCCTCGCGAATTCGGACTTCAACCATGGAGGAGACCTCTCGCTGAATCATTATACGAGAAACCCCCAATCTTGTACATTGGCCACCCTTTCTCAGCTGGTGAGTCGGCTCTTGACGACCGGATCTGGACGCGGCGGACTGCATGACAGCGTTATGCTTGCCATCCAGCATGGCGAAGAAGACGCCCAAGCGATCCAAAGCTTTGCTCGACTCGAAAGCCTTGGACTTCTTCCGTGAGATGGGTCGAAGGGGTGGCAGAAAAGGCGGTCCCAAGGGCGGTCCCAAAGGTGGTAAGGCGCGGTGGGAAGGCGTACCGCCTGAGGAGCGTAGTGAGATCGCTCGCCGGGCCGTCCTGGCTCGGTGGCGGAAAAGGCGACGCTAATATTGGATCCGGCTAGCCAGCTCGGTCGCGTGGCCGGCCTTTTCGGCGTGTACCGAACGGGCGACCGGCCCGAGGGAGGCCGCTGCCGCGACGCTCGCACGGAAGCGTGCTGCGAGACTAGCGCCGAGATTGCGCCGGCGGCTCCGCTCGAGGCCCTCGAGATGATGCCGCGCTCCCCGAGGTGATGATCGAAGGTATGAAGAGGTCACGCAACCCAACGGAGCGACGAAACAAGGCGTACGTGCCGGAAAACTGGGATGAACTGTCGCCCAAGGAGCGCGACCAGATTCATCGGGGGCGGCGCGGCCAGCGGGCCCTCCAGAAAATGATCCGTCACGCTCTCCGCGGGAGAGCCGAACAACACTGCCAAGCGCTGAACGCCTTTCATTCGCCGGAAGGACAACTCGCACGATCAAAGCGCCGGTGGCCCGATTTCCCAGCCAAGAAGGAACAGGCCTTTCGTCTGGCGTTCGGCGCGGATCTCGCGACCCTTCCGCCGTCCCAACGTACGATCGGCCGCCTCATCCTGACGCGCGCGCTCGAAGACGTCCGCTCGATCTTCGATCAGATGATCAAGGAGCATGAGCCGCACGTAGGAGTTCTTCCTTGCCGAAGCCGCCCATCCCTTCTACATCATCGGGGCAAGCGCGTTGCTCAACCTCTGGACCGAGAGTGACCATTGGCTGCGACGTCTGAGGCGATGTGGCTATCCGAGGTGCGACACGCCGTACTTCCTCGACCGGACGACCGCCCGTCGGGCGAGGTTCTGTGGGGCGAAGCACCGGCAGTATGACCGTCGCCGGCGACTGAAGGAAACCTAGCCTGCCGCTGTTCGAGCTGTCACGCTTCGCGGTGTCAAGCGAGTAGCCCGCCTGGCCTGATCCCCACGGTTGACGCGGGGTTGCGGGCGCTGTCCCGGCTCGCACCCCGCGTTCGGTTTGCTCTACTCGAGTCATGACGTTCGCGGAAGAGGCAGGGCAAGGCGAGAGCAATCACCCGCAGCAGCCGCGTCAGGTGATCACCAACGTCCTGCGACCGCAGCACGCTGCCCTGCTCGATGCTTCGGGGATCGCCGCCGCGCACGGCGACCGTTCCGTGACCACGAAGGCTGAACTGCGGGCCCGCAATGCAGGGCGTCGGAGCCAAGTGAAGGCTCCATCCGGTGAACGAGACGTCCAGAGGCCTGACCACGGCGCCACGTCGGAAGGTGTTGCATGCTCCATCGACTCTCGGCTGACGACGGTCAAGCCGCTTGACGCCTGGGTGGTGCCTCCGGATACTGCCGACCAGCGGAAACGTGGTCGTGGCTCGGGGCGGAGGACCGAGACCATGGCCCAGCAGCTCGTCGACCTGGTGGAGCAGTTCTGCCACTTCCAGCGTAAGCAGCGCGGTAAAACGGAAGGAGGCGTTCGGACCTATCGATGGATCCTGGAGCAGTTCTTGATCTTCATCCGTCATCGCCATGGCCGGCTGGCCCGGGTGACGGATCTCACAGCCCCGATGATTCAAGCGTGGATGGACGATATGGCGGCTACCGACCTAGCGCTCAGCACCATGCGCCTTCGCCAATCCGTCGTGTCGAGCTTCTGCGCCTGGTTGGTCAAACGCGACGGGCTCCCGGCCAACCCGGTGGCGAAGCTGGAGCGGCCCCCGCACCGGACCGAGCCGCCCAAGCAGGTCCCGGCGTCGTCAATCATGGACGCCCTCGTCGAGGCCGCCAAGGCGCGCCGGCGGCCGCGTGATGTGGCGATTTTTCTGATTCTCCGGTACACGGGTATGCGGCGCGAGTCCGTGGCGACCCTTCGGATGCATCACCTGGATGGGACCTGGGGCTTCCGGCGAGTTCGCGTGAAGGGCGGGAAGACGCGCGACATCCCCCTGCCTTCGGTAGTTATGCAGTTTCTGCAGGCCTACGTGGAACGTGTGCTGGTCCAGCAGGTCGAGAGCGTCGGGCCCGAGACGCCGCTCTTCTGGTCCACCTGGGGTCGGCGCGCGGTCGGCCTGACACGCGCCCCGATGACCGGCAAGAACATCTGGCGGCTCTGCAAGGTCTACGGTCGGATCATCGGCTATCCGGAGTTGAAGCCTCACGACCTGCGGCACGGTGTCGCGATGGAGGTCCTCGAGCAACACCATGACCTTGAGCAGGTGCGCGCGCTGCTCGGCCACGCGCGCATCGACACGACCCAGGTCTACGCGCACATCAGGCCGCCGCAGCTCAAGCGGGTCGTATCGTTCTACGAAGAAAAGGCGGTCAGGCTCCTGCGCGAGTGAGGACGCGAACGCGTTCCCGGTTCGAGGAACATTCGAATGTTCCTAAAACCTGGAGCGAAAAAAGTAAACGAAATCAGAATGGTGGCCCCAACGGGATTCGAACCCGTGTTTCAGCCTTGAGAGGGCCGTGTCCTGGGCCTCTAGACGATGGGGCCGGCCAACCGCGCCGCGCGTAGCGCCGCGCGCAACCGCGCGCCTCAGAACCTTACACGAAATTTGTTGGCTGGGGGAGGAGGATTCGAACCCCCGCTACGTGGTCCAGAGCCACGCGTCCTACCACTAGACGATCCCCCACCAACGCCCCAACCTTACCATAGCGAACTCAGCGAATCGCGGACTTGAGGGTGCGGCTCGGGCGGAAGCGCGGCACCTTGGCCGTCGGAATCTGGATCTCCTTGCCGGTGCGCGGGTTGCGGCCGTTGCGGGCGGCGCGGCGCGTGACCACGAACGTGCCGAAACCGGAGATCGTGACGCGGCGGCCGCGGCGGAGCGACTCGACGATGCCGCCGACGAAGGCGTTCATGGCGCGCTCGGCGGACGTCTTCGAGCCTCCTGCGGACTTCGCCATGATTGCGACGATCTCGGCCTTGGTCATCGCGAGCCTCGCTTCTTCTACTAGCCTGCTCGGCAGACGGTGTCAATGACGACGTGAGGCCCAACGAACCCCGCAAAACTTGCACACACCTAAAGACGCCCGTCACACCGAAAACCCGCGCAGATGCGCCCGAATCGACTACGAGGTGACGCGCCGCACCGCGTCCAGGAAGTACGTGGGCTGGAACGGCTTCTCGAGAATGAGCACGCCCGCGTCCTTCAAGAACGCGAACGCGTCCCTATTGGCGGTGTCGCCCGTGATGAAAATAAAGCGCTGGCCGAGGGCGGGATCGTCCTGCGTCGCCGCCTTGTAGAACGTCTCGCCGTCGCCGTCGGGCATCCGGATGTCGGACACGATCAGGTGATAGCGCTGCTGGCGCACCCGCTCGAGCCCCTCGCGGCCGCCGGTGGCGACGTCCACGCGCCAGCCGGTCTGGCTCAGGATCGTCACGATCAGATCGAGCACGCTCGCCTCGTCCTCGACCACGAGCGCGATGCGGCCCTCACCGGTGACGATCATGGGCGAGCCCGCCGGCGCGGCACGCTGGGCCGCCATCGACTGCGCCACCGGCAGCTCGAGGCGGAAGATCGTGCGGCCCGGGCGGCTCTCGACCACCAGGTGGCCGCCGTGCTCCTCGACGATGCCGTACGAGACCGAGAGTCCGAGGCCGGTGCCGCTGCCGACGGGCTTGGTGCTGAAGAAGGGCTCGAAGACGTGAGGCAGCGCGTCGTGCGGAATGCCGGGACCGTCATCGATCACCTCGGCGTGCACCATGCGCCCGTCACGGCTCACGGTCGTGTTCAGGACGATGCGGCCACCGGTCTTGCCCTCGAGCATCGCCTGCTCGGCGTTCAGCAAGAGATTCAAGAAGACTTGCTCGAGCTGATGCGGATCGGCCATCACCGGCGGCAGACCGCGGGCGAACTTCTTCTCGACCGCGATGCCGGACACGGTGAGCTGGTTCATCCGGAGCGCCAGAGTCTGCTCCAGGACCTCGTTCATGTTCACGGTGGTCCGCTCGGCCGGGCGCTGGCGGGCGAAGAGCAGGAGATTTCTCACGATTTTCGCCATGCGGTCGGCCTGGCTCACCATCAGCTCGACGGGCCGCAGCACGGCCGACGGCACCTCGCGCGCGAGCAAGAGCTGCCCGTAGCCGACGATGACGCTGAGCGGATTGTTCAGCTCGTGAGCGACGCCGGAGACGAGCTGGCCGAGTGCCGACATCTTCGCCGCCTGCACCAGCTGCACCTGCTTCTCGCCCAGCCGCACCAGGCTGTCGCGCGCGCTGGCGTAGAGACGCGCGTTCTCGAACGCGAGTGAAGCCTGGTCGGCGAGCGCCTCGAGCGTCTGGAGCTCCTCGCGCGAGTAGGTGCTGCCCGGGTCGGCGCCGAGGCCGAGGGCGCCGATGACCCGGTCGTGCGTCAGGAGCGGCACGGCCACCACCACGCGGTAACCGCTGCCGCGGATGCGCTCGCGCACCCAGGCCGCGAGCTGGATGGCCGGATCGGACAGGATGTCCGCCGACGTGACGATGCGCCGGTCGGCGATGGCACGGCCCACGGCGCCCTCGCCCGATTTAAAGATCAGCTCGCGCATGATGTCGGCGTCGGCACCGTAGGTGGCGGTGGCGCGTAGCGAGCCGTCGTCCGGATCGACCAGGAAGACGCCGGCGGCGCGCGCGTTGACCAGCTCGGCGGCGCCGCGCGCCAGGAGCTTGGCGATTGACTCCACCTCGAGGGTCGAGGTGAGCTCGCGGGCCAGGCGCGCCAGCACCTCGGCCACGTCGCGCCTCCGCTTGGTCTCGCGGAAGAGCCGCGCGTTCTGGATGGCGATGGCCGCCTGGGCCAGGAACAGATCGATCAGGTCGAGCTTGTCCTTGCCGAAGCGCAGCGGCTCGGTGTGGGCAAGCGCCATCACCGCGAGGAGCTCGTCGCCGGCGAGCACCGGATAGCCCGCGTAGCTGCGCATGCCCCATCGCTCCGACCAGGCGCGGTTCACCAGGCGCTCGTCGGTGAGCATGTCGTCGACGATCAGCGGCTCGCGGTGGCGGGCGACCCAGCCCGTCGCGCCCTGCTCGTACGTCATGATCGTGGGCGAGTACGACTCCATCATCTCGGGCACGGTGCTGCTCGTGAACGAGAGGGTACGGCGCTCGTCGTCGGCCAGCCAGAAGGTGACCAGCTTCGCGCCGGTCAGCTCGGCGGCCGAGTTGGAGATGGTCCGCAAGAGCGTGTCGAGCTCGAGCGCGCTCGAGATGCGCCGGTTGACGGCCGTCAGCTCGCGGACGCGGGTGGCCTCGGCGTGCTCGGCCTCGTAGAGCGAGGCGTTGCGGATCGCGATGGCGGCCTGCTTGGCGAGGAACTCGAGCGCGGCAGTCTCGTCACTGCCGAAGGTGCGCTCGGTCCAGTAGTGCACGACCAGCGCGCCGAGGATCCGGTCCTTGACCGCGAGCGGCGCCGCCGCCGAGGCCTTGAAGCCCTCGCGCTCGATGTCGGTACGCCGCTGGGGCGCCAGCCACAGCCGGGTGTCGGTCAGGATGTTGCGCGTGGTCACCGTGCGCCCGTCGCGCACCGCCACGCTGGTGGGCCCGCCGCCGACCGGGATCGTCCCGACGCGCGCATAGTGCCCGCTCAGACGGCCCACGGCACGCATCACGCGGAACTCGGCGGCGTTCGCGTCGCCGAGCACGACCATCGCCGACTCGGCGCCCATCACCTCGAGCGCCTTGTTGACGATCGTGTCGAGTACCTCGTTGAGGTCGAGTGACGAGGTGAGCGACTGGCCGATGGCCTCCATCGCCAGCAACAGCAGCGCGTGACGCTGCTGGTCGCTGACGTCGCTGAAGAGTGCGACCGCGCCGGTGACCGCCCCCTCACCGTCGCGCCACGGCACGCAGCGCGCCTTCAGCCACACGACCCGATCGTCGCCGGCGCCGGTGTGCGGCAGCTCGACCGCGTCAGGCGTCTCGCCGGCCAGGGCGCGGCGGATCAGCGGGACCAGCGTCGTGTCGCGGAACAGCGAGAGGAGCGCGGCGGCGCTGCGCCCGATGGCGGCGGCGGACTTCACGCCGGTGAGGCGCTCCATGGCGGGATTCCACTCGACGACTTCGAGGGCGGGATCGAGGATGACGAGCGCCTCGCTGAGGTTGTCGAGGAGTCCCTTGACCCCCTCGACCTTCTTCGGCACCCGCGCCATCCTCCGAGTATGAACGGACCCCCGGGCCCTATGCAATAATGACGCGCGATGCGGTCGCCGCTGGACACCTCGACACTCGTGCTGGCCGGCGTCGCGGTGGTCCTGGCCGTCGTCGCCTACCTGAAGGATCCGGGGTTGCCGCTGCTCGGGGCGAAAAACAGCGTCGCGATGCTCGGCTTCGTCATACCACGGATGGTGGTCGCGATCGTATTGGCAGGCCTGATGCAGGTGCTCGTGCCCCAGGACTTCGTCGCGCGGCACTTTGGTCACAGCGCGGGGCTGCGGGCGCTCCTGCTGGCGACCCTGGCGGGCATGGTGACGCCCGGCGGCCCGATGGTCACGGTTCCCTTCATGGTGGCCCTCGCGAACTCCGGGGCGGCGCTGCCCACGCTCGTCGCCTACATGACGGCGTGGTCCTTGTTCGGCCTTCAGCGCATCATCGCGTGGGAGGCGCCCCTGCTGGGCTGGCCCTTCGTCGTCTCGCGCGTGGTGCCGAGCCTCGCGTTCCCCGTGATCGCCGGCTGGCTGGTCTCCGTCTTCAATCACGAGTGAGCTTCACCGACCTCCGCGAGTT